>Ga0187877_1002583_pt1 | contig 15924 bp, 12 predicted proteins | sample June2016WEW_17_1_3_FD_132430 | JGI IMG/M metagenome (GOLD analysis project Ga0187877, IMG submission 132430) | Peatland microbial communities from SPRUCE experiment site at the Marcell Experimental Forest, Minnesota, USA - June2016WEW_17_100 | ecosystem: Environmental > Terrestrial > Soil >... | reverse complement strand
CGGCCAACAGTATTTTCAGGCGGTCGGCAATCGGACCGCCCAAAACCTTTTTGCGGTAGCGCGGTATCCACACCAGATGGTAGTTGATGCTGTAGACACAGTGAAGCGAGCGATGCAGTTGATGATCCATGCACCCATTCTATTCCAACCTCGAGCGCCTATCGGCGGCGGCGCTTCCTCCACCCGCTTCAAGCGGATGGTTTCCGCGCCGCAAAATCTATGAATCTCCTCGAGACCAGAGATAAAGAGATGGTAGCATAGCGGCATTAAGATTCGGTTAGATTTGTCTTGAACAGTTCGAAAGAAAGAGGGGGCGTCTCGACATACGAGCTGGAAATGCTAGCCCTAAGCCGCACTGTGCAGGCGCAGAAGAACAAAAATTAATATTGTCGAGGTGGGCATCAACGGACATGCTAATGAATCAATTCAGTATGACGTTACCATTACCGCATTTCCTCATCAGCTGATTAATCTGAGACAAGTCTATCTTCTGATGACACGAGCCGTCAAAGGTGAGAATCCAGGAGTGGTCCATGATATGGTAGCTTGCATAAGTACGCGATCTCGGATAAAACAGGCAAAGGAAGTGCCATTTCTGGAACACACTCCTGATTAATTCAAGTCTATCATCCCAGCTATAATAGACCTGGGTCGACACGGGCAAACAAGCGTGACTTCGGCGGCGATTCCAAAGGACCGCTCCTTTCACAGGACGTCCCATGTTCTTATAATGAATACTTGTATTCCCGGGTTCACATATCTGTCCCGGCCATCGTCCGGAGATTTGCTGACACGTGGTAGGACCCACGCCAAGCATCCATCCGAAGAACCGGGCCGGAGCATTTCAGAGCTCATGAGGTGAGCGTGCTGTGGTTATAATGTTAGAGCAATCTCCGATGCCCTGTATGATTCTTCTGCTGTGCCGGGTCTTTCGCCTTCTCCCACCACCAGGCAGTTTTGAATGGGATGACAGAAATCTTTTCATTCAAAATTGAAAGATTTAATAGAAGAAAAGTGAAGGCTATATTTACATCCCCTATTCCAAGACGGACTAGAAGATAAAAGTTGATCATCATTTAACAGGATAAAGCCGAGATGTTGAAATCAAGCGCTGCTTTTTATAAAAGGCAAAACACCAGATCAATCGGAAGCGCGTCGTCTATCCGGAATGTTGTCGGGTAAGCGAAGAAGAAGGATAATAAGACCACCCCTGGCCGAAGAGAATTGAATCATGACCAAACTAATTATCCAAATTCCTTGTTTCAATGAAGAAAACACGCTTCCCTCAACACTCCAGGACCTACCGCGTGAACTACCCGGCGTGGATCGTGTTGAGTGGCTCATCATCGACGACGGGAGCACCGACAGGACGGTGGAAGTGGCAAGAGCCCATGGGGTCGATCATATTGTTCGTCATCTTCGCAATCTGGGCCTGGCACGCGCCTTCATGACCGGCCTGGAAGCCTGCATTCAACTTGGGGCTGACATTATCGTCAACACGGATGCGGACAATCAGTATGTAGCCGCGGATATCCCGAAATTGATCGCACCCATCCTCTCAGGAAAGGCCCAAATGGTGATCGGGTCGCGTCCAATCGCTTCCATCCAGCATTTTTCTGCTATAAAAAAAATATTGCAAAATATCGGGAGTTGGTTCGTCCGCAAGCTGAGCAACCTGGATGTGCCGGATGCCCCCAGTGGTTTCCGGGCGTTAAGCCGGGAAGCCGCCATGCAACTGCATGTATTTAATGAATATACATACACCCTGGAAACCATCATCCAGGCTGGCCATAAGCACATCGTGGTTACATCGGTTCCGATCAGGACAAACCCGCAACTGCGTTCCTCCCGATTGATTCGCAGCATCCCGCGCTATATATTTAGGTCCGGCCTGACGATGGTCCGTATTTTTATGACCTACCAGCCCTTTAATTTTTTCGTGATCCCGGGCCTTATCAGCTTTGCGATTGGTATCCTGATCGGGTTGCGGTTCTTATATTTTTACCTTACTATGGGTGGCCAGGGACATATTCAATCCTTGATCCTGGCTGCAGTGCTCCTGAGCCTGGGAGGTTTCCTGGTGATCACTGGATTGCTTGCCGATTTAATCTCCGTCAACCGAAAATTATTGGAGAAAATCGATTGGCAATTACAAAAAATATTGACCGACGATAAGGAACGCAACCATAAAGAATGATCTGACCGTCGAGGTTGGAACCGCTGCAGATGCCCTCAATCCGATCTGTTCGACGAAGAACCTGGTTGCCAGGTATCGGATCAATGGCTTTCAGTATTCCCTGGATCGACGCCTCGCTTCGACAGATCCTTTTAGTCATGCGGAGGTCTGCCTCCCTTGGAGAAGGGTTCCATGTCGAAAACGAACATAAAGCAAAGCGGACCTTCTACGCTTTGGCGGTATATCCAGATCATTGGGATTATTATCACTCTTCTTGCCCTGGGATTTGTCTTTCAGAGAATCTGGACGATCGGACAGGCAAACTGGAAAAAATTGCTGAGCGTGTCGCTGTTGCTGATTGTGATATCAGGAGGCATAGCACACGGGCTAAATTTAATTCTCCTGGGGTGGTCATGGCAGAAGTTGCTTGTTTGGTTTGGAGAATCAGATGCCAAGCTAAAAGTTTGCATAGGGATTTACGGGAGGACGTTTATTGCCAAGTACATCCCCGGAAATCTCTTTCATTATCCCAGCCGGCATATCATGGGAAACCGGGCAGGATTCAAACACCCCGCCTTGGTTGGGGCAGTGGTTTATGAGATCATCGGCCAACTTGTTGCGGCAGGTACGATCTCAATGGTCGGGTTTCCAAAAGAGATCGGTTTGGAGAACACCCTATTCATCCGTCTGGCAATCCTCCCTGCTATCATCGTCTTTCCTCTGATTATCCAGTTCATTCTCGTCCATTTCTCGATCGGGAAGAAGTTGGGGTTTCCCGAAAAGCCTGTCTGGAGTGGCCTGAAGGGGTTGTTGCCGATCTTGCTGATCTACCTGTTATTCTACCTTGTGGACGGCTCGATCTTTTGGATCCTCATCGGCACAAGTACCGGCATGTGGTTCAATATCCCAGTCCTGTATATTTTTTCTACTTTTGCTATCTCTTGGGTGGTCGGTTTTATCACCCCCGGAGCCCCAGCCGGACTCGGTGTGCGGGAAACGATCATGATTCTTATTCTGACTAGTTTTATAGGGGAGCCATCCGCGGCATTTGTTGCTCTCATTTCCCGCTTGGTGGTTACACTGGGTGACTTGGTGTTTTTCCTGTTTTCATATCCGCTATCCCGAAAACTGGATGCATAACTGGGTGGAGACATCCTGGTTCTTTCGCTAACAGGATTATTTTTATATTTCCCCTCTCTAATCGATCTTTCAGCCAGCTCAGGGGCGGTTTCGTAGTCAGAGTCAATCAGGACTCAGACTGTGCACAGCAATTTCCCCTTTTTCCTCGGGATTCATCCAGGCCAATCCTCCCATGCTCTCCCGGCACATTGCAGGAGGGTCATAGCGCATCGAATGCGCTGGGCCTCATTGATCTTATCTGAAACGGTACGCAGCACGCCACAGCTGTGCATATGCCTCGACCTCCGCCTGCCAGCGGGTGTCATTCCAGCCGAGCTCGCCCTGGGCCAGGCTGCGGATACGCGCTATCAGCTGCAGGCCGCCTTCCGGGAGCAGCAGCCCAAGGCGGACGCGGCGCAACAACAAATCGTCCAGGTGGACGACCGCCTCGGCGCGCGCTGCCTGGCGCAGCTCTCCCCACAGGTACGGTGTCTCGCAAACCGGCTCGAGGTCCCCTTCAGCACTGGAAAGCAGCGAGGCGGCTCCTGTCCCATAGCGGGCCAGCAGGCGCAGGCGCTGGGAGGCATCCAGCTTCGTATCCGCAAAAAAGGCCTCCGCTTCCGGCGGGATGGCATCCAGAACTGGTGTCTCCGGGTCGAAGGCGATGGCGCCCAAGTGCCGACGCACCGCCTTGAGGGCGTCACGCGCCATGATGCGGAAGGTGGTCAGCTTGCCCCCGCTGACCGTCAGCAAGCCGTCCTCGTCCCAGATGGCGTACTCGCGTGACTCCTTGGACGGGTCCGCCTTGCCGGTATTGACCACCGGGCGCAGTCCTGAGTAGGTTGCAATCACATCCGAGGGGGTCAACTGTTGAGAAGGGAAAACGAACTGCAGCGCGGAGAGCAAGTACTCCTGTTCAGAGCCGCTGATCGTCGGGTCAGTGACCAGGTCCGCGCGGTGATCGACATCGGTGGTGCCAAAGATCACCGCCCCCTCCCACGGGATAGCAAATACAGGACGGCCATCCGAAGGATGCAGGAAGGTGACGGCGCGCGTCAGAGGCAGGCGCTCGCAGGAAAATACCAGGTGACTGCCGCGCAACGGGCGCAGGCGCGGCTTCCGTCCAATCTCGCTGCGCAAGGCGTCCGCCCAGGCGCCGGTGGCGTTGATCACCACGCGGGCGCGCACTTCCACCTGCCGGCTGGATTCACCCGAGGTGTCGCATATGACAGCGCCGCACACCTGGCCGGCATGAGTGCGCAACAGCGAAGCGACGCGGGCATAATTGAGCGCCACCGCACCGCCGGACACTGCTTCACGCAACAGCCGCAATACCAGCCGGGCATCGTCGGTGTTGGCGTCAAAATAGCGGTATCCGCCGCGCAGCCCCGGGATCGTCAAGGGCGGGCAGAGCTCGCGCAGGTCTTCGGCGTCATACGAGCGGTGCGACCATTGGCGCGCCATAATGTCGTAGATGGTCAGTCCAGCGCCGAAGACCCAGCCAGGTATGTGGTCGCCGGGCAGGCAGGCGTACAGAAAGCCCAGCCGGTTGACCAGCCCGCGCCCCTGCTTGAGCAGGTACTCGCGCTCCTGGACCGACTCGAGCGTGACTTTGATCTGGGCATTTGTGAGATAGCGCAGCCCCCCGTGCACCAGCTTGGATGAGCGGCTGGAAGTGCCTGACGCAAAATCGTCCGCCTCCACCAGGACTGCCCGCAGGCCAGCGTGCCGGCACTGGCGCAGGATACCCGCCCCGGTGATGCCCCCACCAATGACCAGCACGTCCCATTCCTGATCCAGCTGCGCCCAGCCTTGACCGCGCCAATTTTTTGTCCACTCCATGAATGCTCTCCTAGTATAAAGAGCTTCATTTAAAATAGCTTTCCTGGGTTCATCATCCCTTCTGGGTCAAACGTCGCACAGACATTCCGGATGGCTTGCATGCCCAGTATCCCCTTCTCCGCCAACAGGTAAGGAGCATGGTCTTCGCCGATGCCGTGCTGGTGACTGATCGTCCCGCCATCACGCTGGATGGTCAGGCTGGCAGCTTGTTTCATCGCATGCCAGCGCTCCAGCAACTGCTCGGGGTCCGGCGTGCGCCGGAACAGAAAGGTGGTGTAGATACTGGCACCGTCCCGGTAAACGTGCGACAGGTGGGTGATGACCAAGACCTTTTCACCCTGCGCCTGCATTGCCTCCTGGATGGAGGCCGAAATGTCGCCCGCCGCGGCTTCCACGTTCTTCCACGGCAGGGCGGTCTCGAGTGTATCCACCGCCAAGCCTTGATCCCACAGCGTGTTGCGCAGGTACGGTGAGAGAAAACGACTCTTCTGCCAGGTGCGCCCTACCAAGCTGCCGACGAAGAACCCGCCATATTTACGACAGACGGCCGTCGCTCCTCCGCGCGCCCGCCGGACGTGGGCTGCACTGCCGGTTACGCCGAAAACCAGCAGGCAGCGCTGCTCGCCGAAACCGATCAGGCGCAGGCCCTTATCTGCCGGACCGATCCAGGACTTGCCGGAAAGGACCAAGGTGGTCTCGGTTTCGAGCGGGTTGCTCAAGCGCAGCATCGATACCGGGATTCCATCCTGGGCGATGGCACGCACGGCAGTCATGCCCTGCTCCCAGGTGGGGAAGAATACGCCATGGAATTGCTCAGCCTGAGGTCGCGGCCGAACCCGGACCTCGGCTCGGGTAATGATCCCAATTCGCCCCTCCGACCCGAGCACCATCTCCTTCACATCCGGACCCGCCGCGCTGGCAGGGAAGTGCGGCAGGTCAAGCCGGCCGAGAGGAGTTTCGAGGCGACCGCCGGCAAACAGGCTTTCGATGCGGCCGTAATAGTAGGACTGCTGACCGCTGGAACGGGCGGCGATCCAGCCTCCCAGGGTTGAATACTCATGCGATTGGGGGAAATGCCCCAGGGTGTACCCGTGCTCCGCCAACTGTGCCTCCAGTGCCGGGCCGGTCACACCGGTTTCGAAGACCGCCACCCGGCTGATCGCATCCAGCGAGAGCAGGTGATTCATCGCGCTCATATCCACGCTTACCACAGGCGCATCGCTTTTAAGGGGGTTGATATGTCCGACCACGCTCGTCCCGCCCCCATATGGGATCACGCACGCCCCATTCTGGCGCGCATACGCGAGCACGTCAACCACATCCGCCTCCGTTCCCGGATAGGCCACCCCATCCGGAAAGACCGGGATGCGTCCCGAGCGTAATGCCACCCAATCCGGCAAACTCTGACCTCGAGCATGAAGCAGCCGCTCCTTGGCATCAACTCGTACAAGCCTGTGGGCAGGCAGCCTTGAGTCAGGTATCCTGGGCAGAATGTCCTCCAGCGAAGCATCCGGGAGATCGCTAAATCCTCCCAGGTGACCCCGCAAATAAACCAGCCCGGATTCTGGCACCGGGTAGATCGTCGCGGAGTTACCCCAGCCGTTCCAGCGTTTCATAATTTCCTCCGTTGGATTTATCCCTGCACGGTCTGCCATAGCGATATGCTCTCCTGCATGATTCGCCGCGTCAGAACCCCGGCGGCCCGACCATTCTTCCGACGGGCGCAGCTCAGGAGGCGATCATAGTATCCACGCGAGTGCTGGCGACATTCGGCATAGGCAAAATAGCGCTCTCCCATGACCGCATACAGGGACTTGAAACTGTTAAGCAATAAACAGTAAATCGGATTTTCCGCTGTCTGGGTAAGCAGGTAGTGCAACTTCCAATCGGCTGATGTAAATACCTGCGGGTCATCCAGCAGGGAGGCGTAGTGTTCCAGGAACAGGGCGATCTGATTCCCCCCAGACTGGACCGCCTGCTCGGCGTAAGCCGGAGCCAGAAGGGCGCGTATTTCCATCAAGTGCAGGACAAAATCCGGCGCCCGGTTGTGTGAGGATGCAGCTAGGCCGGCCAGGACCCCCAGGCTGCCCTCCCGCCAATAATCGCGTACCCTGGTTGGCTTTCCATGCTGAACATCAATCCATCCGTCACGTCCCAGGCGCTGAAGCGCTTCTCTCAAGGTCGGCCGGGTGACACCGAGTTGTTCTGCAAGATTACGTTCTCCCGGAAGGCTGCTGTTGATGGGGAAGTGGCCGGTCAGAATTGCCTCAAGTAGACGGTTTTCCGCAATCTCGGCCGGTTTTGGAAGGGGTTGCCAATCCATGGTCCCAGGGCCTCCTCTGGTAAGTGGTCTTACCAGTACCATTATAGAGATTGGCAGCCCACAAATCTAGTGACATTCATCAGCACTTGCAATTTCTGTGAGGAATTCACGCAAGGCGATTTCCATCCAGCCGGGTGTGGACCACAATCCTCCGGAATCATCTCCTTATTTTCCAAGGACCATATGCTCCACCCTGGACAACCGGACCTGCCGGGTACCGTTACGTTCAGGCGCACCCTGCCGGGGCGAGTTATAATCAAAGCTTGGAGGGATCAAGGAAGTTGGATCAACATTCTTCCTTGCGGGCATGGCAGGCATCACACCCAACCAGTAGTTCTTCCAATCGAAGAGCCGCAACCCAAGCCCTCCGAAAATCCGAAACCGATAATCCCGCCAAGCCAAACTCGCTAGCCTTATTCCCCGCGGGAAATGAACTCCAGACCATGGTCAAGCATATTTCCTACCCGAGCACTCGATCGTATTACGACTCTTTAACAAAGAAGAACGTCCTGATAAGGAAGCCTTTATGACGGATACGCGTAATTCCCGGATGAAAACCCGGTGGATGATCACCAACGGCCTTGCAGGATTGAAGGAAAGACTTGACCAGAAGCTTCCCTCGGTTACGGCGGGAATAGGCGGGGCTTTCACCCCCGCCCTCTTATTTGTGATCATTTTAGTCATCGGGATTTTCGCCCGCGTTTGGCAGTTCGGTGAAGTTCCGCCTGGCCTTAATCAGGACGAAGCTTCGATCGGAGTAGAAGCGTATGACCTTTACCATTTCGGAGTTGACCGGAACGGATTCTCTTATCCGGTAGAGTTTCTGTCCTGGGGGAATGGGATGGATGCACTGGAGGGATACGTGCTGATCCCTTTTATGACATTGGGACTCAACCCGGTTACGGTCCGATTGCCAATCTTGATATCCGGGATTCTTACCCTCCTGCTTGTTTTTTTTGTTGCCAAGCGAAGTTTCGGATTAACGGTTGGCCTCCTCTCCATGTTTCTGCTTGCGATCAGCCCCTGGCACATCCTCATGTCCCGCTGGGGGATCAATGAAAATATCCTGCCTTTTGTTTTTATGCTGGGTTTTGCCTGCCTCATCCTCACCACGCCGAAAAACCAGTGGTTTATCGGCGCGATGATTTTCTTCGGCCTTACCCTTTACGCATACGGTGCCATGTATGTGGCCATGCCTGTTTTTCTCATTCTGGCCATCCCCCTGATGGTTTATGCAAAGCGCGTCAGCACCAAAACATTGATCAGCGGATTATTGCTATTCGCCATCGTGATTACACCCATCCTGATCTGTATCGTAATCAATATCTTCGGCTGGAATACCATTGAAATTGGCAAAATCACCATACCGCACCTACTGGGCACAGCTCGTTTTTTATCGGTCTCCGCGACTTCCAGTTCCAATCCTATCAAGTCCATGATCTACAATGCCTCGATCATGTTCAAACTCCTCCTAATTAACCAATCGGATGGTTTAATTTTCAACAGCGTTGGTCAATTTGGTTATTTATATCCATTTAGTTTTCCATTAGCGGTCCTTGGAGTAGGGTTGCTCTTTCCATACCGAAAAACAAAGTTGATCCCCGAGAAGATGCTCGTACTGGCGTGGTTATTGGCTGCCTTATGTATCGGGCTATTTTTAAACGCCCAATTCAATCGCATCCAATTGGTTTTCATTCCTATTATTCTTTGCACGGCGGCGTTTCTTGACTGGTTGGGAAGACAGCACAGGGTTTTGTTGGCCCTAATGGTGTGCATTTACCTGGTGAGCTTCTTTTCTTTCAACAAAAATTACCATGGAATTGAATATTATAAGGACGCGACCCATAATTTTTACCCAGGCCTGATTCCGGCTCTGCAATACGCCAGCCAGCAAGGCGAACATCCCATCTGCGTTACGAATTTGGTCACCGACCCGTACATTTACGTATTGCTGGCTGAGCCCGAGAATCCCTCGTCGTATTTGAATACAATAGAATACACCAACCCGAACGAGGGATTCCGCGAGGTTCGCACCCTGAGCAGGTACATCTTCGGATTGGATTCTTGCCGGGAGGATCCGAAAATGATTTATGTCCTTTACTATGAAAAAATCCCAGATACCCTGAAAAATTATCTCAAGAAAGATTTCACTGACTTCCACGTGTATATCCCCCCCTCTGACCAAATTTCAACCAAGCCATGACCCTTGTTGATTTTACGTTCTCCCAGTCATCCCTGCAGGACTATGTCGACTGTCCGCGCCGCTTCCAGCTGCGCTACATCGAACAGCTCGCCTGGCCGGCGGTTGAAACCGAACCGGCCCTTGAGAACGAGCGCCGACAGAAGGAAGGACAGTTTTTCCATCGATTGGTCCAGCAGCACCGCCTCGGTCTGCCCGAGGACAAATTGAGACGCCTGGCAAGCACTTCGGATCTGAGTCGTTGGTGGGACCATTACCTGGCCTACGATTTCAAACTGGAAGGCTATGCAGAGCACAGCGAACTGACCCTCAGTGCGCCCATCGGGTCCTACCGCCTGCTGGCAAAATATGATCTGGTAGCGGTGAAACAAAATGGGAAGGTCCTGGTGTATGACTGGAAAACCTACCATAAACGCCCCGAAGACGAGAGGATGGCTGCCCGGCTGCAGACACGGGTATACCGAGCGCTGCTCGTCCAGGCAGGAGCCTCTCTGAACGGAGGGGTGCCTATTCTCCCCGAACAGATTGAAATGGTCTACTGGTATGCAGATTTTCCCGCACAGCCGGCCCTTTTCCCTTATACATCCGCACAATACCGGCGGGACTGGGATTCTTTGACCAGCCTGATTGGTGAAATCGGGCATCACGGCCACTTCGAACTCACCGAAGATGAAACGAAGTGCGCCTATTGCCCCTACCGCTCCTACTGCAATCGAGGCCTCACCGCAGGTTCGGAGGCGGAAATCGATCCGGAGACCGAACTCGCCAGCCTCGAGATCAATTTCGAACAGATCCAGGAAATCGAATTCTAATCGAACCCGATGGCCCATTGGATCGAACCAAGCGCCTCTTCTGGAAAAAGCCCCCTCCCGGGATTGCATCCTCTGGTGGCGGAAACCTTGATCCGCAGAGGCTACGGTCGGCCGGAGAGCGCACGCGCCTTTCTGGACCCGGCTGCCTACTCCCCCACCCCTGCCGCGGACCTGCCCGGACTGACCGCGGCCGCTGACCGCTTGCAGCAGTCGATCCGCGCTCGCGAACCCATCTGCGTCTGGGGTGACTTCGACGTGGACGGGCAGACCTCCACGTCGATCCTGGTTTCCACCCTGCTCGCTCTCGGGGCCAAGGTCACCTATCACATTCCAATCCGCGCCCAGGAATCCCACGGAGTGAATGTGCCCGCCCTGACAGGAATCATCGATCGCGGGGCCAAACTGATCCTGACCTGCGACACCGGCATCACGGCCAATGAAGCCGTAGAATATGCCCTTTCCCGTGGCGTGGAGGTGATCATCACCGATCACCACGAGCTGCCGGAGATCCTTCCCCCGGCAGCCGTACTCATCGATCCAAAATTCCTGCCGAGGGAGCATCCGCTCGCGAGCCTCTCCGGGTCGGGCGTGTCCTACAAGCTGGCCGAAGAACTGCTCGGACGAGCCTCGTCCAGCCCGCTTGCTCCCGACGACCTGCTCGACCTGGCCGCGCTCGGACTGGTTGCTGACCTGGCGCTCCTGACGGGCGATGCCCGCTACCTGGTCCAGCGCGGATTGGAAGTCCTCCGAGGAACACACCGCCTCGGCCTGCAGATCATGCTGGAATTGTCCGGCGTCAAGCCTGACCATCTCTCCGAGGAACACATCGGCTTTATCCTTGGGCCGCGTCTCAACGCCCTGGGACGGTTGGGGGATGCCAACCCAGCCGTGGAGCTCCTGACCACTTCGGACGCAGGCCGCGCCCGACTGATCGCCACCCAGCTGGAGGGATTGAACACCCAACGCCAGCTGCTCACTGAGCAGGTCACCCAGGCCGCCGAGGCACAACTGCAGGCTGACCCGTCTCTCCTGGCCCAACCCGTCCTCGTTCTCGCCCATCCGACCTGGCCGGGAGGGGTCATCGGCATCGCCGCCAGCCACCTGGTCGATCGGTACCACCGGCCGGCCATCCTTTTTTCCACACCGGCGGGGGAACCGGCACACGGTTCGGCACGTTCGATTGAAGGGATCAACATCACCGCTGCCATTGCTGCCCAGAAGGACCTGCTACTCAATTTCGGGGGCCATCCGATGGCCGCCGGGCTTTCCTTGGAGCAGGACAAGCTGCCCGAGTTCCGCGCCCGGTTGGCGAGGACCGTGCAGGAGATGGCAAGGGAGGTTGAGACGGAAGCGAGCCTCCAGGTCGACGCCTGGCTCGAACTGCCCCAGGCCGATCTGGAACTGGCCGAAGCCCTGGAGACTCTAGCCCCCTTCGGCCCAGGCAACGAGAAACTTGTATTGGCCACACGCGACTTGACCCTCCGGTCCCGCGCCGCGATCGGTCGGAATCAAGAGCATCTCCGGTTGACGCTATCCGACGAGGCCGGGAACACGCAAACCGTGCTCTGGTGGGATGGGGCGGGGGAAATCATGCCGGAGGGCCGGTTCGACCTGGCGTTTACGCTGCGGACCAGCGACTGGGGGGGGAGGCGCACCGCCCAGCTGGAGCTGGTGGATTATCGCATCGTTGAGCAAACCCCGGTAGAGATCGAGTTGCCCTCCCTAGAGGTGGTCGATCATCGCGCCGCTGAAAATCCTCAAGCCATCCTGGCGTCACTGCCGGAGGGCAGCCTGATCTGGGCCGAAGGGGAGGACAAAAAAGGCGTCGGAGGCAAGGATCGGACCGAACTCTTCCACGCCGAGACGCTGGCCATATGGACGATTCCACCCTCCATCGAGATCCTGCATGCCGCCCTGCGGACGGTTCAGCCGCGGCGGGTGATCCTGTTTGCCATTCTCCCCAGGCAGGAGGAGCCAAGAGAATTCCTGGAACGGCTGGCTGGCCTCGCCAAGTTCGCGCTCAACCAGCGCGCAGGACAGGCCAGTACTGCTAAAATGGCCGCGGCAACTGCGGCGCGCGAGGCGGCTGTGCGGCTGGGCCTGGAGTGGCTGGCAGCCAAGGGACAGCTGGCCGTTGAAACGAACGAAGGAGAACTCCACCTGGGCCGGGGAACGCCGCAGGAAAACCCCTATGCGCTAGGGGACCTGAACGACGGTCTCCAGATCATCCTGGATGAGACCCGCGCTTACCGCACCTTTTATATGAATTCGGAAACCGGAAGGCTCCTTTCCCTCCAAAACTGATTACAATGAAGATGTGAAATCCTCTTCCCCTGCCGGCTTCGAGGAGCTGCCTAACACCGCCGACCGGGCGTTGCGCGTCTGGGCTCCGGACCTCGCCGCCCTGTTCGCGGAAGCTGCCCGCGGCATGAACACTTTAATGGGAGTACAGCTGTCCACCGGGCCGAGAACGGTCCGGGTCTATGAGGCACAGGCCTCCGACCCTGAAATCATGCTCGTCGCCTTTCTATCGGAGCTGCTGTATGCGATCGAAAGCGAGCAGCTTGCCTTCGACACGTTCAAGATCAACCTTGAGAATGACCACCTGCACGTCGATATGTCCGGTGCCTCCTTCGAATCCCTTACCGGGTTCATCAAGGCCGTCACTTATCATAACCTGAGCATCCAACGGACGAAAGACAAGTACCAGGTGGAGATCGTCTTCGATGTTTAGGAGGCAGCCATGCCAGGCATGAAAGACATGCGACGCATCAGCCCGTACGAATGGGAGATTCCGCGCTCCTACCGCACAGATATGCGCGGCCCGGTGAGGATTTTCGCCACCCAGGCGCTGCTGGAACAGGTGCTGAACGACAAATCCCTGGACCAGGCAGTCAACGCGACGACCTTGCCTGGGCTGGTGGGGGCGGTGGTGGTCATGCCCGATATGCACCAGGGCTACGGTTTTCCGATCGGCGGTGTCGCTGCCACTGAATTTCCACAGGGGGTCATCTCGCCTGGAGCGGTTGGTTATGATATCTGCTGCGGCGTGCGCCTCCTGGCTTCCAGGATCGATTTTAACGAGGCTAAGGATTTTCTAGCTCCCCTGGCAGACCGGCTTAACCGCTACTGCCCGAGCGGGGTGGGCCAGCGGGGTGTCGTACGGGTGAATTTCCCCGAGCTGGACCGGGTCCTGCGGGAAGGGGCGCGCTGGGCGCTTAAATCCGGCTATGCAACCGAGAACGACCTGGCCCGGACCGAAGAGGGCGGCTGCCTGGAAGGCGCCGACCCGAAGCGCGTCAGCGAGCGATCGAAGACCCGAGGTCGGGAGCAGATCGGTTCATTAGGGGCAGGCAACCATTTTGTCGAAGTGGACGTGGTCGAGACGATCGTTGACCCAGAGACTGCAGCAGTCTTTGGTCTCCAGTCCGGCTGCCTGGCAGTTCAAATCCACTGCGGCTCGCGCGGCCTTGGCCACCAAATCTGCACCGATTATGTGCAGGATTTCCAATCGGCCGTACGACGCTATGGGATCGAGCTCCCTGACCGCGAACTGGTCTGCGCACCAATGGATTCGCCCGAAGGACAAGCGTACCTGGGAGGCATGCGCGCCGCTGGCAACTTCGCCTTTGCGAACCGACAGCTATTGGCGCATTCTGCACGGCGGGCCTTTGAGGAGACCTTTGCCGGAAAGCTGGCAGGCTGGCAGCTCTTTCAGGTATATGACATCTCCCATAACATGGGCAAGATTGAGACCCATACGGTGGAGGGCAAACGCACCAAAGTCTGCGTTCATCGGAAGGGGGCCACCCGGGCTTTCGGGCCGGGAGCAGCCGGACTGGCGCAGGAATTCCAGCAGACGGGCCAGCCGGTGCTCGTCCCCGGCAGCATGGGGACCGCTTCATGGGTGCTGGCCGGGACGGAAGCCTCCATGCAGTGCTCCTGGGGGTCCAGCTGCCACGGAGCCGGACGGACGATGTCGCGCGCCCAGGCCAAGCACGAGGTCCGCGGGGATGCCCTCCGGCGCGAGCTCGAAGGCCGAGGCATCCAAGTTCGCGCCGGATCCATGCCAGGGTTCGCTGAGGAGGCTCCCTCCGCCTACAAGGATGTGGATCTGGTCGTAGAAACGGTCGTGGCGGCTGGCATCGCCCGAAAAGTGGCCCGCCTCCGGCCCGTCGCAGTGATCAAAGGCTGAACCGGGAACAATTTCCCGCCTCTATCCGTCACTCCTTATATCACACCAAATCGGTCATATAAGGAGTTTATCATGTCCACCCGACGCAGCTCGACCATCCTGACAATCCTAATGCTCTGCGCCTTTGTCACTGCTTGCACGGATCCCAGGACCCCCACACCCATTCCACCCGTCTCTCAGGGGGTTAATCCTTACGCCCCCCAGACCGGGGATGCCGCCCTGCTTCGCGGCGAAATAAAAATCGTCTCATCCTCCCTGGATACCCAGTCTCTTCCAGGGCAGGCAGTTTTGAAATTTGACTATTTTCCACCCACCCCCTGCCATCGCTTAAGGGTCGAGATCAGCCAAGCGGATGCCAGTCACCGGATTGGTGTCACGGCTTACTCGCTGATCGAACCGAACAGGGTCTGTACCCTTATGCAGCTGGCGACGCCCCAGCATGCCAGCCTGACCCTGACAGGTTATCCAGCCGGAACCTATTCGCTGTGGCTGAACAACACAGCGGTCAGCGACTGGACGATTCCCTAGGACTCCCGTGAACGGGAAAGAGGCCGGAGGTTGCCCTCCGGCCTCTTTTTTCTCAAGGATGCACTTTTACCCGATTACCAGGAAAGATGCCTTAAATCACGGATTAGAGATCTTCCACTTCCGGAAGGCTGATTTGTTCGAACCGCGCATGGGTCAGCTCTGCCAGCGCCTGGACCGGCAGGCGGATGTTCAGCCCGCGCTGCCCCCCGCTGATGTGGATCGCAGGGCATCCTTGAGCAGCAGTGTCGATCACGACCTGGAATCCCTTTCCGATAAGCGCCAGGGGGGAGATGCCCCCTGCCTGCAGGCCGGTTAGGGTCTCGGCCTCGCGTTCTGTCGGCAGGGTCACTTTTTTTTCGCCCAACGCGGTGGCCAACAGTTTCAGGTCGACGCGGTTCGGACCCGGTATGACCGCCAGGATCGGTTTCCCTGCGGTTCGGGTGACGACAATGGTCTTATAGACCAGGGCAGGGTCTACCCGTAGCAGTTGCGCGGTCTCACGCGCACCCAATTTTTCAGCCGGCAGTTCAAAGGCCTGGTAGGGGATCTTCCTTGAATCCAGCAGACGGGTAATGTTATTGACCATTTGCCCGAGCCTTTCTCCGTGCGTGATGCCTCATAGAAAAATGTTACTTTCGGGGTATCGTTGCCTCAAAACAAAATGTTACCGAGCGATCTTCCAAAGTTTGGCGACTTTCGCATCAATCGAGTTCCTGAGCTGGACCGGAT
>Ga0187877_1002576_pt1 | contig 15951 bp, 20 predicted proteins | sample June2016WEW_17_1_3_FD_132430 | JGI IMG/M metagenome (GOLD analysis project Ga0187877, IMG submission 132430) | Peatland microbial communities from SPRUCE experiment site at the Marcell Experimental Forest, Minnesota, USA - June2016WEW_17_100 | ecosystem: Environmental > Terrestrial > Soil >... | reverse complement strand
TCGCCTTCATAGTTGGATAGTGATAAGATTGCCCGCTCGATCCGTTTTTGTTCGGTCACTGGAGTTGCCTTCACCGCTTTAGTCCCCCTCGATTCTAGCGGGTTCCAGGGGTTTTCGGATGTGATTTTTCAGAGCATAGACGCTAGTGAGGATTAGTGCTACGCCAAGAACTCCAACTAACTCTAGTCCAGAGGAATTCGCGAAGTAAGCCGTTAGAAGATGCGCGAGCTGGGCCTGCAAGACTCCTATTTGCGCAGAGCCGGGTGCTGGAATCATTTGCCCCAGTAGGCCCAATGCAACGGTGACGATTCCCATCGTGACGAACATCAGGCCGGAAATGAGCTTTGATGAGTGTATCGTAACTTCGTGGCCGAATGTATTGAAGTGTAGAAGTCGTCCCTTCAATGGATTTTCTGCGCTAGGCACATATCTGTCCCAAGCGAGGCCGATTACGAAGAGTGGAAAGACCATCCCAAGCACGTACGTGAACCCAATTAGCAATCCCTCTAAGATTCCGGCTGATAATGCGGATAATACGAGGACTCCAGCTAGTACGGGGGCGCAACATGATGTGGCAGCCCCTGAGAACACACCCAACGTGTATACTGAGAGAACGTCGTTCTTGTTCAGGTTCACTGGCAATTGAAGTCGGGGGAGCATGCCTTGCCCCCAGAGGGTCCAGAATCCCAATATTATCATTAGGAATCCGCCGATCACGAAGACCAAACTGTGACTTGCTCTAATCGTCTGTGCGAGGGCGACAACTCCTAGGGCTAGAGGCAACATAATGGTTGCGATTCCGGATGAGAAGACGACGGTCATGCCAATGAGCCTTGCCTTCTGTTTGAAGCTTTGCGCAAAGTAGGATGGGAGGAGGACGCTGAAACAGCAGGGCATAGCGAGAGCAACTATCCCCGCCACAAAGGCGATGATCATGTAGGCAAGAAGTAGTAAGGACATCAAGTTCCAATCTCGTTTGATTTACGAATTTCCATAACCATTGCGTTGGCATCGATCTTGCCTTTCGCGATCATGGCGCCGTTGAGGAAGACAGCCGGTGGGTAGAGAATTCCATTTTCCATTGCCAGTTTGGTTCCAACTGGGGACGTGAACTCTACTTCCTCAATCGTGAGATTCGGCATATCCGCCTGCAGTTCGCTGAGGATGCGTTTGATGCGTAGGCACGGGGTGCATCCGAGACTTGAAACGAAACGTATCTTTGGCATTACGCAATTACGTCCCTAGTGCTTTCGTCACCGCGGCCAAGAGGTCGGTGTTCTGGACATACATGCTGTTGGGTCCGTAGTCCTGTCTCCAGATCACCATGCCGGCCTTGTTGATCAGGATGAAGGTGTGCGTCATCATGCTGCCGCCGGTACCAACCGGGTGATACAGGTTGAAGGCCACCTCCCCGGGGTCGGCGAGCACCTTACCATGCTGCGGGCCACCCGCTCCCATCCAACTGCGCAGCTGGTCAACACTATTCGGAGTCACGCTAACAACCAAAACGTTCATGCGACTAAACTGAGCGTTTAATCCGTCAAGGTCATGCATCTGCTGCAGGCAGGGTTGGCAGCTTAGCCCTTCGTTGAACAATAAGAGGACGTTAGACTTTCCCTGATAATCAGATAACGTGAATGTCCCCCCTGCTACGTCTTGAAGGGTAAAGTTCGGAGCAGTTGACCCAACACCAAGAATTGACCCGCCCGCTTCTCTTGGCGTAAGCGCAACATATCCGATGACGCCCGCGGCGATAATTAGAATGAGAAGGAATACTGCCAGCTTGGTCTTCGAAGGGCCCTGTGCGTAGTGAACCGTAGCCTTGTATGTGTCCAGTTCCTTCTCGGCTGCTAGCTGCCTCTCCAGCTCATGTGGCCTTTGCGCGTTGTGATGCTTTGTGTCGAAATGTTGCGAGAGTGCAGCATAAGACACGAATTTTCTATGGCAACGTTCACATTCAACCAACGTAGTTTGCTCCAGTTGGAGCTGATACGATTAGGGAGTTGTCTTAAACGGAGCGTCCACAGTGAAATACAGAGTCTTGCTTATTTTCAGTTTCATTTTCCGTTTTCATTTTTTCTGGGGGATGGATCTTCGGTTTGATTTCACTGCAACCTAGGAACCATCAAAAAATTGGAAGTTGACTCTCTGAACCGCTTCGGCCTGACACATTTTTCGAGGAACGCAACGTAACGCGGGGAGTAGTCGCATTGTAAATAATGTAAGGAAAACATGTACACGGGGCTTAAGTGAGGTTCTCAGTCATTACTACACGGAATTAAGAGCCATGCAAAACAGAAGGGACATGGAATCGTCCAGAACTAATCCTGTTTCACTTAGAGGTTGTGAGCTTATCATCATCATCCTAACCGCTGGTCTCGTTGGAGTTCTCTCGATTTATGTTGGTACGCATTACGCGACGGTCCCTGCCACTAATACGATTTCGCAGCAATCCGGTCCATTCAGGCTAACGCTCATGGAGATCATGGACACTGGTTGGAACTCCTCGATGGCCGCGCCTCAGTTCTCCATATTCGGGGTGAATGGGTTGGAGCCGGCGGGTAACATTCGTCTTCCCGTCCACACATTGATCCAGCTTACGATAATCTCCTACGATACGCCTACCCCGGCCAGTACAGGCGAGCAGGGCAAAGTAACTGGAACGGTGGGGGGCACAGTTTACCTTGTCAACGGTACGACCGCTATGGGAACGAGCGTACCGCAATCGTGGGGTCAAAATGTTACTTCAGTGTCCGGAAACATGCTTGCGCACACATTCACGATTCAGCAATTTGGAATCAATATTCCTGTGGTGGGGGGCGACACGGAGGTAGCTTACCTATACCTCAACCAGACGGGCACGTTTCAGTGGATCTGCTTAACTCCTTGCGGCTTTGGCCCCACGGGAATGGGAGGGGCCATGTCAGCGTCGGGATGGATGGAGGGGCAGATCACAGTATACTGAACGCTTGACGATGCAACACTTTGTGTTTCAGTGTAGACACTTCCTTTAATTGCATCACGGCGAGCTCTCTGATGAAATGGCGTGGATTAAGATGAAGAACACGAATGCATTCGCTATCGTACTTCTGGCAGTCGGTCTTGGGAGTCTGGTGCTGGGGTTGGGTTACTCAGCGTATACGGCTACGTCATACTTGCGGTCCACGAATTGGATTAGCCGAAACGGGAACCAGTACATGATGGGACAGTGGCAGCAATGGTCTCAGCAACCTCAATCCTCCTCTAACACCGTTATCACGCTAGATCAGGCCAAGCAGATTGCACAGCAATATCTGACTGCAACAGGGAACTCCAACTTGGCGATTAAGGAGATCATGGAGTTCCAAAACAACTTCTACATCATCGTCTACGAGAAAGACACTGGCCGAGGGGCCTTCGAGATGCTCATTTGGAAACAAGTTCCGACTTCAGGTATGATGGGCGGAGGAATGATGAACGCACGAATTACGACTGGTATCATCATGCCTGAACCAGGTCCAAACATGATGTGGAACACGAAATACAGCTACATGGGCTCTGGGATGATGGGAACTAGAAACCAAGCGTCCTCAACCGTCACAGTTTCCGAAAGCCAAGCCCAGCAAATCGCCCAGGCGTACCTTAACGCGAACTTTCAGAACGCCAAGACTGAGATGGCTACTCAGTTCTACGGCTACTACACCTTTGACTTCACAGTGGACGGGAAGATTGCTGGAATGCTAAGCGTAAACGGAAATACCGGTCAAGTTTGGTATCACTCTTGGCATGGCGACTTCATCCAAGAGGTCGAATTTGATTAAGCATGTGGAGGTGAAATCGCAAAATGACAGAAGTGGAGAAGCCAGGCACCGCATTTGTTCTCTCGTTGATCGGCGGCATCTTCATCCTCTTAGGCGGAGGTGCGATGACTATGCTTGGTTCGTGGATGGGAAATTACGGTTACGGGATGATGGGCGGCTATGGTGGATGGGGCGGTAGGATGGGACCGGGTTTCGGAATGATGGGAGGTCTTGGCTACGGCTTCGGTTTCCTTGGGGTACTGGGCCTGATTTTCGGACTCATAGTAATCATCAGCGCTCTTATGTTGAACAACAAACCTGAACAACACTCGACCTGGGGCACATTGATCATTGTCTTCTCGGTGCTGAGCATCTTCGGGAGCGCAATGGGCGGCTTCGGAATAGGACTGATTCTCGGCCTTATCGGCGGAATACTGGGAGTAACTTGGAAGCCACCGCAGTCCAAGGCATAGCCAGTTTCGTCCTGCGGGCCTACATGTTGGGGATCGTCACGGACACCGATCTGTCGCTCATCTCTATTTTCGGTGTTACTCCTATCAATCCGAACATTGCGGTCAGGTAGTGTACCAAGAAAATTGACCAGTTGAGGCCAAAATCATGGATTAGGGATACGTTTTGTCCTTGTGAGTCGACCGTTTCGCTCATCTCGCAGAGGTGAGCATAGGTAGCAAGATAACGCATATGGTCAAGCAGGGCTTTCATGTCAACCCGCCCGCTCTTGGCCGTAGCCAACGCCTGCGGGACTCCACTGCCGGACGCCTTGGCTACTTCAATCACCCTTTCCGTGTCGAGAGATGAGAGTAGGCCGCGGAACGTGGAGCTGCTCAATTTTACAGTGTTTATCTTGCGAGCGAATCGGTCGTAGTCAGCGTACTGCTTGAAAATCTGATTGACAAGAGTGTTCAGGCTTACGTTTTGTGTTTCCGCATCTTTTTCTATGGCTTGAAGTGCCGCTTCGTCGACTCTGAAGGATTTCGGGACTGTCCTGGTCTTGCCAGCTTTGGGTGGCATGGACGTTCACATGACGACAAAAGTTCTTTGGAATGTTAAGCTTGTGGCCCAACCTCGAGGACTAATCAGTTGCCAGCGAAAGGCCTGACAGTTTCGGTAATTCGTGGAATCGCGCGTTGGCAACAAGCTTACATACATTCAATTATCACAATATAGCACGAGGATGATTGTATGGCAGTCGACCCAGTTTGTAAGATGAACGTCCAGGAATCCCAAGCGAAGTACACCAGTTCACAGAACGACAAGAAATACTATTTCTGCTCAGCTGCCTGCAAATCAGAGTTCGACCGAAACCCAACAAAATACATCTAAAAGACCTCACTGGCAGTATTCATTTTCGTACGATATGCTATTTTTCAGTTACAAAATACGCAAAACTCCGCAATTCACTGTGTACGCTCTGCTTAAGACGAAAGATTTCTGGAATGTTGAGCGTCAATGGTAGCGCTGGGCAGATCTGGGACCATTCTTGGCACGTTGACTTTCTCGAAAGTGTATCTCTGCGTCCTATTTCCCTTTGAACCATGTGATTTGTGTGGCCTATGGGTATCTCTTAAATCGACTATCCACAAACAATGCGGTGCGAAGACTTGAGTCAGGATTCGCATGTATGACCTTATCGTGGTGGGGGCCGGTCCGGCGGGAGCGTCGGCCGCGAGAGCTGCAGCCCAGCTGGGATTGAAAACCCTCTTACTCGAAAAGGAAAAGCTACCGCGAAGCAAGCTCTGTGGCGGAGGCGTAACGCCCAAGGTTCTCAAGCTATTCGACTTCAACCTGCCTAATGATCTCGTGGAATGCGCCCCCAAATCGACTAGGATACACGTGGGCGAGAACTGCTTCAAATTCGAGACAGACCGCACACTGGTATACATGACCTCTCGCATTCGATTCGATGCTTTCCTAACGGAGAAAGCTGTGGAAGCAGGCGCTGAGCTCAGGGACGGAACCTGCGTGAATCGAATTGAAAATGCGGGCACCCACGTGCAAGTGAAGACCGCGAACTCCGGGTTTCAATCCAAGATGATAATCGGCGCCGATGGGATGGGCGGTCCAACAGCGAGTTACGGCGGTTTCTACGACCGGTGGAAACCCTACGAAGTCGCGTATGCCATCGAGAGTGAGGTTCCTGTTGGGGAGAGGGGCGTACAGGATTTCGTTGGCTCAGAATCCTACTTCGACATATACTTTGGCGTGTCCTCCGCCGGGTACGGCTGGGTTTTCCCAAAGGACGACCACCTTACAGTGGGAGTGGGTTGCCGTTTGAGCAAACTCCGCGACGCCCACGCGTTGTTCAACGGGTTTGTAAAACAAGTCCCTCAGCTTACGGGGCGAGAAATCCCAAAGCCGCAGGCTCACTTGATTCCGCTTGGAGGTGTGGCGAAGGTCCCATCGGCTACTGACGGAATTTTGCTTGCCGGAGATTCTGCGGGTTTCGCCGAACCCCTACTTGGCGAGGGAATTTACTTCTCGATCTTGGGTGCACAAATTGCCGCACAAACGGCCGCCGAAGCATGCCAGAACAACCGGTTCGACAAAGATTTTCTCAACCGCTACGAGCAACGATGCAGAAAAGCCTTCGGAACTGATTTTGATGTTGCCTATCGTGTAGCTTGTTTCAGCTACCTGGAACAATATGATATGGACCGAGTGGCCAAGTTCTTTTTCTCCGAGAGGAAGGTGCAGGAGTGCATGGTAGGATTAATGGACGGGTCGTTACGATATCGGGATGTGGAACTGAAGTTGGCGTGGCCTTACTTCAAATACCGCCTCGCCAAGTTGGGGCTACCCTTCTCCTCCTGAAGCAGCCCATATACTGAAAACCCGCGGTCACTACCATGGGTATGAGTGCAGAATGAAAGCAAGTTTCGATCGAAACGAGTTTTACAGTCGACAAATAGTGCTAAGCGAGCTGGGTGTAAGCGGCCAAAAGAAACTCAGGGACTCAAAAGTCGCCGTCGTAGGTTTGGGCGGCCTAGGAAGTGTTTCAGCACTTTACCTTGCCTTAGCCGGCCTCGGTAGACTGACACTTGTGGACCAGGACACCGTTGAAATGAACAATTTACACCGACAGGTCCTGTATTCTCTCGAAGACATCAGGTACCCCAAGGTCGAAGCAGCCGCACGAAGGATTAACATGATCAACCCGGAAGTTGAAGTCAACCCCGTCCCAGAGAATTTGGAAGCCGAGAATGTTTCAGCAATTTTGGAGGGAGCGGATTGCGTAGTCGATGGGCTTGACAACATGCAGACAAGGTACACAATCAACCAATATTGCGTAGAGAGGAAGATACCATTCGTTTTTGGTGGCGCAATCGGAATGGAAGGAAACGTAGCGTTACTCAAGAGCCCCGAAACCCCCTGCCTCCAATGCGTCTTACCAGGCTTGAAAGACGTAGACCTTCCAACCTGCGATACTCGCGGGGTCCTGGGCGCGACAACGGGGATTGTCGGCGCCATTCAAGCGTTGGAGGCTATCAAAGCCCTTGCGGGAATTGAACCACAATCCAAAGGCAAATTGTTGATCTTCGACTTCGCACAGTCAGAATATAGAACGGTGAACCTGAGCATCCGACCAGATTGTGAAATCTGCCAAGTAAAACCAACCAGTACCGCTACCTACGCACGTCGGCTCGCGTGGCTGTGCGGGTCTGATACTGCCAATGTCAACCCGGAGAAACCTCTTTCGCTCGATTTAGAAAAACTGACCCGAACCGTTAGTCGAAACTACAAAGTGCTTTTGGCGACCTCGATGGTTATTGTCTTCGACTTCAATGGACATGAAATAAGCCTATTTAGGAAAGGACGAATGCTCATCAAGAACGTCCGAGATGAGAGAGAGGCCATTTCAGTTTCGAGTGAAGTTACCAAGTTTCTTGATGCGGGTTGACAGAAGTGACACTTCAGACGTTGGCTCCAAAATGGCCGAGCCTAAAGTTGTCCGGGCGGTCGGTCTTTCTCATTTCAGGTGGCATTGATTCTCCCGTAGCAGCGTGGCTGCTGATTCGGAAGGGTGTTGAACCCGTCTTCGCCTATTTCGACAATTATCCGTTATGCGACCAGGCAGCTGAGGGCATAGCCTTAGAGACCATTCGTAAAGTCTGCGAGCGGACGAAGGTTCAAAATTCACACGTATTCATTGTATCACATTCACCGGACCTCCAGGAGATATTGTCAAAATGCCCTACCAAGTTTGCATGTATGCTTTCTCGGCGTGTGATGTTCAGGGTTGCCGAACGAATAGCTGAGCGTGAGAAATGTTCTGCGATCGTTACGGGTGACGCTGTTGGACAGAAGGCAAGCCAGACGCTTCAGAATATTGTAGCGGCAGACTGCGTTCTCAGCAAGGTGCGTGTGCTCAGGCCCCTCGTGGGTATGAATAAGCAGCAAATTGTGACGTATGCTAAAGAGATTGGAACCTACGAGATTTCGATACGCCCAGGGGTCGCCAGCTGTGGGGTTCCAACAAACAACCCCAGCACCTCTGCAAAGAAGAATCAACTCGCGGATGTCGAGGCGGCGTTGGACATGGAAGGGATGGTTAGCAGAGATGTTGAGAACGCCCGCGTCATTTCCATTTAGAGTTTAGTTGTGGAAATCTTTCATTACTAGGCTCATAACATCTGTGGCGGCAGCATGCGCAACCTGCTCGGAGCTAGCTTTCCGAACTATCATCCGTCCATCCCTTCTAAGGGTGATTTCCGTTCCAGTCTTGTTCCTCAGGATAACGAAATGCGGTGTCCACATCATCAATTCGTGTTTGTGGATTGGCTGACCTTTCATGCCCTCAATATCGACCGCTAGAGGCTTCCTTGGAATAGCTTCGACGGAAAGGTGATCCGAACACAACTTGAAAAAAAACGGCATCATTTCCCGCTGAGAATCAGTCACCCAGATCACCATGAGTTGAGAACTGTCATCGAATTGCAACTACACGTGCAGGTTTATTAGAGCTATGTGCCCCAACGATTCGATTGCCGGGGAGAATGCCGGGGTTGGTCTTTGGCTCTATAGCCTATGGCCACCGAAGGCCGAACGGTCCAGGCGGCGGGCTGCAGTAGACTAAAGCTTGCCGCAACCCGCAGTATAGAAAGCGAAAAAATCGCTGAGGTGGGTTCAATTCCCATCCCCGGCTCCAAAATCTTCTGCGATTTAGGTCATGAAGCCAAGATTGGAGTTCTGAGAGAAAACTATTCTCTATATTGCGAGCGATGACTCATAAGTCTTATCCAAATTAAGCATTCGAAAGGTTCTGACAACGAGATTTGGTGCGGCCGCCAAGATTCAGCATTTGAAAGACTAAATCTCCTCAGCCTTCGACCTTACTTCTTCAGAACCCTAGAACCCTATCGCGCCTAATTAGCGAAAACAATAAACAGGCAGGTGGCGGGTTGAGTTTGGATTGAGGTTTGGTTTCACTCAATGAGCCACTATTGTCAGCTGTGTCAACCAACTAAGATATTTCGATCAAACGACCAACTGCATGAACATCATTGGACGGCTCATCGAGAATCGTGCTGTGATGTTTGTCATCATTTGCGTCGATTTCACTCAGGATTTCATGGCTGTGCAGTCTGCGGTTGCCGATACACGAAGAAGCATCCGGAACTAAACTAGCCTAGCGTGAGATCAACGACTTAATTCGTGCCAACGTTCTCTCCCGGCGCCATTTCCGCACTCTTTGTTCAGTGCTCGCCCGAAGATCCAAACGCGCACTCGTGTTCCATCTCAAGCTCCTGAAGCAATGGAAACGGTCTAGTATCCGGCTTGTTATTGTGGATGAAAGTGGCAGGGGCAGCTTGAGAAGACTATTCATGTTCATGACGATAAGCGTCGACGGGTTCTTTGAGGGGCGGAATCACGACATATCTTGGCACAATGTCGATGAAGAGTTTAACAAGTTTGCCATAGAACAGTTGCGCGAAACTGATGCCATTCTATTCGGGCGACGAACCTACGAGCTCTTCGAGGATACTTGGCCAAAAGCAGCCGACGACCCGAGAATGTCGAAGGATAATCTCGAAATCGCCCGCCTGATCAATAACATGAACAAAATCGTCTTCTCGAAGACACTGAAAAAGGTCGAGGAAAAAGAGAGTTGGAGAAATGTCAAACTCATTCGTGAAGTGAATCCGGAGGAAATCAAACGCTGGAAACAGGAACCGGGCAAAGACTTGGGTATTGGGGGCAACAACTTGGCTGTAAGTTTCGCTCAGGTAGGCTTGATCGACGAAATTCGAATTATGGTTGACCCGGTTGTCCTAGGGAAAGGCACTCCCCTCTTCGAAGGCATCAAGGACAAGCTGAATCTGAGACTTCTGAAAACTCGGACGTTCAAGTCAGGAAACGTCCTGCTTTACTACCAGCCCGTGAAGTACGGGAAGGAATCATAATGATCTTGAGACGGGAAAAATTGTGCGGTCACGGGACCGACGAGCACCATCTTTCTTGAGTAAAATGGGAGTCGAACTTTATTTTCTCTTCCCATCCCCGGCTCCAAAATTTCCTTTCGGTTCCCGTTTAAATACGAACCTCAATTAGAATTGACCGAACAAACTTGCAGTTAGACGTTTGGTGAAGAAGAGGCAGGAGATAGATGTGCAAATCGCGGAGACTGTCAAATCATTGGAGAAGCAGCGAATGATGACTGAGCTTCTCAAGAAGCTAAAGGCCAGTGTTTGAACGTGGCCGCAACGGCGCCGCCGGTCAAGCGATATCGGCGTTGGTCGATTAGAGTTCCAAGAATGCTTCTCTTCCACGTGAAGAGCGTCGCCCAGAAGGAGAGATGGGCGTTCAGCGATCTCATGCGGATGCTGATAGTTCTAGGTGCAACTGTGAGTTGGCTGAGATTACGGAAGCAAGAGAACCTGGACAGGCTAGGGAAAATAGCTCACGCGAGCCGCGTGGCGGACATGTTGAATGAGGCTGTTTCACATAAGCGCCGAACGAGAATCTACCCTGTCGTGAGAGATGACGCGGGTCGAGCCACCGACGTGGTCACGTTGATCCTTCCGGCCGGCTACGCTAGACTAATCGAAGCCTATGCGGCCACAAATCGGATATCGAAGAGTGACGCCTGCGAAAGGCTACTGACCTTTGGGCTGATCGCGTATTCGACGGCAGAGAACGCCCTGCTCCAAGCCATTCAACGAGTACGCAGACAAAGCTGAAACCCAGGTAGCACCACAAACTCCAATGTAGTACTAGGGTACTACATTCGCATTAGCTGGTCTCTTTCAGTTTCCAGCGTTCCATTGATCGCGAATCCATTGTTGTCCTCTGGGCGTTCTGCTTCGTCGTGCCAGGAATAGCGACAACAATGTCCTCTCATGCGCCGGCGGTACCGAGCTCGCGGCAATTTGCATGCTGATTTGCAGGAATGAGCATGCAATTCCAGTCTCGCATCCGGGTGTTCTTTGCAGTTTTCTTCGTCTCACAGTCCCGTGTTTCTGCTGGGGAACTTCGACCCTGTAGATGGTCGCCGGCGACCAGCTACGTGGTCAGGAAGGGTAACTGCTGGATTTAGAATTATTTTCCTGTTGCCGCAAGGGTTTTACGCATGGGTGGGAATGGGAACCTTATGAAAGTTGACGAATCTCAACTGGCTTCGCTGAAGATTGAAGACAAGTCGAAGTATGAAGATGCAATCACCTACATGTATGCCGGAACGGACCCGGCCGCAGTACATAAGCCCATAACGATATACAAAGAGAAGAATGCCAATGCATACCTAGTCGCAGGTCGTTACGCGAGCGCAACCGAGACCGAGCTAAAGTACAAGCCCCTAAACGAAGAAGAACAGAAGATAGTCGTTGGGAAGCTCGGTTCTGGCAAGGTCATCAAGTTCCTATCGAAAGAAACCGTTCTACTGCCGTAACCCCGGATTTGACCGGTAAAAACAGTTTCTCTTCAGAAATGATGTATTGAGTTGAATTTTCGTACCTTCGTTGAAACCGTAGTCGCCTTGGCAGTCTTCGCTTCTGCATATGCCTTGATACGAATCGCCCTGACAGAATTACCACCGGTAACCCTGGCAGCCCTTCGATTCATTTTGGCATCATCCCTGATCGTGCCCTTAACTGTGTTTCATTATCGCGGGGGCGCTTCGGGCATCAGTAGAAGAGACTTGCCAATCTTGTTTGGCCTAGCGATTGCTCAAATATTCATGCCCAATCTTCTCCAGAACATTGGGCTTGAGTACACCACCGCCTCGGTAAGCAGCGTCCTTCAGTCAACAACGCCCGTTTTCACTTTGCTGCTTTCCTTCATCTTGCTTAAGGAGAATGTTGGGCTGAGGGAATTGGCAGGTGTAACGGTTGCAATGCTCGGTGTAATCCTCCTGTCAACAGGAGGGAACGTCACGAATCTTGCTGGATCGGTGTTTCTCGGTAACTTACTCCAAGTCGGAGTCGCAGCTTCCTACGCCGTATCTGGAATCGTTGGGAAGCACTTGTTGAAGAAATATCAACCGATGTTCATAGTAACACTGACGTTTGTATTCGGCGGTGCATTGCTAACACTTTTCGCGGTAGTCTTCGAGAGGAATTTGTGGCCGGCGGCGCTCTCGAATGAGGTCATAATGGCGCTGTTGCTGCTCTCTTTCATGTACTGCGTTGGTCTTGTGTGCTGGTATGATGTGCTTCAACGTACTGGCGTATTCCGTCTCTATGTTCTTCTTTTCACTATGCCTGTTCTAGCCGTTCTAATTTCAGTCATCGTCTTGAGGGAAAGTTTCACAGCGCTCGACATCGTTTTCTCCGGGCTAACGCTTCTGGGAGTGGGTATAACACAATTCGGCAAGCCCCATTGACAAGTCTCCCTCTACCCAGCCCAACATCTAGTATCGCATTAACTGAATTCTAAACGAGTAGAGCTGGCCGGTTGAGGGAACCTGGGGAACGTTTCCTTCAGGTTAGCTGCGGCCGGTGGAGTACGTTACTGCTGTGACTGTGACACCCACTAGGAATAGGATAATTCCTACCAAAACCCAGGCCAACCAGGCAGGCATCAAGATCGCGAGCCACCTAACGGCCCCAACAGCCAGAAAAGCGATTCCGAGAACGGAGATAACAAGTCCTGCGAGAATAAGGCCGACAGCTCGAGCTACCCGTTTTGCCAATCTTTCCGCTGGCTTTGCGATACCGCCTAAGACTTCGCGCAGAACTAATCGCGCGAGCTTCTCAAACAAGTTGGAGGTTTCTTTTTCTGGCAATTTTGCTCCCCTACTCGCTGGACCTGGACAACGCTACTCCTAGCGCCATCCCTGCTACGAAAGCGACACCGAGGGCTAGGATAGGTTGGTCTGTTACTTTCTGTGCTGCTCGCTCTTGAAGGGCATCAATCTGCACCTTGAGTTCGCTAAGACGCTTGTCCATGTCCTTCTTAAGGTCGTTGACGTGTACCTCGACCTTCTCGGCTTCACGGCCTTCTTTTTTCGACAAACGATTACCACCTGAATAAGTGCCAGGTCAATGAGATCCTCTGTTCCTATTGCATAAGGAAACGCCGACAAGCAAACCGAACGCGAAAGCCAATCCGGTCACAAGCAATGGGCTATCTTGCGCCGCTTTCCGGAATTCCCGCAATAAGTCCTTCGGGGCCTGCATGTCTAAAATGTTTTCAACTTCCTCGTCGGAATAGTCATCCTTTTTTTGTGTCGTCTTCGACATGTGTCTCTATTCTGCTAAAGATTGTCCCAGCAAATATGTATTTGCGTTCTGTGTCATACCTGCCATCAGCCTCGAAATGGCGGAGAGCTATAAGGTGGGAGCCTTGAAGAACAGGTGCATTGGGATGGGCAATGTCAGGCGAGAAGAAACAGACTAGCTATATCCTATCTAGACTCAGGGAGGCTAGAAGACTCCCTTCCTCTGACCTTACGTCGAGCGTGGAGGATTATCTTGAAGTCATCTACGAGTTGATGAAAGAGAGAGGTTACGCAAGGTCAGTTGACATTTCTGAATACTTAGGGGTCAAGTCTCCAAGCGTTACGAGCATGCTGCAAAGGCTGCATGGCATGGGGCTCGTCGTCTATGAGCGCTATCGGGGAATTACACTAACTGAAAGAGGTAAACGTTTGGCACACTCCGTGGAACAACGCCACCTTGTCATAACTCGGTTCCTTCGCATTCTGGGCGTGAGCGAGAGCATTGCGAACTCAGATGCCGAGGGCATTGAGCACCACGTCCACGAGGCAACGATCGAGCGAATCAGTAAGTTTGTCGACTTTGTCGAGAAGAACAAAGCTTGGTTTGACGCCTTTGACCGTCCCGCAAAGAGGGGTGCACCTTAGGGTTAAGCGTCACAACTCGGCTTGCCTAACTTTATTATATCCACCTAACTCTGCATAGAGACCATTCTCCAAATGGAAAGTTGACCCACGACAGAAAATGGGGCACAGATATTGGGCATCTCCAAGAAAGACACGTTGGGACCGCTGTCTAAATCGCAGCCAATGGTGCCTCCAGGTTTCTTGCGTGACTTGTGGAATTATTTCGGGCCCGCGTTGATCGTAAGCGTTGCGTACATGGATCCGGGCAATTATGGGACTGATATCAGCGGGGGTGCTTCCTACGGTTACAGCATGCTCTGGATTGTTTGGCTTGCTGGAATAATGGCGATGCTTTTGCAGTATCTCTCGGGAAAGCTTGGCATAGCTACCGGTCATTCTCTCGCGGAACTCATGCGCACCTATCTCAAGAAGCGTACCTACATCGTGCTATGTTGGTTGGCTGCGGAAACAGCGGCCGTTATGACGGACCTCGCAGAATTCCTTGGGACTGTCATTGCACTGAAATTACTTTTCGGGTTACCGCTTCTCTATGGAACCTTTCTCTCTGTTTTCGATGTCATTCTCATTATGGGAGTAACGGGCGGCAGGGTCCGCAGGACGGAGTATATCTTCATGGCCCTAGTATCCACGATTGGCATTGGGTATGTGTTCGAGATTTTCATTACGGGGCCTAGTTTGGCCCCCTTGCTGTTAGGGTCGGTAATTCCGAACCTAGCTTCGACGGATCGGGTTCTCATCGCGGTGGGTGTGATCGGTGCCACGGTCATGCCACATGCCGTTTTCGTTCATTCTGCTCTTGCGAACGATAAGATAACCGACCCGAGCATTGAAACTAAAAATCGAGTGATGCGCCTCCATAAAGTTGAGAGCATCATCATGTTCACTTTCGCGGGCCTCGTGAATGCTGCCATCATGGTAATGGCTGCTGCAGCGTTTGGTTCACGTGGATTAGCTGTGGCCACGATTCAAGACGCATACTTGACCCTTGTCCCACTCTTTGGGCCCGCGGCCGCCATAGTGTTTGGAATCACGCTCCTCGCGTCGGGGCTTTCATCCTCAACAACGGGGACCATTGCTGGTCAAGCTATGATGGAAGGAATGCTCGGGCGAAAGATGAACCTCTGGGTTCGTAGAATTGTAACGAGGCTGATTAACACTGTCCCAACCACAATCGCCATCCTCCTAGGAATTGAACCGCTTTTGATTCTGGTCTACAGCCAAGTTGCCTTGAGCTTACTGCTTCCCCTCCCTCTTCTCCCTTTGTGGAAGTTCACGAGAGACAAGAACTTGATGGGTCCATTTGTCAACAAACGATCAACCAGTATTCTCGCTGCAGTTTTCATTGTGATCATAATCGTGTTCAATGCCCTCTTGCTCTATCTCAGCTTCGGTGGAAGCATCTAGCGCAGATGCTGGTCTGAGTCTTCATAGGTTTCTTCGTGCACGTTCAGCTATGGCGTCGGCCATCTCTGAAAGGCGTGCGGTGCCACCCAGGTCATAAGTTACTTTCTTCCCTTCCGCGATGACCTCCCGTGTTGCCTTGAAAATGGCTTCAGATTTCTTCTTCTCCCCTAGGTATTCAAGCATCCAGGCACCAGCGAGAACCGTTGCTGTGGGATTGACCTTATCCTGGCCCTTGTAAGCCGGGGCACTACCATGGGCCGGTTCGAACATTGCATAATTATCCCCGAAGTTAGCTGAATATATGCATCCGATACTCGCGACCAACGCCGAGATCTCTTCGGAGATTATGTCCATAAAGAGGTTGGTTCCAAATATGATACTCTGGTTAAATCGTTGGGGATTCTTGATAAGTTGCTGTGCAAAATTGTCTATGAAATATTCCTCCAT
>Ga0187877_1002568_pt1 | contig 15985 bp, 12 predicted proteins | sample June2016WEW_17_1_3_FD_132430 | JGI IMG/M metagenome (GOLD analysis project Ga0187877, IMG submission 132430) | Peatland microbial communities from SPRUCE experiment site at the Marcell Experimental Forest, Minnesota, USA - June2016WEW_17_100 | ecosystem: Environmental > Terrestrial > Soil >... | reverse complement strand
TCAGCGGCTCAGTTCAACAGCAGTGTATCCGCCATGCCCCCGCCCCCCTCACGAACCTTCGAGACGCCTGTGCATTCGGGCACGGCGGATACACTGCTTTTACGTTCGGCGAAACTATGAAGAGTATGGCTTGCGATATGATCTCTTTAAAGCGATTCTCCGCGGTGATATCCGTCCTGCTCTGCACAGAAGCCATCTGCGCTCACGCGGATACCGATGCGCTCATTTTCCCTGCCTCATCGAATTTGAATGCTGTGGGGCTTTACAACCTGGGCGTGGGGTGGTCTTTCGTGCCGAGCACAAACCTGGTTGTGACCTGGGTTGGGTACTTGGATACCGATGGATATGGAAATTGGGAGCCAGATGTGAGGGTAACGTTTTGGAGTTCAACGAACACTCCGTTTGCGGAATACACCTCCGCCAGCCTTGCCGCTCCGGTTGAAATAGACACCAACAGTGTCGCGTATGGAATGGTGTATGGAAAGATCTCGCCATTCCCGCTCATGGCGGGAAAGGAGTACTCCGTCACATTCGACCGGGGGTCGAGTGGCGAGGCCGTTGAGATGTTTACCCCCGATTTGTCGGGCAAGGATGTCAAACCGTTCCAGGCTGCATCGGAGCTAACGTATGTAGGTTTTGATGAGTGGGACGTGCCCAGCGGTTTGTTGAAGCCCTGGCCTTACCCAGGTGGTTTCTTGCTGCTAGGCCCAACTTTCCGCTTCTTGGTGGCCGCCGAGGTAGTGCCTCGGCTGCACATCGAGTCGGGTGGTGAAGGAGTAACGTTAGTTTGGCCAACCAACGCCCCAGACTGCGTTGTTGAAAGCTCGACGTCTCTTGTCGGTGCTGTCTGGGAGCAGGTGACGAATGCCCCGACGCTCATCGGTGACTGCTATGTCTCGCCGTGTTACTTCGCGGACAATCGGTCACGGTTTTTTCGACTAAGGCTGCGATGAACCGACGGCTAATTCGTTGGCCCCGTGAAGCCGAAGAAAAAAGCCAGGATGAGAACAAACCGTTTTCGCTTCAAGTTACTTGGCGGGTTACGAAGGAAACGAGATGAGGCGTGCGCCGGATCCCCAGTCCAGATGATCGCCGAACCTGTCGCTTCACCGAATGGCGGCCCCGCGAGTCTGCCTGGTAATTCGGGAGCCGCGGAGGGGCCGCCATCGGTGAGCTAGCCGTAAGTGAAAACCAGGCGGAGTCTCGCGCTCGTGACTGGAACCCACAATTCGGCCGGTGCACGCGCTAAGAGTGCACTGTGACAGGGAGACAAGCGAGGCGGAGCCGACATAGTCTGACGGTGGCAGCACGGTAGTATACGGTAGTTCTACGGTGGTATCGAGCAGTTGCGGGCGGCTTGGGCACCGGCAGGGACAACCGCCGTAAAGGTGGTCGGAACATCCTCGTGGGCGTTGCGCATCTGGGCGGCCGGGACGAAGAGCTTGTCGCCGGCGCTGGATTACGCAGTAATCGCGCACACGTCTGGCCGGCGCCGTCGCTGGTCACATTAAGCCAGTACTTACATTCTCAGCATGGCCCGGTGCTGGGTATTCGTGCGGTTGGCTGCAGCGGTTCCATTTATTGTAACTTTGCGGGGTGCAATTGCGTATTATGAGTAAGAATATGTTCAGAAGTGCCCTTGCGAAGCCGGCTTTCCTCCTGTCCCTGTTGTTTGTTGCCTCCTCAATCCGCGGAGAGGATTTGCCGCCCATGGCGCAATGGATCCCCGCCGACGCGCCCATTATGATGGAGGTGTCAGAGCCAATGGCTCTCATGAATCCACTGCTCAACCCGGTGTTCGGCAAGTCAGTAACGACCGCGCTGGAGAACGGGAAAGCAAATCCGAAACTCGAGCAGTTTCAAGCCGTGGTGGCTGCCCTGGAGGCGCAACTGGGAACCGATTGGCGCACGGCGCTGCGCCGACTGGCCGGCAAAGGCCTGAGCTTCTGCGTCGGGCCTTCGGGGGCTACGCTGCTTACGGCAGATGGCGAGGACGAGAAGCTGCTGGGCAAGCTGAACGACATTATCTGGCAGTTCGCGAGTGCAGGCGCCGGCCAACAGGATCAGGCGGAGAAGGCGGAGTCGCGCGATTATCGGGGAGTCAAGACCTGGAAGATCGGCACCAACGAAGTCCACGCTCTGCTGGGGCCACGACTATTGCTGGGCAACCAGATGTCGTTCCTGCACCAGGTGCTGGACCTGCGCGCGGACACGGGCGAGAGGACCCTCGCGTCGTCGGCTATGTTCAAAGCGGCTCGCGACGCGGTGGGGAAGGATGCCGTGGCGAGTGTCTTCCTGAACCTGCAGACGTTGCGGGAGACGCCGGGGCTGAAGAAGGGCCTCGAGGAGGATGGCAACCCCGTAACGGCACTGCTGCTGGCAGACGCGAAACCCGCTTTACGTAGCGCCTCATGGCTGGCCTTGGGGGTTTACCTCAGCGGCGAGAAGCTCATATTGAGGACCTACACCGATGGCGCCGCTCAGGCAGCGTCCAAGTGGACCAGTTTCAGCACACCGCCAGAAGCCGGCGCGGGCCTGCTGCCACCGCTGACGGTTCCGGGCACGATTGCCAGCCTGAGCCTCTACCGCGACCTGCACTCGTTCTACGCCGCTAAAGACGCGCTCTTTCCGGAGCGAACCTCTGGCCTGATCTTCTTTGAGAACATGATGGGGATCTTCTTCAGCGGCATTGACCTGACCGAGGGGGTGCTGGGCGAAGTGCGCCCCGATGTTCGAGTGATGGTCGCCAAACAACAGTATGATCCCGCCATCGGCACGCCCGCTACCCAAGTGCCGGCTTTTGCGGTGGTGCTGCGGCTGAAAGACCCACAGCACTTCGGCGAGATTGTGGAGGAAGCCTGGCAGAAGGCCATTGGACTCGCCAACTTCACCCGTGGCCAGAAAGCGTTGCCGGGCCTGATCATTGACAAGGCCAGCCAGGACGGAGTCAAGTACACCATCTCCTATTACCGGCCACCTGCCGACAAATCCTCGGGTGCGGTTGAGACCCGCTACAACTTCCGGCCTTCTCTCGCGCGCCCGGGAGACTATGTGATTCTCAGCTCGACCGACGCGCTGGCACGGGACTTAATAGACGCGGTCAAGCAGGCGCCTGCCACTCCGGCTAAGCCGTCCTCGGCGGCGAACAGCCTCATGGAAATCGAAGGCCCCGCTCTCTCCGCGATCCTCGAAGCCAACCGCGAGAACATGGTGCGCAAAAACATGGTGGATAAAGGAGACTCGCGAGAGAAAGCGGAAAACGACATAGGGGTCCTCCTCGCTGCGCTCGGGCATCTGGATCACGCTACCCTCACACTGCGCCGGGATGCGGGCCGGCCCCAGGCCCAGTTGGAAATCCGATTCAAGTGAAGCCCGACCCCAACGATCCTGCCTGGGTCTGGGCGCCGTTCCAGCCGGATGCTACCCGGCCGTGGGACTTGCGGCTGGCCGCCCATCTGTATCGCCGCGCCGCATTCGGCGGAACCTGGCCAGAATTGCAGCGCGCACTGTCGGAGGGCCCACAGGCAACTATAAACAGACTGGTGCATCCGATGCCTGAAGCTGCGGACTTCAATCGTCTCTACGATGATTACGAAAACGCCGCTGCGGCCTCCGAAGGATATGGTTCGCAGGCGTGGTGGCTGCGCCGGATGATCGAGTCGCCGCAACCACTGCAGGAGCAGGTGACGCTGTTCTGGCACAACCATTTTGGCATCAGCAATGTCCACGTCAAAAACAACGCCTCACTCTGCCGTCACATCCACGTCCTCCGACAGCACGGACTGGGCAAATTTGATGACCTGTTAGACGCCGTTTTGGCCGAGCCCGCTGTCTGGACCTGCCTCGGTGCCGGCGCCAATGACAAGAGGAGTCTGTCGGACAGCTCGGTGCGCATTCTGATGGACCAATTTACGCTTGGTCCTGGGCGTTGCTCTGACTCTGATATTCACGAGGGAAAGCGCGCGCTCAGCGGTTGGATTGTCTCCCAGGGCGAACTGCGCTTCGTGCCGGGAGAATATGACGCCACACCAAAGAAGATCCTGGGCCAGGAAGGCGATTTCGACCGGAAGGCACTCGTGGGCATCCTGGCCAGACACCCGGCGACGGGTCTATGGCTGGCGCAGCAGCTTGTTCGCTGGTTCATCTCAGACACTGCCAAACCTTCCGAACCGCTGCTCGCTCCGCTTGCCAGGCAGCTCACGGGTGACGGCAACACGGCCAAGGGGGTGGAGATGCTCTTGCGCTCGAATCTGTTCTTTTCGACAGAGGCATATCGGCAAAAGGTGAGGAGCCCAATCGAGCTTGCGCTGGGGATAATCCGTCCCCTGGAAGGGAGAGTGGGAACGGTGCGGTTAGCTGCCGACCTCGCCGAGCTGGGCCAGGAGCTGTATGAGCCGCCAACGATCCGGGGCTGGGCGGGAGGCCTCTCCTGGATCAACCCGCTCACGATACTGGGGCGCGCGAAACTGGCGGAGGCTTTGCTTACCGAGTCGGGTGCTTACGAGGGAAAGCTCGATCCGGGTGCAGTCGCGAACCGGCATGGCCACCCGGCAAAAGACGGAGGCAGACAGTTCCTGGTCGAATTGTATTTGCAGGGCGACTTGGCGGCCGAAACCCGTGAAGCACGGCCCACGGGACTTTCCGCAGCCAGGTCCGCGGATACCCGCCCTGCCGACCCGCGCCGGCTCGCAGCCCAGCTTGCTTCACTGCCCGAGTTTCAACTGGCCTGACGAAAGGAGCAATGCAGATCTCTCGGAGAGCTTTTATCGAAGAGACCGTGGGCGCGACTGGTCTGGTGGCATTCGGGAGCAGCATTCCGGCATTCCTGGTGCGATCAAGCGCCGCGATGGAGGCGGGCCAACGATCGCCCGGAACAGTCCTGGTTGTGATACAGCTTTCGGGGGGGAATGATGGGCTGAATACGGTGGTGCCGTATCAGGACGACGCTTATCAGCGGAGCCGCCCGACTCTGCGAATAGGTCCAGACCAGGCGCTGAAGTTGGATTCAGGGCTCGGATTGCACCCGGCGATGGCGGCGTTTCGGAAGCTCTACCAGGATGGCAGATTGAGCATCATCCAGGGCGTGGGCTATCCAAAATCGAGCCGGGACCATGAGGCTGCCATGGAGGACTGGCACACGGGTGTGCTCCGGGACCAAGTACCGCCCGGAGCGCGGACGGGGTGGTTGGGCCGAGCGATTGATGCCGCGTGTGACCCGACTAAGACCGACCTTCGTGGGGTATTTGTGGGCGAAATCAAAGCACCGTTCAGCGTGCAGACGGAGCGGGTGGTGGTTCCGAGCATCAAATCGCTGGATGCGTGGCTCCCGACGGGGTCTGCCTGGAGCGATGCCAGCCTGCCTAGAGACTCGGGCCCACCGTCAGCAACTGGGAGTCCCTCCCTGCTCGGAAGCCTTCGCACCGCCGCCGCCGACGCACGACTGGTTCGGCGGCGGCTGATCGCGGCAAACCAGGCGCTCCACACCGATAGGTCGTCAGATTACCCGCCCTTCACCCTGGCGCAAAACCTGGGCACGATCGCCCAGCTCATTCGCGCCGACCTGGGCATCCGGATCTACTTCGCGGAAATGGGCGGCGGGGGCATCGGCGGATTCGATACGCATGCCAACCAAGCCGCGAATCACGGCGCCCTGCTACGCGAGCTGGCGGAATCTATCCTGGCGTTCGTTGAAGATCTCAACCGTGACCGGCTCCTGGATTCGGTTCTGGTCATGACCTTCTCGGAGTTTGGCAGAACGCTGGCGGAGAACGGCCGTCGCGGGACGGACCATGGGGCGGCCGCGCCCATGTTCATGATCGGCGGCAAGGTCAAGGGAGGGCTGTGGGGTGCGCATCCGAGCCTCACGGACATCGAGGCAGACTCACTGAAGGTCCACACCGATTTCCGACGCGTCTATGCGACGGTGCTCGAAAGGTGGCTTGGCCTGAAGAGCGAAAAGGTGCTCGCTCCGGGCTTTGCCCCGCTCGATGGGGTTCTCGCCTGAGCCGGTCTGGGCAGTGTCGGGAGTATGGGAGAGTGAGCGGCCCATTCATGCCGCTGCCAATGAACCACGGCGTGATTGGCTCCGTAAGTCTCTGTGCTCCAACAGGTTCATTGGCACAAGTAACAAGCCCCCCGGTCTGTTCGTTTCTCCTATGGAGCTTGGCCCGGTGTCCGAAGGCCGTTGCTATAGACATGGCGCTCCTCCGGAGCTTGGCTGGGGGTGCGGTTATGAGGGATGAGGGTAAGGTGCGGCAGCTTGCCGGCACGCACCTAAAGCCGTATTAGAAGTTGAAGGTGAAACCGAGTTTCCCGGGTTCGACCTGGATGTGAGTCAGGACTTCCGCCAGTATCCTGGTTTGCTCGGGCGTCAGGAGGGGCTGTGTGTCCGCCTTGAATTGTTCGATCATCTGGTTCACCGCGGCCACCTTTTCCGGCGCAGGAGTCGTCTCGGAAAGGCCCTTTTGCTTGGCGTCCTGCAGGTATTTCTGCATTAGGCTGTAAACCTGGCCGAACTGTTGCTCATCGAGATTCAACGCCCCGTAGAGCACGCACGCCATATGGTCCACCCGATCGTCCGCTTCCGAGTCGGCTCCCGTCGGCTCAGCCGCATCCAAGCGTTTGAAGGCCTTGACCAGGTTGGGCAGGTCTTCAAGCGCCTTCGTCTTCGCCGCTTCAAGGGCGGATTTTTCCTCCGGGGAAAGCTTGCTGTCGTCCTGCTTCGATAGCGCCGAGAGCCGGCCCATCCTGCCAAAAGCGGCCCAGACATGCCGCGGCGTGGGAAACTCGTTAGTCGGGTTCACATCCTTGGAATTGGCTTGCTCGACGAGTTCCTTGTACAGCGCAGCGCTGCGCCGGGCCTGTTCGCGTTCCGTTTCCAGCCGGGCCTTGTCGGCGTTGGCTTGGGCGAGCGCGCGGCTCAGTTTGTCGGTTTGAGCCGCAAGGGTCTCAACCTTGCCTTGTAGAGACGCGAGGGCGGTGTCCCGGCTCGGCTGGGGCTGTGGAATGGGCTGTTGCCGGAGCGTCTTAACCTGGGCACGCAGGAGGGAGGCTTGCCGGGCCTGGTAGGTCCCCACTCCAATCGCAGCGACAAGAGCCGTGGCAACGAATGTCTTTTGTAGTGTGGTCATAGCTAGGGTTTTTGCGGCGGTCGAGGTTGTTAGAGTGGCAATGGCTGTTCCTGCGCCCGAAGCGGTGATCGAAAGCGCCAAACCGACGGGCGCAGCCTGGACGGCGTTGGCGGAGATGAGGACGGCAAGGCCGCCAGCGCCAGCGGTCACGCCGCGTTTGGCCAGCAACTCGCGCAGGTGGTCCACCGCGCGGCTCACGCGCTTTTGCGCGGCCTCTTCGCTCGTGCCGAGGGTTTGCGCCATCTCGCGCGCCGACTTGCGCTCGAAGTAGCGCAGGAGCAGCGCGTCGCGGTCCGGCTCGCTCAATTCACCCAGGGCGGCATCGAGGTGAGGGGCAAGTTCTTCCCAGGCAGCGCCGGGGTCAGTGGAAAGCAGATCATTCATGGCGGCGGCCTCCTGTTCACGGGCGCGGCGGCGGACATCGGAACGGACGGCGTTGGCCGCGAGGTTTTGGGTCGTGCGATGCAGCCAACCGGACAGGACCGGGCGCTCCGTGAGTTGTCCCGCACTCCGCGACAGCGCGAGAAACACGCTCTGCGTCACGTCCTCAGCCAGGTGCGCATCCCGAACCATGCGCAACGCAGCGGAATAGACAAGGTCAACATGCCGTCGGACCAGTTCGCCGAACGCCCCCTCCGCTCGGCGTTGCGTGTATTCCTGCAACAACTGCTGGTCGGTCAGACTGTTCATTCATTAGATAGTAACCGCCGACGGTCAAATCGGACAAGTAAGGGATAGATGGCGTATCAACCAGGACGCCTAGCCGGTTCTGATCGTCGGCGTTGCGGACTTGACTACGGTCCATACAGCCGCACAATTGATACATGAATGCGTCGGCGACGGAAGAATTCCGCGTGCGGATTGACCGCAAACTGGCCCGCGAAGCCAGGCGGGCTGCAGAGGAGATTGGCACCACACCAGGGGAAGTGGTGCGTCCGTTGTTTACTCAACTGGTCAAGCGGCGGGCGATTCCTTTCCCTCTTCAAGCCGACAGTCCAGAAGCCGAAGTCCTTGGTCCAGCCGAGCGCCGGTCCAAAATGTGGGATGCGATGAATGAATGAAGGCAAGCCCGTTGCCTGGAGGGAATTTCAACAGAAATTCGGGCAGTTCGACGCGCGCGTTCTGAAGGATGTGCGGACGGCCATCGGGCTCTGGCTTGGCCTCTAGAACCTCTGCCCCGCCCTTCTTCCCCGAGTTGGTCGGTTCAGTCCAACAATGCTGGTGCGGTCTCGATCACGAGGTAGAGATGATTGGCCAGGAAGGGGATCTCGGGAAAATCATAGCGCGGGCGCGTTACCTTGCCCGGATCCTGCTTAAGTATGAGGCGGAACGATATGGTAGACCTTGAAAACATGGCCTCTGGGAAGCGCAAATGCGTGGGGTGCGGCGCTGAGCTGGCAGGGAACACGCCGCCCGACCTTTGCCCGAAGTGCTTACTGAAACTCGCGATGGAGACTCAGCCCGCTGCCGGCCCCGCGGGCACGCTGCTAGTATCGGCGGCGGACGTGAAATTGCGTGGCCTCCCCCAACCGGGAGAGCAGTTTGGCCATTACACGATTATCCGGGCCCTGGGCGCGGGCGGCATGGGGGCGGTTTATGAAGCCGAGGACCTGGAAAGCGGGCGCCGGGTGGCGCTCAAGGTCTTGAGTCACCGGCTCGATTCGCCGGAATCACGCGAGCGGTTCTTCCGCGAGGGGCGGCTGGCCGCTTCGATCAACCATCCCAACAGCGTTTATATCTTCGGCACTGAGGAGGTGGGGGGAACGCCGGTGATTACCATGGAGCTGGTGTCCGGCGGCACCTTGCAGGACCGGGTACGCGCCCGGGGGCCGTTGCCGGTCGGTGAAGCAGTGGACTGCGTCTTGCAGATCGTGGAAGGTCTGGAGGCGGCTCAGCGCGTGGGCATCCTGCACCGCGACGTGAAGCCGTCGAATTGCTACGTGGGTGAAGACAGCAGCGTGAAGATCGGCGACTTCGGCCTCTCGATCTCGACTGGCGTCCGCACGGAGCCGGCGCTTACCGCCGCCGGTGCGTTTCTCGGCACCCCGGCTTTCTGCTCGCCCGAACAATTGCGCGGCGAGGAACTCAATGCGCGCTCGGACATGTATTCAGTCGGCGCCACCCTGTTCTACCTGCTGACCGGGCGCACGCCCTTTGAGGCCAAGAACATGATGCAACTCCTGGCCACGGTGCTCGAACAGCGCGCGCCGTCGCCCAGGCAGTTCCGTCCGGAGGTTCCAAAAGGGCTGGCCAAAGTGGTGCTGCGCTGCCTTGAAAAACAGTCGGGCGAACGCTTCAAGAGCTATGCCGATCTGGCCCAGGCACTGGCGCCTTACAGCTCGACGGCTCCGACGCCCGCGACCCTGAGCCTGCGCTTCCTGGCTGGAGTGGTGGATATGACGCTCTTGGGTGGGCTCGCGTTCGCGATCAACCTCTCGGCGTTTGGATCCGTGATGGCTTTCATGGACCAGGCCATGCAGCTCTCGCCCAAAGTGCTGGCCTGCGTGCTCGGCTGGATCTGCGTGGCGGTCCTCTACTATGGGGTATTCGAGGGCCTGCGGAGTGCCGCGGCGGGCAAGGCCCTCTGCGGGTTGCGCGTCGTCGGGCCGGACCGGAATCCGCCCGGGTTCGCGCGGGCTTGCCTCCGCGCGCTGGTCTATTTCCTGCCGCCGTTCGTGCCGTACTGGGTGGCCTTTGGCTCGAATCCAGGGGCCTACTTGAGCACCTCGTGGTTGACCCAGACGCTCATGGGGTCTTCCTGCTATGTGGTCATGGCGCTGCTGTTCGTTACGGCGCGCCGCCGCAACGGCTTTGCCGCCGTGCAGGACCTGCTGACCCGGACCCGAGTGATTTCGCGGGCCGCCGTTGGCGGGCGGCCCGTGCTGCCGATGAGCGAGTTGCCACTGCCGGCCGTCGAGTCGGCCATCACCATCGGCCCGTATCATGTGCTGCAGGCGCTCACGGAGGCCGGGGGCGTGAAGTGGTTTCTGGCCTACGATCTGAAGCTGCTGCGCAAGGTGTGGCTGCGCAAGGTGCCCTCGGGCACGGAGCCGGTTCCCGCGCCGTTGCGCAGCCTGGGCCGGATTGGCCGTCTGCGCTGGCTGACTGGGAAACGGTCGCCTGAGGAAAACTGGGACGCGTTCGAGTCCCCGACTGGCCGGCCTTTCCTGGAATTGGTCACGAGGCCGCAACCGTGGCGCGAAGTGCGTTACTGGCTGCATGACCTGGCGATGGAAATCAGCGCCGCGGAGAAAGACGGTACCTTACCCGAACTCGCTCTTGATCGCATCTGGATCACCGCTGAAGGCCGGGCCAAACTGTTCGACTTCCCTGCGCCCGGCCTCACCCCACGTAGTACTTTAACGCTTCAACCCGTTAACGTTTTCCTCAACGCCGTCGCCGCCGCAGCCCTGACCGGCAGCCCGGCCGGGACGGCCCAGGCTGCGGGAGATTTGGCCGTGCCGTTGCCGCTGCACGCGCGGGCCTTCCTAAGGAGCCTGTCGCAGATGGCGGGCGCGGACGCGGTGATTGCAGCGCTCAAGCCGCTATTGAGCCGGGTGGCCGCCGTTTCCCGCTTGCGCCGGGCCGCCCTGGTTGGCGGGTGCGTAGTTTTTCCGTTGCTGGCGTGCGGGTTCGGGGTTTTCGGCCTCACCTTTCTGCAAGAAATCTACCGGAGGAATCCGGGTCTCCTGGACCTCAGCAGCGTGCTGCAAGTGCGGACCTCGGCGCGCTTTTGGGGAGGCAAGAATGTGCAGTTGCCCACCGAAAGCCAGTACGCCATCTATATCGCCCACCATTACGCTGGCCTCATCACGAATGCGGCCGCCTGGTCGAGCCCATATGTTATAACTATGATCAAAGGGGACGCGCGGAAGTTTGCGGAGCAAAGCGTCGCCGAGCATCCTGCGCCAACCACAGCCGAGATCACAGAGGCTGAGGCCGCAGTGGGCAAGTTCGTACCCAAGCAGCAGTTCTTCGCCGAGAAGGCACGGCCCGTACTTCCGGCCATGGTGCTGGCCGCGTCACTGCTATTTTACGTTGGCCTGCCGGCCCTGATTGCTGCCTTGCTGTTCCGCGGCGGGGTGGTATTGCTTATTGCCGGGGTGACATATGTGAGGAAGGATGGCCTGCGCGCCTCCCGGCTGCGCCTGCTCTGGCGGTCGTTGGTGGCCTGGAGTCCGGTGGTTCCTACGTCGGTTGTGGCGATTGCCGGGCTCACCAAGCATTGGGTCTGGCAACCTTGGCTGGCGCTGGCATTGCTCGGCCTGTTGGCTACGGTGTCGGTCGGCTTGCGCGAGCGCGGCTTGCAGGACCGCCTTGCCGGCACCTGGCCGGTGCCGCGCTGAAGAGATTTATGAAAAACATAATTGTTCTATTCCTGACGGTGACGACGATCACACTGGGGGTCGTTTGCGTGGTGCAATCCCGTAGATCCGCCGTCCAGCAAACCCAGTCAGCGGCCCTTAAGGGCGAGTTGGAGGCAGCATCGCAGCAGCTCGAAGCTCTGCAGGCGGCCCAAAAGCGCGCCAATCAACAGCGCCATGAGCTCATGGGCCAGGCCGAAGAGCTGGCGGCGCAGCTCCAGGCCCACCAGCTTGTCGAGACCAATGTCACCGCTCCGGCACCCCCACTACCGCCGCCGGTGGCCGAAGCCGGAAAGGCGGATGCGGACAAAGGCGGCTTAGGCAAGATGATCTCCAAAATGATGCAGGACCCGGACACTAAGAAGTTCATCCAGCAGCAGCAGCGCATGATGATGGACCAGATGTATGGTCCGTTGGTGAAGCAGTTGGGTCTCACCCCGGAGGAAGCGACGGAATTCAAGGACATGCTGGTTGACAACGGAATGAAAGCGGCGGAGAAGGCCAGCTCGCTTTTCGGCGGCGACGGCTCCACCAACCGCACCGAGATGTTCAGCTCCCTGACCGCTGAGCAGAAGACCTTCGACGACCAGGTCAAAGCCTTCCTGGGCGACGCCAAGTACGCGCAATACAAGGATTACCAGGACACCGTGGGCGAACGAGCGTTGCTGAACCAGTTCAAGCAGCAGGCCGGCAGCGATTACAATTTGAGCGACCCGCAGTCGGAGGCGCTGCTGACCTTCATGAAGGAGGAGAAGAAGAGCGTCGCCGCGAGCACCGGCCTGCCGCTCAGTGACTCCAGCCAGGACCCGGCCAAGCTCCAGGCGCTGATGTCGGACGACAAGGTGGACCAATACATGCAGGCCCAGGAAACCATCAACCAGCGGGTCTATGATCGCGCTCGGACCATCCTCTCGCCCGAGCAGTTGAACACGTTAGGTAATTTCCAGACCAACCAGTTGCAGATGATGCGAGTGGGCATGGGCATGGTGAAATCAATGTTCGGGCCGGACAAATCGAGCGGTCCGGCGGCGCCGTCTGGTCAGTAGGTCCGCCAAACACGCCAAACAAACGAAAGCCCGGCAAAAGCTGAGCCTAGCAGCTCGGGATAGTTATGAGCCAATTTGGCTCGACCCGCTGGCTGCCGCCGGGGAGTCTGTGTCTGGCCATATGGGACCGGGCCCGCGTTGTGCATCCGAGCTTATTGAAGCAGCGGATTTGGCTAGACGGGGCCAACCAGAGCCGTAACCTGAATTCCGCCAGCTAATCATTGACGCTATGAACCGAAGACAATTCATTCGCAATACCTCGTTCCTCACTTCAGGCATGATGGTCGGTTCGGTGAGCTGGGCGGCTGAGAACGATTTCCCAGTTGTGCGCACTCCGGAGGCCAAGCGGAAATTCAAGAGCCCCGCTGTGGAGCGGACCATCAACACGATCAAGACGCGTATCGGCAATAAGGAGCTGGCGTGGATGTTCGAGAACTGCTTCCCGAACACGCTGGACACGACAGTGGATTTCCAAGTCGTGGATGGCCGGCCTGATACCTACGTCATTACAGGCGACATTGACGCCATGTGGCTGCGGGACAGCACGGCCCAGGTCTGGCCCTACATGCCGTTGATGAAGAACGACTCCAATTTGCAGCAGTTGATTGCCGGGGTGATCAACCGTCACACGCGCTGCATCCTGAAGGACCCTTACGCCAACGCCTTTTACAAGGACGAGACCAAGGTGAGCGAGTGGAAAAGCGACCGCACCGAGATGAAGCCCGGCGTCCATGAACGCAAATGGGAGATTGATTCCCTGTGCTACCCCATTCGGTTGGCGTATCATTATTGGAAACTGAGCGGCGACCGTGCGCCGCTAGATGCCACCTGGCGGGAGGCGATCTTGCTCACGCTCAAGACCTTCCGCGAGCAGCAGCGCAAGACTGGCCAAGGGCCATACCGGTTCCAGCGGCGCACTGAGACGCAGACTGACACCCTGGCCGGCGGCGGCTATGGGCGGCCCGTCAAACCGGTAGGGCTGATCTGCTCCATGTTCCGCCCGAGCGACGACTCGACCGTGTTCCCGTTCCTGGTGCCGTCGAACTTCTTCGCGGTTGTCAGCCTGCGCCACGCCGCCGAGCTGCTTACCCAGATTCATCACGACGAGGATTCGGCTGCCCAGTGCCGCGCCCTGGCCGAAGAGGTGGAGAACGCGCTGCGCCAATACGCCGTCGTAATCCACGAGAAGCACGGACGTATTCTCCCATACGAGATAGACGGCTACGGCAATTACTACTGCATTGACGACGGCAACGTCCCCAGCCTGTTGTCCTTGCCCTATATTGATGCCACCGGCCCCGGCGACCCGCTCTATCTCAACACGCGGCGGTTCGTCCTGTCCGACAGCAATCCCTACTACTGCATCGGCGAAGCCGCTTCGGGGCCGGGCGGGCCGCACGTAGGCCGGGACATGATCTGGCCGCTGGGCCTGATCGTGCAGGGCCTCACCAGCAACGATGACCAGGAAGTGCGGCAGGTACTCCTTACCCTCCAAAAGACCCACGCCGGCACCGGCTTCATGCACGAGGCGTTCAACAAAGACGACCCGAGCAAGTTCACCCGCTCCTGGTTCGCCTGGGCCAACACGATCTTCGGCGAGCTGGTCCTGAAGAGCTACAAAGAGCGGCCGCTGGTGCTCAATTAATCTGAAATAACTGTAACCTTTGGCCGGTCCAGAGTGTCGTATATAGTAAGAGGCTGTTGGACGATTGTTGCGCCGCGGCAGCCCGGTCGGGAGGACTTGAGTATGGCGGGCTTATGTTTGTTGGATGAGAACGGGGCGATCGCCCAGCGGTGGGCGCTCGGCGACCAACCGGTGGCTGTTGGCCGCGGCATAGCCGCCGATGTGACCATTCCCGATGACACGCTTTCACGGCGGCACTTCCAGATCTGGCAGGAGGAGGAAGGCTTCCTGATCAAGGATCTGGACTCCCGGAACGGTACCTGGGTGGACGGCCAGCGCGCGCAGACAACTAAACTGCAGCACGATGTGTGCATCGTCGCCGGCCGGTCGGTCTTCATCTTCTGCGAACACCTCCCCGCGGTTGGCACCGCCGCCAAACCACTTGCAGTCCTGCCCGACACGGCGAGGGTTCTCCCCGCCGCGCTCGCCCGCTAGGCTTCCAGTGGAATCCCCTCGTCCACAAGCATCACAGGTAAGTTGTGTCGGATCGGATAAAGGAATTTGCTGTCAGCGCGAATCAATCCGCCCTCAATCTTCTCCTGCACCGGTTGGCCGGCGCGATTCTTCAAAGCGCCGGCGGCAATCTGCCCGTTCAGCTTGTCAATGACCGCTGGTTCCGCCAATCGCACCTCTTGGTGCGTCTCCGGACAGCACAGAATCTCCAGTAGGTCGGCGTCAATCATTTCCACAGGGAAGGAGGGATGGCACGGAGGGCGGCTGCATAAATCTCTTTCAAGGGCACCTTGGCCTGGTCGGCCAGCTTCCGGCATGACTCGAATTCCGGCGCGGCCTGGAGGACCTTGCCGTCGAGCCTTCCAACCTTGACCGTCACGGCGCCATGAGGGGTCTGGACCGTCACAAACTCGCGTCGCAGCTTGCGCCGCTCAGCGGCATGACGGCGCACGCCAAAGGTGCTGGTCTCGCGCACCAGCATCTCGGAGAACCTGTCCGCATCGGCTTCGGCGCAAAGCACGGTCAGCAGCACGCCGGGCCTGCTTTTCTTCATTTGGATTGGCGTGTGGAACACGTCCAGCGCGCCGGCCGCCAGCGCCTTCTCCATGAAGCTGCCCAGAATCTCGGCGTTGATGTCATCGAGGTTTGCCTCCACCACTTCAATGGTATCGGTCTCCCAATCATGCTTCCCCGCGGCGGCTCCCGGCTCCTGACCCCCGGTCTTCGACTCGCCAAGCACCGCGCGCAAAACGTTGGGCCGCGTCTGGCTGTCGCGGGTGCCTAGGCCATAACTGATCTTCTCGGCCACCACCCCCTGCATGGGGCCGAAGCTCTCGACCAATTCCGCCAGCAGCGCGGCGCCTGTCGGCGTGACCAGTTCGTTCGGCTCAGCGCATTGCGACAAGGGAACCCCGCGCGCGCCCAGAATCGCGAGCGTCGCGGGAGCGGGGATGGGCAAGCGTCCGTGCGCACAGTCAATCCACCCGGTCCCTTCTACTACCGGACTCGCCAGCACACGCGGCTTGCCCAGCATCTCCAAGGCAATGCACGCGCCGGTGATGTCAATAATCGAGTCCACGGCGCCCACCTCGTGGAAGGCCACCTGGTCAGGCGGCAGCCCGTGGATCTTCCCTTCGGCCACAGCGATGCGTTGAAAGACGGCTACAGCCTTCTTTTTCACCCAGTCGGAGAGCTGGCTCTCGGCGATCAACTGCCGGATCTGAGCAAAGGTGCGGCCATGCTCATGCGGGTGAGCATGACTATGCGAGTGGGTCTGCCGATGCCCAGGTGACTCTTCCCCGTGGTCAT
>Ga0187877_1002552_pt1 | contig 16064 bp, 10 predicted proteins | sample June2016WEW_17_1_3_FD_132430 | JGI IMG/M metagenome (GOLD analysis project Ga0187877, IMG submission 132430) | Peatland microbial communities from SPRUCE experiment site at the Marcell Experimental Forest, Minnesota, USA - June2016WEW_17_100 | ecosystem: Environmental > Terrestrial > Soil >... | reverse complement strand
GACTTTGTTCCGCCTATCGGCAGAACGGCTGTCACGTCGCATGGGGTTCATGGCATCACACAACACACCGAGTGGCGAGGGTAAACAGCATGAAAAGGAAGAAGCTCCACATAGGGTTGGGTGCGATTGCGCTGGCCGTAATCGCGGGGATGGCGCAGGCTGCGGATGCCGGGTTGGACCGCGCCGCACTGCTGAAGCTGGCCGACACTTATCTGGCCGCGCTGGTTGCGCATGATCCGGGAAAGGCGCCGCTAGCCAGCGATGTGAAAGTGGTCGAGAACGTAATGCGCATCAAGCCTGGCGAGGGCCTGTGGAAGACAGCCACGTCCGGACCGACGGAGTTCAAAATCGTGGTGCCGGACCCGGTCTTACAGGAGGTAGGCGGCCTCGTTGTGATGCAGACCGACGGCAAGCCGGCGCAGGTCGGCTTCCGGCTCAAGGTGGTAAACGGCAAGATCGTCGAGGCCGAGCACTTGGTCGTGGCGATGCGCGACGGCAACAATCCGAACCTGCAGAAGCCGCGTCCGGCAATCCCGCTGGAGATTCCCTATGAATACGCGGATTCGCACGGACGTCTGATCCACATCGCGAAGTCCTATTACGATGCTCTGGACAACAACAACGGTCACCTCGCGCCCTTCGCACCGGATTGCGAACGTCATGAGAATGGCATGCGCACGGCACCCTCCGGCGGTCCTTCGCTGGGCGGAGCCATTCCCGGCGGGGCACCGCGTCCGGCTGGCCTAGTAGGCTTGCAGGATTGCACTTCGCAAATTGACTCCGGGGTCTTCCAGTACATCACCACGATCGACGATCGCCGCGTGGAAATCGCCGACACCGTGACGGGCCTGGCGATCGGCTTCTCGCATTTCCGGCATCCGATGACGCAGAAGAAGTTCGCGATCACTGGCAACCCGGACCGGCAAGAGGCCGACATGACCAACCAGCGGGCCTTCGACATGCCGGCGATGCACATCTACAAGATCTGGGGCGGCCAGATCCACGAGATAGAGGCGATTGGGATCAGCGTGTCCTACAGTTCGCCGACCGGCTGGGAGTAAATCAGTTCTCGGCCAGAGTGCGGCGATATGCGTCGGGTATCGGGTAAAGGAATTCAGATGTCCCCTAACTGCGATCTACCTGGTCGGATAAAGTTGGGAATAAACCGCAATTTCAGCCGCGAAGAAGCGCAAACCCAGGCCCATACGGCAGCTTGCCACGATATCCGATCCGCCGTTTAGGGTCGGGCCTGGGATGGGAATCGCGTTTGGGCAAAACCTCAGCCCAGCTGAAGCTTTGGCTGACGGAAAAGTGTAAGTGGCTGAAAAATTTAGCCACTTATCCCCCCTTTTTCCACTGTCGAATCCCCAATTCTCGGTCAATTGGGTTTGATGAAATCCGCCAAACTGATCGACAATTCCCCCGGCATTGATGGTGTTTGAACAAAAAGCCAGCGTATCATAGATCGATGGATAGGATGATTTCAGCGGGATATCGAAAAATCAGAGCTGCCTTCCGGTTGCAGTACTGAAGCATTTCTGTATGGGTAAGAAATTCGGTCTCACGTAGAAATAGCGTCAGGGCGATTCAGGATGGATGGCACAAACCTCTGGAGGTAAGGCTGTGGATCTGAAAGGAAAGGTTGCGATCGTTACGGGGGGCAGCACCGGCATAGGAGCGGCCATCACGCAGCGCTTCGTCGCTTGTGGGGCACGAGTGTGTATCGCGGGTTGTCGCCACAGGAGATGCTCGATGAAGTGGCGAAATCTCTGCCTGAGGGTTCACTAAAGGCCTGCTCCGCTGATGTATCCGATGAAAAGGATGTAGAACGGATACTAAAGGTGGCCCTTTCTTTTGAAGGGGGTCTCCACGTGCTTGTCAACAACGCGGCCTTGGATCAGAATCCCGCGAGCGTTGTGGACCTGGACGTGGCGGAGTGGAGAAGGATGCTCGAAGTCAATCTCACCGGTCCGTTCCTCATGATGAAAGTGTGCATACCCCACATGATAAAGGCAGGGGGTGGCTCGGTGGTGAATATATCCTCCCTGGCGGGATTGACGTGCAACTCCGAGATGCCCGCTTTTTGCGCAACAAAAGGAGGACGCATCAACCTGACACAGCAGGCTGCGCTGGATTATGGCCCCTACAACGTGCGATGCAATGTTGTATGCCCGGGAGCCACAAGAACAACGCTTCCAAGCCTCAGATAGGACCGTGGGCAGCAACCGGAGCGCTTTGAAAGTCTCGAAGGGAGATCAGATTCCCAATGCTTCTTGCTCAGCTCACATTTCAAACGCACACGCATGCGATATTCCGGCTGATGTCGCAGGCAAACAGAATGTAGTAAGTTCTTGACCTGGATCAATTAATGAGTAGCATGCATATACATAATCCAATATGTGTAAGAAGTGGTTCTCGGACAGGCTCCTAGCTTTGTTCTATAAATCCTCCATCTTTTGTTATCGATGAGCAGTCAGAGTTTCTAAGGAGCGCAACATGACTGATGATCAAAACAACAAAAATAGCGAAGGAAGCGGGTTAAATCGAAGGAATTTTCTCAAGAGCGCAGGCATGGTCGTCGCCGGCGGCACTCTGGCGAGCGGTTTGACGCTCACGGCGGATAAAGCGACCGCTGCAGAAATTGCCGCGCCAACTACAATCACCAATTTCAGGTGTCCGATCTGCGCCAAAGATTTCAACACCTATGGCAACCTAAAAGAGCATTTTACAGCGGCCCATCCGGGCTATGTCCTTCCGGTATCTACAAAACTGAAAGTGAATGGAAAGAATTACGAAGTACTGATCGAACCACACTGGACTTTGCAACGCACTCTCCAGTTCAAGCTGGGGCTCACCGGCGCCAAACAGATGTGCGATCGCGGCGTGTGCGGATCCTGTACGGTAATCATCGACGGCAGAGCCGTCCTTTCGTGCACAACTCTGGCGGTGGAATGCGAAGGCAAATCCATTGAAACCGTTGAGGGAATTGCCGCCAATCCTAGATGGCATTCGCTAATCCAATCCTACTGTAAATGGGATGCGATGCAGTGCGGCTATTGCACTCCCGGTTTCGTAGTCTCTGCGAAGGCTCTCCTGGACAAGAATCCAAATCCGACCGAGAACGACTGCAAGCAGGCGCTGGCCGGCAATATCTGCTGCTGCGGGACGTACCCGCGGCATCCTACCGCAATTATGGAAGCTGCTCAGGTGATGAAGGGAGGAGCATAGTATGGCTGATCTTGCAGGTGTTAATGGACAAAGGGAAAAATTCGAGGTAGTCGGGAAGCCCAATATTCCCGGCAAGCTCTCTTATTCGCTCGCGACAGGCAAAGCCAAATTCGGCATCGACTACGTTTTCGATAACATGCTTCACGCCAAATTCCTCCGAAGTCCATACGCAAATGCGACGGTAAAGAGTGTCGATGTGGCCGCCGCCAAGAAGGTCCCCGGCGTCGTCGACATTCTTACCTGGGAAGATGACGACCTGAAAAATTTTGGCCGCCGTGGCGGAATGGGAATGGGAGGCGGCGCGCCGAAAGCTCAGCCGGGTGGTGGCGGTTTTGGGGGACCTCAGGGTCCCTACGTCAGCCAGGTGGCCAATATGGAAGACGAGGAAGTAGGCGTAATCGTCGTCGCGGAAACTGAAGAAGCCTGTGAGGAAGGTTTAAAAGCCCTCAACCCGCAGTGGGAGATTCGGCCGCACGTCGTTGATATACTCGAAGGCAGAAAGCCCGATGCGCCGGTGATTCGGGATAATCCCGGAGGCAAGGGAAACGTCACTATCGCAACGAATACCCGAGGTGATGTAGAAGCCGGTTTCAAGCAAGCCGATCAGATCATCGAGTATGACTTCAATATGCCTGCTTTCTCCGGCCATATACCCAATCCTTCCGGATCGGTTGCCTATTGGTTCGACGATCCGGCACAGAGCTCGGAACAACAGAGTTTGCGTATTGAAGGCGCTGTCTGGACCGCCAGACAGGGGAAAGATGCCGTGGGCGGCATGTACGGGCTTCCCCCGGAAATGGTGAAAGAGGAATGTCTCTTCCAGGGTGGCAAGTATTGCGATTGGGGCATGCGGAAAACACAGCAAATCACGCCGCTGCTCGCCAAAAGAGTGGGAAGACCTGTTCGGATGGTTCTAACCCGGAAAGAAATGTACGACTTCAATCTGAACCAGCGCTTCTCGCACCTGAAGGTTGGGTTTAAAAACAGCGGCTTGATCACCGCAATCGACGACTTTTCCATCGCCGATGCCGGAGTCCCTCCCGTTTCAAGACTCGGCACTTCGGGCGATCAAGGTTACGGCCCCTATTTCACAACAAGGTGTCTGAACATCAGGCAGACAATGGAAGTCGTGAACAGCAACAGAGGCAAGATGTACACGAGCGGCCAGCATTGCCCCTTCAATTGGGATTCGCTGACCATGGCGATTCACCTGGTCGCTGAAAAATTGGGTAAGGACCCGGTGGATATTGCGACACTGAATCTCCATGGGCCTGAGGATTTCACGGATCCCAACCCCGTACCCAGTTATCAGGCGTGTGCGGAAGAAGGAAAGAAACTGATGAACTGGAAGTGGCACGCAACCGGTGCCAAAAAACTTCCCGACGGGAGAATGCACGGCGCAAGCTTCCGGTACCAGCTATGCCCGCGGCACGCGGGCATGAGCTATGATAGCAAACTGGAGCTTCGGAACGGCAAAGTGCGTATGGGTACCCAGGGCTGCTGCACCGGTATCTTCGCTGTAGAAGGGAATGCGATGGTCGTTGCTGAAGAACTTGGCCTCAGGTACGAAGATATCATCATCGATTTCGATTACAAGGAGCCCTTTGCTCCTGTCGGCGGAGGAAGCGATGGGACGACCGCGTCTGCATGGGTTACAAAAGAATGCGCCAACATCCTGAAAAAGCGGATATTGGAGGCTGCGATTGAGAATGCCAACAATCCTCCGGCCGCAGGCGGCATGGGCATGGGCGGGCCCGTCGGCGCACCTGCTGCGCCCAGCCCATTAAAAGGATACAAACCCGAAGATCTGGACATGAAGGGCGGAAACGTATACGTCAAATCCGATCCGAGCAAAGCTCTTCCACTCGCCAAGGCCGTGGGACAGGCCCAGTTGTTCGCGACCTTCTCGGGCAAGCCTCCGGCAGCCCTCTGGGGCACCATGGGGAAAAAGCTGGACACCATGAACATTGCAATGTGCGAGGTCGCAGTCGACACCGAAACCGGACAAGTTGAAATAATCCGATTTGGGGTGGTTGCCGATCCCGGCAAAATAATCCGTCAAACTTCACTGGAAGGCCAGATCTACCAGGTGATGGATTTCAGTGCCGGGTGCCAGCTACAGGAAGACTTTTTCTATGACAAAAAGACCGGGGTCAAACTGAATGCAAACATGTTTGACTATAAAAAGGTCTCCATGCTGGACATGCCCCCCGTCGACATGAAGCTACTGGAAACGCGCGCAGGCAACGCAGCCTACGGCGCCAATGGGATCAGCCATTCTTTGGCGAATACCCATCTGGTTATCTGCGCCATACAGAATGCCATCGGCAAGTGGGTCGATCCGCCGGCCACGCCGGATAAGATTCTTAAAGCGCTGGGAAAGGCATAGGAGGAGAAATGAAAGCTTTCAATCACGAGAATGCAAAGACCTTGGCGGAAGCCAAAACTGCCCTTGCCGGCGGCAAAGCTGAAATTATTGCCGGTGGGACCGACCTCATCGGTCGACTGAAGGACAACATTCTTCCCGATAAGATGTACCCCGCTTCCTTGATCAACATCAAGACCATCGCTCCAACCCTCGATTACGTCAGGGAAGAGGCGGGCGTGCTGAAGATCGGCGCAACCACGCGCCTGGCGGACATCGCCTCCAACCAGGCCGTCAATCAGAAATATACCGCCCTGGCACAGGCGGCTCTCCGTGTGGGGACCCCTCACGTACGCGACATGGGGACCATCGGCGGAAATCTAGCGCAACTGCACCGCTGCTGGTATTTCCGCAAACCCGAAAACCGCTTCCAGTGCGTCCGCAAGGGCGGGACGACCTGCTTCGCTATGACGGGGGACAACCGCTATCACTCGATTTTCGGAAACGTGAACAAGTGCATCGCGGTTCATCCCAGCGACGTTGCGCCTGCGCTCATTGCATTGAATGCTACCGTTGTCACCAACGTGCGCAAGATCCCCATCGAGAATTTCTTTGATGTGAAATTCCCGAGCAACACAGTCCTGAACCCCGGTGAGATCATCACGGAAATCCAGGTGCCGGCACCCCCGGCCGGGGCGAAGAGCGCGTTCCTGAAATTCGCCATCCGCAAATCGATCGATTTCCCGATCGTGAACTGCGCCGTGATGGTCGGAGGAGGCGCGGCGCGGATTGCGTTGAACGCCGTAGCCCCGAAGCCCTACCGGGCGACCAGGGCGGAAGCGGCAATCGCCGGCAAGCCGATCAATGAGGCGAATGCGGAGGCCGCCGGAGCAGCGGCGGTGGAAGATGCCAAGCCGCTGACGGCGACCAAGTACAAGGTGCAGATTGCCAGGACGCTCGTCAAACGAGCCCTCTTGACTACTGTCTAAATTCTCCCAGTCTTGGAGACTTCGAGGTCAACCTCGAAGTCTCCAAGACTCTATGAGCGTGGTAAGCGAAGAGTCACTCCGCAGAGCGCTTCGACCCTATTTCGGCTACTTGTCCCTTATAATAAATCCATCTATGGGAAAATGGGCTGTGCGAGAAATCAGTTTCGGATTGTTGGGCAGTCCGGGATCGGATAAATGCTGACCAAAACAGAAAACAGAAACTGAGCCTCCAATCGCATCCGGGAGCCTTGGCACACCACAATTTAGATTGAATTGCCCAGCTGAGGACAGAAAGCGCATTTTGGATTAACAGCCTATTTTCAAATACTTACGGTTCAATGGGTTGCGGCCGACCCTGTTGAAACTTGTTGAAGTTTGTGGTTCTGTGGGATCGTAGCAGCTACAAAATCGACTACAGCTTGTTTCATTTCTGGGGTTCAATTCACCACCACCACACATATCAAATCGTTACAGTTGCCGCCCTCTTAAAGGCTAACGGAATGAATTTTTTGCGGACCACAGATAGTCTTCATGCTGTCCAGACGTTCTTCGATCATTTTCGATTCCACCACCTTCTGATTCTCGATGAGGAGGGCAAGTCGGTTGGAGTGGTTTCTGAGTTGTTTTCTGTAAAACCGCTGCTGTAAGGATGAGCAGTTCCGAGGGTCTGCCTAACCATAACCAATGCAAATAGGAAAGCTTGCTTTGACACATTACCGTTTTTTATTGCATAAAAACTCGATTCGTTTCATCATCGTTTCCTTACTCGCGCGGGGGTGAAATGTCTATCAGCAAGAACAGCATAAGGGCTTTTCTTCTGACTCCGATTACCTTGTTGTTGCTTGTGTTTTCGCTTTCTGGCCAGCCTCAACATGGCATCGAACCTGTGCCTGCGGAAAAGCTTGACCTCGTTCTGCAGTCCCAGATCCTGCATCAGTCGAATGACACCGTTCCCGTTATCATTCAGTCAGCGGATGAAAATTGGGCGACGGATGACGCTACGAGCCAGCTTAGCGGCATTATTTGGGGTGCTGGGGGTACTCCGGCTCGTTCATTCAAGCATATGCCAGCTGTGGCAGCGCTTGTGGATCAGGCTGCGCTTGCTCGGCTGGCCAACGATCGCCGAGTATTCCGCATTTCCGTCGATCATGCAGTCCACGGGAATCTCTACTGTACGTCAAAAACAATTGGTGCCGACCTCGTATGGACCCGTGGCTTTGGCCAGCCCGGTGTTACCGGTCGAGGCGCTGTCGTGGCTGTGCTGGATTCGGGAATCTCCGAAAAGGACGATCTCGCGGGCAAGGTGCTCACAAGGCTGTCCTTTATCAATGGCGATGTCAACGACAGGTATGGGCACGGGACGCACGTGGCAGGCATCATTTCCGGCAGCGGCTATCTGTCCAGATCTGGGAGCGGATTTCCCGAACAGTACAAAGGAATTGCTCCGGGGGCCGCATTGATCAATCTCCGTGTGCTGGATCAAAGCGGCGCGGGCAAAACGAGTGACGTCATGGCTGCCTTAGAATGGTGCCTCGAAAACAAAGACGACTACAATATCAAGGTCATCAATCTCTCACTCGGCCACCCTGTCTATGAATCTTACAAAACCGATCCGCTCTGCCGGCTGGTGGAAATGTGTGTCCGCAGCGGTCTCGTAGTGGTGGCAGCGGCAGGAAACTATGGACGGGGAGACGGCGGCCCTCTATACGGAGGAATCACGAGTCCGGGGAACGATCCTGCGGTTATTACCGTTGGGGCCTTGAATACGCACGGAACTCCTTTCCGAGGCGACGATAATGTGGCAACCTACAGCTCGCGAGGACCGACCGCAGTCGACGGCCTGATTAAGCCGGACATCGTCGCACCCGGAAACAAGATAATTTCCGACGCGGCGAAATCGAGCTACCTGTACAGGAACTATCCGGAAAACATCGTGTACCCTGCTGGGGGGCACTCGAATGGAGATACATATTTTGTTCTGAGCGGCACGAGCATGTCCACAGGGGTGGTATCGGCAACCGTGGCGCTGATGCTGGAGGCCAACCCTTCTTTGACGCCGAACGCGATTAAAGCAATTCTGGAATACACCGCAGAGCGCCTGACGAATGCCAATATACTGGAACAGGGCAACGGTTCACTGAACGCCGAGGGCGCCGTCAGGCTCGCTTACGCGATCAGCGCAAATTCGGATACGCTTCCTGCGGGGGCGCAGTGGATCAGGCGGCCTGGCTCGATTGCACCATACAGCCAAATCTGGGGAGCACAGATACTGTGGGGAGATGCCATTCTGTGGGGGAACCAAATATTATGGGGAGACCAAATTCTCTGGGGAGACCAAATTCTCTGGGGCGACGGAATCACCTGGGGCGATGGAATTTCCGCAAAGGCGTGGAGTGATTCTCTCATGGTGTTTAAGCAGGAAGCTATGGCAAGCCAGATCCTTTGGGGTGATGGGATTCTCAAGAGCGATCAGATTCTGTGGGGAGACCAGATCCTTTGGGGAGATGCGGTGGTCGGGGTAAGCTCCGTCCTCGGCACGACCTATCCAAAGTGGTCCAGGAATTTTGTCGACCCGGGCACTATGACTGACTCCGGCGAAGACATACTTGCTCACGGCGAGACAGGGAGCGTCGGTGCGCTCAAATCCGGACCTCCGGGTTCCTGGTTTTACCCTCGGCGCTGATGCTGCGGCAGCAGAGGACAATCAGTATGGGAGCGAGCATTGTGCCTTTGGAGTGAGCGGGCCCATAGAGGCTTTTAAAGTGACCGAGATTCATATTAGGTGAGCTTACAGTTGTTCCCTGGTTGCGTACGAAGGATGTTACGAAATGACCAAAGCCCACAGGTCGGGCTATTATTATTATCTTTACGGCCTCACCGTGCTCGGCCTCGCCGTGATTCCCTTTTCACTGGTTCAGATTTCCCCGTCGCGAGTCCCTCTGGAATGGATTATCGTAGCATCTCTGACGATCCTCACAGGCTCGTTTACCGTCAGGATTCCCGGTTTGAATTCCAAGATTTCGGTGGCAGACACCTTTATCTTCACCAATACGATTCTGTTTGGCGTCGCTCCCGGAATCATTACAGCGGCTTTGGATGCCCTGATGGGGTCGCTTCGTTCCACCACTGCGAACCGGCGTCTGGAGTACGCGTTGTTCAACGTCGGAGCTACCGCTTTTTCGGCCTGCCTTGCGGGGGTGACCTTCTTTGTAGTGATGGGCCAGGGCCCGCTTTTTCAAGGCTCACCATTCACTCTGAGAAGATTATTCATCTCCATCTTCTTGATGGCGTTGGTCCACTTTCTTGCTAATTCCGGAAGTGTCGCCACCATGCTCGCGCTGGATTCGAGGCGAGGGATCTATGTGATCTGGCGAGAGAGTTTTCTGTGGACATCCATTACCTCTTTCGCAGCAGCTTCGGTTGCCGGACTGGTCGCGCTGAATGTGCACATGGTTACTCCCGCAGTACTTGGCATCATCGCTCCCACTGTGCTGATTATCCACTTTACGCATAAGACGTATCTCCAAAAGGCTGAGGAGAAGATTAAGCACCTGCAGGAATTGAATGCATTGCACCTGAGGACTGTCGAAGCGTTAGCAATGGCAATCGATGCAAGGGACCAGCTGACTCACGGTCATGTCCGCCGCGTTCAGGTCTACGCGCGGGAACTGACCCGCGCAACAGGCATTACCGACGAGAATGTGTTGCGAGGCATCGAGGCAGCTGCGTTGCTGCACGACATCGGAAAGCTTGCAATCCCGGAATATATATTAAACAAGCCCGGGAGACTCAGCCACAACGAGTTTCAAAAAATGATGGAGCACCCAGTCATCGGCGCCGGTATCTTGGGATCAATCAACTTCCCATACCCGGTCGCAGACTACGTGCGCCACCATCATGAGAATTGGAACGGCTCAGGATATCCTGATGGCCTCAAGGGCACGCTGATCCCGCTCGGCGCTCGGATCCTGGCGGTTGTCGACTGCTTTGAAGCGCTTACCTGCGATCGCCCATATCGTCGAGCCTTCAGCACCGAAAAAGCCTTGGGTCTTATCCGAGCTAGAGCCGGAAAACACTACGATCCCGATGTGGTTGCGAAGTTTGAGCAGATAGTGGATCGCGTACAAGAGGGCGTGCGGAAGACTGAAGTAGGTGATTCGAGCGTGGAGGAATGGAAAGCGATCTCTGGAACTGCCGGCGATCGAGAACGACTTAAAATGCCGCGCTCTCGCGACACGCTGGCTTTTCGTGATATTTCCTCCACGCACCGCGAAGTATTTGCCATGCTCGAGCTGGCTCAGACGGTCGGCAGCACTCTGAATCTGCAGGAAACTTTGCTTATCATTGCAAGTAAAATTGAGAAAATTGTTCCCTTTACGACCTGCGTGGTTTATCTCCTCGATTCAGAAGAAGATTGTCTGCAGGCGACCCACGTCTCGGGCGCCAACATTGAGGCGTTCCACGGGTGCGTGATGGGCCTCGGCAAGAACCTGAGCGGATTGGTGGCTGCGCAGAATCGGCCGGCGATCAATTCAGATCCCACGTTGGATTTGGCCGTTGTTAAGAAGAAAATCGCTGTCGAGCTTGATAACTCGTTAGTCTATCCTTTGAACTTCGAGGACCGGTGCCTGGGGGTAATATCGCTCTACACGTCGCAAGGGGTGAGGTTCACGGATGACCACGTGCGAGTGATGGAGATCGTGTCGAAGCAGGCAGCCACGGCTATATACAATGCATCGAGATTCGAGGAAACTCAGGAGGATGCCTTCAGAGATCCGCTGACGAATCTGCCAAACTCACGATGGCTTTATTCGTATCTTGAGCAGGAGCTGGGAAAGGCCATCCGCTTCGATCATCCACTGGCAATCCTCGGCATGGACTTAGACGGTTTCAAGGGAATCAACGATCATTACGGCCATCCGACGGGCGATCGTATGCTGGTTGAGGTGGCGAGAATACTCAGGACATCTTTCAGAGTATCCGATGCAGTTATCCGGCATGCCGGGGATGAGTTCGTGGCTATCATGTCGGAAGTCTCCGCCGAAGAAGCGACGCTGATGGCACGGCGCGTGCAGACGATCGTGGATGAGTTTCAATTGGAAGTGTGGCCCGGAAGGTATGCACGGGCGGGGATCTCCATCGGGATAGCCAGCTACCCTGCGGATGGTAATTCACTGGATGTCTTGATGGCCAAAGCCGACCAGGAGATGTATCGGGATAAAGAGATGCGAGCGAAAGCCTCACGCTCGTCCTCAACATGAAATGAAACCGATTCACAAAGGGAAAGGGCTCGGAAGGCAAAGGCTTGAGCATTTGTCCCTGCTAAAAATTCCATTTGAGCAAATCTCATTATATTTGGGCGATGCCCTGACGACAACTTGCATGCCAAAATTAGCAAAAATCTGCGTAATAGAACCGCAAGGTAGTTATGAATGGTGTCCTCAGATGCATCGGGCACATTTATACCTAAGCTGAGACGGCCTGACGGGAAATAGGAAGTGGGTGATCAGGCTGCGTGTCGCTCGTAGCGATGATGAAGCCCGCCGACTTTCGGAATCTCAATGATCCTGCCCTAAGCACTTGACTGATCCCTATGTCTTTCAATTGCCGTTGAACGTCTGCGTCATAGATACAATCTCGATCCCGGATAATGTATTGAGGAGCGAAGTCATAAGGAAAAGCGTGAAGAAGCTGCTGTGAAGTCCATTCAGCGGTTGGATGAGACGTAACGTTGAAGTGAACGACGTGGCGACGCTCATGAGAGAAAAGGAGGAAGACGTAGAGAATGCGGAAGGAGATTGTCGGAACAGTGAAGAAATCAATCGAAGCAAGCAGCTTGATTCTATAAATTCAATGTTTACAGCCTGGATAGAATTATTGATATGGACGGATGATGGCCGCAAGAAACCAACTGCAAATGCGGGGACATTCCGATCTTCCGGTTGATATCTACCGCAATCGTTTTGGCAGAATAGAAATCGGGATGTCCGCTTTCGCAAAAAATTGCTTGACATTGAAATCCATCTGAATATCATATGAGGCTTTTTGGCTAAAGGAAATTAGAAATTATAAGTCTCCGACGTCCGAACACATCGCGTAGACATTGAGAACCACAACGAAAGCCGCCGATGCGGAAGGGATAACTCAGTGAGGGGTTCGGTCGATTCCGGCGGGGAATCGGATCGGCCCATGCAGAGGTAGTGGCGTCATGGGCACGTCGCGTCACCCGGCGTATCGAAGCTACTTCTTCTTCATTGTGGCCGTGGGCTTGGCCATCACGGCGTTAGCCTGCTATCGCGCGGTGGCCGACGGCATCAGCTACCATTGGCTCATTCTCGCATCCGTGACGGTGCTCGCCGGATCCGTTACCGTCAAGATCCCCGGAATAAACTCCAAGATAACGGTTGCCGACATGTTCACTTTCACCAACATTGTTCTGTTTGGTCCCGCGGCAGGGACCGTCACGGCCGCGCTGGACGGCCTTGCCGGATCGGTCCGGGCCAAGACGGCTTCGCGCCGGCTAGAGTACGCCTTCTTTAACACCGCAACGATGGCGCTCTCTGCTCAGTTTGCGGGGATGGCGTTTTATAGGCTTTTAGGCGGGGCGCCGTTGTATGGCACCGGCGGGGTCAGCCTTCGTCAGGTGATTCTCCCCATGGCTTCGCTGGGCCTGATTCATCATCTCTCGAACTCAGGTATCGTCGCCGTCATGGTCGCGCTGGAAACCCGCAAGGGTATCTATCGCATCTATCGCGAGAACTTTTTCTGGACATTGCTCAGCTACTTGACGTGCGCGTCGGTGGCGGTCCTGATCGCCGCAAATGCGGCCGCGATCACTCCGTTCGTTCTGGCGCTTCTCCTCCCCGTCCTTCTGATCGTCTACGTGGGATATAAAGCTCACGAGGACAAGACCAAGGAGCGGATCAAACATCGCCAACTCAACGAGCTCTATCTCCGGACGGTGGAATCTCTGGCGCTGGCCGTCGATGCCAAAGATCAGACCACGCACAGCCATATTCACAGGGTCCGCAGCTACGCCATGGGGCTTGCGGATCTCTGCGGCATCACTGACAGCAACGAGCTGATGGCAATCCGGACCGGCGCGTTGCTGCACGACATCGGAAAGCTGGCAGTCGACGACTACATCTTGAATAAGCCCGGGAAGCTGAGCCCTCAAGAGTTCGAAAAGATGAAGATGCATGCTCTGGCAGGACATGAGATCGTCGAGCAAATCCAGTTCCCGTTCCCCGTGGCGAAATATGTTCGGGGACATCACGAGCGCTGGGACGGCCAGGGGTATCCCGACGGGCTCAAAGGAGAGGGCATCCCGCTCGGCGCGAGGATTCTGACCATCGCCGATGCTTTCGATGCCATGCGCTCATGGCGGCCTTACAAGAATTCCCTGAGCATGCAGGATTCACTGGAAGAGCTTCGTTCCATGGCGGGGACTGTCTTCGACCCAAAACTGGTGGAACTGTTCATCCAAAACATTCCGCAGCTGGAGAACATGGCCATCGAGGCCTCCAAGGACATGCCAGAGCTTTCGTTCCGATGTTACGCCGAAGAGATCAACCGCGCGCTCGCTTCCAGCAAGCCGAATGCGTTCCATCATCCTCTCCCCACAGTCAAAACTGCCGCGCTTTTTTCTCTTTTCGAGTTTTGCATCAGCCTGGGAAGGCATCTTGACCTCCAGGATCTCTTTTTAAACCTGGCCGAACGCATCAAATGCCTGATGCCTTACAACCTTTGTATCCTCTTCCTTGAAAAAGGGGATGGAACGCTCGGGGCCGATCATGTAAGCGGCAAGTGCGCCGATGTCGTTCAAGGTTTGACAGTACAGATCGGAAAGGGCGTCAGCGGGTGGGTGGCAGCCTATCAGCAGCCCATCATGAATACGGCGGCTGCTATGGAATTTCACGGTCTCGATTTCGACTATGCGTCGCTGAAGGACACGCTCGTGGTTCCGATGGTGGCTGATGAGAATTGCTTTGGCACGATCTCGCTCTATGCGGAGGATCCGATGTCATTTTCGCAGGAGCACCTGGCTTTACTGCAGGTCGTCGCAAGGCAGGTTTCGCCGGTCGTCGCCGAAGCGCGCTCGGACCGGCATCCGGCCGAACCGGGGAACCAGCCCCATACTGGTTCCTACCTCTCGGTTGCCGCCTCCAAGCTCATCGCGGCTGCCGCGAAGACGGGATCGCCATTTTCTCTTATCTACCTGGATCTTCAGAACTTCTCCCATCTCGTGAAACTTTGCGGGGTGGAGGCCAGCGATTCCATCCGCAGGCAGGTTGCTGAGGGTTTGCGGGCGGAGTTGAGGGATATCGACGTTCTTGTCCAATTCGGGAACAAGGGGTTTGTCGCCTTGATCGACGGCTGGGGGCATGAAGCAGCCCTGCACTTGACTCAGCGGCTCCAGCGTCGGGTCCGGGGAATCCAGGTAGGGAACGTAGCAGGCCACAATGTCTACATCATCCAACGGATTGGCATCGCCACGTATCCGAGCGATGGCACTACGATCGCCGCTTTGCTGGAGTCCGCTCAGCATCATCTGGCGATGCGCGCAGGCCTTGGAAAACCAGGACTCGAAGAGGCGGGGACGAAGCCAAGGATGTCCGTGGAATCGATTGCAAACAAATCATACAGCTCATCAGGACCAGCGCGAGAATAGGGTAATGTCGGTGCGCAAATTTGAATGCTTTAAGAATCTACTTAACATGAAATGGGTACCCTCGTACAATAGGTTTTGCGCAAATCCCCAAACCCGCATTTGGGCGGCCGGTGGCCCCCTCGGTGGTGTATCGGTTCTTGGAGCGACATGGATGGCGGAAAGCAGCTCCCGACACGCGTCATCCCAAGAGCGATCCCCAAGTCCAAGAGGACTGAAAAAAAACCTCCCGGAAAACGTGGCGGCCTTGCTGACCCCCGAAGCGGTCCAAGGGCGCCCGGTGCGGATTCTGTTCCAAGACGAAGCGCAGTTTGGCCGGATGGTACGGTTGCGGCGCTGTTGGGCTCCCAAACCATTGCGGCCCATCGTACCCAATGGTTACGAGCGCCAGTTTGTGTATGTCTACGGGGCCGTGAGCCCTGTGCAGGGTCAGTTGGACTGGAAAATCACCCCGAACATGAACACCGAGCGGATGAACGAATTCCTCACGCAAATCAGTCAAGCTCACGGGGCGGAATTCCTGATCATGGTCGTGGACGGTGCCAGTTCCCACAAATCGCAAGACCCGCGCATTCCGGAGAACATGCGCTTCCTGCGGTTGCCCGGATATTCCCCGGAACTCAACCCTCAAGAACATGTCTGGGACGAATTGCGTGAGAAAGAGTTTCCCAATCGAGTCTTCGATTCTCTGGAAGGCGTAGTTCGCCAACTGGAACTCGGCTTGCCTCGGTTGGCCGGCAATTCCGAGGGCCTGCGAAGCCTGACTGTCTGGCCTTGGATTATTAGTCTCAACTTGAACGCGAATTAGAATAAG
>Ga0187877_1002550_pt1 | contig 16079 bp, 16 predicted proteins | sample June2016WEW_17_1_3_FD_132430 | JGI IMG/M metagenome (GOLD analysis project Ga0187877, IMG submission 132430) | Peatland microbial communities from SPRUCE experiment site at the Marcell Experimental Forest, Minnesota, USA - June2016WEW_17_100 | ecosystem: Environmental > Terrestrial > Soil >... | reverse complement strand
TTCAACGCCGGGTGTCCGGCACAATAGAGTCAGTCCGTCCCGAAGGGACGGTTGAAAACCAGGACTCTTCTCGGTCGTCCCTTCGGGACGAGAGCCCTTTGTCTGGCTTCCCCGGCGTTGAAACGCCGGGCTATTCTCGGATGTCCCTTCGGGACCGAGACCAGGCCCGCCCCAGCGGCCTGCGCCTACACGCCGGTTTGGCATTTTCGAGCTAATCCAATATTGTCGAACTGGTTGGCTCCCATGCAATTTCCAACCGCCGCTCAGAACCTGCCCCTTTGCCACTCCGTGAGCGTTTTGACACAATGGCTGCGTGAGAGTAAATTCACGAGAAATGCAGCAAGGCCCCGTTTATGAAATCCGAATTCCCATTTATGGAAGTCCAGTTCACGACACTCCGTAACGGAAGAAGGACCTTCGAAATGACCAAGCCATCACCTGGCTGGAGGGACATATCAGTTGCAGTACAATTCTAACTTGAGCTCGAGCAACTGGACCAACCTGGGCAGCCCCGTCCCCGCAACCGGACCGACGCTCACGGCCAGCGACTCCCTCACGAATGGCCCGCAACGCTTCTACCGGCTGGTCCTCTTGCCGTAACGATTCTATGCTCTTGGCGTCGCTGCGTTTGAATACGCCTTCCCCCAACTGTCCGGCTGCCGTCAAGCCTCTGCGGAAGCGAAGAAGAGCAGTCTCTGAACGGGGCCTGGGTCGGAACCGCCGGCCCAACCATGGCCATTAGCCGAAAGTTTGGCCGTTCCAACCCCAGTTGGCGGCCTCGACGCCGGTAAAGTTGAGGTAAATCCGGTTCGAGGGCACTCCCAGGGATTCATTCAACAATCGGCAGAGCTTTTCAGAGAGTTGGCGGTTCACATCGCCACTCAAGCCGCCAATGCTGCGGAGGTCCACAAACGCCGCATCGCCCGGCTTGCCCGACATCACGATGACCGCAGGGCTGGCAGTAACCATGACGTATTGCTCAGGCTTGCCGACAGTCTCAGCCACGATTTTTGACAGCGCCACGAGGAGCGTCTTCCTTTTGTCGTCAGAGAGAGCGACCGTAGTTTCGAGTTTCAACAGAGGCATAATTCACTTCGGTTCAGGTTCAGCACCGCTAACAAGATGCTGCACCATCCGGCGAGCCGTGTCAAAAGCTCTGGAATTGGGCACCGGTGATCGCGGTTTCGATGAGGGGGACTTGAAATGCAGGGTGCCAGCGGCTTACGATTGGCCATGCTTGTCTCCCGAACACGACGCATCTTATGAGCGGCCCGACCTTGCCTGTTGCCGCCCGGCCTGAGACGGCGGGGGCTGCGCGTCCTGGCTCGGACCGCATTCTCTCGATCGATGCCTTGCGCGGCCTGGTCATGTTCAGCATGATCTTCGTCAACGACATCGCCGGTGTCTCCGACGCCATCGTCCCGCCATGGATGAAGCATTTCCACGGAAAGAGCGGCATGACCTTTGTCGATGTGGTGTTTCCGGCCTTTCTGTTCATCGTCGGCATGTCGATCCCGTTTGCCCTTGGTTCCCGCTTGAACCAGGGCGAGCCTGTGTGGAAAACCCTTCTCCATGTGGTGATTCGGACAGTGTCCCTCTTATGGGTCGGTATCTTGATGGTCAACGAAACCCCTGATTCGGAGAAAATGGGTTGGTCCGGCGCCCTCTGGTCCACGCTGATGTACTTCTCGGCTATCCTGGCCTTTTGCATAGTAACACCGCGCCCGAAAGGGGAGAGCCCGGCTGCCCGGGCGAAGGAATTCCGAATTCTTTCCGGGACGCTGCGCCTTGTCGGACTGGCATCGCTGGTCTATTTGGCGTTTGCGTATCGCGGCCGGGACGGCCACCGGATCATCCAACTCTTCCCCTTTTCCCTCCACACCGAATGGTACGGCATCCTCGGCTTGATTGGCTGGGCTTACGTCGTCGGCTCGATGGCGTTCCTGGTCTGTCGCAGCAATCGTACTGCCCTGCTCGGCTGCGCGGTGCTGCTGATGTGCCTTTACCCCGCAGACCGAGCCGGCGCTTTCGACCAATTTTGGCTGGCCAAATACGTTGGGATTGGCGCGACGCTGGGCTCGCAGGCGGCCATTACGGTTGCCGGTTTGCTCCTGGCGACAATCCTGGTGGCGCCTGACACTGGCTCCCAGTGGCCGCGCACCCGGTTTACTCTTTGTTTCATCGCCACCTGCTCGATGGGTGCCTGGCTGCTCCACGGCCTCTACGGCATCAACAAGAACAGCGCCACGCCCTCCTGGTGCCTCTGGGCTTGCGCGATCACTGCCCTGCTGTGGCTCATCCTCCACTTTCTCATCGACGGCCGCTCCGCCGGGGTCATGGCCCGGCCCTTGGTGCTCGCCGGCCAGAATGTCTTTCTGGCCTATCTACTTTCGGACCTCGTACCGTCGGCAATCGATCTGCTTCGCCTCGATGACTGGTATGCCGGCCTGGCGGCGCTGAGCCTGGCCCACGCCGTCGCGCGCTCCGCCGGCTGCGCCCTGATTCTCTTGGCGGCCACAATCGGCCTCAATCGCCTCGGCTTCCGCCTCAAGCTCTGAGCGTTCGACATCGACCTTGGCCAGCAGGGCAAGCCGCTGAATCGAAGCGAAAAGTGTGTTCATGCGTCCGCCAGCCAAGCAGGGGATGCGCATCGAATCAAATCCAAATCCGGACCACGTCGAAATCCATCCCAATTGGGGTGCAATGGCCCAGTGCGCAGGACGTTGCGTTGTGGCCTCGCTGCCTGGGTGTTGCAGCGTTGCTGCTCCAACCTTAGCAGGACCTCAAAACCCTTGTCATTAACATTGTCGAACTGCTCAGGTGGACAACACATCAGCGTTTATTAGCGAAGATTACCGAAGATTAGCGGTTCACTGGCTCAGTGAGTGAAGTTCGCTGGCTCGCCGCGACCCGCTAATCTGCGCTAATAATCGCTGATAAGACCACCGCACATTTTATATCCCGCAAAACGCGGCTCTGTCGAAAGTGCAAGCCACAGCCAAAGGCGCCGGGGAAGTCCCTGTCCACCACCGACAAACCGGCAATCTGCTATTGGTCAGCTTCCGGGGGCGCCCGGAGGCGGTGCAGTGGCAAATCGATTTTGGCGCGAAGCTGAGCCGATAATCTGAAATCACTTTGTAATGCAAAGTATGTGCCATGTCGAGCCCTGACAGGGGCCAACCCGTAGTCTCGGGGGATTTGGCAGGGGTCAGGGCATGGCATGGCAGCGGTCAACCCATAGTCCGGGTCTAATTGGTTGATGTGCGTCAGGAAAAAACCACGCAAAAGGGAACCACACTATGGCTGGCCCCTTCTTTGCCGTCCAAACCAGCTTCATGCGCGGCGCAATTCGGCCATAAGGTCCTCGGCCGTTCCGCGCCGGACACTGCCTCGCCGGCAATCGCGGCGGCTGCCGGCCACTTCTTGAGCCAGCGCGGCGCGGCGTGCGGCAGCGATGCGCTTTCGAACCACGTCCACGAGTGCTTCCTGTTCATCGACCGCCAGCGCGTCCACGGTGGCCAGTGCCCGGTCGAAACTGGAGCCGGGCTTCCTTTGTGTCAGCATGCTCCTATTCGACTTTGGGCGCTTCGATGGTCTGGCCGCCCTGGTGATGGATGGCTTTGGTGACCTTGCCGCCGGCATCCTTCACGAAGGTGACCTGCGCATCGACCACTTTCCAGAAGAACTCGGCAGGCGATTTGGGGAAAATCTCCAACTGTGGTTGTCCGGTCAGTTGGGCGTAGAGGTGATCGCCGGAGCGCGTGACCGTCAGGATGACCTGGCCTTGTCCGTAATCATACTTGCCTAGAAACGCGTCGTAAGTCGCAGGATCGACTTTGGCCTCGGCGATGTCTGCCAGCCGGGGCGCATCGATGGTCTGGCCGTTTTGATGATGGACCGCTTTGGTGACTTTGCCGGAGGTGTCCTTAACGAAGCTCACCTGGGCATCGACGGCTTTCCAGAAAAACTCGGTCTCGGACTTGGGGAAGATCTGCGCCCGAGGCTGCCCGGCGAGCTGAGCGAACAAGCGGTCGCCGTCGCGAGTGATGGCCATGATGCCAATCCCATAATCATAACGGCCGACGAGAGCCTCGAGGGCGGCCGGGGAGAGGGTCTGGTCGATCTTCGGGACGGGGCGGGGTTCGAGGGTGTCGCCCAGGCACAACTCGACCACGAGGTGGGCCAGGGCGCCCGGCTCCGCTCCGGGAGGCCCCGGCAGAGCGTTGGCCAGAACTACGACCGTGAAACGCGCGCGCGGCAGACGCAGCAGGGAGCTGCTAAAGCCCTGCAAGCCGCCGCCGTGAGAGATTTCCTCCGCCCCGCGCAGGTGGCTGATGGCCCAGCCATAACCGTAGCCGTCGCCGGAGGTGTCGTCTTTGTTGTCCTGGGTTTTGACCGCCGTGAATGCGGCTTTCAGGCTCGCCTCAGAGAGCACCTTGCCGTTGAACACGCCTTCATTCCAGCGATAGAGGTCTTCGACGGTGGAATAGAGCGCGCCGGCGCCCCCGGCGCGAGACATATCCCAATTGAGGGCGTCGTTGAACCGGCCGTTCTCAAAAGCATAGCCCAACGCTTCGTGTGGGAGCTTGAGGCCGGAACGGTGAACCCCGGTATTGGTCATGCCCAGAGGCTCGAAAAAGCTCTGGCGAAGGAAATCGCCATAAGCCATCCCGGACACCTTTTCGACGACGTAGCCAAGCAGGAAGTAGCCGGAATTGTCATAGCGCCACTTTGCGCCCGGGTCGAAATCATAGGGGTCATTCTTGAATGATTGGATGAGTTCTTCGGTTTTGACCGGTTGGGTGACGGTCTTCATGAAATCCGGTTTGTCGGTGTAGCTATGGATGCCGGAGGTGTGAGTGAGCAGATGGCGCAGAGTGACTTCATCGCCGCGGGGAAAGTCCGGGATGTACTTGGACAGTTTGTCCGTCACGCTCAGCTTTCCCTGCTCCTGCAACTTCAGAATCGAGGCGGCGGTGAATTGCTTGGTGATCGAGCCGATGCGGAACTGGGTTTGAGGAGTCACCGGGAGGTGCCGGCCGCGGTCCGCCAGGCCGTAGCCCATTTCGAACAGGACTTTTCCGTCCTGGGCGACCAGCACGGCGAGGCCGGGGATGTTCATTTCCGCCAAGCGAGAGAAAAAGGCCTCGACCCGTTGTGCTGGCGGAGGCAGCTCGAGCCGCGTATTGGCCCCGTGAGCCGCAAGATAATCCACCGCTTCAGTCTGGCCGCGCAGGCGGGCGGATTGGGCGGCGGTGATTCCAACGCTGTTGCGGCCGTCGATATCGATGCCCAGGGCGAGGCAGCGTTTCACCGTGTCCAAGTCGCCCAGGGCGGCCGCCCGAGAGAGTTGGTCGGCCTGGGTTTGCTTGCCCAGCAACCGGCAAACAAAAGCCCAGTCGCCTTGGATGTTTTGAACTTTCAGCACGAGGCGATTGGTGCCGGCCTGGAACTGGACGGGCACCAGGTCATCATCGCGTTGAAGGCCTCGCTCGACCCAGTGTTCGTGAACTAATGTGCCGTTGAGCCAGACCTTGATGGCGTCATCACTCCCGATGCCCAGCAGGCCCGCGGTTTTTTCGGGCAAGTCAATCTCCGCCCAGGCGTAAGCGAGGGCAAAGTCAGAGGGGTCGCTGTTTTGCCGCAGGTCGATGTTCTCGCTGTCCGAATCGACTTGTTGCCATACCAATTCACGGTCGCCGATTTTCTGCTTGAGGCCGGGTTGCGGGTGGATGTTGGGCTCGCCTCCCTGCTCCCGAAGCCAATCCTGTGCGAAAGCCTGCCGTTGAGCGGCCTCGTCCGGCGGGTTCTGCTTTTGGCCCGAAACCGGGATTGGCTTGAGAATCAGCCAATGCTTGAGGAACTCGTCAGGTTTCAGGCCGGAGTAGGCCGGCGCCTCCGCAGTCCCGGCTGCCAATGTGCCGAGGAGCAACGTCAGCGCCGCTGCCAGCACCAGGGCACACGACTGCAAGGGCACGGAACTGAGATGAACCGATGTGTGGCATGAATGCAGGCGGACACTCCATGACTTTATTACGTCCACGATCATAAGCGTATTCACAAACCAAGTTCTAACGTTCAGGCCCGGGGAGAGCAAGCGGCAACCGAATCTTGTTCTCTTTTCCCTGGTTCTGTATTACGGGCCGGAAACCAGCGTTGGGCTTGGCCAGGAGCCGCTCCGGGACTTTGGCCTGCAGCTTGTCCGGCGCGGTTTTGTCACACTCTCGCTGGGCACGTGCGGCAACGTGACCGGCAGCAGCAGGTTTCTGCGCGGCAAGAACCCCAGGGTCAAGGTCGTGGCGGTCCAGCCCACCGAAGGAAACGACGTGCCGGGCTGGCGCAACATTTCGCAGTTGAGTGTCTCAAAGTTATTCGACGCGGCGCTCATCGATGATATATTGGAGGTGGATCTTCGCTTGGCTTGCAGGCGCGCGGATTGAAAAGGGCGTTGCTTAAGCCTGGTTTCGGGCTAAACGCTGAACCGCGCCGGATGAGCCGGCGGAGCCGGATTTCAAGCCGTGGATGCCAACGCGCAAGGCCGTCCCCGGGTGGTAGTGCTGGGCGCCGGGTTTGCGGGATTAACCTTCTGCCAGGCCTTCTCGTGTCCCGAGGCCGACGTCATAGTCGTCGATCGCCAGAACCACCATCTCTTTCAGCCATTGCTCTACCAGGTTGCCACCGCGGGCCTGTCCGCGCCAGAAATCGCCCAACCCATCCGCTCGATCCTGCGACAAAGGCGGAACGCGACTGTGCTGTTGCGCCGCGTCTTGAAGCGAGACTTTCGCCGAATCGATCCACAACAGGCGCACATTATCTTGCTGGAAGCAGGCCCGCGCTTATTGCCGCAGTTCTCAGCCCGCCTCTCATCCAAGGCTGCGGCCCAATTGGCCGCTCTCGGAGTGGAGGTTCGCGCTAATAGCTCGGTGGCAGCGCTCGGGGAAGGCCTCGTGAAGCTGGCTGATGGCAGCCAAATTCAGAGCGCCAACATTATCTGGGCCGCCGGCGTGGCCGCAAATCCTCTGACCCGAAGGCTCGGGGTGGAACTGGACCGCGCGGGCCGGGTGCGCGTCCATCAGGATTTGAGTTTGCCCACCCACCCGGAGGCCTTCGCCATAGGCGACCTGGCGTTGGTGTTGGATCAGCGCGGTCGGCCGGTTCCTGGCATCTCTCCGGCCGCAATGCAAATGGCCCGTCATGTGGCTCGGCTTATTCGGGACGACGTGCGTGGCAAGCACACCACCCGGAACGCAAGACCCGCCTTCAGGTATCGGAACCAAGGCGCCATGGCGACCATCGGCCGGTCAGCGGCGGTGGCGCAGATCGGAGGCCTGGAGTTTTCGGGCTGGGTTGCCTGGGTTGCCTGGCTGTTGGTCCATTTGGTCTTCCTCATCGGATTCCGAAACAAGGCGGCGGTTTTGTTGCAATGGACTTACTCGTATTTCACTTACAAACCTGGCTCGCGCATCGTTACCGGCCTCGGCGACGATTCCGGCCATGAAGACTCTGCACGATGAATCCCGACCCGGGCGCATCGAGGTCCGGCGGGTTTATACTCCCACGCGGCGGGCCAGGACAAATCTGCATCGAGCTTGACCTGAGTCAATTCTCCCAAGCCGTGTCCATGTGATACTTATCGCATGAACGGGCAGAGATCACTTCCGCAAAACCATGAGTGAGAGTATTGTCACGCTGGATGTCCGGGAAGACTTGCGCCAGGGGCGCGAGCCATTCTCGAGAATCATGAACGCCGTCGGCAAATTGCGCCCGGATGAAAGGCTTCGGCTCGTCGCTCCGTTTGAACCGGCCCCGCTTTTTTCCGTGCTGGCGGGGCAAGGATTCGGCCATGAATCGAAGCAGACTCCTTCCGGGGATTGGGAAGTGTTGTTCACGCGCCACAGTGGAAAATCGACAGCGTTCGTTCCTCCGGAACGCCCTCCGTGCAACGCGCCGAAATCCAAAACCACGGAAATCATCGAATTGGACGCGCGTGGACTCGAACCCCCACAGCCAATGATAACAATTCTCGAGGCGGTTGCGGCACTGCCCGACGGCGCGGAACTGCGCGCCCGCACCGACCGCCGCCCGATGCACCTTTACGCTCAACTCGAGGAACGCGGATTCGTTGGCCAAACCGAGGAACAAAACGATGGCAGCCATGTCACCCATATTCAACGCCGTTGAATCGAAACCAGCGGCGCGGAAAGCAGTTCTCCCCGCGGCGGCGCCGAACCTCGCCGGGATTCGGCCGGCTTCGGTTCGGCTGCCGCTGTGTTTTGTCCTGGCCGGCGTGCTATCGCTGCTGATTGGCGTGGCATTTCTGCTGGCGCAACCGGATTTGCTGGCAATGTATCATTACACGCCGCACCTCATCGCCTTGACACATCTGTTCGTGCTCGGTTTCATCTGCTCCATCGTCATGGGCGCGATGTATCAGCTCGTGCCGGTGACCCTGGAAACACAGCTTTACAGCGAAAGGCTGGTGCAATGGCAGTTCGCTGCCCACGTCGCCGGTTTCACCGGCATGGTCTGGGCGTTCTGGAATCTCAACCCGGCGCTAGTCGGAGCCTTTGGCTCGCTGCTGGCGCTGGGCATTGGATTGTTCGTCTTCAACCTGGCGCGCACGCTGGCGAAGGTAAAAGGCTGGAACGCGATCAAATTCGGCATCGGCTCGGCGCTATTCTGGTTGGCGTCAGCCGTGGCGGCGGGACTGGTTCTGGCCGCATCAAAATTCTGGAGCTTCAACCCGTTTCAGCCGCTGGCCGCGATGCACGCACACGCGCACCTTGGCGTCGCCGGCGTGTTCGTGATGATGATCGTGACGGTGAGCTACAAGCTCGTGCCGATGTTCACCCTGAGCGAATTGCAAAGCGAACGCCGCGCCTGGTGGTCCGTCGCGCTGCTCAATTTTGGTCTGCTCGGCGCCTTCGTCACCATACTGTTGCAAAGCCCGCTCAAGCCTGCGTCTGCCCTGGTGATGATTGGCGGTCTGGCACTTTACGGGTGGGAAATCAAAGCGATTCTGCGCGCGCGCAACCGCGGTTCGCTCGATTGGGGAATGAAATATTTTCTTACCGCCATCACCTTGCTCGTTCCGGTGTCAATTGCGGCGCTCGCGCTGTCGTGGCCGCGGCTGCCGCTGACCCCGTTCACGATGCAATTGGAAAATGTCTATGGCCTGCTCGCGCTGACCGGCCTGGTGGGGCTGGCGATTCTCGGAATGCTCTACAAAATCGCGCCCTTTCTGGTGTGGTTTCACAGCTACAGCCGCCACATTGGGCGCGCAAAAGTGGCCGTTCTGGCCGACATGTATTCCGTGCCGCTCCAAATCGCGGGCTACTGGAGTTTTCTGGCCGGACTCGCCGTTTTGTGCGCCGCGGCGGCGTTCTCGCACGAACAGGGAATTCGCTGGGGCGTCAGTCTGCTGGCGTTGAGCCTCGCCATTTTCGCCATCAACCTGGGCAAAATCCTTTCGCATTTCGTCCGCCCAAAAATCGAACCGTTCTCACCCAAGAAACCTTGCCCGGCTGCCAATCTATGATCGCGACACCGCTGACCGATGAACTGCTCCTCGAAACCTTGCGCCAGGTCATTGACCCGGAACTCGGTGTCAACATCGTGGACCTGGGCCTCGTTTATAGCGTCAGCTCGGCCGCCGGCAGGTTGAGGGTGGCGATGACACTCACGACGCCCGGCTGCCCGATGCACGACAGCATCGCGGAGGGCGTCAAAAACATTTTGCTTGCCCTCGATGGGGTGGCCGGCGTGGAAGTCGAAGTCGTCTGGGACCCGCCTTGGCATCCTTCGATGATGACCGAAGCCGGCCGCGCCATGACAGGTGTTCGCAAATATTAACCACCATAGAACCAAGAACTTATGCAAACAACAAACGCAACTGAAAACCTCGTCGGCGCGGACAAAGTCATGGACGTGCGGCCGATTCCCTGTTCCATCAAGCATGGACTCATCATCAAACAATGGCTGGAACTGCCGGTCGGCGAGCATTTCATCCTGCTCAATGACCACGATCCGGTCCCGCTCTATTATCAATTCGCCGCTCAATGGCCCGGCGCCTTCACCTGGCAGCATCTTGTGAAAGGTCCGACGGAATTTCGCGTGAAGATTACCAAGCTGAAGGCCACCGCACCGGTTGCTGAAGTGGCCGAATGTTGCGGCGGACATTGATGCGGAATCAGACTTCCGGCGCCTTGCGGAATCCGTCCAGCCAGTGACGCAGGCTCATGACGGGATGTTCCCACACCATGCGCGGCCCGGCGTAGCGCATCACCGTCTTGACCTGTTCGCGGCGCGCGCGCTGGTAGCAGTGGACGGGGCACTTGGCGCAGGTTGGCTTTTCCGCGCCGAAGCGGCAGCGTTCCAGCCGCGCGGCGGCATAATCCAATAGTCCCTGGCATTCCGCGCAGGGCGTTGCGTTCGAGCGGTGATGGTCGCGGCAATGAATTCCGATCATCGTCCGCATCGTCTTCCATTCGCGCGCCATCGGTTTGCTCACAAAATCAACAACCTTGGTTTCCCGCCCGGCGGAGGCAAGGGCGTCCGGCGCCAGCGGTTCAGCAGCCGTTTTCATGCCCTGATTCTCGCACAGCAGCCTTCGGAGGCTTTTGATGCAAATCAAGGTCTTGATCAATTCATGGCGCGCGGGCAACAGCGCGACTCATTGACCGCCACCAACAGCCGCTCGCCGCGCGGCTTCGGAAAATGGGTGGCGGCCGGAAAGCCGCTGGAGGGACAGACGCTTGCCGACACCTGCCCGCAATTGGCGCGGCATCAATCACCGCCCCGCCAAAACCCGGCCCACCTGTCCGAATGTGAAAAGCTGCGGTTTGGCGCCATTCCTGCCGGTCCCTAAAGGGGGTGGGTGTTGTGGCGTGTGCTGGCGTCGGCATAGGCGAGACCCGTCCCCCAGCCGAGGGCGCGGCGGCAAGCGGCGATGGTGGTTCCGGTGGTGATGACGTTATCCACGAAATAGAGCGGCCAGGGCTGCATGGGACCAGCGTTGCGAATGATAGCGTGCTGTTCGGCGGTGAGACCGGGCAGGCCGCGCAACCGACGGTTGCAAGAGCCTTCAACCTGGCGGGCGCGGGCAACAGCGCATTTGACGTGAGCGCGCGGAACAAGCTCGGCGATGGCTCGGGCCAGCATGAGATTGGCGGTTAGACTGGCATTGCTGGGATAAACCAGCTTTGATGTTCGGAATTTGGTCCAGCGTCATGCCAAATGAGAATTGGTCTCCGATGTCTCTTAGGTCGACCGATTTTTGCAGTTCCAGGTTTTCTTTCTCAAGTGCCAACCTGCTCTTATGCAGTTCTTCGACCTGCTTTTCGAGGTTTAAAGCTCTTGCTTGCAACACTAAATCAGTGGAACGAAGTTCCTCAACTCGCAATGCCGTTACCCGATTTGTTGACTCCAGGCGGACGGCTTCAACCTTGAGGCTGGCGACCTCATTGTCCGACTTGGCGGCTTCCCAAAATTCCAGGCACAACCCGACTATGAGGACAATTGCTGATAATTTCCCTAACCGCGCCAGCGGTCCCCTCATTTCCCTCCAGTCGGAAATGACTTCGCCAGCTGCCCCAAGGCGCACGAGCAGAATTCCGGGATGGTTTATTAGAAATGCTGCACAGCTACGTAGTGGAGATAATACAGAAATCATCATGAGGCGCAAAAAAGAGGATAAGGTTGCACACTATATCGTGTTATGCGCATTAGGTGTTTTGCTTGTCTCAAAAATCCTTCGACTCCTGATTAAGCGAAAGTGATCGCGCATGGAACGGAGATGGCATTAGAAAAATGGGCTGCTTCTGTAATTGAAACCTCTATGCGTGCATTTATGTTCCAAGCGTTTCGGGTGCGTAAGTTAACTGGCAAACCCGCGGCCCTTACAATCGCGGATTGCGAGTCCGAGGCTCGCCGCATCCATTTATCTGAATGTGACTATGAAACTGTCTTTTCGCCATTCGCCAGCGAAAGCAAGTCTCTGCGTATCCATTCGGACTTGCTCTGCCGGACTTGGCGTATCGCGTCATTAATTTGTTTCGCCTCAATGGGCGTGAACCTCGCGGCGTACGAGTTCGGTTTTATAGAGCCTCTATCTCCGTTGACAATAACGGCGCCCAGGAGTCTTTTAAGCTCTACGTCATTTAAGATTGTCGCCATAGAATCAGGTGTGCGCGCGCAATATTGATTTCTTGAAACCACCCAATCAAGAATATGCCTGAAGAACATATTGGCCTCTGTTCACAGGTTATTGGTAGGTTTATTCACAATTGCCCCGCCGGCCGAATTTCAAATTAGGACACTGCCTTGGTTTGGGTCTCGCCCAGTAATCGGTCAGTGAAGGCGGAGACGGAGTCACCCGCGGACCCCTCACCCCAACCCTCTCCCCTTCCGAAGGGGAGAGGGAGAAGTGTCGGCAGACTCTTGAACTGCCAGGCGCCTCCGGTTCCTCGAGCCGCTACGCAGAATTCTCCCCCTCCCCATCCGATGGGGAGAGGGCCGGGAGGGGCCTGCACGCGGTCTCGCTCCCGCCTTCACTGAGGCCTTGCCCCGCCCATCATGCGCTTAGGGTGGCGGCAGGGCGGGAGGGTGTCAAGGGACAAGTCATCCTTCATCCTTCAGAGAGAGGACAGAGAACCGCGGAATACCCGGAATACACGGAAAGTCCTTTGTTTTCCGCGTATTTCGCGCATTCCGTGGTTTCACAAGAATTCTCGGCCGAGGATTTGGGTCAAGGCTTCGGCCTTGACTGCGGAAGGAGCGGCGGCATAGTGAACGCGATGTCGGCAAAATTCCCGAAGGAGTTAGTTGGCGAGCGCCCGGCCCGCGGCATGACACGATGGCTGATCATCGGCTTTCTGGCAGGCAACCTGTTGCTCTGCCTCTGGGTTTTCCGGGACGCGCTTTGGGGGAGATCGCTGCTGGCGCCGTTGGACATTCTGCCCGCAATCTGCTCGAAGTATCATTTCATGGACCCGGCGTCCTCGGGCATTCCGGCCAACCAGTACATTGCCGATCAGGTGACTTATGATTTGCCGATTCAACTCATAGTATATGAAGCCTATCGGCGGGGGGAAATTCCCTGGTGGGATCCCTATTCCTTCTCCGGGCGCCCGCTGCTGGCCGACGCGCACATCAACGGCACAGATCCGGCCCGGCTCTTGTGCTATCTGACACTCCCCTCCTTTGCGTGGGCTTACAATTGGACGCGGGTGCTCCATTTTGTCATGGGTGGATTGGGCATGCTGTTTTTGCTTCGCCATTGGCGTTTCGCAGGGCCGGCTTGCGTGCTCTTGGCGCTCACCTACGAGTTCGCCGGGTGCCAGGTCTATTGGTTCGAAGATCCTTGGGTCCAGGCATCGTTCAACTATTATCCGCTGCTTTGGCTGTTCTGGGAGGCCGGGTTCCGCAAGCCGAACTGGTGGCGCGCCGTCGCCGCGTCCTTCCTGGTGGCTGGCGTGTTTTACTCGGGCAACCTGCAGTCCCACTCATACCTGGTTTTGTTCGCCGCCGCCTTTGCTCTGGGTTACGCGGGCAAGTCCTGGCCCCGGTGGAAAAGAGTTCTCCCGGCAATAGCGCTCCCGGGCTTGATTGGCGCGGCGTTGGCTATGCCGGTTTTGCTTGGCCAATTGGAGCTTTTTTCACAAACACCCCGGCCCATTGGCGCCCCATGGCTCCCGATCAATGCCCTGGCCGGTCTCGCCTCGCTCTCCGCCATTTACCCATGGATGCTGGGCACGTTCCGCTCCTTGGACCTGTGCAAGCTGGTCGGAGACAACCTGGATGGCTTTCAGATCTTCATCGGTCCGGCAGGGTTCCTGTTGGCCGCATTGGCGAGCTGGTGGCGCCCGTTAAGGGCGGAGCTGGAGCCGTCGAAGCGAACAGCCGTGTGGCTCGTCGCCATTTACCTCATGATCGTATCCACCCCGTTGTCCGGCTTTTTGTATTCCCGCAGCGCCGGGTTGGGCGTGCTGGGCTTGATTGTGCTGGCGGCCCTGGGGGCGGAATCGCTCGTTTCGAGGTTGAATGTGCCGAGGCGCCTGGGGTGGTCCGTGGTCGCGGGGGTCATCCTCGTCGCCGTGGCGACCAACGTGGCGAGCTTGGTCGTCTATCCCAGGTTTCTGCCCAAAGTCCGCCAAATGGTGGCCGCCAAGAGCGCCAAGGGCATTGGCCTTCGGCGGGCTTACGCCTTGCGCGAGTTTCAGGTCAACAACCTGGGAGCCGAGGTCTCCTTCAAAAACCCGGAGACAGTCGCCGGGTGTTTGAGTCTGCTGGGGGTTGCCGGAGCCTGTCTCTGGCCGGCGGTCCGGCGTCACCGTGCCACCATGCCGCTGTTGCTGGCCATTAACCTGGCGCCGCTGCTGATGTTCGGCCAGCGGTTCATCCCGGTTCAATCGATGGCCCTATGGCACCGGCTTGTCGAAGGCGATAGCGAGCAAAAGCGCGTCGCCGCCGTTCTGAATCCCGGGCGCCAGCGGTTGCTGGAACTGACCTGCGATCCTTCCGAGCAGCTCTATCCAGCCGCCCTCGAGCATCTATTCCAGGCGCGGACCGTCCATGGCTATGCCTCGCTGTGGCCAAGGAGCTACGAGGCGATTTCTGCCGAGGAGCAGGCCAGGCATCTGCCGCAGGCGGCAGACTATATTTACGAAACCGCGACGCCCGGGCTCTCCCGGGGAACGTTCAAGAAGAACCCAACTCCCGGCCTGGCGCGGTTCCAGTGGGTGGCTCCGGCGGACCGGGGTCTCGCGATTGAAAAGGAGACTCTCAACCAGATTCACCTCTCCATCCAAGCGGGTCCAGAGTCCGATTTGCTCTGGACCGATACGTATTATCCGGGGTGGTCAGCCTGGGCGGGCTCCGACCGGTTGGCGATTCAGCGGACCGGGCCATTTTTTTCCAAGCTTCGAATCCCCTCCGGAGCCCTCACTCTGGTTTTGCGCTACGAACCTGCGCCGCTCCGGTTTGGCATCAAGCTGGCTTGCGCCGCGCTTATGGTGATCGTAATCGGGTCCGCCGTGGTGTGGTTCCGCCCCAAAAAAGCGGTGCTTTCGACACGCGATTGAAAGGCCGGCCCATCGCGTCTATGGATTCTTCTTCTTATAATCGCCGCAACTGAAGTACTTTTCCAGCCAGACGTACAAGCAGATGAAAAGATAGCGGCTGCCCATCTCACGAATTCTGAGTTTCGCCTCCCCGACGCGGCGATTGCGCCAGGTGATCGGGATCACGGTCCAGGAGTAGCCCCGCACGATGGCTTTGAGGGGCAGTTCGACAGTCAAATTGAAGTGCGGTGAAATCAGCGGACGACACCCCTCGATTACCTCGCGCCGATAGGCCTTGAAGGCGTTCGTGGTATCATTGAGCCGGATGGCAAAGAGGGTTTTAAGGAACCAATTGGCCAGGCGGTTCACAACCAACTTGATCCTGGGATAGTCGATCACCCCCCCGCCTTTGGCAAACCGGCTGCCGAACACGCAATCCCAGCCCAGGTTCAGCTCGTGCCAGTAGCGAACCACATCCCGGCAGTCATCCGATTCGTCCGCCATCATCACGACCACCGCGTCGCCCTTCATCTGGTCCAGACCACAGATCACCGCCCGCCCAAAGCCGCGCAACCCTTGGCTTTTGACCGGCTTCACTTCCTGAGTTCTGGCCTTAAGGCCCAACAGCAACTCCCATGTCCGGTCAGTGCTCCCATCGTCCACCACGACTATTTCATGAGGAATGCCTTGCAGGCTCAACTCGAGGTGCAAGTGCTCCACAGTCGAGCAAATGCAGCCCTCTTCATTGCAAGCGGGGATCACCACCGACAGCAGCGTCAGCTCGCGTCCCTGCGGCGGCGACGCTAGCCGGCTCCCGGTTGACCGGACAGGCCCTGAAACTTCACTCGCCATGCAAATAAACCACTCTCGGTCGAGGCTCAAGCCCCGCCGCCGGAAAGGCAAGCCGAAAAACGTTCCGGTACTGGCCAATGCGCGCAACCCGACCTTGTCGAGGGCGGTAGAAACCGCAGCGCGAAAACCGTTAAAACGGTTGACATTCGCTCGTTCGGCACGTAACAC
>Ga0187877_1002545_pt1 | contig 16096 bp, 17 predicted proteins | sample June2016WEW_17_1_3_FD_132430 | JGI IMG/M metagenome (GOLD analysis project Ga0187877, IMG submission 132430) | Peatland microbial communities from SPRUCE experiment site at the Marcell Experimental Forest, Minnesota, USA - June2016WEW_17_100 | ecosystem: Environmental > Terrestrial > Soil >... | reverse complement strand
TGGGTAAGCTGGTGGTAGAACCTCATAGTGCTCCTTTGGCTTGGTCGTCGGAGAAGCATTATCCTTCACCAGCTTACCTCTCTTTGACCAACCTGGTTGCACTTGAGGGTTGAACCTACGCTTGTAGATAACAAGCAAGATTAAAGCATTGACAAAATCCCGGGCGGTGCTATCATAGTTCCGCTTTAGAAGTATCCCGCGAAGAGATGATCTCATGCATGAAGGCGCCCTAACCGAAGACCTGTTCGAACATGTCCTGACCCATGCCCGGGAAGCGGGCGCAAGCCGGGTGAGGCGCGTCAAGGTGTCCATCGGCGCCCTCTCGGACGCCACCCCGGAGTCCATTGAGTTCTACTTCAATTCCCTGGCCCCAGGTACCCTCGCCGAAGGCGCCGTGCTGGAGTTTGCCAGCGTCCCCGGCACCGCCCACTGCAATACCTGCGGTCGCAACATCGAGGTCGATGATCTTTTCGCGGCCTGCCCAAACTGCGGCAGTTTCCCGGTCGCGATCACCGGCGGAAACGGGGTTTATCTTTCCAGCCTGGAGATCGAAACGGAAGATAATCAGCAGGAACATATTCATGAATAACTTTAGAGGTGCCGAATGTGTCTAGGAATCCCCGGTAAGGTGATCGAACTGTACAAAACCAACGGCATGCAGATGGCCAGGATCGATTTCGGGGGCGTGATCAAGGAAGCCTGTATGGAATACCTGCCCGACGTCAAGGTCGGCGATTACACAATCATCCATGTCGGCTTCGGTTTGAGCATCCTCGACGAGAAAGAGGCTCTGGAAACCATGGACCTCTTGAAGCAGATCGACGCGCTGGGAAGCGAAGAAGGAACGGCGGTGTGAAGTACGTCGAGGAATACCGCGACGCCGACCTGACGGGTAAACTGCTTTCCGACCTGCGCCGTGCCGTGACCCAACCCTGGACGCTGATGGAAGTCTGCGGCGGACAGACCCATTCCATCATCAAATCCGGCCTGGATGAGATGCTCCCGCAGGAGATCACCCTGATTCACGGACCTGGCTGTCCGGTCTGTGTGACCCCGCTTGAGCTGGTGGACAAAGCCATTGCCCTGGCCATGCGCCCGGAGGTGATCTTCACCTCCTATGGGGATATGCTGCGCGTGCCAGGTTCGGAGCGCGATCTATTCGCGGTCCGGGCCGCCGGGGGCGATGTCCGCATCGTCTATTCACCGCTCGACGCCTTGAAGATCGCCAAAGACAACCCCAAAAAGATAGTGGTCTTCTTCGCGATCGGATTCGAGACCACCGCCCCCGCCAATGCGATGGCAGTCGTGCAGGCGAAGGCCCAGAACATCCAGAACTTCGCAGTTCTGGTCTCCCATGTCACCGTGCCGGCAGCCATTCGGGCGTTGATGGAATCGCCCGACGTCCGCGTGGACGGTTTCCTGGCCGCTGGCCACGTCTGTACCGTGATGGGCTACTGGGAGTATGAACCACTCGCCGCACAGTACCGGATCCCGATCGTGGTGACCGGCTTTGAGCCGGTCGACCTGCTGCATGGGATTCTGATGTGTGTCCAGGAGCTAGAAGCCGGCCGTCAGGAAGTCCGCAATGCCTATGCCCGCTCGGTCACCCGGGAAGGCAATCGGCCCGCGCAGGCGGTCATCCAGCGCGTTTTTGAGATTTGCGACCGGGCCTGGCGAGGCATCGGCGTCATTCCCCAGTCCGGCTATCGGCTGCGGCCGGAGTTCGCTTTGTACGATGCCGAGCAGCGTTTCCCGGATGTGCAGGCGATCGAAACGAGGGAATCGCCGCTGTGCATCAGCGGGCTCGTTTTGCAAGGCATCAAAAAACCAGTGGAATGCAAAGCCTTTGGCAAGGAATGCACCCCCGAACGGCCGCTCGGCGCGACCATGGTTTCCTCCGAAGGGGCTTGCGCGGCCTACTACCGCTATGGGCGGTTAGCGGCCAAAGGAAAATCATGAGCACTCAAAAATTGAACCTGCTCGGCTGGACCTGCCCTGTTCCCCTTCAGAATTACCCGACCATCGTCATGGGTCACGGCGCGGGTGGCAAAATGATGGCGGATCTGATCCAGCATCTGTTTGCAGCGGCATTCGATAATGACCTGCTGGCCCAGATGGGCGATGCGACCGCTTTCGATCTTCCGGCCGGCCAGGTGGCTTTTACGACCGATTCGTTCGTGGTCAGCCCGCTGTTCTTCCCCGGGGGCGACATCGGGGAACTGGCCGTGAATGGGACGGTTAACGATCTTGCCATGCGCGCCGCCAGGCCGCTGGTCCTCTCGGCTGGGTTCATCCTGGAGGAGGGGCTGCCGATGGAGACCCTCGGCCGAATCGCCAACTCGATGGCGGCGGCTTGCAAGAAAGTCATGGTGAAGATCGCCACCGGTGATACCAAGGTTGTCCAGAAAGGCCACGGCGATGGGATCTACATCAACACCTCCGGTATTGGCGTGATCCCAAAAGGAGTCAACGTCGCCCCGGATCGCGCCCGCCCGGGCGACGCCCTGCTGGTCAGCGGTTCAATCGGAGACCACGGGATCGCCATCCTGTCCGTGCGTGAGGGGCTGACCTTCCAGACCGAGATCCAGAGTGACACCGCTCCGCTGAATGGATTGGTAGACGCCATGCTGGTCGTTACAAAAGACATCCACTGCATGCGGGACGCCACCCGCGGCGGTCTGGCAGCCGTACTCAACGAGCTTGCATCTGCCTCCAGGGTGGGGATCGAATTCGATGAAAAGAAAGTCCCTATCCGGGTGGAGGTGAACGCAGCCTGTGAGATGCTGGGTCTGGATCCCTTCTATGTGGCCAATGAGGGTAAGCTGGTGGCGGTCGTGCCGGCCGAGCACGCCGAAGCCATGGTCGCCGCGATGCGCGCCCACCCGCTGGGCCAGGACGCAGCCATCATCGGGCAGGTCGTGGCTGAACACCCCGGCCTGGTGACCTCTCGGACCTCGATCGGGGGGAAGAGGGTGGTGGATCTTCCGACCGGCGAATTATTGCCCCGCATCTGCTAAGAATAACCGGGCGGCCTCAACGGCCGCCCGTATCTTTCATCAAAGCACGGCTTTAGCCAGGGTAGCCAGGCCTTCCAAATCCTCGAGGTCCAGCCACTGCAGCATGACCCGCTGGAGGCCGGTTTTCGCCAGATCTGTAAGCTGCTCTTTCACCTGCTCCCCTACCCCGACCAGGAAACCCCGCTTGCGCAGGTCATCGGCGGATTGGTTGCGGGCTTCCAGTTTCCCCGAAAGCTCTTTCGTCGTCCGCCCGAATTGCAGACCGGTCATCATGGAACGCATGACCGCCTCTGGCGGTCGCCCTGCGACGGCCAACAACTGATCGAGGGCCTTGTTCAAACGAATCACCTCTGATGGCCGGGAAAAGATGAGGTTCCATTCATCTGCATAACGGGCTGCCAAGGGCATCGTGCGCCTTTCGCCATTACCGCCAATCAGCAGGCGGGGGCCGCCTGGACGGGCAGGGCGCGGCAACAGGATCGCCTCATGCAATTGGAAGTACTTGCCCGAATAGGAAACCGGGGCATCCCCTTTCAGCAGCAGGTTGATCACCTGCAGACCTTCTCCAAAGCGGTCGAAGCGAGCCTTCAAGTCCAAAAGTTCATAACCGAATAGGTTGTGTTCTCGCTCCTGCCAGCCTGCCCCCAGGCCCAGGGTCAAGCGGCCCCCGGACAGGTCGTCCACCGCAGCGGCCATGCGGGCCGTCAACGCTGGCGGGCGGAAGGAAACCGGCGAGACCAGGGAGCCAAACTCGATACGCCGCGTATGGCTCGCCAGCCACGTCAGCGATACCCAGAGCTCGAGGGATTCTTTGTCGGGTGGGGAGGCGTTGGTGAAATGGTCTGACCGGTACATTCCGACAAAACCCAGGTCCTCGACCGCCGCAGCCAGGTTGCGCCAGCGCTCCCAGGTCAGGCCGTTCTGGCCCTCGATCATGATGGCGATGTCCATGAATCCTCCTTGTTCGCTAAGTGCAAAGTTCCGGGAGTGCGAACCAGTCCCCGGTAATTTGGGGATGGGACAACCCCTCGACCAGTAAGCCGGATTGGACCAGGTGGGCAAGTGTACGCTTCGCCAGCTCGGGAGGCCAGTTGAAGAGCTTGGTCACCGCGCGCAGCTGGGTTGCTCCGACGGAATCGAGGTAGAGCTCAATCAGTTTTTGCCGTGCCTGGGATTCCCCGATCTTGCGGGCCTGCTCAGGCAAATCAGGGAAATGTCTGGCCGTGAGGTCGTATTGATAGGCATAATGCCAGGCCCCGGCCTCCGCCGTCCCGACCGGTAAAATTTTGAAATCCGCCATTAAATCCTCGAGTGCCCGGTTGAACTCGGAATCGCTGGCCTTGCTGGTCAAATGCGACTCCCGCCGCAGGTCGATGGTGTTCATCAGTCCTTCCTTGAGGAGAGTCTCGTACACCTGCTTGGCGGCCAGCGTCAGGCGGCCCTCCTGGTAGGCCAGCAGATGGTCCTCCTGGATGTCCCCGTAATTTTCGGATAGGGCATAAAAATACGGAGCGATCTCCAGGGATATGAATGTCGCTTTGCGATGCAGGATCTTGCCGTAGTACCAGAGGCGTTTGCCGAGCGCATTGTCCTTCCAGCCCCAGGTGATGTGACCGGGGTCGTCGTGTTCATCCGGGACCGGTCGATCGCCGGCGACGGCTGTCCACAGACTGGGCAGATGAATCCCCTTCACCGGCCAAAAAAAGATGAAACCCCGTTCGTTGACGAAATCCAGGGCTTCGGCAGGAGTTTTAACTTTCATCTTGGGCAGCATATGGAAGCTGCGCGCTTGAAGCTTCGTCAAGCGTTCCAGATTCAGGGTCGGCATAGGTCTATTCTACCAAACCAGATCTGCCTGGGTAGTGTTCCACCCGCCGTTTGTCGCCTCGAAAACCACAGCGACGGATTGCAAGCTGCCTTTCTGACTCATGCCAGACATTGCCCTGCTGACCCTATGGGATATTCAACAGCGCACTGCCTCCCCCTAGCGCCTCGTGATTTTTTCGAGCAATTCTCGGTAGTAGCAATAACTTTCCAACGGAATCTCCGGCCGAACCCGGCCGTCGGCCAATGGGACATAGCCCCCTTGCGCCAGAAGTGACGGGACCTTTTCCTCGATCTCACGGCGAATGGCTTCCTTCCCCTCCCGGAGTACGTCCAGGTCGATGCCGCCGATCAGGCGGAGGTCGCGCCCGAACTCCTGGCGGATGGAGGTGTAATCCATCGCCCGGGCGTCAGTCTCACAGGCCCACAGGCAGTCAAATCCGTTCTTGAGCAGGACCGGTAACAGGGCGCGCGCATTGGCATAGGTCCGCAGGATGATGGTGCTGACCCCTTTCCGTTTCAATACCTGCACTACCGGAGCATAACTGGAGAGCACGAATTCCTCATACATCCGCGGGGAGATCAATGGCCCGTGGTTTCCACCGATGGGCTCGCTAAAAATGGCGGCATCGATCTCCACATCCTGCAGGGCGCGTTCGGTCAGCGCGGCCACGAATTCACCCTGGAGGACCATGGCTTCGCGAACGAAACCCGGATCATCATAGGTCAGGGTGATGACGTCCCGAAACCTGCGCCAATTATCGACACCCATGGTCAGGAAGAAGCCGTGGTGCACCCGCATCATGAGCACGTGCTCCCGCTGCCTCCAGACCGGGACCTGCTTTGACCAGCCTTCCGGCAGGCGGGATCGCCCACTGGGGTTGAGCCGCTTGCGGAAGCCTTTCAACTCCGCCGAGCGGGTCGGCCAGTGCCGCGGCCAGGGCCGCGGATAAACGTCCAGGTCGATCTCCTCGCGTTCATCCGTTGAAAACATCGTGGACAAATCTGCATCGACGGGCAGACCCTGGGAATGCCAGGCCTCCAGCACTTCCGGTCGGAGACCTTCTTCAAAGTAAGGCACGTGGTCTGGCTGGCCAAAACGCATGGTTTCCAGGAAGCGTTCGCGGCTATTCATGGAGAAGCAACCCCCGCTGAGCCGCCACGGCGATCGCCCCGGCCCGCGAGTCAACCCCCAGCTTGCTGTAAATACTGGCCAGGTGAGCCTTGACCGTCCGTTCGCTGATCCCCAGGAGAGCGGCAATTTCCTTGCTGCGCTCGCCGCGCGCAACGGCAGCCAGAACCTCCTGCTCGCGCGCCGTCAGCGTCGATGCCGCCTCAACCGGGGAATCTGCTTGATCGACCTGGGCGAGAACACGGTCCATCACTCCCTGATTGAGAAGGGTTTCCCCACGGGCTGCGGCCCGCAGGGTGCTGAAGAGCATTTCACGGTTCGTATCCTTGAGCAGGTAGCCCTTCGCCCCGGCGCGCAGGCCGCGCATCATCAGGTCGTCTTCATTGAACGTCGTCAGGATCACCACCCCCATTTCCGGATGCGAAGTGTGCAGCCGTTCGATGGCGGTCAAGCCATCCATGCCAGGCATGCGCAGGTCCATCAAGACCACGTCTGGGTGAAGCTCGGCGCATAAGCGAATGGCCTCGGCTCCATCGGCGGCTTCCCCCACCAGGTCAAAACCAGCCTCCGTCTCCAGGATCAAGCGCAGCCCCTGGCGGATAATCAGGTGATCGTCCGCGATCAGGACACGGATCGGCTCAGCCATGGGCGACGATCTCCAGCGGAAAATATATTTGTATGTGGGTCCCCTTTCCGGGTTCGCTGCTGACCTCGACACTGCCTCCCGCCAGGCGAACGCGCTCCCCCATCCCGAGCAAACCATAATGGCCGGCTTGCACGGCCGCCGGGTCAAACCCGCTGCCATCGTCCGAGACTTCGACGGTCAGCTGACCCTCACCCGTCATCAGCCGCAAACTGGCGGTACGCGCCTCAGCATGCCGGGCAATATTGGTCAGGCATTCGGAGATCGACCGCAGGGCGGTTTCCGAAACCAGGTCGGAAACCGCGCCGGTGAGGCCGATTTCCAGCTTGCAGGGGATGCCTGTCGCATTGGTGAAGCGCTCCACCTCCAGGCGGGTCGCCACCTGCAGGTCACGCGGTTCCGAGTGCCGCAGATCGTCGATAGCCTGGCGTGCGTCCGCCAGGGTGGCGCGGGCTTTCTCCATAGCCTGCAGGACGATGGCCCGGGCGCGGTCTGGGCGCTGGCTGGCCAGATGGGCGTCGGCCGCCTCAAGCTGCAGGATCAAACCGGCCAACCCCTGCGAAAGGGTGTCATGCAGCTCGCGCGCCATGCGCTGGCGTTCATTGGCGATGGTCAGGTCCTCGACCTGGATGGCATACTCGCTCAACTGGCGGTTGGCGACCTCCAGATCGGCGAGCAGCGCCTGAGCTCGCGTGTTCGCCTGCGCCTGGCGAGTGTAGAGGATCACATACAGGGCGACAAAGACGATCATCGGGACGGTGCCGAGGATGTACCAGCGGGCCTGTGAAAAGCCGACTAAGAGGATGAAATTGATGAACGACAGCGTCAGCAGGTAAACGGTCGCCAGAACGCTCCAGAGGGTAATGTGCAGGATGCCCAGCAGCTCTCCAATCAAGGCCATGAAGAGACAGAACACCATGCCGATGTTCCCTGAAAGATAGGTCGCCCCAAAAGCCAGTAGCCCTTGAACGAGGATATACCCAAGCAGCCAACGACGATATGTCGCCAACCAACTGAACCATGTGTAATGAAGAAAAATGTTCACGCCAAACAAACCCGAGAAGAGCACCGCATACCCCGGCTGGCGCAGCCGAGGGGTCAGGAAAAACGACCAGACGAACATGGCCACCATCACAATGATCGCAAACCAGAATAACAGGCGCACATCATTCTCGGGGTTTCGCAGGAAGCGGGATGAAGGTTTCGTCTGCATGGCGGCTCATGCTTATTGTATATCATTTGCCGATTTGTACACCTGTCCGCCCGGACAGTGTCCGAACGGACAGGCTGATAGCCAAACGAAAGAACAGTTCCAATTTAGCAGCTTATGCATATACTGATCATGACCCAGTAAATTGGAGGTTTCTATGGACGGAAATGCAATTGAGATCAAGGACCTGTATAAATCCTTCGGCGAGGTGAGGGCGGTGCAGGGCGTCAGCTTCGAGGTGAAAAAGGGTGAGATCTTCAGCCTGCTTGGCCCAAATGGCGCCGGGAAAACAACCATCCTATCCATGCTCGCCTGCCTGCTGCACCCCGACCAGGGCGATGCTTCCATCCTAGGCCATTCACTGCGCAAGGACCCGATGGGGGTCAAGTCGGTGCTCGGCGTCGTCCCGCAGGAAATCGCCCTGTATGAGGACCTCTCCGCCCGTGAGAATTTGACCTTCTGGGCCAAGATGTATGGCCTGCGCGGCGCTGACCTCAAGCAGCGCGTGGAAGAAGTGCTGGAGGTGATCGGCCTGGCCGACCGAGCCAGGGATTATATCAAGAAATATTCGGGGGGCATGAAGCGGCGCGTCAATATCGGCGTGGCGCTCCTGCACAAACCGCAGGTCATCTTAATGGACGAGCCGACGGTCGGCATCGATCCGCAGTCGCGCCGCAGCATCCTGGACTCGGTCATGGCGCTCAAGCAGCAGGGCACCACCGTGCTTTACACAACCCATTACATGGAAGAGGCTCAGGAGCTCTCCGACCACATCGCCATTATGGACCACGGTAAACTGATCGCAGCCGGGACAAACACCGAACTCGTCCGAATCGTCGGGGAGATGGATCGCATCACCCTGACCGTAAATACTGAAGGGAGCCGGGTTGTAGACGCCTGGAAAGCCGTCCGGGGTGTCCAGAAGGTCTCCTCCGAGGATGGCACTCTCAGCGTCCTGGCGGATGACAGCAACCAGGTCCTTCCGCGTCTCTTTGAGGCCGCAGCTTCAAGTGGAATCCGAATTACCTCGGTTGCTATCCTAGAGCCCAACCTGGAAGCCGTCTTCCTGCAGCTAACGGGTCGGGCCCTGCGGGATTAGGAGGCGGAGATGAAAGCTTTGGACATCGCCCTCAAAGACCTGAAGCGCTCCTTTCGGAGTGCCTTCGCCCTGGTCTTCATGTTCGGGGTCCCCCTCCTAATGGCCGGCATGTTCTACTTCATGTTCGGCGGGACAGCCAATGCCAATACGTTCAACCTTCCGGTGACCAAGGTGGTGATCGCTAATCTGGACCAGGGAGGCGAAGCCTTCAAGAATATCCAGGCCCAAATCCCAGGGGTGACCGCAGCAACCTCCATGGGCGACCTGATCGTATCAACCTTGGAGGACAAGAGCTTTGCCTCCCTGATGCAGGTAAGCCTGGGGGAGAATGCGGAAGCTGCCCGTACGGCAGTCGATCAACAGAAAGCGGGTGTGGCGCTCATCATCCCGGCGGATTTTTCGACCCGATTTTCCAACCTCTCCGGCCAGGCAAGCCTGGAACTTTACCAAGACCCGACCCTGACGATCGGTCCCGGGATCGTACAATCCATCCTGGATCAATTCATGGATAGCCTCTCCGGCGCCAAAATCGCAGCAGCGGTTACCGTGAAGCAAACCGGCAGCACCGACCCGGCGCTCATCGGCAGGGTGATGCAGCAATACCTGGCGGCATCCCCAAAAGGCGACCCGACCGGAACCCTGCTGGATATTCAGGATATCCAGCCGAGCAGCAAGAGCACCGATCTCCTGCAGAAGATTATCGGACCCATCCTGGGCGCAATGACCATCTTTTACGCTTTCTTCACCGGCACGACCACCGCCCAGTCCATCCTGAGGGAAGATGAGGAGGGTACCCTGCCCCGCCTGTTCACCACACCGACGACCCAGTCTACCATCCTCGGCGGAAAATTCCTGTCCGTAGGCCTTACCGTAGTTGTACAGATGGTGGTTCTGCTCCTCCTCGGCGAGCTCATTTTCCACATCGCCTGGGGCTCCTTGGTACCTGTCAGCCTGATCACAATCGGCACCATCATGGCAGCCGCGACCTTCGGTATCTTCGTAAATTCCTTCCTCAAGGATACCAGCCAGAGCGGTCTGGTCTTCGGCGGTGTTCTGACGGTCACCGGCATGCTGGGGATGTTGCCGATACTCAGCGGGGCGGCCTCAACCAGCGGTGTGCTGGCAACGATCTCCCTGGCCGTTCCCCAAGGCTGGAGCGTGCGCGGCCTGATCCAGGCCATGAACGGTGCGCCGCTCAACACCATTCTTTTAACCCTGGCAGTGCAGGTCATGATGAGTATTGTTTTCTTCATGGTCGGCCTGCTGCGCTTCCGGAAAAGATACGCCTAGGAGGTCCCCATGAAGCGCATCCTTGACATCGCCCAGAAAGACCTAACCCAGATCATCAGGAACCGCATGACACTCCTGTTTCTCTTAATCATGCCGATCGCCTTCACGCTGCTCTTCGGATACGCCTTCGGAGGCTCGGGCAATGCGAACACGGATCCACGCCTGCCGGTCGGGTACCTGGACCAGGACAACAGTAGCCTCAGCCAAGGACTCAGAACCCTACTGGCAGGCTCGACCGTCCTGCGATTGGATGAGAAGCCCGGACGAAGCAGCTCCGATCTTGAAATTCTGGTGAAGGACGGGAAGCTTGCGGCTGCAGTGATTGTCCCCCAGGGATACAGCCAATCAATCCTTTCAGGCACCCCACTGAAACTGATCGTGCTCGCGGACAGCACGAATCCTTCCACTGCGACCGTCGAGAACGCGATCCTGGCTTCTACCAACCGGCTGCTGGATGCGGTCCGGACCGCGCAGATCATCGCACAGACGACCCCTGCTCCAGCTGCCTTTGACCAGGCTCTGAGCGATGCCCTTGACTCCTGGCAATATCCGCCCATCCAGATCAACTCGAGCGCCAGCACGGCAGTAAAAGAGCCGGAGAATCAGGCCATGTCGATGGCCCACTCCTCGCCGGCCATGATGCTGCAGTTTGCCATTGCAGGGCTGCTGTCTGCAGCCACCGTGATCGTTAATGAACGTAGAAACCGCTCCCTGCAGCGGCTGCTGACCACTGCGACGTCGCGGATCCAGATCCTGCTCGGCCATTACATGGCGATCTTCGTGATGATTTTCGGCCAGTTTGTCCTGCTGATCACTTTTGGGCAGGTGGCCCTCAAAGTCGACTATCTACACATCCCCCAGGCGACCCTCCTGGTCGCAGTCGCCGCGGCGGCGTGCGTTTCGGGGTTGGGTTTATTGATCGGCATTCTGGCCAAGTCGAATGAACAGGCCACGATCTTCGCGCTGATTCCGATGTTCGTGCTCTCGGGCCTGGGTGGAGCCTGGGTTCCACTGGAGGTCACCGGAGCAACTTTCCAAGCCATCGGCCATCTCTCGCCGGTCGCCTGGGCGATGGATGGGTTCGAGAACATCACCTCGCGCGGCCTGGGATTCAACTCCGTCCTTCTTCCGGCACTTGCGCTAGCCGGATATGCCTTCCTGTTTTTTTGGCTGGCAGCCTGGAGGTTCTGGAGAACTGAGGAAGGATGAATCCCTTTCCCGAGGCAAGCCTTAATAACGGGCAGGAAAGATCCTGCCCGCTATTCCAAAAAGCGATGTTTCAAACCGACGATATCCCGATAGGTGACACAGCCATACATGACATAGTTGTCGTCACTGATCGGGATCGCCCGGTAATCATAACGGGCAAACTTCTCATAGGCCTCCTTGAGGGTGCTGTCGGGCTCCAGAGTGTGGACGTTTGCAACCATGATATCCTTCAGAAACGCTTTATCGTCCGCTATCAGCAGCTCTTTGATGTCGATCACCCCCAGCAAGTGCTTTTTCTCGTCCAGGACGTAGATATACATCACCACATCTTTGCCCCTGGCAGCAGTTTTATACTCGTCGATGGCCCTCTCAACGGTGTAGTCCTGGGGGAAGGCGACATATTCCTGGGTGGCAAAATCTAGGATATTCTCTTCATGATGATCCATGATGGCGCGGATCTTTACGGCGTTCTCGGGGTCGAGCAGCTTTAAAATCTCGTTGGCTTCCGAAGCGGACAAGATCGACAGGACGTCCGCGGCCTGACCGGTGGTCATTTGGTCGATGAGCTGCGCCACTTTTTCGACCTTCATCGATTCAACCAGGTCGCGTTGGACATTGGGATCAATCTCCTCGAGCGTGTCCGAGGCCTGCTCAGGGTCGAGGCCTTCAAACACTTCGACGCGCTGGTCGGGATCCATCTCCTCCAGAATATCGGCAAGGTCGACCGGGTGGAGATCGGCGAGCTTTTCCTTCAGCACTTTGAATTTCAAGTTGCCGCGGAAACTGCCAATGTCCTCCGGCAGGGGTTGAATATAAGCCCAGGAGATGGTCTGCTCCTGAATTCGGTCTGCCAGCTTGTAAATGAAGTCCGCGAGTTTGGTCAACCCCATGCGGCGCAGGAGTCCGTAACGGCTGAGGTCTACCTCGCTGACATAGAGTTTGTTTTCCCGGAGCACAAGCTTGACGTCGTAGACGACCTCCATTTCCCGGCCATCCATGTCAATCGCCTTTTTGTCCAGGATGTGATCGCGTAGCAAAACGGCATTATCATCGGGCTTGCCCGTAAAGGCGCCAAGGTCATCCACATTCAGGATCATCTCTTTGGAATTGAGGCTCTGGACGGTCTCCCAAGGAATTACAGCCGTTTCTCCGAACGGTCTTGCAATGACAAAATGCGTCACGACCGGGAGAGTGCCATTCTCCTTGATGACCACATCGTCTAATTTGCCGGATTTTTTACCGCCGGAGATCACCTTGACATCCAGGATTTCACTCAGGAAAAAGGCTTGCTTGGTTAAAGGTTTGGTTTCAGTTGCGATCAGGTCCATAGCGTTTCTCCTAAGGAATAATCTGGTGTACCACCGTGCTGATGAACGTGTATAAGAGAAGCAGCAACATGGCGATCAGGTAAATTCTAAGCATCAAAAGGGAGATTGTGACCATCCGGGTTGTCTTAATCCGGGGGGTCTTATATTTTTGGTTGATTTCCCGGATTGCTTGAAAGAAATCTCGGAATCCGTCCAGTATTCCATTCATAGGTGAAACTCCTTGGGCCTAATGCAACCAATTCGGGAATAAGGCGGTCAGGGTATAACCTGTAGAAAGCAGTATCAAACCAATCACAATTGTAAAGGTGACCGCATTCTGGAATCGATTGTTTTTATGTTTTCCCATGAGCTCTTCGTTGTTCAATAACAAAATCAAGAACACCAGAGCGGCCGGCAGAAGGGTTGTCGCAGCCACTTGGACAAACAAGGTAATCGTGACCAGGGGCGCACCGGGAATCAGAACCACAATACCGGCCGAGATGAGCATGAAAAAGTAAACGGCATAGAACCAGGGCGCCTCTCTAACTTTGTTATTCAAGGAGTGCGCCCAGCCGAAGACCTCCCCCACCGCCCAGGAACTGGACAGGGAGATGCAGATGGCACCCAGGAAACCGGCATCGAATAGACCGATGGCCATGAACGTTCCGGCATACCTGCTATACGGCATCAGCCCGACCGCAGCCTGGGCTGCACTTTCTATGTTCGTGCCTCTTAGCACAGCTGCAGTGACAACGATGCAGAAGATCGCGACCACCACCGTAAAGAAGGCGCCGATCCCGGTATCCAGCTGGCTCCAGGGAATGTCCTTCTCCTTCAGGTTTTTGTCCACCACGGCACTCTGCTGAAAGAATACCATCCATGGGGCGATGGTGGTACCCACATTGGCCATCAGGAAAAAGAACATGGTGCCTGTCAGTCCCCCGGGAAAATGCGGCAGCCAACCCTCCCGGAGAACGTCGGACCAGACGGGATGAACCAGAAAGGCGGCTGGAATATAGATCAGGTTGATGATACAGAATGTCAGTGCAATCTTCTCCCAGGTCCAGTAGCGGCCTTGGATGACCATGATCGCCATAAGGAATGTAACAATCACGACCGTTATCCAATGAGGGATACCGAAGATCCCCAGCGCTGCCGTCATGCCAATATATTCGCTGACTAGGGTCAGCCAGTCGGTCAGGCTCAGGTCAAACAGGGAAAACCAGCCCCAAAAGGATCCGAAGGCGTCAAAGATTGCTTCGGCGTGACCGCGCTTCGTGACCGCTCCCAGGCGCACGGTCATCTCCTGAACAAAATAGGCGATCGGCCCGAGCAAAACCAGGAACCAGATGAGGCCATAACCGTATTTCGCACCGGTGGCTGTATAGGTTGTGATGCCTCCGGCATCGTTGTCTGCAACCATGACCAGGATGCCCGGGCCAGCAATCAGGGCCAAAAGGTGAAGGAATTTCACTACCCGGCGATTGGCATAGTAGAGTTTTGAGACAGCATTCATTTCTCATTTCCTTGTGCTTCAAATGAATGGAATAAAAGCTATTGGACCAGGGCAATGTCCATCAACGGGTGAAGCGTGGCAGCTTCTCTTTCCAGAAATGCGGGAGGATGAAGTCCAGGGCGTCATCCGCGGTGATGATCCCCTGAAGCCGATTCTGGTCATCCACAACCGGAACTTCGAGAAGGTTAAATTCGGCAACGGTCCGTGCGATCGTACGAACGTCCACGCCAGGTTTGACGCTGACAACGCAAGTTTTCATAAACTCCCGAACCAAAGTGCCCGGATGGGCAGAGATCAGGTCACTCAATGAAAAGACGCCCAGCAAATGACCGTCCTCATCCGTGACATACACATAAAACATCGCGCCGAGTATTCCGGCATTTTGATCTGCCACCCGATGCAGGGTCTTGATCGCATCCGCTGCCGCCAGGTTAGGCCGGAGAGCAGTATATTGGGTTTTCATAAGAGCAGCCGTGTTGGCGTGACAATCCGCCAGGATGCGGGCTCTGCCTTGCTTGAAAAGGGTGACCTTCTGATCGGTCGCAAATTTCCGGAAAATTGGGTTCAGGGTCGCCATACACCACCTCGCAAATCAGATATGGCGGGTATAAAAAAAGCGCCGCCTGCTTTTCCGGCAGAAGGCGGCGCTCATCTCCAGGGGTGACCGGCCGGACGGCCGGCACTCTTCGAAACCGTTAGATCCGAACCGGTTGAAGGGAATGCGCGAGCACAGGCCTCGCCTATCCTCCTCAGGCAACGCTTTCTGCTGGTGGGTTGGAAGTTTTAGCGGAATACCGTCTGCGTCCACGCGATCACCTCCTTCCTGTGCGCCGTTTGATTTGGCCGAAGCCAGGCGCAGGACAATGAAACACCTCCCGGCATGCCAGGAGGTGTTGACATAATAATCCCTTTGCCTGCAGGGTTTTCCGCAGACACCTCCTGGTTGAGCTTTGGCACTGCGCGTCGTAGGGTTTGTTCTCCCAGCCACTTTGAGCGGGGCCTTAAGCCGGCCCGGCCTGGTCTACCCCTTGGCGTCTTTCGACGTTTCGGGACAATGGCCTGTTTCTCACGCAGACGCCTCGCCTAACGAGGTATTCAGTTCGGCGCAACTATACACCTGCGTCCGAAGTCCGTCAAGGAAGGGGTCAATTACGATTGTGCTGCAAATTGGGGCTGGCTCAAACCAGTCGGGGTGGGCTGGAGTTAGTGTCCGAAAACAAAAGACTCCCATCGCTGGGAGTCTCCCCCTGTCGGGTCAGGGTCGAACCTGTCGGGGCGGGCGGAGTTGAACCGCCGACCTCTGCGTCCCGAACGCAGCGCTCTAACCGGACTGAGCCACGCCCCGTCCAAGCAGGCGGGATTATACCCGTCCCCTATCGATTTGGCAAGGCAACCTGGCTTAGGGTATAATCCTTGCGCTATTCTTGAGACCCCCTAGGGGCGCAGGGCACTGCGCCCCTAACTAATGAGGAAGACTTATGGCAGAACCCGAAACACCCATACAGCCCCTGGAACCCGTTAAACAGGTTATCGGCACTGTACAGATGGCTGATATCGATCAGACCATGCGCAGCGCGTACTTGGACTACGCCATGTCGGTCATCGTGGCCCGCGCCCTCCCGGATGCACGCGATGGATTGAAGCCTGTTCACCGGCGCATCCTGTATGCGATGCAGGATATGGGCATACGCTCCAACTCCTCCTATAAAAAATCCGCCCGTATCGTCGGGGAAGTCCTGGGTAAATATCACCCTCACGGCGATGCGGCCGTCTATGAATCGATGGCGCGTATGGCCCAGGATTTCTCGATGCGCTATCTGCTAGTGGAAGGCCAGGGCAATTTCGGTTC
>Ga0187877_1002539_pt1 | contig 16132 bp, 12 predicted proteins | sample June2016WEW_17_1_3_FD_132430 | JGI IMG/M metagenome (GOLD analysis project Ga0187877, IMG submission 132430) | Peatland microbial communities from SPRUCE experiment site at the Marcell Experimental Forest, Minnesota, USA - June2016WEW_17_100 | ecosystem: Environmental > Terrestrial > Soil >... | reverse complement strand
TTTGTTGTCCCTCTTTACGGAGGAGAAACGCCCGTCGATGACCGGCAGTATCAACCTGCGTGCGAAAGTACAAGTGCCGCCGGGGCCTCCGGGATTCTTGAGGAAGCTGGATCTTGCAGGCAGTTGCGGGATTGGCAGCGGACGCTTCACGAACCCAGGCGTCCAGCAGCCGGTAAATGCATTAACCCAGAGTGCGCGCGGCGAGAACAAGGAGCAGCAAGCCGAAGACCCGGAAACCGTGCTCTCGAAGTTTACGGGGCAGGTCTCGGTGAAAAATGGCGTCGCAACTCTGTCCGACGTCTCCTTCAGCGCTCCAGGCACGCGCGCGCAGCTTCAGGGCACCTACAACTTGGTGGACCGAAAAGTTGATCTCCATGGAATTTTGTACACCGACGGAAAGTTATCCGACACCACGTCGGGATTCAAAGCACTGGTATTGAAGGCAGTCGGGCCGTTCCTGAAACAGAAGTCCGTTACGGTGGTTCCCTTCTCAATTACCGGCACATCTTCCAACCCTTCTTTCGCGTTGGATTTCACTGCAAGACGCCGGGAATCCTCTCTCCCCGCGCCCAGCCCGTGAGCCACTACAATCCTTGCGAAACACCACAGCTCCGATCTGTACCCACTTGATGTCAAAACTCGTGTCGGGTTACCCCTTGGCCGTGGCAGCCGGGACATTGCCAGACCGCAGGCTCGCTAGCGGGAACCTGGGGCCTCACTGCGACCCTGCTCACGAAGGTTTCAGGTCACAGGTAGTGGTGCTCACCTCGCGACATTATTGCCCACCAAAACATTACCCGCGAGTGACGCCGAAGCGTTTATCCAGACCCACACCTCGGCCACGCCGTTCGGCATACGCCGATGTGCCAGCCCTGCAGCGATTGTTCAGAGATTGCCCGCTCCGCGACCCTCTGTCCGTCCCTCCCCCGGCCTGGCTGTTCGCGCTACCCTGCTTGTTGAATCTGAAACCTTCCCTCCGAACGATTTCACTGCGCTTGCCCGAAGCTCTCATCGCCCGGCTCAAAGTCCTGGCGAACAAGCGCGATGTACCCTATCGATCGTTGCTCAAGGTTTTGCTGGCCGAGCGGCTGAACCGAGAGGAAGCGACACAGGTGCTCACCCATCGCCCCGCTCAGGGCAGGCTCTGAAGGCCGAGGGTGAGAGGTTGCTCTGGCGCACCCACGGCAAGAAACGCGACGTGTGCGCCACCCGCGTTTGCGCCCTCGTACACCTCAATGATTGTCGCGCTTCCATGTGTATTAGGAATCCTCCTCGCGAAGCGGGTAGCCACGGTCAGCGCAGTCTTGACCGTGGGCTTTTCAAATGCGCAATATCCCAGTGGCGATCGCACGTCGTCAATCTGAATGGGCACGCCGCTGCCGGTGCCTGGCCCTAAGCAACATTGTTGTAACTCAACCACCGCCAATCCTCCCGCCCCTTCACCAGCCCTTTCCGCACGGGATTCGTCTATTCCATGCATAGCTTCGACATCAAGGGAAGAACCCACGCATTATGAAAGGGCGCCCCTTCGAGGGTAAATTTAGTTGGGTGGTAGCAGCCACTGAACTTACTCGAGGAAGGAGCACCCTATGAATGCGATCAAGTATATCGGAATGGATGTGCACCTGGCGACGATCAGCATTGCCGTGCTGGACGCCACGGGGAAGCTGCTCATGGAAGTCACGATTGCGACCCAAGCTGCGGCGCTACTCGATTTCATTCGCGGCTTGCGGGGGACCCTGTACGTGGCTTTGGAAGAGGGCACGTGTGCGGAATGGCTTTACGCCATGCTGGCGCCGCAGGTGGCCAAGGTGGTGGTCTGCGATCCGCGCCAGAACCCCCGGCGCCTGGGAGAGAAGAAGAGCGATCGCCTGGACGCGCGCAAGCTCGCCGAGTTGCTGCGCCTGGGCACGCTGAAACCGGTCTATCACGGTAACCCGCTGGGGCCGGCGTTGAGAGAATCGGCCCGCAGTTATCGCACCCTGGTGAGCGACACGGCGCGGGTGATGAACCGGTTGAAGGCCCTGTATCGGGCACGCGGGATCCGCTGTGCGGGAACCCGCGTCTACTCGCCGCGCGGGCACGATCAGTGGCTGGCGCAATTGCGCGAGCCGGGCGTGCGGGGTCGCGCCGAACGGCTCTATCAACAATTGGACTTGCTGTTGCCGTTGCGCGGGGAGGCGCGCGCCACGGTCAGGACTGCACCCACCATGGCTACCCGCTACGAAAACCATCGCGTTCCAGCGTTTTCACCCAGGCTCTTGAGCCCCGCAAGGGATGCCTGCTTCTGCCGATTTGGCCGTCTCCAGGGATGATCCGGGCCAGGACCTCGCAGAGGTCCAACATCATTAGCCGTGGGTGAAACCCACGGGCTGGAACCGTGGATGCACGTAGGATGTTCGACCCCTGCGGGGTCGAAGGTCTTGGGTTGGGCGCTGGGTGACCGTAGGTTTCACCTACGGCTAATGAAATTCCTCCCCTTCGGGGAGGGCAGGATGGTTTTCGAAGCAAGCGTAGCGCAGACCTCCGCGTTTGAGGTCTGCGGTTCTTCCTTAGATTCGCGCTTTCGAATCCAAGTGCAAACTGGCAATCGTTAACCCGCAGCGGCGCATGGGTTGCGCTGCGCTCATGCCGGAATACTCATTCACGCTGGACCATCGCCAGGGAGTGGAAATCCGCGCGGGTTGAGCAGGCGCACCGTGACGAAAAAGATGGAAAGAAACGGGCGACGCAGCCGTGTCACGCCACGAAAATACAGCACCATCGGCGGGGTCACCCGTCAAGCCGCAGATCTCAAAGGTGGGGGTCTGCGCTACGCCTGCTTTGAAGATACACAGGGCGAGATTCCTCGCTTCGCTCAGAATGACAGCCTCGGAGCGTTTCTCAGCAACCTGCTAATCCCGGACCCCTAATCCCGAACCCCGGGTTTTCTACCGCCCGCCGGGGCCGCCGCCGTTACTCATGGAGGAGAGGAACTCGGCGTTGGACTTGCTTTTGGCCAGCTTGTCGATGATGAGTTCCATCGATTCCACCGGCGAAAGCGGGTTCAGCACTTTGCGCAAGACCCAGATACGGTTCAACTCGTCGCGGGGCACGAGCAGTTCTTCCTTGCGCGTGCCGGACTTGTTGAGGTCGATGGCGGGGAAGACGCGTTTGTCCACCAGCTTGCGGTCGAGGTGGACTTCCATGTTGCCGGTGCCTTTGAACTCCTCGAAGATCACGTCGTCCATGCGGCTGCCGGTGTCAATGAGGGCGGTGGCGATGATAGTGAGGCTGCCGCCTTCCTCGATGTTGCGCGCCGCGCCGAAGAAGCGCTTCGGCCGCTGCAGGGCGTTCGAGTCGACGCCGCCCGAGAGCACTTTGCCGGAAGGCGGTACGACGGTGTTATAGGCGCGCGCCAGGCGGGTGATCGAGTCGAGCAGAATCACGACGTCGCGCTTGTGCTCGACCAGCCGCTTGGCCTTTTCGAGCACCATCTCGGCCACCTGCACGTGCCGGGCGGCAGGCTCGTCAAACGTCGAGCTGATGACTTCGCCCTTCACGGTGCGCTGCATGTCCGTAACTTCCTCGGGCCGCTCGTCGATGAGCAGCACGATGAGCGTAATCTCAGGGTGATTCTCGGTCACGGAGTTAGCGAGGCTTTGCAGCAACATGGTCTTGCCGGTGCGCGGAGGGGAGACGATGAGGCCGCGCTGGCCTTTGCCGACGGGCGTGAGCAGATCGAGAACGCGCGCCGAGATGTTGTCCTTGATGGTCTCGAGGTGAATGCGCTCCTGCGGATACAGGGGCGTGAGATTGTCAAAGAAAATCTTGTTGCGCGACTCGTCGGGTGGCTCAAAGTTGATGGCCTCAACTTTGATGAGCGCGAAATAGCGCTCGCCCTCCTTGGGCGGGCGGATCTGCCCGGAGATCGTGTCGCCGGTGCGCAAATCGAACTTGCGAATCTGCGAAGGCGAAACGTAAATGTCGTCCGGGCCGGGGAGGTAGTTGTAGTCCGGGGCGCGGAGGAATCCGAAACCGTCGGGCAGGCACTCGAGCACGCCTTCGGAGAAGATCAGACCGTTCTTCTCGGTCTGCGCCTGGAGGATCTTGAAGATCAACTCCTGTTTGCGCAGGCCCGTAGCCCCCACCACCGCCAGGTCTTTCGCCACCTGGGTCAGCGTGGTGATGTTCATTTCCTTGAGCTTGCCGATATCGAGGACTTCGCCTTCCTTTACTTCCTCGATCCTTTCTTCCTGGACTTCGTCATTCTTAACTTCTGTTTTCTTTGCAGGCATATCCGTTCTCTCTGTTTCGTTGAAATTGTCGGTCGCGTGACCGTTCCGTCATGGGTTTGAGTTTCACGACCAAGTCACTAACGGAAACGATGGCAAGGCGTGATGGGCTGCTGGCGACAGCCAGGCAGCGGTACAAAGTGCGGTAAGATGCGTCGTGTGAAATGGTGAAGCTTTCGAGGCTTGGTGATCAGAGGCTGAGAACAGGCGCCCCATCACGAGACAGGAGGGGTCTGTTCCCCCATGGTTGGGATGCACCTTTGCCGTGATTGGTTTCAAATCCTCCATCAACAAGCAGTGATTCGTTGCCACATTTAGTTGGTCATGGGTTCCCGGCCCAAGTCTTGAGAAGGGGTTTCTATCGTGGACGGGGTCCCCTCGCCCGGAACCAGGAGGGGCCGAGGTTCGAGCTTCTTCTCCAAGGCAATCTCGAGCACGTCGTCCATGTTGTCCACAGAACGGATCGTCAGCTCCTGCTGGATGTTGGCAGGAATATCCGTCAAGTCTTTCTCGTTGTCGCGCGGCAGGATGACCGTGCGATTGCCCGCCCGGTGCGCCGCCAGGAGTTTCTCCTTCACCCCGCCAATCGGCAGAACCTTGCCGCGCAGAGTGATCTCGCCCGTCATCGCCACGTCGCGCCGCACGGGGATCTTGGTCAGCGCGCTCACCAATGCCACCGCCAGCGTGATGCCCGCGGAGGGACCGTCTTTCGGGATGGCGCCTTCCGGGATGTGAATGTGTACATCGAGGTGGCGATAGAAATCGGGGTCCAGCCCCAGCACGGCGGCGCGGGACCGTACGTAGCTCATGGCGGCCTGGGCCGATTCCTGCATCACATCGCCCAGCTTGCCGGTCAGCAGCAGCTTGCCTTTCCCCGGCATAAGGGTCGCTTCAATGTTCAGGATCTGACCGCCCACTTCCGTCCAGGCCAGGCCCGTCACCAAGCCCACCTCATTCTTCTCTTCGGTTTTAGTGTCCCGAAACTTGATGACTCCCAGGTATTCCTTGACATCATCCGGCCCCACCGTGACCTGGAAGTTCCGGCCTTCCTTCACCACCTTGCGGGCCACTTTGCGGCTGACGTTGGCGATTTCGCGTTCCAGGTTGCGAACTCCCGCCTCGCGCGTGTAGTGGCGGGTGACGTGGACAATCGTTTCGTCCGGCAGGGTGAGGTTTTCCGCCTTCAAGCCGGCGGCCTCACGCTGCTTCTTTACCAGGAATCGCTTGGCGATTTCCATCTTCTCCGGTTCCGTGTAGCCTTCCAGCCGCAGGATTTCCATCCGGTCCTGGAGCGGTTGGGGGATGGTGTGGACGACGTTGGCCGTGGTGATGAAGAACACCTTCGACAGGTCATATTCCACATCGAGATAATGGTCCATGAAGGTGCAATTCTGCTCCGGGTCGAGGACCTCCAGCAGCGCGGCGGAGGGATCGCCCCGGAAATCCATGCTCATCTTATCCACTTCATCCAAGAGAAAGACGGGGTTCACGGTGCCCGCTTTCTTCATCATCTGGATAATCTGGCCAGGTAGGGCGCCGATATAGGTCCGCCGGTGACCCCGGATTTCCGCCTCGTCGCGAACGCCACCCAACGAGAGCCGGACGAACTTCCGGCCTGTCGCCCGGGCGATGGACCTGCCCAGGGAGGTTTTGCCGACCCCCGGAGGTCCCACGAAACAGAGGATCGATCCACGCGGATTCTTGACGAGCTGGCGGACGGCCAGGAATTCCAGGATCCGCTCCTTGATCTTCTCGAGTCCGTAGTGGTCCTCTTCCAGCACTTTCTGGGCGCGCGAGATATCGCGGATTTCCTTGGACTTCTTCTTCCAGGGCACCGCCAGCAGCCAGTCCAGGTAGCTGCGTGAGACGGTGGACTCCGCCGACATGGGAGGCATCATCTCCAGGCGCTTGAGCTCGGTCATGGCGTGGTCGAGCGCATCCTTGGTCATGCCCGCGGTTTCAATCTTCTTCTTCAGCTCGTCGATCTCGCTCTTTTCGTTCCGGCCCAGTTCCTTCTGGATGGCCTTGATCTTTTCGTTCAGGTAATACTCGCGCTGGGCGCGCTCCATCTGCCGTTTCACGCGACCCTGGATGGTGCGGTCCACGTTCAACTTCTCGATCTCGATTTCCAGGATGTCGGCCAAGCGCGTCAGGCGGTCCACGGGGTCAAAGATCTCGAGCAGTTCCTGCTTTTCCTCGATGCTGACATTGAGGTTGGCGGCGATGGTGTCGGTGAACTTGCTGATCTCATCCACTTTCACCGCGGCGATCATCGTCTCGTAATTGAGGCTCTGCGAGAGCTTGACGTACTGCTCAAAGAGCGTCGTGGCGCGCTGCACGAGTTGTTCCAGGCTGGGCGTGGTGACGGGGCGGAATTGCCGGGTCTGCACGCTGACGCGAAAGTAACCTTCCTCGTTCGAAATCTTCAGCACCTTGCCGCGTTCCACGCCTTCCACGAGCACCTTGATATTGCCGTCGGGCAGTTTCAGGCTCTGCACGATACTGGCGAGGGTCCCCACCTGGTAGATCTCATTCGGCTTGGGGTCGTCTACGGCGGCGTCGTGCTGGGTGGCCAGAAAGATCTTCTTGTCGCCAGCCAGCGCTTCCTCGAGAGCCCGGATGGAGCTTTCGCGCCCCACCACGAAGGGGGTCATCATATGCGGGAAGATGACCACATCGCGAATGGGCATCATGGGCAATATACGAGTTTCGCTTTTCTCACGACCGGAGAACATAGGGGAATCCATTACCCTGCCTTCTCAAGGAAAGCGGAATTGAAGTTGATCTCGTGGTTCTTGACCATTTCTTCGGTCACGACGAACTCACGCAGCTTGCGCTGGCTGGGGAGGTAATACATCAAGTCCAGCATAAGGTCTTCCAGGATCATGCGCAGGCCGCGCGCGCCCACTTTCCTTTCGAGCGCCTGGGCCGCAATAACGCGGAGGCTTCCGTCCGTGAAGAGCAATTTGACGTTTTCGAATTCAAACAGCCGTTGATATTGGCGAACCAGGGCATTCTTGGGGTGTGTCAGAATCTCCACGAGCGCTGCCAGGTCCAGATCACTGAGCACACTCACTACCGGCAAGCGGCCTACGAATTCCGGAATCAGCCCGTAGTGGATCAGGTCGGTGGGCTGTACCCGTTCCAGGATCTCGATATCGCGCCGGCTGGCGGGCGCCGGCACAGTCGGGGCCGCGGCGCGGAAGCCCATCGTCTTCTTGCCCAGGCGCTGCTCGATGACCTTCTCGAGCCCCACGAAGGCGCCGCCGCAAATAAAAAGGATGTTCGTGGTGTCCACCGGCGTGCATTCCTGGTGGGGGTGTTTGCGGCCACCCTGGGGCGGAACGTTCGCCACCGTGCCCTCCAGGATCTTGAGGAGGGCCTGCTGCACGCCCTCGCCCGAAACGTCGCGCGTAATCGAGGGGTTTTCATCCTTCTTTGAAATCTTGTCGATCTCGTCGATGTAGATGATCCCCTGCTGGGCGCGTTGCACGTCTCCGCCGGCGCTTTGCAGGAGCTTCAGGATAATGTTTTCGACGTCCTCGCCCACGTAGCCTGCTTCCGTCAGCGTCGTGGCGTCAGCGATGGCGAAGGGCACTTCCAGCACGCGCGCCAGCGTCTGCGCCAGCAGCGTCTTCCCCGTGCCGGTGGGCCCGATCAGCAGAATGTTGGATTTGGTCAACTCCACGTCGCTGCGAATGCGCGTCAGAATATTACGCTTGTAGTGGTTGTAAACCGCCACTGCCAGCTTCTTCTTGGCCTTTTCCTGCCCCACCACGTACTGATCCATGAAGGCCTTGATCTCCGCGGGCCGGGGCAGCTTGGCTTGTGCTGGCGGGGGGTGGTCCCCGCGGCCTTCCTCCAGGATCGTGTTGCACACCGCCACGCACTCGTCGCAGATGTACGTCCGCGGCGGCTCACCGGGCGAGGAGATGAGCTTCGCCACGGCATTCTGAGGCTTCTGGCAGAACGAGCAGCGCAGCGCTTCCTCGGAACCCGGGCGTTTCAAAGGCGTCTCCGTGGGTTACTTGTGCTTGTAGATGATTTCATCGATGATGCCGTACTCGCGTGCCTGCTGGGCGCTCATCCAGTAATCACGTTCCACATCACGCTCGATCTTTTCAATCGGCTGGTTGGTGTGCTTGCCCATGATTTCGTTCAGACTGGCACGAATGCGCAGGATTTCGCGGGCATGGATGTCAATGTCCGTTGCCTGCCCGGAGAGTCCACCAATCGTGGGTTGATGAATCAAGACGCGTGCGTTGGGGAGGGCATAACGTTTCCCGGGCGTTCCCGCCGCGAGCAACAGCGCGGCGATGCTGGCTGCCTGGCCGATGCAAATCGCGGCAACGTCGGGGCGAATGAACTGCATGGTGTCGTAAATTGCCATACCCGCCGTGACCACGCCTCCCGGGGAGTTGATGTAAAGGGACACGTCTTTATCGGGATCCTCGGCTTCCAGGAAGAGCATCTGGGCGGTCACTAGGTTGGCGACGTTGTCGTCAATGGGCGTGCCGATAAAGATAATATTGTCGCGCAGAAGGCGCGAGTAGATATCGTAGGCCCGCTCGCCGCGGTTGGTCTGTTCGACCACCATCGGGATCAGCGTCAGGTTGGGCTGGTTGCTCATGGCCTTTATCTGCGGACTCCTTCAAACCCGGCCGGGATATTACACGCTTTTCCGAGTGATTTTTGCGTTGCGGTAAATGAAGTCCAACGCTTTTTGATTGCGGCGAGTAGACCTTAGTGTATCCAGCTTTCCGTCGCGTGTCAAGCGTGTCTTTAATTCCGCCGGGGTCAGGCGGCGATCCTGCGCCATTTCCCGGATCACCTCGTCAACCTCTTCTTCCGTTACTTCCAGCTTCTCGGCCTCGGCCACTCGGCTCAGGATCAGGGCCGCGCGGACTTCTTTTTCCGCCTCAGGTTTGGCATCCTCACGGACCTTTCGCCAGTCCACCTGGGTTTCCCGCGGGTCGATCCCCTGCGCGATAAGTTGCCCCAGCGTCCGTTCCAGTTTCCGGTCCAACTGGGCGCCCACCAGCGCCTCCGGCACCGGGAATTCGTGCGCTTCCAGGAGCTTCTCCGCCAGCTTCTGCTTCGCCTCGAGCTCCACCCGATGCTGGGCTCGTTCCGTCAGATCCAGGCGCAGTTTCGTGCGCAGCTCCTCCAGAGTTGAGAACTCGCTGACTGATTTGGCCAGTTCGTCGTCCGCCTGCGGGACCACCTTTCTTTTGATGCTCTGGACGTCCACTTGGTAACTGAGGGTTTTGCCCACCAGGGATTTCTGCGGGTAATCCTGCGGGTAAGTTACCGGAAAGGCCCGCGTGTCACCCGCCTGCACGCCGCGCAGGTTCTCCGTAAAAGCTTCCACGGTGTGCTTGCCGCCCAAGTGTACCACGGCGTCCCGGGCATCGGTGGGCGGGCTTTGGGGAGATTCCGTGTCATGCCCTTGGTAATTGATGGTGACGTAGTCGTCGTCCGCAGCCGGCCGGTCCGTGACCACTTCAAACGTCGCAGCCTGTTCGCGCATCTCCTCGACCGCTTTTTCCACGTCTGCGTCCGTGACCGTAGCCTGCTCCTCCTCGACTTCCAGTTCCTTGTAGGGCTTCAGCTCGAATTCCGGGTAAATCTCGAAGGTGGCTTTATAAGTTATCGGCTGCTCGTCCTCAAACTTTAACTCTTCGAAATGCGGCTGGCCCACGATCTCCCATTTCTTGTCCTTCACCGCCGTTTCAAAGTAGCGCGGGACCAGGTGTTGCACCACCTCGCTCCGGATGTCGTCACGAAACTGCCGGCGCACCAGTGAGGTCGGGGCGCGGCCAGGGCGAAAACCCCGGATGCGCGCATGTTTGGCAAATTGCGCGGCCACCGAATCCACTTCCTGTTGCACGACGTCCAAGGGGACTTCAATAACCACTTCTTTTTTGCAGGTAGTAGCTTCCACGGCGCCTCAGAGGCTGATTAAGAAGGTGAAATGCGGCCGGCAGGGTTGGTACAGCGCAAGCAATCCCGCTATGGAAAAACCCGAGTCCCACCTGGCAGGCGTCCGAGCTTCCTAGGCCCGAACAATCTGAGTATAACACAGGCCTCTCGGCTGTCAACGGCTGCGCGGGGGTGACGACGCAAAGGGCCGCCTGTTTTCCGCCCGTACCGCATGGACCCCCGCCTGCGCGGGCGTGACGATGAAGAGGGCCGCACCCTTCCGCCCGTGCCGTCATTCCCGCGGAAGCGGGAATCCACCCTGGCCGTCATGATCGGCGCCGGATGACGCAGAGAAACAGGTAGCCACGCCGCAGGCCAGGGGGGAGAGGGGGCCCCGCTGGCGCGCGACATGTTCCACGTCGCCAATCCGCAATCCAGAATTACTGTGGGCGAGTGAGGGCCCCCCCATGGGAATAGATCCGCACCCACTGGCCGCGGCGCGTGTACTCAGCCAGCAGTTTCAGATGGTAGCGCCCTATCAAGTCCTCCGCGGCGAGCTGCGGACGATAGTCGAAGTAGCGCCCTTGTACGCGCAGCCACCCGGGAAAGCGGACCACCCAGTTTCCGGGCGGCTCCCATTTGCGGGAGTAAAGGCAAAGCAGGTCGAAAGACTCCGGCGGCACGCCCGCGAAATCCTGCGCCGCGAACCCCTCGACCGGGACGATCCGCAGCGGCCTTCGTACATAGCCGAGCGCAGGCTGCACGAGTTCGTCCGTGGCCGGCCACGCCGTCAGAATCCGCGGCAGGCCAGGCTGTGCTTCCAAGTATTGCGCCGCCTCCCCGTGCAGCCGCACAAAGTCCGCGTAAGCGAGGTTGTCCTCAAAGGGGAAGGGGTAGGGGGGGTTGATGAACCAGGCCCACACAAAGCCGGCTGCCGTCGCCGCACAGATGAGGCGGGCGGGGAAGCGCGGCAGGCGCATCACGATGGCCACCGCCACCAGGTAGAACAAGGGCAAAACCGGGAGGAGGTAACGCGGAAGAATTGCGCCGCCCGCCACGCTCAGCAGGAGCAGATAGATGGCCGTCAGTCCGGCGGTGAGAAATACCAGCGACCGCCAGGGAGGCCCCTCGGCGACCCGGGCAGGATCCAACTGGGTGTGCTTCCGCCCCCACCAGAATCCTGCGGGCACCGACGCGGTGAGCAGCCAATTGAATCCGCCCAAGAACAGCTCATAGGCGCGGCGCAACAGGCTCCAGAAAACCCGGGCGGGCGAAAGCGTGGAATAAAGGTTGTAGCTCAGGTATCCACGGTTACCGGTCCAGTAGCCCGTCGCCTGGTGGTAGTAAAGCGCCCAGGCCGCGAGCGGCACAAGCGGCGCCCCGAGTGCCACCCAGGTTAAGGGCGAGGCCCGGCGATTCCTCGCGCTCTGGCGCCTCCTCAGCCACACATAGAGCCACGCCACGGGCAGCAGGACCAACGCGGTTTCCTTACTGAGAATCGCCAGCGAAGCCGCCAGCGCGAAAAGCCAGAGTTGATCGCCGAGCAGGAATAGCACTGCCAGGGTGGTAAAGAGTGCGGCGGCAAGGTCCAGATGCGCGAGCGTGCTTTGCGCAAAGAAGAGGGGTGAGAGCGCCAGGAGCAGGGCGCTCCAGGCAGAAATCTCGCGGCTCGCGACGCGTCGCCCAAGCAGATAGAGAGTCACAACTGTTGCTGTCGCGATCAGCGTCATGCCCGCGCGCGTAACCAGGGGGGAGTATCCCCAAAGGCGCCATGCCAGCCCCAGATAGACCATCACCAGGGGCGTGTGTCCCACCGGCAACGTGCTGCGCGGAACGAGCAGTCCGGAGTGATAGAAGTCCAGCGCCGCGGGAATGTAATACCCCGCTTCGTCCCAGAAATACGGCAGGCGGAGCAGAGGCCCGTGCAAAAGCAGCAGAACAGTGTAGGTGGCGAGATAAGCCAGGAGCCAGATGAAGCGGGGCCGCATGGGAAGCTAATTTACCAGCAGATGCCTGTCTTGGAATCAGGATTCTTCGTAGCCCTTCGCTGTCATCCTGAGCCCTTCGTTGTCATTCTGAGCGTAGCGAAGGATCCTTTTCATTTGACTCAGGATAAACTGCAGCGAAGGATCCTTTTCATTTGACTCAGGATAAACTCCGCGAAGAATCTCGCCCTGGGTTTTTGCGTGAAAGGGCCCAACCAAGACGAGATGCTTCGTTGCGCTCAGCATGACAGATGCCCTTCTTCAGCAGCCTGCCAGGCCACGCGGGCCGCCCCTACCCCGCTTTCCGGGCCGCGACGGGCGGCTTTGCTGGGAGGCTTTTCGCGACGATCTCCGCGACGTCAAGTATCTCGACGTCATCGCGCTTGATATGGTTCGCGGCGTCCCGCAGCATAATGGGACAGTACGGGCAAGCCACGGCCACGGTAGATGCCTGGGTTTCGATGAGCTCGGCGAAGCGCATTTGGTTCACGCGCACTTGGCCCTGAGCCCGCTGGTCGTCAGCCACAAAAAGCTGTGCGCCGCCCCCTCCGCAGCAGAGCGTATTTTGGCCATGGTGCGCCGGTTCGGTCACCGAGATCCCGCAGGAGCGTAGGATCTCCCGCGGTGCGGTGGTGATGCCGCGTCCTCTCGCCAGGTAGCAAGGGTCATGGCAGGTGGCGACCACCCCTGAGGGCTTAAGGGTGAGCTGCGGCAGCAGTTCCATAAGGAGCTCGGTGTGGTGCACGACCTCCAAATGGAGTTCCGCGTAGGAGGCGATCTGCCGGTAGTCCTTGTCCAACATCGTCGTGCAATGCGGACAGCACGACACAATTTTTCTCACCCCTGCGCTCCCGACGCTTTCGATCAGCTTTTGCGAAAGTTCCAGGAACAGGTATTCGTTACCGGCTCGCCGCGCCGGTTCGCCGCAGCAGGTTTCGCGCGCCAGCACTCCCCAGGAAACCCCGGCGGCATCCAGGATCTGTTGCATGGCCTGCGCGACCGCGTGGCCGTGAGGATCGTAGCTCAGTCCACAGCCCAGCCAGAAAAGCCATTCCTGAGTGCCGTCAAAAATCGGAAATTGCTTCGCCTCGAGGAGCTTTTGCCGGGTGTCGTGGGCCAGTCCCCAGGGATTGTGCGGCGCGCGTTCCATGGTCGTAAAGAGTTGGTTCACCTTATCGCTCGTGATGCGGCCCTCGCTGGCGAGACCGCGCCGGAGGTCGAGAATCTTCCTGCCGACATGCTCGATGCCCACCGGACACACAAACTCGCAGGCGCCGCAGGAGAAGCATTGGAAGAGGTCGTCCTCCGCAATGAAAACCTCGCCCTGGGCCTTCTCTGCGGCAGTTCCCGCGACGACGTCTCCGCCGGAGAGCAAGCCTTTGCGCATGTCCAGGATGATTTCCTTGGGACTCAGTGAGCCTCCCGCGAGGTTGGCCGGACAGAACTGGGTGCAGCGGCCGCACTCGACGCAAGCATCGACATCCAGGACGTCCTTTCGGCCCAAGTCTCGGAAGTGAATCATGCCCAGGTCATCGCCGTCGTCGCGTAGCGCGCGCATCGTGCTGGTGTTTTCGGAGCGCAAGAATATCGTGACCGGCGCAAGCAGCAGGTGCAGGTGTTTCGACATCGGGATGACCACGAGCAACGCGAAAAACGCCGAGGTATGCATCCACCAGTTGATTTTCCAAGTCAAGCTTGCGATCGGAAACACTCGCCAGCCCAAAAGATACGTGGCCATGAGGGCCGAAATGAGGAAGGCAACGATCCCGGAAGTGGCGGAGAGTTCGCCGAGGGCTTTCGGCCTCAATACGAATCGCCGGAAGGACAAGCCCAGTATGGCGACCAGCACGGCGATAGCCCAGGCGGCCACAAACACGCCATACCAGGTCTGCGACTCGGTGGCCTTATCCAGTCCGCGCCAGCCCCACGAGAGGTGGATGGCGCTTGCCCAGGCGAAGGCCAAGAACCCCCACAAGACCGCGCCGTGCAGGATGCCGACCACAGGCCGGTCGCGCACCACGCGATATTGCAGGATGACTTCCACAAAAACCCGCCAGAGCCGTTTGGGAATATGGTCGAGAGGAAGATCTCCATGCCCGGGAAGCACCGAAAAAAGCCGGCGCTCCACGGTTCGCAAGAATAGCCAAACGCTTCCTACCACGAGCGCGATAAATATCCCCCGCGCCCAGCCGCCGAGAAGAAAACCGCAGCAAAACGCCAGCGTGAGGACGGCTAGCAGCCAGGAGTTTTTCCTGATTAGTTTCAAGTTCATCCCTTACCCCATGACACCGGCGAAGTCTCTACGCTATACAGAGCAGCATAAGTTTTTGCGCATTGCCCTGTAGCGGCGGTCTATGACCGCCGGTCGGCGCTCATAGAGCGCCGCTACAAGTTATGTCGCTCTGTATAGCAATATCGTGAATTCTTGTTCTTTTGGCAAACATTTTTCGTCGCGTGTGCAGGGCCACCCCTTGGGGCGCCGTGCCCCTACAAGCTGACCTACAAGACCCCCCACGTCATGTTTGGTTGCATCCACTGGCGGCCCTGCATTGCAATACCGTAGTTTCTTGTTTTTTTGGCAAGGATTTTTGAACGTACGGCTTTTCACTTTTGCCTTTTGCCCTTTGCCTTTTGATTTTCTCTTGTGGCTCCCCCGCGCTGCCTCGCCGCAGGAGCGCGATGGACCCGGGCCATGCGGCGCGCGATTCGGTACGCTATAATAGCCTCCGTGCGAAAGTGGCGGAATTGGCAGACGCGCCAGACTTAGGATCTGGTCCCGCAAGGGGTGGGGGTTCGAATCCCCCCTTTCGCACCATGCTTTCCCATCAACGGGTTGCAGAGAAACGGAGTGATGACCATCACTCAGAACAAAGAAGTGTTACCCGTTTTCCTCGAACAATTCGCTCCTAATTAGGTTGCCCGCAGAATTATCTTTCTGTCCCCAGACGCTTGTAGGCAGGTGGGTAACGGTTCGGAAGGCCGTAAACCGGATTCCACTCATTCCTCACCTTGCGGAGAGCCGTGAGGTTCAGGTCGCCTACCAAAACACCCTCGGCCTTATCAAGTTCGTCCTGCGTTGCCCCTTCGAAGTCGATGATGGAGCTGGTTCCGGAGTTGTGGGGAGCGCCGTAGTTCACGCGGACAATAAAGACACGATTTTCGAGCGCACGTGTTTGGTACAAGTGCACGAGGAGAGGCCGGGAGAAATCTTCGGTGCTGTAGGGATTGAAGACAATCTCGGCACCTCCCAGGGCGAGCTCGAGAGTGGCCTCTGGATGCTGAATGTCGTAACAGATCTCTATTCCAACCTTCGTTCTTACCCCGGCAATTTCAACTTCCCAAACGGGAAAACTGTCGCCGTGGTTCACCCCCGAGGCAAGCATCCAGTTCTGCAGATGGACCTTGCTATAGGTGCCCACGATCTCTCCGTGCGGATTCATGAGAATCGCGGTGTTGAACAACTTCCCCGCGCGATTCTCATCCATGCCCAATACGATCCAGATGCCCAGTTCTTTGGCAAGGCCGGCAAAGCGGTTTGTGGCAGGCCCAGGAATCGTCTCCGCTGCCTCCAGGATTTTTGTGCGCTCCGCGACGATCTGGGGGGCGTCCGTGGGAGTGTCCGGAGGCAAGTCAACCCTTGCGTACCCCTGCACGGCCGCTTCTGGCGTGCATACGATCTTAGCTCCGCGGTGGGCAGCCTCCCTTATCAGTTTCTCGGCTCGTTCGAGGTTGTATGGTTTATCGTAGAGCCGTGCATTCATCTGGATCAGACCGACCTGAATAGTCTCATCCGCCTTCGTCTCGGCCGAATTCATTACAGTGAGCAACAGCACCAAAGTAACAAAGATGAATGGGCGATGCATACGGGCCTCCTCCTCACGTGCACCAGGACTCTATAGAATCAGTCTCAATTCGACCCCAATGCAGGAGACAATCTGACACACGCACGTT
>Ga0187877_1002536_pt1 | contig 16142 bp, 26 predicted proteins | sample June2016WEW_17_1_3_FD_132430 | JGI IMG/M metagenome (GOLD analysis project Ga0187877, IMG submission 132430) | Peatland microbial communities from SPRUCE experiment site at the Marcell Experimental Forest, Minnesota, USA - June2016WEW_17_100 | ecosystem: Environmental > Terrestrial > Soil >... | reverse complement strand
GCCCAAGTGTGTGTCAGGGCAAAGCACGATATGGCTTTGCGCTATAGGCAGATTGGCCACATTGATAGCCTGCGCTAAGCAATCCTCCTCGATGGAGGATGCCCAGGACTTGATCGGGATGCGTCCATCCGTATAGACCTTCATTGCAATGTCCTCCGCTTGGCAGTTTGCCAAGCGACAAACGCATTGCCCATAGCCTTGAACTCGTCTGCTATTCCGCTACCTAGAAAGCGGATCATTCCGGGGATAGACCCCGCCGTGGGCGATTGGTCGGTGGGGTACTTACGCTCCGGCTCCTCAAGTCGTAGGTACCGCACGAGCGCCTCGGCGTCATCGAACCAAGCTGCCGTGTCGCGCATGATGGTGTCTATCTGTTCGTCGGTGAGATCGCGGTCCGACCACTCGTCGCATCCCGAGCAGGACCCATAAGTCCACTCGTAATGTGCGAAGCGACCATCGGCGGTGCGGACGAGGATATTGGCATGGCCTTGGTAGTCGGCCTTGCTATCCTCGAAGATCAACTCGGCATCCCTGCCAAACACGTCGAGCGCGTTGTCGCCGTATCGACATTCAGCCGCCACGGACTCGCCTAGCGTTTTCATGTCTCCTTCTTCTTTCGCTGTCGTCTGATCGGCTTAGTTGGCGATGCAGGATGATGGTAAGGATTGAGAAGCATGTGTCCCCAGCCGTAGGTCGTCATAATGATCGGGTCACCGCACCAGCAGGTAGCACGCTCGGTCTTATCGAAGATGCCGAGGTCCTCTAACCGTTGACGTTGGCGCTCGATACCTCGAAGTTCGCCTACCAGCACTTCCCACTCAAGCTGACGGAACTTTGTCACGAGGTCGGCGGTCATAGGTAGTCTCCGTCCCTGACTGCATGCCAGATACGACGGATGGAGGCGAGTGCCTCGCGATCTCTCCACTCATAGGCGAGGTAGACGTTGGTCATGGTGCCCATTTCCTGCCCGGGTGGGTCTAACTGAGCACAAGCGCGGGCATTGCGATACCACCTGTTCCTTGTTTGCCATGCCAATGCCATCTCCCTCACGATGGTTAAACGGGGCTCCTCTGCCGCCACAGGTTTCGGCGCGAACTGGTGGTGCTTCTCAGGCTTTAGGCACGGCTCGTTCTCTCTGTTGCACGTCTCAAACGGCTTGTGGTTGTCGTGACTGCGGTAACGACCGCAATCCCTGCACACGGGAAACTGCTTCCAGTGGTAGTTCATGACTTACCCGATCCAGACCATGTTCTGATCTCCCCAATCGTAGAGGCGATCTAAGGCATCGTTGAAGTCGTCCGTGTTCTCTGTCTGGGCGATGGCCTCGGCGATGTCTTGAAGATCGTAGGCCACACGATAGTCCCTCGTATAGTCGGGAGCCTGCTTGATCTTGGCTACCACGGCATCACGAACGGCCTCGAACTCAGGACCCTCCACGACCTCATCAGAGAGCAAGTCGTGAATACCCATCTGATACTTCCATGCAGTCATACTTCTCCCTTCGGCCAGCCGATTGGCGCTTTCTCGTCTGCCACGTGAATCTCAGTGGGATCGTGTCTCCACCCGTTTTTGATCCTATAGATCGGGATGTCGTCGTAGGCGCAGCGGGCCGGGTCGTAGCCACGCGGAATGATCCTGTGATCAGCACGATATCGCTTCAGCGCCTGTGCGGACTCCTGAGGGTTCGCGTATCGCGGGGTCATGGCTTTCTCCCTAACGGACCCTAAGGATAGTCCCCCTCAGTGGCGATTGTCAAGCCAATTCCGCAAGTCTCTTGCGCAATCTGGCGATGTTGCCCGACAGGTTCGAGGAAGCATAGGCAGGGAGCGCCCAGCCGGGTCGAAGCTGCCCAGCACGGGCACAATCCTCGACTATGTTGGCTATCGAGCGCAGTCCAGCGGGAGAGTCCCATTCCAGCAGTTTCAGGTCGCCATGGCCTCCTGTCTTGGCCTTGGCACGGCAGTCTGCGTTGTAGGCCAGAATGGCCCGACGCTCGGCTTCAAGCCCGGCAATGCGCCGCTCCAACTGCTCGCGAGCATCCGGGTCGTCCGAGTAGATCGCCCGATCAGCGGCAGCCTCGATGTTGTCGACCTTAGCACGCATCTCTTCCGCTTTGGCCAGACTTTCATACCGCCGCTCGTCTCGGGCGTTCATGCGGGTGCGTTCTGAGATTGGTCCGGGCTGGGTAATGAAAGCCCAATCATGCCGATAACTAGGCTCGGCTGCGAGTGACGCGGCGGCGTTAGCCTCGCGCTTGTCGGCCCATTCGCGGAGTCTGGCGGCACGTGCCTCACGGCGCTCTCTGTAGGTCATGACCATTGCTCCCTAAGCCTCAGTGTCAGATTGCCGTGATCTCCCATTCGTCGGCCCAGCCGACCGCTGTTTCAGCGCCATGGCCACTTGGGCCACCATCCCAGCCAAATCGGCGAAGGGTGTCGATTGGTTCTTCGCCGGGCAACGGCTGGAGAGTGTCGGCCGGGCTGCCATTCTCTCGGCTAGAGTTGTCGCAAATATCGATCATTCCGTCGCTGTAGATCAGAGCTGTCGTCACGTCCTTTTCTCCCTTACGAGTTCAAGGTGAGAATGGCACACTCGGCCGACGATGTCAAGCAGAATTTTGCTACACTCTCCCCATGCGCGTGATCGTTCCCTACAAGACACTCTGGCACGAGACTAGAGCAGCGCTGGAGGCCGACGGTCGCCAAGCCGAGTACTTCGACGTGGGTCACACCCCGACCGCCTACCACGAGTTGATGCTGGCGGTCTGGGCCGAGGGTAAGGGCTTTACGGTGGTCGAGCAAGACATCGTGCCATACGTCGGTGCTATCGCAGAGTTGGAGGCATGCCCGGAACCATGGGACGGAAAGCCCTATTGGATAGGCGGAACGTTTGATTGCTACCTCGGATGTACGCGTTTCTCGGACGCTCTGGTTCACGACAACCCAGGGCTAATGGAGTCGCTCGACCGTCTTCCCGATGACGGCACGCCGCGCAGATATTGGGGGAGGGTTGACACGCGCTTGGCACAGGTCCTGCGCGACCAGTACGGCCTCCATGTCCATCAACATTGGCCTGCCGTCGAGCACATGAACCCTGATAAGCTAGTACGAGGCGGCATCAACTGCATCGTCTGTGGTGAGCCCATTGCGTGGAAAACGGTCATGCGCCAGCCTCCACCCTGGCCCTGTGAGCACGATGGCTCGCCGTTCCCCGAGTGGCAGTCCCGATTGCTCGACAAGAATCAGACTGGCGAATCGTATGATTCAGTTTCTCCTATCGTGAACTGCTCCAACTGTGGAGAGGCTATGCCTTGCTCCTGTGGCTGACGGTTTTAGTCGTACCTACCGAACGGTCTCCGTGCGGGATTGGTGTCAGCGACACGAGTCGCCCTACCGGGTTCTGATTCCGCCCCGGGAGGACGTTGCCTACGGTCCGTGCTACGGACCTGAGCCCGGCCTTGGCCCCACGACGCCCATCGCTCTACCGGAGGCGTACTTGGCCGAGGTCTTTGGCTGTCAGGTTTTGGGTGGTTTCGGCGTGGTCATCGGAGAGGATCAGGCACTGCTGGACATAGCATTGGGGTCAGACCGTTTCGACCTGACCAGCGGCGAGCCCATGCCGGTAGCCAACCGAGACACCGTGGGTATCAACGTGGACCGGGTGGAGTCGTATCCCATCACTGAGGGTATCCTGCTGGAGTCGTGGTTTGCGAGCAACTACTACCACTGGCTGGTCGAGCATCTCTCCAAGCTGGCTCTGGTCGAGGACGTGGACCCAACCGTGCCGCTGCTGGTGGACGCCAGAATCTTCGCCATTCCGCAACTGATGGAGGCGCTCCGCGCGATGACCGACCGGCCGGTAATAGGGCTCCAGTGGAACATCCTGTACCCCGTGGATCATCTGTGGGTGCCGTCCAACCTGTTCGGAACCGGCCCCGGCCTAAAGTTCGGTCTTGAGGTGGAGATCGGCGACGTGACTGTGGCCCGCGAAGGCATCAAGTGGCTCCGTGACCGTCTGGCCCCGCCTCGCCCGTGGCCCTACACAGGACGACGCATCTACATCGACCGTCGCGCGGCGACGGCCCCGGTCAGGCTGGCCAACGGCGACGAGGTCAGGGCCGTCTTCGAGGAGTTCGGCTTCGTGGTGGTACGTCCTGCCGAGATGTCCTTCGCCGAGCAACAGGCTACCTTCGGTCATGCGGACGTGATTGCCGGGGAGTCAGGCGCGGGCATGACCAACGTCCTGCTGGCCCCGGCCAGCACGGTGATGGTCTGCATGCAGGCAAAGAGGTGGCCGCTCAACACCTACTCGGATTTGGCGGCGTATGGGAACCAGAAAAGTCTCTTCTTGGTCGGTGACCTGATGCCCTCGCCTCCAAATCCGGGGCAAGAATGTTTCCGAATGGACGGCGACTTGCTACGGAACGAATTGACACGTATCCTTCCGCGTGAACCCCGTCGTCAGTATTGTCATCCCCACACTCAATCGCCCCGACTTATTGCTGACTCGCTCGTTGCCGTCGGTTCGCAATCAGACCTACCAGAATCTCGACATTCATATCATCGGAGACGGGGTTCTTCATTATTCCGACATGCGCATTCTATGGGGACTTCCTAATGATCCGCGTGTGCGCTACACCAACAGACCGGCTCAGAAGTATCCACCTGATTCATACGACGCTTGGCTCGTTTCCGGCTCTGCGGCAGTCAATCATGGCATTGACACGGCCAAAGGCGAGTGGATATGCTGTTGCGCGGATGACGACGAGATGACGCCTGCCTACATTGAGACACTACTGGGCTTTGCAGAGCGTTATGGTTTCGGCGCGGTCTATTGTCCAGTCGAGGTGTTGGGTGCGATTTTTCCCCGGGCTCGGCGCGAGGGCGACAAGGTAGTTCTTGGCACGTGGCCTCCGACGCCCGCAGGCCAGTCATATCCACTACTGTGGCGGAAGAACAACCTCAGGTACAGCACAGATTGCTGGACAACTAAGACACCGAATGATTGGGACTTCTGGACGCGCATGATGAACGCAGGCGTTCGCTTCGGCTATTATGCGGAGCCACTGTTCCGGTTTCATCCCTCTGTCCGTCAGGCTGTGTCTGAATGACAGTTTCCGTAATTGTACCGACATATCTGAGAACTGAGCTTCTCCTACAGCGCTCCCTGCCGTCAGCGCTGTCACAGACGTATGGAGACCTTGACATACACATCGTGGGCGACGGGAACCCGAGCCATGTGGATCAGGCTCTAATCGCCGGGCTCCCCAAAGACCCCCGGATTAGGTACACAAACATAGAGCGGCAAGTTTACCCTGAGAATCTGTTTTACGCATGGAACGTGCGCGGCTCGCAGGAGATCAACTACGGGCTCGACAACGCTATGGGGGAGTGGGTTACGACCCTTGGAGACGACGACGAACTCATGCCCGACTGTATCGAAGTCCTGCTTGACGCCGCCGCTGCCAACGGCTGGGACATGGTCTACGGTCGGAGCGAGATCGTCGGGCATGGTTTTCTTGGTGACGGCAATCCCCGGCATGCTGGGCAGACCAATCACGCGCTCTGGACGCTGGACGACACACGGATGGACTTGACCTGCTACAACCGGCTGCCAAATGACTGGGATCTGTTCCAGAGACTGATGCAGACACACCACTGGGGCTTCATTCCCGTGGTCGTCCATCGTTATCATCCGGTCGAACACGTGCCGGGATGTGATCTGGCATGAGCGCCCGTCTCATCTCCTTTCCGACGGTCAGAGACTCCACGGGCGGGCTTACTCCTTACGAGTGGCGCGACGTGCCCTTCAAGCCTCAACGCGTATTCGTTCTGCACGACGTGATTCAAGGGGCTCGCCGTGGCGGTCATGCCCATCGCACACTCGAAGAACTCATCATTGCCGTCTCAGGATCGTTCGAGGTTGTAACTTTGGACGAACACGGCTATCATCATTTCCGCATGAACCGTGCAGATCAAGGTCTCTACATTCCAGCCAACGTCTGGAGGCATCTCCAAGACTTCTCCGGGAATGCCGTGGCCCTGGTGCTGGCTTCCACAGTCTATGACCCGACCGACTACATCAGAGATAAGGATGCGTTCATCGCTAGCCTGCCACCTGTCGTAGAAGACTGGTTCGGCCGTGCTCGCTGGGAAGAAGTGGAGAAGTGGAGAAAGTTGTGATCCTTGAAGGCACCTACGTCAGGTTGCGTCCACTTACGGTAAATGACGCTGCGATGACTCAGAAATGGCGCACTGGTGGACGCGCAAGGCTGCTCAACCGTGGAGCAACCACAGTGGACGAGCAGCGGGAATGGATCGCTTCACGCCCGGCCAACGAGTACAACTTTGTCATTGTTATCAAGGCCACAGATCAGCCGGTGGGCATGATCTCACTGATCGACGTGGACCTCGTTCATCGTCGGGCTGAACCATCGCACTTTCTGATCGGAGAGGAGGATGCGGTTAAGGCGTCACAGCAGCCCATTGCCTTTGAGTCCACCCTGCTCCTCTACAAGCTGGCGTTCGACACATTGAAACTCCATCGCATCTACGGTCCAATCTCAAGTGACAACAAAAAGATGTTGGCATACCACCTCTATCTCGGAATGTCTGAGGAGGGCAGGTTGAGAGACCACTATTGGTTGAACGGCAAATGGAGCGATGCTGTGATGATCGGGATGCTGGAATCGGAGTATCGCACCATTGCTCTCCCCAAACTGCGAAAGATCATAGGAGCGACCAATGGATGAACTTGTCGAAACAGTTATCTATAATGGCCTATCTGCCATTAACGAGGAGCGCCCAAGGGGCGACAAGATACCGCTTGAACCCGATGCTGCTCTAATCGGCTCTGATTCCTTGCTGGACTCCCTCGACCTCATCAACCTTCTGACTTCTGTTGAAATGGGGCTGGCAGAGATAGGCTACGACATTAACCTAGCCGATGATGAGGCAGTTGTAGCCGAGCCGTGGACGACCGTTGAGGCACTCAGAGAGTATATTCTGAGGCAGATGGCGTGACATACCAAGGTCGCGTAGCCGTCGTTACTGGTGCTCGCAAAGGTGTCGGCAAGATGGTGGCCGAACACCTTCTCGACCACGGAGTTAAGGTGATCGGGATGAGCCGTGGCGGGAGCGGCATCACGGCTGGGCCAACAGAGAAAGGTATCTGGGACTACACGCATATGCAGGTGGATATTGGCGACCCGGTGGCCGTCAAGCAGGCGTTTGGAACAATCCTGCGCACCTATGACAGTCTGGACATTCTCGTCAACTGCGCTGCCGTTGCCACCTCCACTTACAGCTACCTGATTCCACAGATCGCTGCGGAGGAGATGGTTCGTACCAACATCCTCGGTACGCTGTACGTCTCCAGAGAGGCAGCGAAAATCATGCGGCGGAACAAGTATGGTCGGATCATCACCATCGGCTCGATCCACGCTCGGATCACCCCTGTTGGCGCAAGCATCTACGCAGCCACTAAAGCGGCACAGGAGACGCTATCTCAGGTGCTATCCAAGGAATTCAGTAGCGATGGCATCACGGTCAACACGCTCGCGCTCTCTCCGATAGACACCGACATGCTCAGAGCGTCAGGCACACCGGAGGTCGTCCAGAAAGTCATTGATGGTCTAACGATTTCACGGCTGGCAGAGCCAGACGATGTGCTTAACGTCATCGACTTTTTCGCCAGCGAGCGCAGCGGCTTTGTCACGGGGCAGACCCTGTTTCTCGGAGGCGTGCATTGAGAGTCTTAGTAACAGGCTGCGGGGGGATGCTCGGGGATGCTATCGCCCCGGTATTCGAGCGAGCCGGTTGGGACGTGTACCCCACCGACATCAAGCCCGGCTGGGCGCATCTGGATGTGCGCGATTCAGCGAAGGCGCAGATCGCTACGGACAAAATCTCTCCTGACCTGATTGTCCACATGGCGGCGCTGACCGATCTCGAATACTGTGAGAGCCATCCCGACGAGGCGTCGGAGACAAACTACTACGGGTCCCTCGTCCTGGCCAACCTCGCAAGCGAGCACAACATTCCGTTTGTTTACATCGGGACGGCAGGCATCTTCGATGGGTTCCAAGATAACTACGGCGAGAACGACCACCCCCGTCCCCTCAGCCAGTATGGCTTCACAAAGATGAAGGGCGAGGAGGCGGCGAGCAAATGGGAGAAGTCCTTTATCGTCCGGGCGGGCTGGATGATGGGCGGTGGAGCACTCGACCACAAGTTCGTGTCGCTCATCCGCGCCCAACTCCACGGTGACACCATCTACGCCGTTACGGACCGTCGTGGCTCCCCAACCTACACACACGACTTCGCCCGCAACCTCTTGGCCTTGATAGCCACCGACGCCTATGGGACCTACCACATGACGTGCGAGGGCACCCCGAGCCGATGCGACGTGGCCCGTGAGATTGTCCGGTTGTCTGGCTCCAAGGCGATGGTGGTCCCCGTGACTTCGGACTACTTCCCCGCATTCTCAGCCCCTCGCCCGCCTTGCGAGGCTCTGCGCAACGACAACCTCCGGGCACTAGGGCTCAACCTCATGCGCCCGTGGCGGGACGCGCTGCGAGATTACGTGGGGAGTTGGACATGACGGAAACCGTGGCCCAATGGTGTATCGAGCACCGGGCACCCTACCTTCCCGTCATCCCGGCGAAGATCGGGCGTTCATACAGATCGATCTACGGAACGCTCGACTACCCCCGATGGGATACGGTGCTGCAACCCGATTCTTATCTCGCGCAGATCAACGGCGGCAGTTTCGTTACCCCGAGCGAGGTTGTCTTTGCGGACGGGGCGATCTTGGTCGATCCGAGCGGGGTGCGCGACAAGTGGTTCGACAAGATCGTGCCGCCAGTCCCCCAAGTCTTCGACCGAATAGAGACGGGCATCCTGCTCCAAGATACTTACGACGGCAGCTATGGTCACTTCCTCATGGAGGTGCTGCCTCGCCTCGCCCTGCTCCGGGACATGCCCATTGATGTTCCCCTGCTGGTAGGAAAGAACATCCTTGGCTGGCCTCAATTGGCTCAGGCTTTGGAAATGTGCGCACAGGGTCGTCCCGTGATCCCCACAGAGGTGGGCGTCGGCTACACGGTGGATCGCCTGTTCGTCGTGGGGGGCATGACGTGGTTCCCGAACGTCTCCACCCCGACGGAGAGGATACTGCCCGGGGATTTCGTGTTCTCGCCGGAGGGAGTGGAGTGGATGCGCGGGTTCGCGTGGCAATCTCTTCTGGAAGAAAGGCAACGCCTCATCTATGTTGACCGTAAGAATGACCGCATCCGCATGACCAACCGCGCAGATGTCCGCCGGGTGTTTGAGGCAGTTGGTTTCGAGACGGTCTACCCCGAGGAACTGAGTCTGGCGGAACAGCAGGGGCTGTTCGCGCGGGCACGGGTTGTGGCAGGCGAGCTTGGCTCCGGGCTCACCAACATGCTGTGGGCTCCGTCTACGGCCGCCATGATCTGCATGGTTCCCTTCGCCCCCGAGGACGCCAATCCGTTCGTCCACTTGTGCGGTCACGCCGGACAGCGTGTGGCGTTGCTGGCCGGTGACGCCGACCCGAGCGCACCCTATTGGACATCATTCGCCATGGACATCCCCGCGCTAGAAACGGCCCTCGCGGCGATCATGAGGGGCGTGCATTGAGCGCACGCATCCTTGGGGCTGGACGAGCCCTCGGCAGTCACATACACTCCAACGAGGAACTCGCCCGCACGGCGGGCGTTTCTCCCGCTTGGATAGTAGAAAAGACGGGCATTAAGCAGCGACACTACGCCGCGCCAGGGGAGACAACCTCCAGTCTGGCGCTGTCGGCGGCACGACTGGCGCTAGAGAATGCCGGGATTGAGACGGACCAGATCGGCATGGTCATCGGTGCGACATTCACTCACGACTACCTATTCCCCCCGCTGGCAGCCAAGCTCCATCGTAACCTTGGACTCAAGGGAGGGCAATGCTATGACATTCAGGCCAATTGCTCAGGTTATGTCTCGGCACTGGTGGCTGCCAGCGACAGGATGCGACTGGACCCTTCTGTTGGGTACGCTCTGGTCGTGGGATCGGAGGTTCTGTCACCCTTCGTTGATTTACAGGACGCCGAGTCAAGCATGTATTTCTCGGACGTTGCCGGGGCGGTCGTGATCGGCGGCTCGACTAGCCCCGGCATCGTTTCTTCTGCGTTCGACACAGACACGTCCAACTATGAGTCCGTCCGCTGTGAGCGCAACGGCTTGATGGTCATGAATGGCATCGCTACGTGGAAGCAAGCCATGTCCCATCTACCCAGCACGATCCGTAAGGCGGTGGAGCGTGCTGGTTGGAGAATGAACGAGGTCGATCTGTTCATTCCGCATCAGGCCAACCTACAACTCATCGAGTTCCTCGCCGGTCGGCTGGGGTGGCAGGACAGGACCTTCACCAACGTCGCGGAGATCGGCAACGGCGGCGCTGCCTCGATTCCGGCAGCTATTGCTGATGCTATATCTGAGGGCAGAGTGAGGCCAGGCATGAAGGTCGTGATCGCTGGGATTGGCGCAGGGTTTGGGTTCGCCGCCGTCACTATGGTGTGGTGATGGACGAGCAGCGCCTTCGAGAAATCCTTGCACACGAGATACACGTCGAACCCGAGGACATTACAGACGATACGTCCAACATGACGGTCAAGTGGGATTCGTTAATTGTCATGAATTTGGTTTTTGCCGTGGAAGCTCGGACTGACCTGCTGCTGGCCGATGACACTATCGCCACGCTGACTAGCTGGCTCGCTCTGAAGGCTGCCGTACTACAAAATGGTTCAGATGTGATACAGAACGTAGTACCGTTCCGCAAGGTGCTCGTTCTTGACGCCGACGGAACTCTCTGGGAAGGCATCGCAGGAGAGGGCGGGGCACGAACATCTGCGGTCACGCTGGAGCGTCAGGCGGACGCCCTTCGCCTGAAGGAGCGCGGCGTCTTACTGGCGGTCGCCAGCAAGAACGACCCCGGCACGGTGGCGGGCGTCTTGAGCATGCCCAAGATGCCCTTGAATGCCGACGATTTCGTTGTCATCGAGGAGGGCTGGGACGACAAGTCAACGATGCTGCGACGGATCGCGCAGCGGCTCAATGTCGGCCTCGACTCGATGGTGTTTCTGGATGACAGTCCCTTCGAGCGCGAGGCCGTAAGTAGTCAGCTACCGATGGTAGACGTGCCACCGCCTGATATGAAACTCGACACCCTGTTCCCGACGATGGTGGACACCTCTAAGACGGCTCAGTACCACGCGCTAGCGGCGGCCGAAAAGACTCGGCCCCAGTTCGAGACAGAGGAGGACTTCCTTGCCTCACTGGGAATGAAGGTAGTCGTGCGTCTTAACGAACGATCTGAGGCACCGCGCATAGCCGAACTCACACAGAAGGTAAATCAGTTCAACCTCACGACACGGCGGTATACCGAGACTGAAATACTAGGGCTCATGCACACCTGGACCGTCTACTCACTGCACTTCTCTGACCGCTTCGGGGACCAGGGTCTCGTCGGGGTGTTGATCCTCAAAGCAAAACTCGTGGATACGTTCTTGCTGAGTTGCCGCGTATTGGGGCGCGGAGTGGAGTTTTCACCGTGGGAAGGTATGACACGTCTCACAGCACGCTATGCCCCGACAGACAAGAACGATCAGGTACGCGACTTCTGGGATCGCTTGGGGCTCACTTTTACAGGGGAGACGCACGGAGTCCGTCATTACAACGGAGACCCCCGAACCCGCTGCCCTTACTACATTGAGGTGATTCGTGAGTGACGTTCGTCTCTATCACGTCAATCGCCTGGACCGCGAGTTTCAGAACATCTCACCTGTATTCAAGGACACCGTTGCCAAGGCACGACTAGCCGGGCCGGAGTGGGAGCTTGAGGTTGACGACCTAGTGTCCAAGATGTGGCCCACCGAGGCTGTGCTGGCAGCGGCCGTCAAGGGCTACGAGAGCTTCGCCCTTGAGATCATGCGGCTACAGGTGGACTTCGAGCGCACTCATGTCTACGCACCCTATTCGTACATGGACATGCTGGAGTTGGTCTACGACAACGATGAGTACATGCAGACCTGCTATCTGCCCGGGCTGCTGCTGGCTTGGTATCTCTGGCCGCATCATTACCGTCAGTTGCGTTTCTTCCAGACATTCGTCCGCAGTATGGCCCGGGCGAGTGCGCAGAGGTTTATCGACGTGGCTACCGGCACGGGCATCTACTCGCGACTGGCTCTCCTGAGGGTGCCTACCACGGTCGGAGTGGGTTATGACATCAGCACTGCCTCGTGCCAATTCACCACGGACCATCTCACGGCCTTCGGGGTGTCGGGGAGGTATCAGATGGTGCGTGAGAACGTCATCGAGGAGACGCCGGAGCCAGTGGATTGGCTGATCTGTGTCGAGTTGATTGAGCACCTTGAGGACCCAATGGTGTTGCTCCGGGCGCTGCGCAGGATGCTCAACCCGGGCGGCAAGGCGTTCCTCGCCACGGCAATCAACGCTCCTAACTCGGATCACATATGGCTCTATCGCAACGTGGACGAGGTCATGGCCCATCTTGCCGAGGCAGGGTTCTGGGTGGAACAGGCTGAGACTAACGCGGCCTACCCCGGCGTGAACCCGCCCACGGTCGCAGCGTTCATCGTCCGATGAGCGTCGTCGGAATCTCGATGTTCTGGAATGAGTCTGACGTAGCAGAATATGTCGTCAAGCACATGATTGACGAATGTGACTATGTAATCGTGGCGGATAACAATTCAGACGATGGCACGAGGGAAATACTGGAGTGCATAGACGATCCACACCTCACGATAGTTGACGAGCCCAGATTCGCTTATGAGCAGGCTCGCACGATGAATTGGCTCAGTGAGATGGCACGCGAGGACTACGGAGCGACCTGGGTGATTCCGTTCGATATGGATGAATGGTGGCTAAGTCCGGCATGGCCGATCAAGGACGTACTCCCCGCTCTGGACACACTACAGGTTCGGGCTGGCGGCTACGAGTTCCATCCCCAGCCTTCAGACGATCCCTCAGAGCACAACCCGTTCCGGCGCGTCGTCTGGCGGCGCGAGATAACGCCCAATTTCAAGGTGGCGTTCAGGCCAAAGTCTGGAAAGGTCCTGAGCTTCGGCAATCACTTCGTTTACGAGTCTGACGCATGGGAGGAAGTCTCAAGGAACACCCTGTTTATTCGTCACGTGCCTTACCGTTCGTTAGAGCAGGCGATGGCAAAGTCGCGCCACGGCAAGGCTGCGCTCGAAGCGACTGGACAGGGACCGACGCTTGGATGGCACTGGCGTCACATGGGCGGCTGGACGGATGCCGAATTCGCAGCCTGGTGGGAGACGTGGCTCGACCCCGCAGGGCTTGTAAAAGATCCAACCCCGCTGGTTCTACATGCCTGAGCGCGATTGGGACCGCTTTGGCGACTATTTGAAGGATCTCGGGAACGCGATTCCTCCGATTCATGATCGCTACATCCTGTTTGCCGGTATCTCTGGCGGCGGAGTAATGGCGGTGCTCGCGTGGCTCGGGGCGCTGTCCCAGACTCCGAATCCGACTTCTTGGTTCTACATGATCGGCGTGGTAACCATAGCGGTGACACTAGCGGTGGCTTGTATCGCATGGTCCAACCATGACACGGAGGACTTTCTAACGAAGAAGCTCCGAAAGGACTCGGAGCTTCTGTGGCAGGACATGAATCGGACTCACCCATACAACCCCGAAGATCATTTGCATTCAGAACCAAATCCAACGAATGTAAACGTCGGTTTACATCCATGAAGACCGCCTATCCCTACACCGGGACGGGCTTCCCCCAAGCTCTGGCGGCTCTCGATGGCTGGCCCGTCGAGAAGATCAACGTGTCCAGTGACGATCAGGCGTACTACCGCCTCCTGGCTGACCTCTGGCACTCCGGCGAGGACTTCGCCATCGTGGAACACGACATCGTCATTCCGCCGGGTGCGCTACAGCGCCTTGTAGATTGCCCTCAGGAATGGTGTGCGGGCATTTACTGGATGCCCTACGGCTCATGGGGGTCTTGGTTTGGGATGGTGCGGTTCCGAGGGTCGCTAACAACCCGACACCCCGATCTACCCGAGAGCATTGAGCACCGCCATTGGGGTGCATTGGACAGCGCAACCATGAACCACCTTCGCCTCTTAGGGTACCCAGAGCCCCACCGTCACGAGTTTGTCAAGCACCTAACCAAGGGACGGAACGGGTTGGGGACGACGATGTTCTACTCCTGCGACCACTGTGGGGCCAACCTTCCGCCCGAGGAGATAGAGACAAGCCCGCATCCTCGGTGTGAGGTCTGCGGGCTTGTGAGTGAGGTCGAGGTGTCGCCTACGACTCTGACGGCTCCAATCCTCTGACCCGGCGCTTGAGCATGTTCACGAGAAGCGGCTTGCGCTCCCAGGCGATGGCCCATGCCACGACCTCGGGACCACCGTACTTCCGGTAGATTCTGGCAGCGGTCCGTCGCCAGGCCAAGCCGTGATTGCCGCCGGGAGTCAACAGATGTGCGATCTCGTGGAGCAGGCACACCTTCTGGTCCAGTACATCGGTTCCAGCCGTCATGGTGATTCTGCCGTTCCATGAATCTGCGGTGCCGCTGCTCCAGCGATTGCTAGAGTCTTGGCGCTCACGTGACTGAGCTACGAATCTCTCTAGTGTTTCTGTCCCTGCCTTGATCTTGCCGCTCCGTGCATCGGCGATCATTCGGTCGTAAACGGTGCCTCGGCGAGTTCGCCAGGACACCTCACTGACGAGGCCCGGCTTTCGCTCGCCTCGCTCGACCTCCGCAATCAGGTCCCATGCCCAGAAGGGTGCGGTCGGTCTGATCTCCATGTGACTCTCCCTTAGCCCTAGGGTGTCTCCCTAGCCAACCTGATTCTACTCCTATCGCGATTCGTTTGCAACCAGAATATTCGGAGCACTATGCGCATATGTTCTGCATAATCAGTACCAGCCCGCACCGGGATGCCAGACGCCTTTATACCACCAGCCAAACTCGAACATAGCCGCTTGGCAGGCTGAACCGTAACGATCCTTGACGTACCAGGCCATCCACTCTAGCTGGGTCACCGGGTTTCTGCGCCAGTCAGTGCCGAATGCCGCCATCTTGTCGCCGGGCTTCGCCTGCGGAAGACCGTAGGCTCCCGACCGATTGGCAGCGGTCGGGTCCTGTGTCGGGTCCTCGGCCCTAGACACCATCAGCAGGCAGGCTGCCTCCTTCGGGTCCAGTGTCAACCGAACCCATGCCCACGCGTCAGCCACGGTGGGGAGCGGAGGATCGGGGGCATAGCGTATGCGCCACTTTGTCACGGAGGGGGCCACTGAAGCCGCCACAGGCGGACTGACGAGAACCAGCGAGTCAGTGATCACCGTAACAGGCGTCTGCCTCGGAGCAGGGGCTGCCACGGGTGGAGGCGCTGCCATCGTCGGGGCTGCTGCCATGACAAAGAGCGCAGCCCCCGCGAGCCACCGCCTTAGTCCAAGCAGTGAAAGTCTCCACAGCGGTCGCAGACGACCATGTAGGACCCAAACGGAGTTTTGGCACGGCTGACATCGAAGTCATGGACGACCAGCCAGTTGGGCCAGAACCTAAGGCTCTTATGACCTCGATGGCGCAGGAGCCGACATAGGAAGCGAGGCACGATGTCCTCCTTGCTCTACGGTTTGACGGCTAGGATACCTCAACGCTGGCGCTCTCGTCATATGAACCGTACATAAGGGACCGCTTCGCCTCCCTCCTAGCCTTGATTGCGGCACACACCCTACAGCGGCGGTCGCTAGCCTCTGCCTCATCCGCCAACCGCCACGGGAGCTTCACCCCGCAAAGCGGGTAGCCATAGATGAAGGCTCGCTCGGAGGACCAGAGATGTGCCAACCTTGTTCCCGACCGCTTGCCCTCAACAACTTTGGTCGTCATGTTCCTTTTCTCCCTATTCCGACCAGCCTCGTCTATTGTGGGGAGAGGCATCGCGGAGAGCAAGGGCAGAGGGTCGAGAATCCTGGCGTTATGCCAAGGTAGCGGTTATACACCACCGCAGAGCCAGAAGCCCGAGAACCGGAGCTAGCCTACCTAAGCCAGAAGCTACTGACCTGGCCTGGGCTG
>Ga0187877_1002526_pt1 | contig 16189 bp, 11 predicted proteins | sample June2016WEW_17_1_3_FD_132430 | JGI IMG/M metagenome (GOLD analysis project Ga0187877, IMG submission 132430) | Peatland microbial communities from SPRUCE experiment site at the Marcell Experimental Forest, Minnesota, USA - June2016WEW_17_100 | ecosystem: Environmental > Terrestrial > Soil >... | reverse complement strand
CATGCCCTTCTTCGCCAAATGCTTCGTGATCGCCGCCGTCAACGTCGTCTTCCCATGATCAATATGACCAATCGTCCCCACATTCACATGCGGCTTCGTCCTCTTGAATGTCTCCTTAGCCATAGAGTTGCCCTCCTCTGGAAACTTTTAACGTATCGGAGATGTTCCCCGGCACCGGCTCATAGTGGGATACCTGCATGGTAAAGGTTGCCCGGCCCTGGGTCAAGGAGCGCAGCGCGGTTGCATAGCCGAACATCTCAGCCAGCGGGACCTGGGCGGCCACTACCCTGACATCGGAGCGGGTGTCCATGCCGAGCACCTTGCCCCTCCGGGAAGAGAGGTCGCTGATCACATCTCCTACATAGTCAACAGGGCAGACCGACTCGACGTCCATGATGGGCTCGAGCATGATGGGGCCTGCCTTTTTGAGTGCGTTCTTGAGTGCCATGGAGCCTGCGATCTTGAAGGCAAGCTCGGAGGAATCCACCTCGTGGAACGACCCGTCGAGGAGCGATACCCGCATGTCCTGGACAGGATATCCGGCAATGGGCCCTATCACCAGAGACTCTTCAATCCCCTTCTTTACTGCAGGGATGTATTCGCGTGGTATCACGCCGCCTACGATTTTGTTCACAAATTCGAAACCTGATGCCGGCTCCAGGGGCTCCACGGATATGACCACATGGGCGTACTGCCCGTGACCGCCGGTCTGTTTGACGTACTTGACGGTTTCCCGAACGGTCTTGGTGATGGTCTCACGGTAAGCCACCTGGGGTTTGCCGACATTGGCCTCAACGCTGAACTCCCTCTTAAGCCTGTCCACAATGATCTCCAGATGGAGTTCGCCCATGCCCGAGATGAGTGTATCGCCGGTCTCACGATCGGACTGCACCCTGAAGGACGGGTCCTCCATGGCAAGCCGGGAAAGCGCAAAGCCCAGTCTTTCCTGGTCGGACTTGCTCTTGGGCTCGATGGCAATGGATATGACCGGTTCCGGGAAGTCCATGGACTCCAGGATAATGGGCTTATCAGGGTCACACAGACTGTGGCCCGTGATGGTGTTTTTGAGTCCTAATACTGCAGCGATTTCACCCGTACACAGCGTCTTTATCTCCTCGCGCTTGTCGGCATACATCCGCACGAGCCTTCCGATGCGTTCCTTCTTGGTCGTGCTGCAGTTATAGATGGTATCGCCCGAATTCAGCACGCCCGAGTACACGCGGATAAAGGTGAGCTGTCCCACGTACGGGTCGTTCATCACCTTAAAGGCCAGCGCGGAGAAGGGTTCATCGTCCCTTGGGTTACGGCTCGCATCCTCACCGCTTTCGCTCTTTCCCTTGACGGCACCGACCTCTACAGGCGACGGCAGGTAGTCCACAACGGCATCCAGCATCGGCTGCACACCCTTGTTCTTGAAGGCCGACCCGCAGAGAACCGGCGTTACCAGGCCTAAGAGCGTGCCCTTCTTAACGGCCTTTTTGATGGCTTCGTTTCCGATCTGCTCGCCCGCCAGGTATGCCACCATAATGGCATCATCGGCGTCGCAGAGTGATTCAACGAGGCGCTCGCGGTATTCATCTGCGATGTCTTTGTACTCGAACGGTATATCGATAAAGCCGTAACTTGCACCCTTGCTGGATTCGTCAAAGGTGACGGCCTTCATCTCGACGAGGTCGATGATGCCTGCGAAGTGCTCCTCCTGCCCCATGGGGAGCTGGAGTGCCACGGCATTGGCCCCGAGCTTGTTCTTGATCTGGCTTACTACATTCAGGAAGTCGGCCCCGACACGGTCCATCTTGTTGACAAAGGCGAGTCTGGGGACTTTATAACGCTCAGCCTGTCTCCAGACCGTCTCGGACTGAGGCTCTACGCCGCCTACGGCGCAGAAGACGGCCACGGCCCCGTCAAGCACGCGTAAGCTGCGCTCCACTTCGATAGTGAAGTCCACGTGGCCGGGGGTATCGATGATGTTGATGATGTGGTCTTTCCAGGAACAGGTCGTGGCGGCCGAGGTAATGGTGATGCCGCGCTCCTTCTCCTGCTCCATCCAGTCCATGGTGGCCTGGCCGTCATGCACCTCGCCGATCTTGTAGCTCCGCCCCGTATAGTAGAGGATGCGCTCGGTAGTCGTGGTCTTGCCCGCATCGATGTGGGCCATGATACCGATGTTCCTGAGTCTCTCTATCGGGACTGATCTCTTCACAACAATAATCCTTACCAGCGATAATGTGCAAACGCCTTGTTGGCCTCCGCCATCTTGTGCGTGTCTTCTTTCTTCTTAATGGAAGTTCCCCTGTTGTTGTATGCGTCCAGGAGTTCGGCGGCCAACCGCTCGCTCATGGTATGTTCGGAGCGCTCGCGTGCGGCATTGATGATCCATCTCCTGGCAAGCATGTCCCTCCTGTCGGGCCGAACCTCCTGAGGTACCTGGTAGGTGGCGCCGCCGATCCTGCGGGATCGGACCTCCAGGGAGGGCTTCACATTGTCGAATCCCTTGGTGAATACCTCAAGCGGGTCTTCCTTGGTCCTGGAGCCGAGGAGCTCCAATGTCTCATAGAAGATCATCTCACTCACGGACTTCTTTCCGTCCCACATGAGGCAGTTGATGAACTTTGCCACGTTGATGTCACCGAACTTCGGGTCCGATGAGATCCCCCTCTTCAGGCTTCCTCTCTTTTTCCTTGGCATGAAAAACCTCTACTTGGGTCTCTTGGTGCCGTACTTGGACCGGCCTTTACGGCGCTCCTGCACTCCTTCGGAGTCCATGACGCCACGGATGATGTGATAGCGAACACCGGGCAGGTCCTTGACACGGCCGCCCCTGATCAGCACCACTGAATGTTCCTGGAGGTTGTGGCCTTCGCCCGGGATATACGAGGTCACCTCATAACCGTTGGTAAGCCGCACACGGGCAACCTTTCTCAGGGCCGAGTTGGGCTTCTTGGGGGTCGTGGTGTAGACCCTCACACAGACGCCCCTCTTCTGGGGGCATGCCTGTAGGGCCCTCGTCTTCTGACGCTTCTCGATGGTCTTTCTGCCTTTCCTCACAAGCTGATTCAGTGTGGGCATTTCTTTCTATCCTCTTAGTGTCATCAATAGGAAAAAATTCCTTAATCCATGCTCAGATAGCCGCAGTCTTCTAACAATCCAACCCTTCTCCTGTCAAGGACTTTCTATACGAAATCATCTTCAAGGATTTCCTGATCGGCGAGCTCGATATCCACCTTGCGGTAAACAGGGAATCCGGTACCCGCCGGAATGAGGCGGCCCATGATGACGTTCTCCTTGAGACCCACCAGGTGATCCACCTTTCCTTCCACACTTGCTTCGGTCAGCACGCGCGTGGTCTCCTGGAAGGAGGCGGCCGAGATGAAGCTCTCGGTGTTGAGCGATGCCTTGGTGATCCCCAGCAGGAACGGCTCGGCAATGGCGGGCGTCTGCCCCTGGCCGACCACGCGCTGGTTCTCCTCTTCAAAGAGGAACTTGTCTACATATTCCCCTTCGATGGTATCGGAGTCGCCAGGGTCTTTGATCTTTACGCGCTTGAGCATCTGGCGGACTATGACCTCGATGTGCTTGTCGTTGATACGCACGCCCTGGAGGCGGTACACCTCCTGGACCTCGTTCACCAGGTACTTGGCAAGGTCCTTCTCGCCCCTGATGCGGAGGATGTCGTGGGGGTCCACGGCCCCGTCCATGAGCGGTTCGCCGGCCCGTACGAAGTCACCCTCGTGCACCGAGACGTGCTTGCTCTTGGGGATCATATAGTCCTTGGCCTGGCCGAGCTCGGGGGTGACAGTGACCTTGCGCTTGCCCTTGGTGTCCTTTCCGTATGAAACCTCGCCGTCGATCTCGCTGACCACGGAGCACTCCTTGGGTCGTCTCGCCTCGAAGAGCTCCACCACGCGCGGCAGTCCGCCCGTGATGTCCTTGGTCTTGGTGGTCTCGCGCGGGATCTTCACGAGCACGTCGCCCGCAAATACCTCGTCCCCTTCCTTAATAAATATATGCGCACCCACAGGCAGGTTGTACCTCGCCTGGTTCTTGGTGCCCGGGATCTTCAGGATCTTGCCTGCATCATCCGTTACCATGATTCTGGGCCTCAGCTCAGGGTCCTTAGGCTCGATGATGACCGAGCGGGACAGGCCCGTCACCTCGTCGATGTGCTCCATGACCGTAATCTCTTCCACCATGTCCTGGAACTTCGCATGACCGGCTACATCGGTGAGGATGGGCAGGGTATAGGGGTCCCATTCCGCCAAGAGTGTCCCGACCTCGACCTTCTGGCCGTCTTGTACCTTCACCTTGGCGCCGTATACGATTGCATAGGTCTCGCGCTCGCGTCCATTCTCGTCCACCAGGGTCACAAACCCATTGCGGTTCATGGACACCAGTTCACCTTCCCTGCCCATGGCAACCTTAAGTTCCTTGTACCTGGCGGTGCCTGCATGGCTGAACTTGATGCTCGACTGCTCCACGACCATGGCCGTACCACCCACGTGGAACGTCCTCATGGTGAGCTGGGTTCCGGGCTCGCCGATGGACTGGGCCGCAATAATGCCTACGGCCTCTCCGATGTTCACCATCCTGCCGCGCGCAAGATCCTTACCGTAGCACTTGGCGCATATACCGTGCTTGGAGCGGCAGGAAAGGGCCGAACGGGCAATGACCTTCTCGATGCCCGCATCGTCGATCAACTTCACGTGCGTTTCCGCGATCATGGTGTTGGCAGGGACAAGAACGTCACCGGTGTACGGGTCTCGGATGTCGTCCAAGGTAACCCTGCCGAGGATCCTTTCGCCCAGGTTCTGGATGATCTCGCCGCCTTCAACGAGTGCCTCCATCTCGATGCCGTCTAAAGTTCCGCAGTCTTCTTCCGTGACGATGACGTCATGAGCCACATCCACGAGCCTTCGGGTGAGGTAACCGGAGTTGGCGGTTTTTAGGGCCGTGTCCGCAAGACCCTTTCTGGCACCGTGGGTGGAGATGAAGTATTCAAGGACATCCAGGCCCTCTCTGAAGTTGGACTCGATGGGAGTCTCGATGATCTCGCCGGAGGGCTTGGTCATGAGTCCGCGTATGCCGGCCAGCTGCCTGATCTGCTGGGCGGAGCCGCGTGCCCCTGAATCCGCCATCATGAATATGGGGTTGAAGGACGGGGTCTCTATGGTGGTCCCGTCTTTGAGCTTGATGGTGTCGGATTTGATGGTCTCCATCATGTCCAGAGCGATATGGTCGGTCACCTTGGTCCAGATATCCACGATCTTGTTGTACCGCTCACCGTCGGTGATAAGACCCTCGTTGTACTGGTTGATGATCTGGGACACGTCATCCTTGGCTTTCCCGATGATCTCTCCCTTGGACTTGGGGATCTTCATGTCCTCTATGCCTATGGAGATGCCGGCCTTGGTGGCATAGAAGTAGCCCAGATCCTTTATGCGGTCGGCCAGCAGCACGGTCTTCTTATCGCCTGCCAGGCTGAAACAGGTGTCCACCAGTTCGCCTAGAGCCTTCTTGGTCATGGGCTTGTTGATGGCCTCGAAGGGGATGTCGGAAGGGACGATGTCCCTGAAGATGATCCTTCCCACCGTGGTGTCGACGTATGTGCCCTCCATGCGCACCTTTATCTTTGCATGAATGGAGGCCACTCCTCCATCATAGGCGGCCCGCACTTCATCCGGTCCGAAGAACACCATACCCTGGCCTTTGGCATCCGGCTTCTCACGGGTGAGGTAGTAGATGCCGAGCACAATGTCCTGGGTGGGCGCGATGACGGGCTTGCCGTGTGCAGGGGACAGGATGTTGTTTGTAGACATCATGAGCACACGGGCTTCCACCTGGGCCTCTATGGACAGAGGAACGTGGACCGCCATCTGGTCGCCGTCGAAGTCGGCGTTGAACGCCGTACAGACCAGAGGGTGCAGCTGGATGGCCTTGCCCTCGATCAGAATGGGCTCGAAGGCCTGGATGCCGAGCCGGTGCAGCGTAGGTGCGCGGTTCAGCATGACCGGGTATTCCTGCACCACCTCTGCCAGGCATTCCCAGACCTCGGGGGTCTCGTTCTCCACCATCCTCTTTGCGCTCTTTATGGTACTTACATATCCTTTTTCTTCAAGCTTGTTGTAGATGAAGGGCTTGAAAAGTTCGATGCCCATCTTCTTGGGCAGGCCGCACTGGTGGAGCCTCAAGTCAGGGCCTGCGGTAATGACCGAACGGCCCGAGTAGTCCACACGCTTGCCTAAGAGGTTCTGCCTGAAGCGGCCTTGCTTGCCCTTGAGCATGTCGGAGAGCGACTTCAACGGCCTGCGGTTGGCACCGGTGATGACGCGTCCCCGCCTGCCGTTGTCGAAAAGCACGTCCACCGCCTCCTGGAGCATGCGCTTCTCATTACGTAGGATGATGTCCGGGGCGTTGAGTTCTATAAGTCTCTTCAGACGGTTATTCCGGTTGATGACCCTGCGGTAGAGGTCGTTCAGGTCGGATGTGGCAAACCTGCCGCCATCCAGCGGGACCAGGGGCCTTAAGTCGGGCGGCAGCACCGGTATGACCTTGAGGATCATCCAGGAAGGGTCCTGCCATGGTTTGATGTAGTCGATCTCATCATGGGAAAGCCGCCTGGACTCGACAAGCCTCTCGATCACCTCGTTGACCCTGGGGATGATGGTCTTCTTTTCCTCGTAGGTCGTCGCCTCATCCCAGCGCTTGACGATCTTGCGGCACTCGGTCAGGAACTCACCCAGGGCGCGCCGGAACTGCTCATCCTTCTCCAGATGGAAGCGGTCCTCGATAAAGGCCATGAGGTCGGAAGGCTCAATGCCCCTGAAGACATTGACCATGCGCAAACGGCGTGAGAGCTTTTTCTTCTTGGCCTCGCTCTTGGTCTTCTGGGTATCGTCCTTAAGGGTGATGGAGAGGTTCAGGATATCGAGATCCTTGATGAGCTCATCCACGGCCTCTGCCCCCATCTTGGCTGAAAAGCTGCCTATGCCGTATTTATCCACGGCCTGCCGGAACTTGTCCTCGGTTAAGAGCTCACCCTTGTGGAAGGGCGTGTCTTTCTCATCGGTGACGATGTAGCTCTCGAAATACAGCACACGCTCCAGCTCTTTGATGGAGAGGTCCAGCAGGGCGCCTATCTTGCTGGGCAGGCTCTTTAAGAACCAGATATGGGCGACGGGCGTTGCAAGCTCGATGTGGCCCATGCGCTCGCGGCGGACCCTCGAATCGATCACCTCGACCCCGCACTTCTCGCAGACCACTCCCCGGTGCTTCATGCGCTTGTATTTGCCGCAGATGCACTCGTAGCTCTTGATGGGTCCGAAGATGCGTGCGCAGAAAAGCCCGTCGCGCTCCGGCTTGAAGGTCCGGTAATTGATGGTCTCGGGCTTTTTCACCTCGCCGTAGGACCACGCCAGGATCTTCTCGGGCGATGCCAGCCCGATGCGAACCGCCATGTAGTTGGAAGGATCCTTGGGTTTCTCAAAATAGCTGTATAAGTCTTCCAATGTTATCCCCCCTTAGTGTTGGCCTTGCCCCTCGATCAATGAGATATCGAGGCCCAGGCTTTTGAGTTCTCTCGTGAGAACGTTGAATGACTCCGGTATTCCGGGCTCCAGCTCATGCTGGCCCTTGACGATGGACTCGTACATCCTGGTCCTGCCGGCCACGTCGTCGGACTTGACCGTGAGAAACTCCTGCAGGGTGTAGGCGGCGCCATAGGCCTCGATGGCCCAGACCTCCATCTCTCCCAGGCGCTGGCCGCCGAACTGGGCCTTGCCGCCAAGAGGCTGCTGGGTGACGAGTGAGTACGGGCCGATGGACCGGGCATGGATCTTGTCATCCACCAGATGGTGGAGCTTGAGCATGTACATGATGCCTACGGTGACCTTAGAGTCAAAGGGCTCTCCGGACCTGCCGTCGTACAGGGTGACACGTCCGCCGTCCGTTATGCCTGCCAGCTTGAACATGCCGGCTATGTCGTTTTCCGTTGCGGAATCGAACACCGGTACCGATACGGTGAGCCCGCCCTCCTTGATCTTGCTGGCAAGCTCAAGGAGCTCTTCGCGGGAGGCCTTCTCAAGTATCCTGCTTATCTTCTTTGAGCCATAGACCTTTTTGAGCATGCCCTTGAGCTCCTCGTCCGGATATTTCTCTTCTATCATCTTGTTGATCACCTCGCCGATGCCGTGCATGGCCCAGCCGAGGTGTGTTTCAAGGATCTGGCCGACATTCATGCGCGAAGGTACGCCTAAGGGGTTCAGTACGATGTCCAGCGGCCTACCGTCGGTAAAGAAGGGCATGTCCTCCTCGGGGAGTATCCGCGAGATGACGCCCTTGTTGCCGTGGCGGCCGGCCATCTTGTCGCCGACCGATAGCTTGCGCTTGATGGCTACATAGACCTTCACCATCTTGTTCACACCGGGCGGCAGATCGTCTCCGGCGGAGAGCTTTTCGATCTTGGAGTCATAGAAGTCCAGGATGAGCTTCTTCTGATGGTCCACCCTCGTGATGACCTTCTCGATCTCCTGCTCAACCTCATTTCCTTCTGCGACGCGGATGTCTTTGAAATCGTCTATCCTCAGCTGGTCGAGCATCTCCTTCTTGATGACATTCCCCTTCTTGGCGATGATGGTGTCGCCCAGATGGGAGAGCATCGGCCCTGAGAGCTTTTTGCCGATGAGCAGGTCTTCAAGCCTGTTCCTGCCTCCATCAACGATGATTGCGATCTCGTCTTCCTGGTCCTTCCTCAGCTTATCGATCTCCATATGCTCGATCTGGAGTGTCCGCTCGTCCTTATCCTGTCCTCTGCGGTTGAAGACGCGAGCGTCAATGATGGTTCCCTCGATGCCGGGCGGGACCCTTAAGGAGGTGTCCTTCACTTCGCTGGCCTTCTCGCCGAAGATGGCGCGCAGCAGTTTCTCCTCAGGAGAGAGCTGGGTTTCGCCCTTGGGGGTGACCTTTCCCACCAGGATATCGCCGGGTTTGACCTCGGCGCCGATGCGGATAATGCCCGAGTCATCGAGGTCTTTTAAGGCCTCTTCGCCGGCATTCGGTATGTCCCGTGTGATCTCTTCGCTGCCGAGCTTGACGTCACGGGCCATGACCTCGAATTCCTCGATATGCACCGAGGTATAGAAGTCTTCTTTCACCACTCGCTCAGAGATGAGGATGGCGTCTTCATAGTTATAGCCGCCCCAGGGCATGAAGGCGACGATCAGATTCCTGCCCAGGGCCAGCTCACCGTTTCGGGTAGCCGGGCCGTCGGCAATGATCTCGTTTCTGGCTACGTGCAGCCCTTTTCGCACGATAGGCTTCTGGTTAAAGGAGGTGTTCTGGTTGGCACGCTTGAATTTGGTGAGCCGGTAGATGTCGATTCCGGTGTCCTCCCGGTCCTTGCCCATGGTGTCGGCCTTGATGACGATACGCTGGCTGTCCACATCCTGCACCGTCCCGGGCCGGTGGGCCACTACACACACACCCGAGTCCCTGGCCACAAGCTGCTCCATGCCGGTTCCCACTATGGGCGGCCTGGAGAAGAGCAGCGGTACTGCCTGGCGCTGCATGTTGGAGCCCATGAGCGCCCGGTTGGCATCGTCATGCTCCAAAAATGGGATGAGGTTTGCCGACACGGAAAAGAGCTGGTTCGTGGCCACGTCCATATAGGTGACCTGGTCGCGGGTGACCGTAGAGTACTGGCCGTTCCTTACGCGCACGCGCACCAAGTCGGCAATGATCTTACTATCTTCATCCAGGGGCTCGGTTGCCTGAACAATAACCTGCTCATCTTCTTCAATGGCGCTTAAGTAGTGAATCTCATCGGTAACCACCCCGCCCTTCACCACGTAATACGGGGTCTCGATGAACCCGAACTCGTTCACGCGTCCGTAGGTGGAGAGCGATACGATGAGACCGATATTCGGGCCTTCCGGCGTCTCGATGGGACAAACGCGGCCGTAGTGGGAGGGGTGCACGTCACGCACCTCGAACACGGCACGCTCTCTGGTGAGTCCGCCGGGACCCAGGGCGGAGAGCCTGCGTTTGTGGGTGATGGCGGATAACGGATTGGTCTGGTCCATGAACTGGCTCAACTGGCCCGAGCCGAAGAACTCCCTGATGACCGCGGTCACCGGCTTGGGGTTGATGAGGTTGTTGGGCATCATGGTCTCAACGTCCTGCAGGCTCATGCGTTCCTTGATGGCCCGCTCCATCCGGACCAGCCCGATCCGGTACTGGTTTTCCAGGAGCTCGCCCACGGATCGTACGCGGCGGTTGGACATGTGGTCGATGTCATCCACGGACCTGCCCTGCATGCCGTCTCTCAGTTGCAGGAGGTATTTCACGGTGAAGAGAATGTCCTCCTTGCGGAGCACCGTATAGTCAAGCGGTGCCTCTTCCTCGCTGATATGAAGCTTCTGGTTTATCTTCATCCTGCCCACGCGGGAGAGGTCATAGTAGGAGGGGTTGAAAAACAAATTATCGAAGAAATGGGTCGCTATCTCAAGGGTCGGAGGATTCGACGGCCTCAAGCGTCGGTATATTTCGATGAGGGCCTCTTCCGGTGTGTCCACTTTATCAAGGGCCAATGTCTTGCTCAGCGAACTGCTGTAGGTGATCTCATCAAAATAGATGGCCTTGAACTCTTTGATGCCGTGTTCATGGAGCTTTTCAATGAGCTCTTCGGTGATCTCCTCATTGGCGTCCACGATGATCTCGCCGGTTTCCATGTTCACGATATCATCGGCTATGATCTTGCCTAAAAGTTCGCTCTCTTCCATGACAATGGGCTCGAAGACCTTGCCCTTGTACTTGCTCGCGATCTTGGCCGTGACCTTGCGTCCCGCCTTGAGAACCGCCTCATCGGAACCTTTCAGCTTAATATCGAAGTCAACCTTCAGCCCCAGGAGGTTCTCTATGTCGATATGCTTGTGGACCGCTTTCTTCTCGAAGGTGTAGCGTTCCTTGGGGTAGTAGATGGCAAGGACATCCTGGTTCGAGAAACTCATGGCCTTCATGAGCGTAGTCACCGGCATCTTCCTGCGGCGGTCGATCCTGAGATATAAGATGCTCTTCGCATCGAAGTCCAGATCGAGCCAGGAGCCTCTGGCAGGGATGATCCGGGCCGAATAGAGGACTCTCCCGCCCGTGGCGGCCCGGGCCGTGGTCTTATCGAAAAAGATCCCGGGCGACCGATGGAGCTGGCTTACAATGACCCGCTCGGTACCGTTGATGATGAAGGTGGAGCTCGGGGTCATGAGCGGTATCTCACCGAAGTAGACCTCCTGCTCCTTTATATCCCTGATGCTCTGGGTGCCCGACTCCTCGTCGCGGTCATAGACAACGAGCCTCACCTTGAGGTTCACCGGCGCGGCATACGTGAGGCCCTTCTGGAGGCATTCATCCATGTCATACTTCGACTCACCCAGCCGGTATTCCACGAACTCTAGCGATGCGTCCTCATTGAAATCCTTGATCGGGAATACAGATTTGAACACCTGCTGAAGACCGATGTTCTTCCTTTTCTCCGGCGGTATGTCCTTTTGCAGAAAAGCGCTATAGGACGACTTCGGAAGTTCAACCAAGTCGGGTATGTCCAGGATGGTCTGCCTCTTTCCGAAGTTCTTTCGCCTTAATTGCGGATTTAAAAGGATGCTTTCTATCATCTTTTTTAGTCTTCCTCTTTTTTAAGAGTTATGATTCCTACACGAGGGAAGCAGCGGGGGGACAGGCTGAGCCTATCCCCCGCTCAGGGTGTACCTGTTCTCTACTTAATCTCGACGACTGCACCGACCTCTTCGAGCTTCTTCTTGGCGTCTTCGGCTTCCTCTTTGTTTACGCCCTCCTTCACTGTCTTGGGCACTCCCTCAACGGCATCCTTCGCCTCTTTGAGGCCAAGGTCGGTGAGTGCGCGCACGACCTTGATGACCTGGATCTTCTGCGGGCCTACATCCTTAAGGACCACATCAAAGGTGGTCTTCTCCTCTACAGCTGCGGCAGGGGCAGCACCCGGCATGGCGGCAACAGCGGCAACCGGGGCGGCAGCAGTAACACCGAACTTCTCTTCAAGTTGCTTAACAAATTCCGACAGATCGAGAACGGTCATGCTCTCGATGAATTTTATAACATCCTCACGGGTAATCTGTGACATTTTTATACTCCTTCACGCTTTCTTGTTTTCAATGGCTTTCAGTACATAAACCAACTGTCTGACAATGGCCGATAGCACGCCCACAAAGTTTGAAACCGGGGCGTTGAGGGAACCAAGCATCCTCGCCAGCAGCACTTCCTTAGGCGGCATCTTAGAGAGTTCCTGGATGTCAAGAGCGGTGATGGCCCGCTCGCCCAGCATGCCCGCCTGGATCTCGAGCTGATCGTTGTCCTTGGCAAAATTTACCAGGGCCTTTGCAACGGCAACAGCATCCGTCTTGGCAATAGCGACAGCCGTCGGCCCTACAAAAAACTGCTCGATGCCCTTTGCAGGCGTCCCAACGGACGCCCTTCTGAGAAGGGTATTCTTGACGACCTGGTATGAACCGCCTGCGCCTTTAATGTCCCGCCTGAGCTTCGTGATCTTCTCCACGGTCAAACCCATGTAGTCGGTCACGAAAAACGCCTGGGATTTTCCCAGCTCATCATGCAGGACCTGCACTAATTGTTCTTTTTCGTCCTTTTTCAATGAAACACCTCACCCCTTTCTTTTTTGGATTAATCCTGTCAAAGGGTGCCTAGGGGATACCCAGATCTCGGCGGGAATGTTTAAGCACGCTCACGCGTGCTCCCGCTGTCTTTGACCAGGACTTATTTACTTTAGTATGTTTGAAACCTCAAACGGATCAATCCTCACACCCGGACCCATGGTGCTGGACACGGCCACGCCCTTTACATACGTCCCCTTACTAGAAGACGGCTTGAGCTTCATGATCATCTCAAGCAGGACCTTGAGGTTGTCAAAGATCTTCTCCTTGCCGAAGGACACCTTGCCGACGCTGCAATGGACGATGCCCACCTTGTCCACGCGGAAATCAACCCGGCCGGCCTTCATATCACTGACCGCCTTGGTTACATCGAACGTAACAGTGCCGAGCTTGGGGTTCGGCATCATGCCTCTGGGGCCTAAGACCTTTCCCAGCTTGCCCACGGTTCCCATCAGGTCGGGCGTAGCAATGACCTTGTCGAAATCGAGCCACCCGCCCTGGACCTTCTCGGCGATGTCCTCTGCACCGACGTAGTCTGCCCCTGCCTCTTTGGCCTCCTTCTCTTTCTCACCCCTGGCGAACACCAGGACCCTTGTGGTCTTGCCCGTACCGTGCGGAAGCACCACGGAGCCGCGGACCATCTGGTCGGCATGCCGGGGATCGACCCCAAGCCTTAAGGCCACGTCCACGCTCTCATCAAACTTTGCATAGGCATTGTCGATCACCAGCGCGAGCGCATCGGTCAGCGCGTATTTCTTCTGAGGGTCAACCTTGTTCCTCGCCTCAGCATATTTTTTGCCACACCTCGCCATAGCGTGTATCTCCTTCAGTCTACAATCTCGATCCCCATGCTCCGGGCGGTGCCGGCAATGATATTGACGGCATTGTCCATGTCCTGCGCATTGAGGTCATTCATCTTCTGCTTCGCGATTTCGATTACCTGGTCCCTGGTGACCCTGCCCACCTTGTCCTTATTGGGGATCGATGATCCCTTCTCGAGGCCTGCCGCCTTCAGAAGCAGTGTTGAAGCCGGCGGGCTCTTGGTGATGAAGGTGAATGATCGATCCGCATACACGGAGATCTCAACAGGGATCTTGTATCCGCGCTGCTTGTCCGTTGCGGTATTGAATGCCTTACAGAACTCCATGATGTTCACCCCGTGCTGGCCCAGCGCGGGCCCGACGGGGGGCGAGGGTTTCGCCTCGCCTGCAGGGATATGAATCTTGATTTTTGCCAATAGTTTCTTTGCCATATGCTTTCCTCTGATGGTCTATTTCTTGGTTATCTGTTCGAATCCCAGCTCTACGGGCGTTGAGCGACCGAATATGCTCACGAGCACGCGCACCTTTCCCTTATCGGGTTTGCAGTCATCCACAATGCCGCTGAAGTTCTGGAAAGGACCTTCATTGACTATAACCGCATCACCCACGGCGAATTCGCACCTGAGGGACTGCGACTCCATGCCTTCTTCGAGCTGCGACTTCAAGGTCTCCACCTCGACATCGGGGATGGTGGACGGAGTAGTCCTGCCACCCACGAAGCCCGTGACCTTGGGCGTACTCATGACCACGTGCCAGGTCTTGTCGGTCAGGGCCATCCTGACCAGAATATACCCGGGGAAGTACTTCCTGGCCGAGGTCTTCTTCTTTCCCGGGGCAGATTTCTTTATCTGCTCGGAGGGTACGAGGATTCCGGAGAAATATTCCTCGCAATTGAAGGCCTTGATGCGTTCCTCCAAGGACTTTTTCGCCTTGTGTTCGTAATTTGAGTGGGTATGTACCACGTACCACTTATGTTCTAAGTTCTCATCCATGGCTTTTACCCGAGACTCAGTATGAACTTGACCATTTGGGACAGGCCTGCGTCGATAACGGCCAAGAACACCGAGATTATTACGCTCAAGATGATCACTGCAATCGTCCCGCTCATAACCTCTTTCCTGCCGGTCTTGGTGACCTTGCCCCATTCGGCCCTGATTTCCTTGAAGAACTGCTTGATCTTCAGGATTACCGCTAATTTTTCGTTTTCCATATCTTCCTTACCAACCAAACTGGCAGGCCAGGAGGGATTCGAACCCCCAGCATCCGGATTTGGAGTCCGGCGCTCTGCCAATTAGAGCTACTGGCCTGCACGTTTTACTTTGTCTCTTTGTGGAGCGTATGAACCCTGCAGGAAGGACAATACTTCTTCACCTCCAGCTTGTCCGTGGTCTTTTTCTTGTTCCGAGTGGACGTATAGTTACGCCTCTTGCAGTCGGAACATGCCAAAGTAATAATGTCTCTCATGGATGTCTACCTTATTTAGTCCGGGATGACCTTGACGATGACGCCGGATGCCACGGTCCTGCCGCCCTCTCGAATGGCAAACCTCAACCCCTCTTCCATCGCTATAGGCGCTATCAGCGTCACTTCCATCGTCACGTTGTCCCCGGGCATCACCATCTCCACCCCCTCGGGCAACTTGATGTCCCCCGTCACGTCCGTCGTCCGAAAATAAAACTGCGGCCGGTACCCCGTGAAAAACGGCGTGTGACGACCACCCTCTTCCTTCTTTAATACATATACCTCAGAGCTGAAATGCACGTGCGGATTGATCGATCCGGGCTTCGCCACTACCTGCCCCCTCTCCACCTCCTCACGCTTCGTCCCACGGATCAGCACCCCTACATTGTCCCCGGCACGACCCTCATCCAGCGTCTTCCGGAACATCTCAACGCCCGTGCACACCGTCTTGATCGTGGGTCGTATCCCTATTATCTCCACCTCGTCCCCTACCTTGATGATCCCCCGCTCTACTCGGCCCGTCACCACCGTACCCCTACCGCTGATCGTAAATATGTCCTCTACAGGCATCAAAAACGGCTTGTCTATGTCCCTGACCGGCTCGGGTATGTAGCTGTCCACCGCATCCATCAACTCAAATATGCACTTCGCATCCGCACCATCCGAATCATCCGTCTCAAGAGCCTTCAACGCGCTCCCCCGTATGATCGGTATCTCGTCCCCAGGAAAATCATACGCACTCAAAAGCTCCCGAAGCTCCAGCTCCACCAGCTCCAATAACTCCGGATCGTCCACCTGATCCACCTTGTTCATGAATACCACCATCGCCGGCACATTCACCTGCTTCGCCAGCAAAATGTGCTCACGCGTCTGCGGCATCGGACCGTCAGAGGCAGCAACCACCAATATCGCCCCGTCCATCTGCGCCGCTCCCGTTATCATGTTCTTGATGTAGTCCGCATGTCCAGGACAATCGATGTGCGCATAGTGCCTCTTCTCCGTCTCATACTCCACATGCGCCGTGTTGATCGTGATCCCCCGCTCCTTCTCTTCCGGAGCCTTATCTATCTGGTCATACGCCACGTACTCGGCCATGCCCTTCTTCGCCAAATGCTTCGTGATCGCCGCCGTCAACGTCGTCTTCCCATGATCAATATGACCAATCGTCCCCACATTCACATGCGGCTTCGTCCTCTTGAATGTCTCCTTAGCCAT
>Ga0187877_1002520_pt1 | contig 16207 bp, 12 predicted proteins | sample June2016WEW_17_1_3_FD_132430 | JGI IMG/M metagenome (GOLD analysis project Ga0187877, IMG submission 132430) | Peatland microbial communities from SPRUCE experiment site at the Marcell Experimental Forest, Minnesota, USA - June2016WEW_17_100 | ecosystem: Environmental > Terrestrial > Soil >... | reverse complement strand
GAAGGGACAGCGGTAGCAGTAGGGGTCCAGACAGTGGATGACGCTGGGAATGGAAGGCTCGCAGGCCCAATTGCGGAAGTCGTTGGAAAGGGCCATCGCTCCGAAGGTTGAGCCGTGGTAGGTGCGGTAGCGGGCGATGATCTTTTCTTTCCCGGTAGCCATCCGGACCAGTTTTATGGCTCCTTCGTTGGCCTCGGCTCCGCTGGTGGAAAAGAAGGTCCGCTTGATGTCCCCCGGAGTGATTTCCGCCAAGAGTTTGGCCAGGCGCGCCTTGGGTTCCGTAGCGAAAGGGGAGGCTGCGGTAGGAAGACGGGCCGCCTGCCGGGAAATCGCTTCAACCACCCGCTCATCTGCATGGCCCAGATTGCTAAAGACAAACATGGAGGTGAAGTCTAAATACTGCTTGCCGGAGGAATCATAAAAATAATTTCCTTTGGCGTGGTCCATAATCACCGGATTTAACCCTTTTTGCGCTACCCAGGGATAAAGAACATAATCGGTTTCATACTGCCGTATAGTTTCGGTATCCAGTCGCTCTTCTGGAGATTTCAACATGTCCGGTCTCCTTTTATCCGCTCATAGGCCAAGATTAAAATATTAAAACAAGAATCGGGACGGGGCGCAATATAAAATAATAAGGACCTGTCCACCCTGCAGACCGAATGGATCCATTTTCTACCTTTCGCCCAAAGGGGAGGGAGGCCGATGGCCAACTTACCTTGACTCAGTTAATCTAATATGCTATGAATTCTTACACAATAGGCAGGGCTTTTGATTTCTACCGAAACCTGATTTCCTTGACGAGTATTCCGAATCACGGCCTCCGTTCCCACTCAACTTTAATATAAATAAGCATTCGATTAAAAAGGAGAGAATTATGGAATTCGCCAGACCGGAAAACAGGAAACGCCTTTTTATGGGGACCCTTATTTTGCTGGTCGCCTTGGCATGGGTTTACCCTGCGGCCATGGCTCAAGAGAAAAAGATCCCCCGAGGGGGCACTTTTAAAATTGTCTATCTTGAGCCCACTCATCTGAACCCGGCCATTGTCTCCGGCACCCCTACGGGTGTGCCTGGACTGCAGCTTTTTGCGGGGTTGCTTCAGTTTGACGAAAACTTCAAGCCTAGACCTTACCTGGCGCGAAAGTGGGAAGTCTCCGCCGATGGGAAAACCTATACCTTCCAGCTAGAAAGAGGCGCGACCTTTCACGACGGGAAACCCATTACTTCCGCGGATGTCGCCTTCTCCATGGAGACCGTTAGCAAGAATCACCCCTTTGGGGTGGCTATGTTCCGCGCCGTGGACAAAGTGGACACCTCGGATCCCTACACGGTGGTCTTCAAGCTGAAACATCCCTATCCTGCTTTTTTGGCGGCCACTCATCCTTTACTCCTGCCTATCATTCCGAAACACGTATATGGTCAGGGCGAAATCCGTCAGAACCCGGCCAACGTCAAACCGGTCGGTTCGGGTCCTTTCAAATTTGTAGAATGGAAGAAAGGGCAGCATATTATCCTGGAACGGTATGAGAATTTTTTCCGCAAGGGGAGACCCTATTTAGACCGTATCATACTGGAATTCATTCCTGACGCCGGTGCCCGCACGGTAGCCATGGAATCGGGGTCCATCCATATGGTTCCTTTTTCCTACATTGGCCCGGATGATGCCCGTCGGCTGGAGAAGCTGCCCCAGATCGGCATGACGGAGAAAGGATTCGAGGCCATCGGTGCCCGGGTCTGGTTCGCCATCAACCTGAGGAAACCGCCCTTGAGTGACAAGAAGGTTCGAAAAGCCATCGCTCATACGATAGATAAGAATTTCATCCTCCAGGAGATCGCCATGGGATTCGGAGCGCCGGCCACCGGCCCCTTCCGTAACACCAATCCCTTCTACAACCCCAACGTCCCGAAATACGAATACAACCTGGAGAAAGCCAATCAGCTCCTCGATGAAGCCGGGTTCAAGAAAAAAAGTGATGGGTGGCGTTTTCCGCTGACCATCGACTGGATTCCCGGAAACCCGGCGAACCAGAGCACCTGCGAATACTTGCGCGAGCAGCTCAAAAAGGTGGGCATCAATGCGATCCTCCGCGCCACCCCGGATTTCCCGAGCTGGGCAGCCAAGATTGCCGGCTGGGATTACGACATCACCCTGGACATCGTCTTCGACTACCCCGACCCGGTCATCGGAATCGAGCGAATGTACATCTCTCCCAATATCAAGAAGCTCATCTGGACCAATACGATGGGTTACAGCAACCCCGAAGTGGACAAGCTCTTCGCGGATGCCCAGGTGGAGCAAAACTTCGAAAAACGGAAGCGTCTGTACAACCGGGTACAGGAGATTCTGGTGGATGAATTGCCGATCATCTGGTACCTGGATTACGGTTACTATCTGCTATACAACAAAGAGTTCGATGGCCTGCCCATGGACGTCTGGGGCCCCCTGAATCCCTATGACACCATATTCTGGAAAAAGGGAAAAGTTGGATAAGGGGGGCGAATTTTTCTCCCTTTAATGGAGAAGGGGCGGGAATTCATTTCCTCATTTTTCTGTCTCCTTCACTGGGGACAAATTTGAGTAAAGGGCCGATTCTTGGGTTCTCATTCCCTCGGTTGGTACATCCTTCGCCGAATGCTTCAGGCAGTCCCCGTGATCGTGGGAATCGTGGTCCTGAATTTTTCCCTCCTCCACCTTGCCCCCGGAGATCCGGCGATGGTTTACATCGGAGAGTCGGGGGGAGCCACCGAGGAGATTCTAAAGGCGGTTCGCAAGGAATTTGGACTGGACAAGAGCCTTGCCGAACAGCTCTGGATTTACGGAAAGAAGATTCTTACGGGGGATTTTGGGTTCTCTTACTTCCAGGGAAAGCCGGTGCTGGAATTGATTCTGGAAAAGATCCCGGCGACAGCCCTTCTCATTCTTACCTCGATGTTCGTGGCGATTGCCGTCGGCGTATTAACCGGGGTCATCGTCGCCCAGCGTCCCACTTCGGTTTCCAGCGCCTTCATTACTGTCTTTTCCCTCATGGGGTGGGCCATGCCGGCCTTCTGGCTGGGAATCATGCTGATTCTCATTTTTTCCCTCTATTTTCCCGTCTTCCCCGGGCATGGCATGGTTACGGCAGGTTTGGAGGGGACTTTGGGGGAAACGCTAAAGGACGTTCTCCGCCACCTGGTGCTGCCTGCCTCGACTCTGGCCATCATCTATATCGCTCAATACAGCCGGATGAGCCGGACTAGTATGCTCGAGGTCCTGGGGTCCGATTACATCCGCACCGCCAGGTCCAAGGGGCTTTCCGAACGAAAAGTGGTTTACAAACATGCTCTGCGGAATGCCGTTCTTCCTGTGGTCACCATCGCCGGGATGCAATTCGGATACCTCATCGCCGGGGCCGTGCTGGTGGAGACCGTTTTCAGCTGGCCGGGGATGGGCCGTCTCATGTTTGACGGCATCCTCCGGAGGGATTATCCCCTCATCATGGGAATCCTCATTTTCTCCTCGTCCCTGGTCATTGTCGCCAACCTGGTGACGGATATTCTCTACGGGGTCCTCGATCCCCGGATCCGGCGCCGGTGAATTTTTATGAACCGATATCAGGAAATAATGCCTGCGCTAGAAAGAGAAACAACCCGGCCTACCCCTCTGGTTCTTTTCTGGCGCCGCCATTTTAAAAACAAAGCGGCCTTGTTGGGTCTTGTCATTTTGACCTTGGTGTTGCTCACTTCTTTGATCGGGCCTTTTCTCTACGCGGTAAACCCCTTTGAAATGTTGGGGAGAAAATTCCTTGCCCCCGGAGGAAAATTCTTTCTGGGAACGGACTATCTGGGCAGAGATGTTCTGGCTGGAATCATTCAAGGCTCCCGCACCTCTCTCCTCGTAGGCTTCACCGCCGCCGCGATGATGATGACCATCGGAATTTTTTTCGGGGCCCTGGCCGGGTACTTCGGAGGGATGGTTGAAGAAGCCCTGATGAGGGTAACAGAGTTCTTCCAGGTGATTCCTTCCTTCCTCCTGGCCATGGTCGTAGTGGCTCTCTTTCAGCCGACTCTCGGTACGATTATCGTCGCCATCAGCATCTCCACGTGGACGGGAACGGCCCGGATCTTACGGGCAGAATTTCTTTCCCTGCGAGAGCGAGATTTCGTCACCGCGGCCAAAGCCCTGGGCTCCAGGAGCCTGAGAATCATTCTCCGGGAAATCCTCCCGAATGCCTTACCTCCTATGATTGTGAATGCTTCCCTTGGCGTGGGGGTGGCGATCCTTTTCGAGGCCGGCCTGAGCTTTCTTGGTTTAGGCGACCCGAACGTAATGAGCTGGGGATTCATGATCGGGTCTTCCAGAGTTTACCTCCGGCAGGCTTGGTGGGCGGTGACCTTTCCTGGACTGGCCATTTTCTTCACCGTTTTAAGCCTCAGCTTGGTAGGGGATTGGCTCAACGACTTTTTTAACCCCAAAAGCAAGGGTCGCATACGGGGCTGAGAAGGTTGTTCCCCCTATAAAATTTTTAATCCCCATTTGATTTAACGGAGTCGTCTTTCGGGGCGGTTCATGGGAATATATTTATTGAACACCCCGCGATCCTTTGACCGGCTAAAGGCTACCCCGAAAAAGGAAGTCCAAAGCCGATAGATCCTTAGCCAATAAAGGGATTGACATGTCCCTTCTGGATTACGTAAAATACCAGCCGTAATATCCATTTTCTGTCCTTAAATAGAGAAAGGAGGAGAGTGATGAAACGAAGCGTACGGTGTTATGTACCCTGGGTCATTGCCATCTGCCTATCCCTAGCTCTTACCGGGCCTGGCCTCGGTGGGGTGGCGTATGCGAAGGACAAACTGGTTGTCTGGTGGAACAAGGGGTATTACAAAGAAGAGGACGAAGGGATGCAGAAGGTTGCCGCCGAGTTCGCCAAGCAGAACAACGTGGACGTAGAATTGACCTTCACCATCCAGGACGACTTGGGCCCCAAGATTATCAGTGCCCTCATCGCCCACCGGGTGCCGGATGTTGCCTTCTGCTTCTTTACGGACTGGCAGATCGCTCCCAAGTTTGCCTGGGAAGGTCAGTTAGCGGATGTCTCCGATCTTATCAAGGATTTGAAACCCCGATACCTGGAATCCCACCTCAAGACTGCCTGGATGTACAATAAGACTGCCAAGAAGTGGAGCTACTATTCGGTGCCCATTGAAGCGCAGGCTCTGGGATCGCACTACTGGAAAGACATGGTGCAGGAAGCGGGCTTTGACCCCGACCCCAAGAAGATCCCTATGACTTGGAACGAATACTGGGGCTTCTGGAAAAAAGTCCAGGACAGCTTGCGTAAGAAGGATCCGGCGAAATATGGAAAAGTCTACGGGATTGGCATGACCTCTTCCAGCCGGTCCACGGACACTTTTTACAACTTCGAACAGTATCTCCTGGCGTACCACGGCGAAGTCCTGTCGCCTGAAGGAAAAGTGATCGCCAGCGAAGCCAAGAACCGTGAGGCCATTATAAAAACCCTAACTTTTTTCACCAGCATTTACAGCGAAGGCTATGTCCCCCCGGACGCCCTGACCTGGACCGATGCTGACAACAATGTGAATTTCGCCAACAAAACGGTGGTCATGACCCCCAACCCGTCCATCTCTATTCCGGGCGCCCAATTTTTCACCAACAAGGACAACTATTACAACAAGATTGGGTCCATTCTCCAGCCCACGTCTCCGGTGGACGGCAAAGCCTACCCCTATCTGGTATCGGTGAAACCGATCATCATCCCCAAAGATTCGAAAATGCAGGGCCTGGCCAAGAAGTTCATCAAATATGTGCTGGAGCCGAAGAACTTCACGGCCTATGTGACCGCTTCGAATGGCCGCTGGTTCCCCTCTTTCAAGGATGTTGCCGCGGATCCCTTCTTCACCAATCCCAAAGATCCGCATGTCCCGGTAGCGACGGATCAGCATTTGAACTACCCGACCCGTCCCTTCTACTATAGCTATCACCCGGCTTATTCCCAGGTATACACGGAGAACGTCTGGGGCAAGGCCATGTCCCGGGTGGTGACGGAGAAGTGGACCAATGAAAAGGCAGCGGACGAGGCGATAGACCGTATCCAGACGATTTTCAAGGGCTGGAAATAACTGTCTTCAAATCCCCCCAACCCTCCTTTAATAAAGCGGGGCGAGGGGGGATTTTACATGAGTTTTTCCCATGTCCCAAACTGCCCCCGTCTCTGTTGCTCCAGCAGTTGTTCCTCACCCTGAACGCTGGGGACGGAAGGCCCGCCTGGGGATCGCCTTCTGCTCACCCCTCATCCTTATCTTCCTCTTCCTGGTCATCTACCCGATGCTCTACGAGATCTACTTGGGCTTGGATTGGGACATCTACACCTCCATCTTCTCGGACCCCATCTTCATTCAAACCCTTTGGAATACGGTGATCTTTGTGGGGCTGGCGGTGAACATCAAGATGGTCCTGGCGCTGACTCTTTCATCCCTATTCAGCACCGACCACCGGTTCACCAAGATTCTGGGAGGGATCTTCCTGCTTCCCTGGGCTATTCCCTCTCTTCCCGGGATTTTGGCCTTTCGTTGGATGCTGAACGGCCAGTGGGGAATTGTGAACAAGATCCTGAACGATTTTGGTTTCGAAGGCTACCCCTGGCTGGTGCGCCGGCCCACGGCGCTGGCTGCAGCCATTACCTACCACATCTGGAAATACCTTCCCTTCTGGACCTTGATTTTTGTAGCCGGACGGCGTGGAATTCCCAAAGAGCTGTACGAGGCGGGCGACATTGACGGGACGTCGCCGTTCCAGAAATTCCGTTACATTACCTTTCCCATGCTCCGGAACCTCTACTTGATTTGCATTCTTTTATCCATGGTTTTCACCCTGGGTGACTTCGTCATCATCAAGATCATGACCGGGGGAGCACCCGGTGATTCGACCCATGTCCTGTCTACGCTGGCTTATCGGTATACTTTTCAAATGGGCAAGATTGACTGGGGAGTGGGTACTTTCCTCACTGCGCTGCCCGTAACCCTGTTGTTCATCTTTATTTTGATTCGCAAGGTCAAGTAGGAGTTTTTATGCGCCTCCACGGTTGGCGAAAGTTTGCTTTTTACGCTGTTGGCAGCCTCCTTCTGGTGTGGACGATCTTCCCGGTGTATTACATGATCACCCTTTCCCTGGTGCCCGAGGAGGACCTTTTCAAACCGCGCCTTTACGTGCCCCAGCCAACCCTGGAAAACTACCGCCATACAATCCATCAAAGCAACTACCTGGTCAGTGAGTTCTGGATTCAGCTCTATAACAGCGTGATCATTGCCTTGCTGACTACTGCGGCCGTAGTCATCGTGGGCACCTTGGGCAGCTTTGCCTTGGCGCGGATCCGCTTCCGGGGCAGCCAAATCATATCCAGCATGACGCTTTTCACCTATATTATTCCCGCGTCCTTTTTATCCATCCCGTTCTTCAAGCTCATGGCCGACTATGACTTGCTGGGAACCAAGCTCTCCGTGATCCTGGCGATGATCACTTTTACCTCCCCCTATGCGGTCTGGATCCTCTGGGACTACGGCAAGACTGTGCCGCCGGATATTGACGAGGCGGCGGCCATCGATGGGGCGGGAACGTTAGCTATCTTTTTCCGCATCTACTTGCCGCTCATCCTGCCACCCATGGTCGCCATTGCCACCTACGCCTTCCTTTATTCCTGGAATGAATATCTATACGTGGTCTTGTTCCTCTCGGGTGAAACCAATATCACCATTCCGGTCGCCATGGGGAATTTCCTGGCCACGGATAGCCCTCCCTGGAACCTCCTCATGGCCGAATCGGTCCTCTACTCGATTCCCCCGGTCATCCTCTATTACTGTTTCCGCCGCCATCTCCTGAGCGGCCTGGTGACCGGCTCCGTAACCGGGACCTAAATGATTCGTATCTAGTCTTTGAGATGCGGGTGACTTGAAACCTAAACCGTATCGGGTCTGCCCCTTGTCCACCCCCAGTCTTGAGAATCACTTTTTCTTGGCCCAGGCCGAAAGGGTGTTATGCCCATTAGCACCGGCGGGATAGAATCTTCCGGCAAAGGCATACCTCCTTTCCGCAAAATGGGACGGCGGTATTCATTAATCGGGCAGGCGCTGGGGCTGGCCTCTACATCTCTCTGCGCGTTGGATCCCTGGGCATTCCGCCTTGGCCGATGAAAGGAACCATTGCCTTGTGATGATGGGCATAACACCCTTTCGGCCTGGGCTTAGGATCACTTTGAATACCACAATTTTTCACTCATTATCGAAAAATGGGGGTGGGGGCCTGGCCTACTTGTAGTCTCTGTTCCCCCGTGATATAAGGCTTTTAACGCTTCCCTTCATGAGGAACTGAAATGTTTGCCGATCTTTCTGACGAGAAATTCCTTGATCTCATTTTCACCGAGGAAGACCGCCTGGGGATGGATTATATCGAAGAGGCGAAAAAGCGGCGCAATGTTGTCATTCCCTTCCTCACCCGGGTTCTACAGGAACGAAAAAACTATCAGGCGGAAGGCAAGAAGTTCTGGGCCATCGTCCATGCAATTTATATCTTGGGAATTCTTGGCGATATAAAGGCCTTCGACGCTCTCCTCTCTGCCAGTCAATTCGGCAACCTATTCGATATTGACTGGACCTGGGAGGCACTACCGGAATGCTATCTGCGCCTGGGCAAAGAAGCGATTCCGAGGCTAATGGAGTTCATAGAGGAGTCTAAAGAGTCAGAGAGCCTAGCGGTTAGCAGCGAATTGACTGGTTTATGGAATTTCTGGGAAGCCTATCCGGAAGAAAAGAAAAGGATTGAGGACTTTGCCCTGAAAATCATCAAGGACCCTGATACCCATCCAGAGGTCCGAGCCGATCTCATAGCAAGCCTGGCTGAAATCGGCAGAAAAGATCTTAACCCTTTCTTCGACGAGTTATTTGAAAGAGGAGAGGTCGACCTGGATACGGTCAACGGGGATGACCTGGATTACTTTTTAAACCACGAACCCATGCTCCCGGGTCACCATGATGATTTGGAGGGATTTTATGCTGTGGAGAATATTAAAAAAAGGCAGCAGCGCTGGAAGGAAGAGGCGCAAAAAGAAGAACAGGATCACTTCGAAGAGCAGATTCTTAAAAACCTAAATCAGATTTCGAGGAACGCTCCTTGCCCCTGCGGCTCAGGCAAAAAATTTAAGAAATGCCATCTTCTCTGGGCCGAAGAAGAACAAAGGCGTCGAGCGGAAGAAGAGGATAAGGAAGATGAATATTTAGTGACTCGGAGAACGATCTCGGCGGAGAGAATTGCAGAGATGGAAATCCGCCAATTTTTAGCCAGGAAAAATCAGACGGCTCTCTTTGCCGAAATAAAGGCGAAAGCTCTGGAGGCCGCGAAAACACCGGATCGCAAATTCCAGCACAGGGGATATGAAAAGTACTTCGAACCTATTTTTTCCAAGATCAACTTTGAGGGGAAAAAAGATTTCGAGAATTTCCTTGCTCCTCTTTTAGAATATTTTGACGCCGTCGCCACCCAGCTTGTCGATGCTCCCAAAGATAAGAACTCCATCCATTAAAGATAACCATTGGAAATCATCCAGCGAACAAAAGGCCCGGATGATAGCATCTGGGCCCTTTGCATGGCAGGAAGTCTCCTGTCTTACGATTTGCCCGCTTCCGCTTTTAAGGCGAAGGTTCATCCTTTACTGCTTAAAACTGTTGTTCAACTTCAGGTTGCTTCTGGGGAGGAGGCCCTTCACCAGGGAGGATTGGGGATTTAGGCCTCCTGGCGGAAAGAATGACGGCATATTGAAGCGCCAGAAGGCCAAAGCCCACCGGCAGGAGCAGATAAGGAATGACCATGGGCGTCCCCAGCGACGTGGACATGCGGTCATTGTGCAGCCAGGCCTGCCAGGCCACATCGGCCCCCTTCCAGATCATGATCCCACAAAAGAAAAGGCCTGCCGCAGCCCGCAGGATATCCAGGCGGGCTCTCACGGCAGGTCTGAGGCGATCGTATAGGAAGGTGATTCGAATCTGACTCCCTACGCGCAAGACATCCCCGACCGGAATGACGCACATGAAAAGCAGAAAAAGGGGGAAGCAAATGAGGGGGGACAGAATAGGGAGTGCAAAGTGAAAAAATGGATGGAGGCTTTATATTCCTTATGGCCATCCCCCCTAGCTCTGTTCCAAAGGGAGAAGGGGGGATGGTTGTTGGTTGGCGAGTTAAGTCATCTTCATCCGTCAGGGGCCATACCTATTATATCCTAACCCTATACCATAGAGAGGAATAGAGACCGGATTTTTCGCAGAGTCATTGGAGTAAACCGACAGGGTAGCACTCTTGGTCCCGGTGGTTGTTGGAGCGAAGGTTACGGTAATGGTACAGGAAGATCCAGGAGCCACGGTAGTGCAATTACCCGTCTGGCGGAACTGCTGGGCATAGGTTCCGGAAATAGAAACGGATTTGATAGTCAGATCGCCTGTGCCTTTATTGGAAACAATTACAGTCTTAGCGACCGGCCCGTTGATACTCACGTAGCCGAAGTTCAAGGAAGTAGGAGAAACCGAGATGGAGGGGGCGGCTGCGGCTGCGGTTTGGGTAATCGTGAAAGTTTTCCCAGCAACCGATATATTTCCGGTTCGGGGTGAGGCTGTGCTATTGGCTGAAACTGTATAATTGACCTGCCCATTTCCTGAACCACTGTTTCCGGAATTGACCACCGCCCAGCCCAAAATGCTTGACGCTGTCCAGGTGCATCCGTTGGGCGCGGTTACGGTCACAAACCCTGGACCACCAGTGGCAGTAAAGGACTGGGATGAAGGAGAAATGCTATAGGTGCAAGGCAACCCATCCTGAGTTACCGTGAAGGTCTTATCAGCAATAGTGATCGTACCCGTTCGAGGGGAGGTGTTCCCATTGGCTGCTACCGAATAGACGGCCGTGCCAGTTCCAGACCCAGATCCAGAGGTGGTCAGCCAGCTGGTGGCGTTACTCTTGGCGGTCCAGGGACAGCCACTCCCGGCCGTAACCCCCACGCTTCCGTTTCCTCCAGCTGCGATAAAACCTACTTGGGCGGGATTAATGGAGTAGGTGCAGGGAGTGGCTCCCGAGGCCTGGGTTACGGATAGGGTTTGTCCGGCAACCGTCAAAGTAGTCGTTCTGGAAGTTCCAGTGTTGGGATTCACGGAAAAAGTCACGGTTCCGTTGCCCGTTCCGCTGGCTCCCGAAATAATTTTGACCCAGGTGGCGTTGCTGACAGCGGTCCAGGGGCAGGTACTTGTTGAAGGGGTCACATATACGCTTCCACTTCCACCCGAAGCCGCGAAGGAGGCAGGGGATGGCTGGCTGACGCTGTAGGAACAAGACGGGGCCGTTCCCACATAGGCGATTGTCCAATCCCCAAAGCCGACCGGACTAGTCAACTCCGAATAGGCAATCTGGAAAAAGCCGGACTCCCCCCACCCGGTTCCCCAACTGTTCTTGACGACAAAGCACTGGTCAACATCATCATAGCCAATGATCAAAACCGCATGGTAGCCCGCCAGGCTTCCAGCCACATAATGATAAACCCCGCTCTGGTAAGAGAAGAAGTCCTGATAGACCGCCATTGTCGTGACCAGAGGGCCGTAGTTGGAAAGAGCATTTTTGATGCCGTCCACCGTCGGTTGGGTTGTGGCCACATATTGCCAGCTGGAAATTCTATACGTCGAAGATTGCCAGTTGGCGCAGGCATTGGAACAGGCGCCGTTGGTGCCGGTGTAGGGATAACAACTCTCCACGGGAAGGCCGGTACTTTTAATAAAGTTGGAAGCCGTGTCGATGGAACCGCCACTACAGCTCCCGGCCCCTCCGCAGGAAACCATCACCTGTTCGGATAAATCTAAATTTGTGCCTGGAGTATGATTTGCCATCAGGGTATTCGATTCCAGGCCCGCCGTTGTAGCAAAGGCCCAGCAATCTCCACAGCCTCCCTGATTCCTGATGGGAGTGACATAATTCCCGCCATTGTTCCGCCAGTCCAAACTTGCAGGAAGCTCAACAACAGGAGCCTGCGTTTCCGATGAGAGCATAGGCTCCGTACCGGTGTGAACCGGCCGGACAAGACCGACTCGCTTTTGGCGCTCCTCCGGAGATAGTCGGGTCATGGAGTTTTCCCCGGCTTCCCATCTCGCCCCCCTTATTTTGAGGGTATACTGAAGATCACTTAATCCCAGAGATTCCTGGCCAAAGGCCAGCGATTGAAACCAGCAGAAACTGATGATCGCCAACCCAATCAGGAAAAACTTTTTTTTGCCCATTTGCCCTTCCTTTCTTTCTCTATAAGTCTGAAATAAATCTTAGAATACATCCTAAAAGCAATTCTTTTGCCATCGGAAGGGATTCAATTGTTTTTTCTAAAGGCTTGAAATCTATTTGTTTTATTTTCTTATGTCAATATTTTGTCAAGATTTACCAACAAAAATGTTAATTTAGTTTTCATCCATGGACAATATATGTAACTTTAAGGATATTATGATTTGAATACTATTGGCAAATAATAACGAATTATTATGGAGAGTGAATAATCAGCGTTCCGTAGGGGCAACCAGGCGGTCTCCTCTGCCGCGGGATAGCGGACCCAAAGAATCACGGGTTGTCTTTTGGCAGGTCTTCGGAGAGGGCATTGTGCTGGAAGGAAATCCCCGAGGATATCTCTTTCCAGAAGAGGTCTAGGCGCGAGAATGGAAAATACAGGATCTGGGGGTCCTGGAGTTCAACCTGGCAGTCTTTAATCCAGGCCCGGGCTTTCCGATTCCCCTGCGGGATCATCGACCCGAGAATCACCGTTCCCATCTCCTGGACATCCTTCTCCGACAGGCTCCCTCCGGCAGCGAAGGGATGCGAGCCATCCACGAAGGACCCGACTTTTATTTCCGGCTGCACAAAGGTAAGGCGGCTTCCCAGGTTATGGATGGTGTGGGGATCACGGAATTTCACGGCGGGGATATAGAAATAGATAGGCCTTCGGACCTCCCGCTCGGTATTTACCACCCGGGGTGGAGGGGCCAATCGGTATAGAGCGGCCATGTTTTCGATGCGTTCTCCGGCAGATTCCAGCACCGTTTTACACCGCCAGAAAGGAACCCACAAAAGATTATCTCCCGAGCTCTGTTCGGGCGGGGCGATCACCCCGTAGCCGATTTCCACCCACTCTCCGTCCTTCTCCCGAAAAAGACGGCGGCAGGTGGGACAAAGGTGGAGAACACTCAAGGGCCGGAAAGGGAATTCCCAGCCGCAGTTGGGACAGCGAAAAGGCAAGAATCGGAGTTCACTGAATTGAAAGGACTTGCGGGATTCCTCTCCCTGTAGTTTGCTAAGAATCCCGGAGCCATCGGGGATCGTCTGGACGGGGCTCTGGCCAACCGCATCGATGAGCACAACTTCTCGGCCTCTTTCATGCCGGCACTCCACATACCAAAGGGGAAAATAGATTACGGAAAAATTGATTCCAACGATGTGCTGCAGGACCACTTCGGGAATCAATTGGTCAGCCTGGAAAAAAAGGTTGGCAAAACGTTCGGCCTCTTCCTGAGCTTTTTCCAGACCCATCTCCAGCGGCAGAAAAGAATCTCTTTGTTCCAGATGCTCTTTGGAAAATGGTTCAAGTTGCAGCGCCTGGGGCCGGACCCCTAAACTCGGAAGCCCGATTTCCAGGCTCGCGAAACCTGGAATCGTATGGTCCATCAGTCGGCTCAGGAGGACTTTCAAACGGTCCATGGGCGGCGGGACCCCGGCCTCGATTTCCACCTTGATAGGTTTCAGCCCGAAAACCCACCGGTACACAATCCCCTGCATGCGCCAGAAAGGGGCATAAAAAAGGAGGGTTTCTCCTGCTCTTGGGGAGTGGTTCCCCAGACTCAGCATATGCTCCATGGCCCGGAACTGAGCTTTCTTCGCATCGGAGATCTGGGGCGAGAGGACATAGCGGAGGACCCCCTCCCTCCCCCCGACCAGCAGGGAAGACCCGCAGAAATCGCAGCGGATCACATGGGTTTCTTCCAAGAAAGCGATGTTCCCCCCGCACTGGGGACAATGGATGAGGATTTTAACTTGAGATTCGGAAGGGCTGCCCATTTCTTTATAGGGACACAGATGAACGCAGAAAAAGAGTGCCTTAAATGCCTAAAGTTCGAAGTGCCTAAGGTCCAAAAAGAAATCTATCTCGATTGCGAATTCTTGGATTCGGTTTGCCTTTATTCGGGCTTATTACTTTACTTTTCACAGTTTCTCCCCGCATTGATTGCAGAAGACGGCTCCCGGCATGGCTTTGGTTCCACACTTGGAGCAGGTGATATCGACTTTCTCCACTTTGGCCCCGCAGACCATGCAAAATTTAGCTTCCAGAGGCAGGTCTTTCCCGCAGTGGAGACATTTGTTGACCTTTACGATCTGGGTGCCGCAGGAAGGACAGAATCGGGCCTCGAAGGGCATCTCGCTGTGGCACTTGGGGCACTGGAGTTTCTTCTCACTCGGGGTCGTTTTGCTTCCTTCTTCCATGCTCTTCATCAGCATGCCAGGAAGCATCATGCCCAATCCGGCCCCGACCCCCAGGCCCATTCCAGAAGCGGCTGCGGGTCCTGTCCCACCCCCTTCGGCTTTGGCTGCATCCCCTAGGGCTTTGGCGGCTTTGTACTTTAAGAAAGAATCCAGGCTTCCTACCGCTTGCATCCCGCTACGTTCATCGATCATCTTCTGGACTTCATCCGGGGGGGTAACGCTATTGATAAAGAGGTCCACCAGCTCAAGGCCATACTTCTGGAAATCCATCTGCACCAGGGACTTCAGGGCTACCCCCATTTCTGTGTATTGCCGGGGCAGTTCATAAATATTCTTCAAGCTCTCTCCCAGAAGGTCGTTAAGCCGAGAAACGATCACATCCCGCAGGTAGTCGGAAATCTCCTCGGTGGAAAAGATCCCCTGGGTTCCAATTAGCGTATTGATAAAAAGAAGAGGCTGGATGATGCGCATGGTATAGTTTCCAAATGCCCGGAGTCTCACGATTCCCAGCTCCTGGTCCTTGAAGGCCACCGGTTCTTTGGTCCCCCATTTCAGGTGGGTGAAGACCTTCAGATTGGTGAAAAGAATCTCCACCCGGAAAGGGCTCTTGAAGCCGAAGGGGAGGCTGAAGGCCTTGGTCAGGAGGGGAAGGTTCAGGGTGGATAGGGTATGGCGGCCCGGGCCGACGACATCATATCCTTTGCCATCTCGGAAGAAAATAGCTGCCTGGCTTTCTCGGACAACGAGCTGGGCTCCGAACTTGATCTCCGCTGATCCAGACTCCGGAATCCGATGCACCATTTCTCGACCGGTATCGTCGAACCACTCAATCACTTCCAGAAACTGACTCATGCATTCCTCCTCGCACGAAAGACAGGATCAAGGATAAAGGATCAAAGAGCTGGGACTTAAAATCTTTTTCCTTTAGCCTTGCACCTTTCTCCTGTTTTGGACGACTAACGCTCAAACTCTTTAAATTTGGTAAAAAAGATCCATTTGGGAAATTCGTCTCTGAAATCCCCCCTGCCCCCCTTTGATAAAGGGGGGTTGGGGGGATTTCTGGAAGGCGCTAACTCCTTGGTACCTTACTTTTTGATTGCGGCTCTTCCGCACTGTGATTCCTTTTAGGCTTTTTGTTCCCCGTCGGCCGGCCGGCTCATAAATTCTTTCCGCTGGCTGAATTTCGTTTCCAAAGAATCGAGAAAACTTTCCGTCCCCTCAACCTTCTTCTCCCGCTCAGCGGGAGAGCTGGCTGGTCCTATTTCCTCCACACTTTTCTGGATCCTTTCCAGGTCATCTACCAGTAGAAGATCAAAATTGTAGAGCCGATTCAACTCGTCTTCCCGGATTTTCTGCAGGTCAAAGATCCCGCTGTACCCATAGCTGGCGTAACGGATGGTATCCGCCATCTGCTGAAGGTGGGAAGAGAGCCGGTCCAGCTTGCCCAGGGATTCCATCTGACCCCTGGTGCTCAAATCTAAAATTACCTTCTTCAACTGGGATCGAATCTCTTGCAGACGAGAAGCGAGATGTTCCCTAAGCTCATTTTCAACAGTTGCAAAAATAAAGTTGTGGATTAATAGGGACATAGATCCCATCAAAAAGTCCTTGGCACCACAGAATGCCCTTGGAAAACGAACATGGGTAATACGTCACACCTCG
>Ga0187877_1002508_pt1 | contig 16232 bp, 23 predicted proteins | sample June2016WEW_17_1_3_FD_132430 | JGI IMG/M metagenome (GOLD analysis project Ga0187877, IMG submission 132430) | Peatland microbial communities from SPRUCE experiment site at the Marcell Experimental Forest, Minnesota, USA - June2016WEW_17_100 | ecosystem: Environmental > Terrestrial > Soil >... | reverse complement strand
CTGCGCTGGTCGCGGTGATGGTGATGGTTTCCGCCGTTCCCACTGCCTCGGGGTTGGCCGGCGTGGGTGCCCAGGAGCAGGCCGCCGGGAGACCGCTGACCGAGTAGGTCAGCGAGCCGTTGAAGCTGCCGATGGCGGCGGAGCTCACGACGAAGTGCGGCGTGCCGCTGCCCGCCGTGGTGACTCCGACCTGGGCGCCGATGGAGGCGGTGAACAACCCGCTGGCGGCGGTGGAGGCGAAGTCGCAGGTGGCTTTCACGGCCGACGACGCGAACCCAGATGACGGATCGACAATCTTCAGTTCCATGCCGACGTACCCGTTGCCGGGTAGCGGGCCGAACTTGTCCGTGTAGAGCGAGTTGATCAGCGTGGGCAGGCCGGACGCCGGGTTGTAGCCGGCGAGGGTGCGGAAGGCGCTCTTACCGAGGAAGGTGCGCCCGGTGGATTGCACGCTGGAGGCTCGCAGGATCAGCGCGTAGCCAGTCAAGTCTCCGGAGGTGACCGCGATGGTGAACCCGTCCACGACGTTCGCGGTCGAGTGCGGGGTGATGCTGAAGGTGGTGATGGAGGGCAACGTGGGGACGCTGGGCGCGTCGCTGAGCAGCGTGGTGATGCCGATCAGCTGCAGGTTCTTGTTGCACGACACGTAGAGCTGCTGCCCGGTCGGGTGGAAGCTGGTGCCCAGCTTGTTCTTGAGGGTGACGGTCGCGCCGAGCGCGTTCCAGGCCGCGACCTGGTCGGAGGTCAGCGAGCGGAAGCTGGAAGAGATCGCGCGCAGCTGGCCGCGCACGATGGTCTGCGCTGCGGTTCGCGGTTGGGTGGGCACTGAGTGTTTGCGGAGGTACTGGCCGCTGCGGTTGTGGCTGGCGACGACGCCGCCGAGTTTGCCACTGGCGGCAGAGAGGATGCTATAGATGACCTTCATGGGGTTCGATCCCCTTTCCGCGCCGAGGAGCCGTGTTCATGATACTACAAAGTAGGTTGACCACATGGGAGGTTCATCGGGGAAAGCAGAGGGGAACCCTGGCCCGGCCAGTGCGGGCCATGGGTGTTTTGACTTTACTGGGAGCGGGGAGCGCGGGGTGGCGGAGTGGACAGCGCCGGGTACGGCGGTGGAGTTTTAGCTCGGCCAAAGTTCCTGCTGGATTGGGGTGTTGCTTACCGGGGCGGCGGTGCGCTTTGGAGGGGCGGGGAACCATGCGGCGCGGCGGCGGGCGAACCACGCGCGTAGGTTGATGCGCCATGCGGGGCGAGTGGTCCACGATTCGTGGATCATGCGCTGCTGCTGCCAGGACAGTGCCGCGCGCCGCTGGGGAACCTTGTACGGGTTGGGTGGAAAATAGCTCAGATCTCGCTTCTTCTGCATCGAGGTGGCCTTTCAGGCGGCGCGGATGAGTTGTGTGCGGACGCTTGTTGGGTGCCAGCGTCCTGCGCGAGGCGCGGGTGACCCGATTGCGTTGAGGCGGCGGGCGATCTCGCGGTAGCTTGCGCCGTCGTCGCGCCACGCGCGGATAAGGCCGATGACACCGGTGTGCGGGCGGCGGGCCGCGAAGGCGGCGCGAGCGCGCTCGCGTGCCTCGGCCAGCCGGGGGTTGCCAAGGATGGTTCCGTTTGCCCTGGCCGCCGCGAGCGCGTCTCTGGTGCGAGCCGAGATCATCTCGCGTTCGTGCTCTGCGACAGCAGCGAGGATATGGATTGTGAGCCGGTTGGCGTGGGGCATGTCGCACGCGATGAATTCGGTCGCGCTCTCCATCAGCGTGCTGATGAACGCGACGTTGCGCGCGAGGCGGTCGAGGCGCGCGATCAGCAGGACGGCGTGGCGCTTGCGGCAGAGGGTGAGCGCCGCCGCGAGCTGAGGGCGGTTTTCCCATCGCTTGCCGCTCTCTGTCTCGCAGAACTCGGCGACGAGGTTCCCGTTGCGCGCGTAGGCGGACACCGCTTCGCGCTGCGCGTCGAGGCCAAGGCCGCTGAGCTTTTGGCGCTGTGTCGATACGCGGTAATAGGCGATGTAATCCATGTGCCTCTTTCCCGCAGGCTGAGGAGAGATTCTTTGAGCCGTTCGCACTGCCACAGGGCGCGCCGCGCGAGAGCTTGAAGCTCTTCGAAGGTGGGCGTTCGGCTGAGGCGAGGCGTCATGAGTAGCACACTAGTGGGGTGGCGGTCATAGCGGCGGCGGTGCGCCGCGGCAACCTCTCGCCGGCTGCCGATCCTCGGTGGCAGACAAAAAACGAACCCGGGCTTCTGTTGGACAGCCCATACTGTGGCGCTGGCGGGAAGCGGCGGAGGCAAGCAAGCCGCGCGAGCCGCCCCCAGCTGAAGCTACCAAGACGCGGGCGACGGCGCGGGCGCACAATAAAGCCGCCCATATCGAGATCGAGCGGCCCGCGACGGAGCCCGCGCCGAAAGCTGCCGCTCAGCAAATGCAAACTCATCCTTTGCCGATCTGGGTGGAGGTGAGCAAGCCCACATAGATGATTCTGACAGCCTCGATCTCGGCTGCGGTGAGCGTACGGTGAAATAGACGGCTGGTGTAGGCGATGAGAAGCGGGAGATCGTAGGCGGGATTCATAGTTTGCCTTTCTGCACATCGGCCCAGGTGAGGCCGGGTAGGTAGACCCAATGGTCGTTGCCGGTCGCGTCAGTGAACTGGCAGCTGACGTGTTGCTTTTCGTTCAGGCGGCACGAATTAAACGAGACGTTGAAGGGTGAGGCCGACCGATTGATGACGCTATGACCTGGCTGCGTGTACCACCTGTCCGTCTCCTCGGGGGCTGCGCGCCGCGGCGCAGCCGCGCGCGACGGCGCAGGCGCCTGAGCCGCAGGCGAAGGCGCCTGCCCGGAGGGGGCGCACAGCCCATAGACGCAGGTGATAACGAGGAGGACGAAGACCCAGGTGTACGTATGCGCGCCGGCAGGCCGACGCAAGTAAGGGCCGCATTCGAGCTTGCGGCGATCGATGATCATCGCGTCTTTGCACTCGTAGCCGCCCCACTGCCGAGAGATAGCACGCTTGAAGAGCCACCAATCGGGGGTGTTGGGTGTCTTGATGCTCCAGTAGTAGAACATAGAAACAGCCTACATCCATGCGGGTTTCAGTGTCAGTGACGGCCAGCACAGCACACTGTATCGGCCATCACAAGTGTGCAAGAGCTAAACGAACGTTTAGATTCGCACGCTGGGTGCGCGGGCGCGACCCGAGCGCGGCCAGCGGCCATGAGAGCGGTCAGCCGACGCCGGACGCGACGGCGGCGCGCTGAGAAGGGCAGGCGCAGGCGCGGCGCGCGCGGAGCCTTTCGGCGGGGTTATGCGCGAACTTTGCGCGTAACCCCGCCGGCGAGCGAAGCGAGCTCGGGGCGGGGGGCCGACGACGAGGAGCGCCCGAAGTGACGCGAACCGGCGTGCGAAGCCGGCGCGCCCCGCCATAAGAAGCCCTACCACAACAACGCGGGGCGCGCCGCCTGGAGCCGCCGGGCGGGCAAGGCGACGAGGAGGAGGTCCCCCCGCCCCGTGGCTGGCGCGATGGGTGGCGGTGAGCCACCCGTGAGCGCCAGCCATCCGCGCGCGCCGCGCCTGCGCCTGCCTGATCGCGCCGCCGTCGCGTCCGGCGTCGGCTGACCGCCCAACTTGATGCCGCTGGCCGCGCTCGGGGCGCGCCCGCGCTAACCCTGTTTTTTGCTTCGGTCGCCGCGATCGCAGGCCGCCCCGTCCGCGCGCCGCGTGGCAGCGCCGGACGCCTGGCCAGCGTCGGGCTGAGCGTTGGCGCGGTGGAGGCGAGGAGCGGAGGCGCGGACAGGGCGAGCAGCTCTGCTGCGAGCCCAGTCCACGCCGTAGCGCAGCGCCGGAACCGCGAGGCGGCGCGCGGCGGGGGGCCGGGGGCGCGGCCTTCGTTGCTGCTTCGCCGGCATTTGTCGGCGCCGGCTGCGCAGTTGTTCCGCATCGCGCATCTGGTGGACATGGGTGTCCGGGTCGTCGCTCGCTGTGGGGTGCGTGCGCTTCTCTTGGTGGCGCTGTATGCCGTCAGAGTCGAACGGCTGCGTTGGGCATGGCGGGGATACAGTTAGTTCTCTATGTATTAATGAAAAAACCACCCTTAGACAGCGTTTTGACCGGGTAGTTACCGGGTTACGAGCGGGTTGTTGGGCCGCTGCCATCGATCGCGGCGCTGGGCACCGCGCGGGGAAAATCCCCGGCCGCGGAGCGGTAGCCACGGCCGGGTAGGTGCCTGTACGTTTGAGCCGGTAGGTTTGCTGCGCGTGTTCCTCGCGCGCGCCGGCGTCGGCGGCTCATCCGACGCGAGGGTTAGGCCGGTGGGGAGTAGAGCCGGTGCGGGGGAGGCTGGACGGTCGCGCTGTCTATGTCGTACGCCATGCGCGCGAGGATTGTCGCGCAGAGGACGAAGGCATCGGCGAGCGCGAAGGCGCTGGCGCGGAGAGCGTCGCTCCGGCCTGGCTGCTCCCCCCAGTGCTGCCACGTGTTGTGTGATTGCATCGCGAGTTGGGTGAGTTCCTTCCACGCGGGCTGGGCGGGTGTCAGCTTTTTTGACATGGCGGGTCGCTCCTTGGGTAGAGGAAATGGTCGGTGGCGTAGTCGTCGGCTGCTTCCTCCGAGTCGAACACGAGGATAGAGAACCCCGGCCACGACACGCCGGACATGTGCCGCACCCAGTTGTCCCCGTCCCAGGCGAGGCCGGGGTGCTTCGGGTGGGTGATGATGAAGCTCTCGCAGGGCGCGGCCTGCTCGTGCGCGGGGTTGGGTGCGTCGATCGCGGTGACGGTGTACATGCTAGTTGGGCCAGAAGCCGAGCCACTCGCAGAGTTGTTCAAGGACTACGCCCAAGAGGAGTGCGGCGGTGGTGCACCAGAGGATGGCAGCGACGGTGGAGTAGTAGCGGGGCATCACGGCGCCTCCTTTGGCGGGCCGTCGTCGCCGCGCGGCGCTTCGAGCTCGGCGATTCTGCGCGCGTCGAGGCCGTTGGCGGCGGCGTTCATGCTGTCGATGTAGAGTTGCGCGAGGGCTTCGGTGTCGAATTGCAGCGTGCTCTCGCCTGGGTAGGGCAGGCCCATGTCGTGTTCGACCCACCGGTCTCCGCTCCAGGCGAGCCATGGCGCTTCTGCCTGCCGGATATACCAGCGGCCGAACCGGCCGCATGCGGTTTCGTGCACGATGTAGGTCATGCCGCACTCTTCGGGGGTTCGTTGTCGTCGCGGGGCCGGATGGCGATCGGCATGGTTCCCCGGTGGCTGCGGAGCAGGTGCGGTGCGCGCTCGTTGTCGGCCGGGTACGTGAGGGTGGTGACGCCGGGATTGCGCACGGCGGGGTCGTTGGCGTTGGGGGACTCAAGAGAGAAGCGGCCGTCCACCTCGACGCCGATGAGAAACATGAGGTCGAACTCGTCGCTGGCCGAGAGGTGGAACTTGCGCACCGCGCGGTTGATGTGCGCGATTACATATTCAGCAGCTCGGAGGGTTTTGGGTTCCATCGGTGTTCTCCTTTGGGGGCGCGGGCAGGTTTGCCGCCATGACTAGGCAATTGTGCATCGCCTTGGCCGCGGCGGAGACGGCTCCATAGTAGGCGATGCGGTTGGCGGTGCGCAGCTGGTAGATGTCCGCGACGCGTGCGACCCACGCGGTGGCGTCGCGGATGGCGGTTTGTGTGGGCGTGGCCACTGTGGTTCCTCCTAGTTATGCAGTTTTCCGAGGCACTGGATGCTGGCGATTTTTGCGCCCTGGAGTTTGGCCCACTCGCTGACGTTGTTGAGTTCGTCGGCGATGGCCGCGGCCATGATGCAATCGGGGGGCGCGCGGAAGTAGAAGGCATCTTTTGCGCGCATGGCCTGAGTCCTGGCCCGCCACACGTGGGTGAGCTTGTGCACGTTGTTGGTCGTCGGTGGGGTGTGGTGGGTGGCCATGGCGTCGGTGCCTCACTGCCTGAATTGCAGGTTGCGGATTCCGCGTTGGACTTGGTAAAGCTCGCGCATGACGATCACGGTGTCGTGGCGGCAGGGGTCTGCGTTGGGAAGCGTGGCGTAGGCGCGGTTGAGCAGCGATAGCACGTGATCGATGGTGTCGGCGGATTCGGTGAACAGCGTTTTGGGGTCGTTGTTGGTGTGCGGTCCCCGGTTGATGCGTGCAGGCATTGCGGGCATGGAGTCAGTTCCTTTCTCTGGCGGGCGCGCCGGCCCAGAGGGCGCGCCCGCTCCCGGCCGTAGCTCTACTGAATCAGCTCCGGGGCTGCGAGCTCGGCCAAGTCCGCCTTGACTTCCCTGCTGGTGCGGAGCATGTCGAAGGCCTGCATGATGCCCCACTTCCGGCCCGCCTCGAAGGCCATGGCGGCGATCTCGGCCGGGTGCGCGGGCGTCTGTTGGCGTTGGATGGCCGCGTTGACCAGCTCGAAGAGTTCGTTCGCCTCCACCTTGCGGTAGGGGCGGAGCCGAGTTACTAACTGGCTTTTGTCGAGTGGTATTGGTAGCATCTTCATGGTAGGTCGCTAAGCCGCGGTGCAGCGCGGATCTGAGCAAAGGGCGGGCGCGAGCTCGCCCTTCTTTTGCTCTGACGACTGTCCGCGGTCTCCTTTCCTCGTCGGATTGTTAACTGCCCAGGCGTGTCGGGTTGTGCGCGCGCGGTCTTGCTATGCGCCGGTTGCGTCCTGATCGAGTTTCTTGAGCGCTGCTTCCGCCGCCGCGCCGAATGTATCCCAGTCGGTGACGAGCTTTTGCAGTGCGGTTAGGAGTTCGTTCCAGGTGGACTTCGCGGTGACTTCGGCAATGAAGGTCTTCAATGCAGCGATCACGGCTTCGTCGGCGCTGATGTTGAGGGCTTCGGCCTCGGCGGCCGTGACGATGGCGGCCGTGAGGGCGGCGGCGGCGGTGAGGGCGCTGCCGCCGTCCTTTATAGCCGCGAGGGCGAGCTTGTCGACGTCAACGAGCACGGCGGTGGCCTGGGGCAGCAGATCTTCTGCGTCTTGGCCCACGTCCTCCGTGATCGTGACGATGCGCGGTATCCACTTCGTCGCGTCGGCGAGTGCTTTGCCGATCCAGATGAAGCCTTTCACGATTTCGGAAAAGATGTTCATGGGTGGAGCTCCTTCGGTTGATGGGTGAGTTGCGCGCGGTGTCTATTCGAATAGACCCGCAGTGTTCGGAACTGGAGGCGCAGGGCTGCTCGGGCTCGGGTGGCGGACCGGCCGCGCGCTCTGATTTAGCGCTTGAGCAGCCCCGCGCCATGCTTCGCGCGGCGTCGGGTGGAGCGTGCTCAAGCCTCGGCCGGTGTCGCAGTTGACGATGGCCCATTGAGGCCAGTCGTTTGTGTCGATCCACAGGACGCGGACTGCGCGCGCGTGAGGGTGTTTGCGTCGGACTCGCTGCTTCGGCGTCACGGGGTTGGTTCTCCTTCACGCGCTCTGGCCGGCGAGCAGGCGCTGGTAGTTGTCGAGCAAGACGGGCAGCGGGTGTGCGCCCTGGTCGTAGAGGTTGCCAGGGAAGCTGGCCCACTCCAGGCAACAGTGCGCGATCGCAAACTCGATATTGCCGCTAAGGATGTGCGCAGAGGCGCGGCGGCGCTCGAGGAGCGCCAGGGCGGCTGCGTCCTGGCTCTGTGGGCTGAACGTGCCCAGGTGAGCGAGCGCGGCCATCTCCTTCCAAGTCTCGAGGCGGATTTGGTAACGGCCGCTGGCTGTGGAGTAGCTGGCGGGCAGCACTTGTCGCGGCGCTGCTGCAGGCACCATGCCGTTCGCGTCGGCGGGCATGAGGGCGCGGTTCTCCGCTTTGCGTACGACGATTGGCGCGCGTCCGAGCGCGAAGGGGTGACAACTGTAATCGGTGAACGTGTGCGCGCCGTCGACGCCGGTGACGATCACGTCGTAGCCGTCGTTGTGGGTGTGCGCGCTGGTGCTGGTGCCTTCACTCCACGCGATGAGGTCAAGGAAGGCCGCGAGCCGTGGGTCGCATTTGAGAGTGGCCATGGGCTAGTGTTCCTTTCTGGAAGCCGATCAGGCGCCGTCGGGTTTGGCGGTGGCAGATCCCGTGTTTCCTTTGCGGGTGACGCCGAGAAGGATACGCCGCGCCGCGTCGTCTTTGCAGGCGAGGAGTGCCGCGACGCCGTGGTGTGTGATGCGGCCGGGCAAGACGTTGAACTGTTGTGCGAGCTCGGCGGTGACGCTGCGCGCCGCGCGGGGGCGGCGGGGTTTAGGGGGAGCGGCGGAGGCGGGTTGGGTTTGATCCGGCACGCGTGCAGGCGTCCGATCTGCGCTCGATGAGCGCGGGCTTACATGAATGGGACGTTCAGGTCCGGGATGTTGTTTCGCAGTCTCCAAGCGCGGAGGTTGAAGTTGCAGTGCGCGCAGTAGGCGGGTCGCTGCAAACTTTTTGACCGGTAGTTCGCGTGACATTTGGGGCAGTGGACTATTGGGTGTTTGGGGAGGATGACGCTCTGGCGGCAGTCGCACATCGTGGTGCGGGGGTCGCCGGTGTTTTTGAGCGGGTCAACGTTGTAGTCCTCGACCGGCATTGAAAGTCCTTTCGATACGGCAAAGGTGAACTTTTAGTAGATGTAAGGGGATACTGAGGGGATGTCAAGCGCTATGAGCCGTTATCGTGTTGATGCAGTGAACATTTCGTATGGTGATCTCGCATATATCTGATTCTATGAGTGTTAGAGATAGGTGTTATCGAGCCGATGTTGAGCACTTATCGCGGTCTGATAAGAAATCTTCTGTCCAGTGGCGTGAAAATTCAAAGGGGTTACGGACTTTGAGTGGTTTGTTGATGACATAAAAGAGCCCGGCGCGATGGCCGGGCTCTGTGGATTTCTTTAGGGAGAATTGGTGTAAGGATGGCCGAGTCGGGGCAGGGTTGTCAAGGCGGACGTTCCGATTTTGAACCCCTGGGGGGCATCAGTCGTTCCTGCTCTGCCCCCCGCTGCAACGCACGGGCTCCGGCGTATGAAAAATGGCGAGCGCCGGGATGTGGCAGACCCAAACGGCAGGAAGATCGTCCGCTAGTTCACCGCCACGTGAATGCAGCCATCGGGGAAATGACCACGATCAAAGTTGCTGGGGATCCACGCGAGCCGTGTCGCTCGACGTGTGTCCGCCCTCGTGTGTCTAAGGATGGGTTGGCATCGCATGGGTACCTGGCCCTGCCCTCGACGGTGGCGAATAGTGGTTGGGGAGTGATTTCCGAGTTTTCCACAGGGGCGACGGCTGCTACGACTGTGAATTTCGCCTCTCTACCCTGCGGAGGGCCGTCTGGAACCCCATAGGGGGGGGTATGCTCACTTGGGTCTGGAAGAGACGGGGGGAACGACCGTGACGCGGGGGCTGAACGGGAAGCGGAGAGCGGTCTGGGCGGGTTGGGCTGCCGGGTTCTTCTGCCAGCACGGCGGCGGCGTGCGCTCGCAGGCGCGGGCGTAGGCGTGGGCTACTTTGGGGAAGAGCTTGCGGTAGAACCGCTCCAGCCTGGGGGGGAGGGCATGCCCTGTGCGCTTGGCGAGTTGCGCTTGGATGTGGCGGAGGTTGCGTTCTAGTTGCTCGCGGCTCCGGTGTGGGGGCATGGGGAAAAGTCTAGCATGCGGGCGCGCCGACGCTCACCGCCGCCTGCGGCCGTAAATATGTTCATACTGGGTCCGCGCGATCGCAGCCATCGCCAGTCCTGGCGGGGCCGGCCGACCGCGCCGGGAACGGTGGTGCGGGATCTCAGGGGGCCGCCCAGATCGCCTGAGACGCGCCACTGGCTTGTAGCTGGTGGGGTAGGGTGCCGTTTTTGGTCCTAGGGCAAATCAGTGCGAGCGGTTGCTCCTGGCGCGGTAGGAGGTCGACTGCTGCACAGCGATTTGCGGGCTGAGGTTGTCGGGGCGGTTCCACATCGCCGTGAACTTGCTCTGGAAGTAGGCGATGCAGGCGGCGTCGTCGGTCCACAGGGCATCGTTGTCTTGCGGCTCCTCGCCCCCGGTGGTGAAGTTGGCGCTGCCGGTGCGCAGCTTCGCCGAGTCGACGAGGTAGCTCTTCAAGTGCATCAGGACGGTCGATGCTTTGACCTTGATGGCGATGTTGGGGCTTGTGAGAAGGGTCCCGTACTTGGCTTGCAGCATCGCAGGGTTGTTGCGCACCATGTCGGCGAGTTCGTTCCTGTCGAGGTAGAGGCGGACCTGGACGCCATTGGCGGCGGCCACGGCGAGAGCTGCAATGATTGGCGGATCGTTGAGCGCGTAGGCCGCCATGTCGATGGTTTTGGTCGCAGCTTCGAGCGCGGCCTGGTCGGAAGGGGCCGCGCTGGCGGGGTTGGTGTAGAGGTTGCTGATCATAGTGCTTATCCTCCGAACTTGCAGGTGCGGCAGGGCAGGGCTTCGACGGTGCCTTGCAGCTTTGCGGCGGCGAGGTGCGCAGCTTCGGCGTTGTCCGCGGCGCTGGTGAGCGATTCCTTGATGTTTTTGAGGTCGGTTTTGATGGAGGCCACCGCAGCGATTAGGGCACCGAGCCACAAGGCGACCGCGATGGCGATTTGGGCAGGATCTATGGTGAAGGTGGGCATTGGCGCTCCGCTCACGTTACTGTGTCGGGCGCCGGTATTCCCATCATATCGCGTCTTGAAGGGGGCCGTGTGCTCTTAGGCTTCAGCCGCATTCACAGTAGCAGGTGTTGTTGCCCGCGTCGAGCTCGACCTGAGTGAAGGTGAGCGGCATGGTTTGCGCGGCGGGGATGGTGACCACCACGGCGAAGCTGGCCGTACCGGGCGTGCTGGCGGTGCCCTTTGGCACGGTGATTGCGTTGGTGCTGGTGAGCGTGGCGATGCCTTGGGTGGTCATCGCGCCGGGGTTGTTCTTCGAGGTGACGGTGATGGTCGATGCGTCGTTCGCGACGATCGTGGCGTCGGTGAGGTTGTAGCCCGAGGGCGCGTAGCCGGTGGTGGTGAGGGTGCCGCCGACCAGTGAGTCGTCTTCGGCGCCGGTGGCGAGAGCGAAGGTGATGGTCTTTGCCGTCGCGGTGGCGGCGGCGCTTGCGCCGGGGCCGCATTGGAAGGTGAGGTCTTGGTCGTTCGATGAGGCGTAGAGCGACACGTCGATGTCGTCGGGGCCTGTGTTTTCGGCGGTGTACGCGTAGCTGGTCTGGCTTGGGCCGGTGTTTTTGTAGTTCTGCTGCTGGGGGTTGGCGGTGAGGTAGTTTTGGGGCGGCGCGGCGGTGGTGTCGCCGTCAATGTGCAGGGTAAAGCTCGCCCGGCTGGTCTGGATGGAGTCGGTGCAGGAGATGCCGACCCGGTCGTCGAAGGCCTGTACGAGGCTTGGCGCGGTGATTTTGGCGATGGCCCAGTGCACTGCGTGGTCATCGGTGTCAATGGTGACGGTGGCGGGGGAGATGGCGAAAGTGACGCCTTTTGGCAGAGCGCGGTATTTTGGCGGGGTGCCGGTGGTGACGTAGGCGCCGGCGTTCGCTTTTGGCGTGATGGTGCCGGAGTAGGGGAACCATGGGCCGGCCGGGTTCCCGCTTGGGTAGAGCGGGGCGTTGAGTTGGATCAGGACGGCGGTGCTGCCTGGGGCCGCGATGTGGGCCTTTGTATCGGCCCAGAAAAACTCGCTGGAGAGCGTGGGGGCTGGTGCGCCGGATGGAACGGTGAAGTTCATGGTTTGGGTGTCGGGGGTGGAGTAGCTGCAGGGGCCGTAGACGGGCGTCGAGCCCGGCGTGTTGCTGTAATAGAGCACGCCGGTGAGTTGGTCGTTGAATTTCCCGTAGGGGAAGTGGAGGGTGTAGGGGCCGTTGCCGGTGATGGAGGTTGCGTCTTCGAGGGGTCCCCACAGGGCCACGTTGAACTGAGCGCCGTACCAGGCCCTTATTGGTTGGCCCTTGAGCGTGCCGTTCTCCCATTTCGCGGTGCAGGAGCCGGATGGGCCGCTGGCGCCGGTGTCGGGATCGACGGGTGTGAATTGGAACTTGATGTTGCCCTTTGAGGGCAGGGTCCCGTAGGTGTTCTCCCACAGCTTGCGCAGGCCGTTGGACTGGGTGAGGTAGAGCCAGTCGTGGAATTCTCCCACCCCGTTGATGGGGCACGTGTAACCGATGGGTTTCCAGGTTGAGGAACTGGGGGGCGAGTAGCTGTCGGTGTAAATGTCGCTGGCGGTGACGGCGTAGAGGCACGGGACCGCGCCCGAGCCGTTTCCCGAGGAGCCGTCGTGTACGCTGGCGGCGGTGTAGGCGAGTGCGCCGTGGGGGTCTTCGGTGGTCCAGTCGAAGGCGAAATAGTCGAGTTTGTAGGAGTCGTCGTAGCGGGTGCTGATGCTGACCGCGATGGATTCGTTTCCGTCCTGGTCGGCCGTGTAGGCTGGCAGCGTGAATACCACGCCTTCCTCCGCGGCTAGGGTGTTGGGGCTGCTGACGACGAAGGGCAGGGTGTAGGTGGCCTGGTCGGAGCCGCTGGTGACTTTGAGGGTGACGTTGTAGGTCCCAGGGGCGGTGGTGGAGGGAATGAAGACCGTGAGCCAACTGTTGAGCGTGACGTCGGGGCCGAGCGTGTAGGTTGCCGTGGTGTCCCAGGTGTCCATCAGCAGGGCCGTCAAGCCGCTCGCCGCCGCCGTGATCTCGACAGTGAAGGAGGTGGGGCTGGTCGGGGTGCCTGACCATGCGTAGGTTGCGTACGCCGCCAGCGGGCCGGTGGTGCGTGGGGTTTTGGCGGCGGCCGAGAAGTTGCCGCCGTTTACCGCGACCGCCGCAGGCGGGGTGCCAACGGCGATCTGGACCGTGCTCGTGCCGGGGGTGGGGAGCGTGGGGAGGCCAAGCGAGGCCCGGTTGTTGTTGACCATCGTGTAGTAGGCTTCGGTGCTGAGCACGCCGCGCATGGTTGGGGTGGAGGCCTCGTTTTCCAGGATGAGGGCGGAGAGCAGGATCCCCACGTAGGTTTCGGCGCATGCGGCCCATGCGCCTTGCGGGTCGCTGCCGAAGCCAGCGCCGCCGTTGAGGCTGCCGGAGGCGATCGCGGCCCATTGCTGTTTGTGTGCGACCATGATTTGCCGCCAGCGGCTCTGTGCCGGGGTGTTGGGGTTCACGGGCTGCCCGACGCGGCGCACGACCTTGCCGGCGTTGGTGGCTGCGAGAGCGACGCCGGGGAACTTGTTGCGGTAGAGCTTTTTGTAGCGGGTCTTGGCGAGCATGGCAGGGCCTTTTGTTACTGGATGCGTTCGATCTGGACGGCGCGGCTCCAGGTGGCTGCGACGGTCTGCGTCGCGCCGCTGGTCATGGAGAGTAGGGTTTCGGTCAGGATCGCGACGCCGGATGCAAGGTTGAAGGTGAGCGAGAAGTTGGATCCACTGGACTGCGCGGTGGCGTTCGAGCCGACCTGCCACGATGAAACGATCGCGCCGCTGGCCGTGCCTCCGGTCTGGGTGGCCTTGGCGTACTGGATCGTGGTCATGGTGCAGGCGCTCCCGCCGTTGGTGCAGGTGCCGGTGGACGTCGAGTAAGTGTAGCCGGTGACGCGATAGATGCCCGCGGCCGCGGTCGTGAAAAGGGTGGCGTAGGAGCCGCTGCCCGTTGACTCGCTGACGTTGGTTTCGAGGTAGACGGTGCAGGGCAGGTGGTCCCAGCCGTCGAGACAGCCAAGGGTGTTCGCGGCGAGCTTTGTCGCGGTGGCGGCGTTGCCGCTGGTCGATTGGTTCCAAGTGGGGACTGCGCCGCCCAGGTTCGAGTATTGAACTTGCGAGCAATTCGCCGCGAAGCCGGCCGCGGAGACGCCGGTGGCGAAGTTGTTGCCGGTGCACTGGGTGGGCGTCGAGGCGGCGCTGGCGGCGCTGGTGGCGCTGGTGGCGCTGGCGGCGCTGGTGGCGCTGGTCGCGGTGTCGGCGAGCATAGCGTGCGCCGGGCCTACGCTGTTCGCCCAGGTGACGGCGCACGTCCCGCTGGTGGTGATGTCGCACCCGGTGAGGGTGAAGTCGGTGGGTGCCGTTAACTTCACTTCAGTTACAGTGCCCGCGGAGGAGCTTGAGCCGCAATCATAGCCCGTGGTGTGGAGGTTGCCGCTGGTGTCGATGTCGAGGCACGCGCGGCCCGAGGTGGTCGCGTATCCCGGCCACTGGAAGGAGTTGGCCGCGGTCATGGAAAAATAGAGCGCGCTCGACCCGCCGCCGTACATCTTAATGCTGGTTCCCGAGCCGGTCTGGTAGTTGAAGCGCAGCACGCCCGCGGCTTTGGTTGCGCCCACATAGGTGTCGCCGGTGTTCGAGCTCTCGTAGGCCTTGAAGGCGTCGAGCGAAGCCACGGCGCTGTTGATGACGAAGTTGTTCGAGGAGTCACCGATTAGAAACCAGTGAGTGGCGCCGGAGTAGTCCTTGAACCCCAGGGCGCCGCTGTGGTTGGCGGTGGCCCCCGGTTGGAGATAGAGCGAGAGGTCGGCGTCGGCTTGGTTTTTCAGGTAGACGTTCGATTTGAAGGTGGCCTGCGCCGCGACCCCAAGTGTGCCGTTGAAAGTGGCGTTGCCCGCAGCATCGACGCTGGCCACGACGGCAGGGTTCGATCCGCCGCTGGCGAAGGCCGCGCCGCCCGTGCCGGAGTTCGTCGAGCAGTTGAAGCAGACCTGGCCGCTTCCGGCTGCGTTGACCGCGGTGTAGGGGTTGGTGGAGCTTGAACCGTTGTTGAACTGCTGCACGGCGATGCGCGGCACGTTGTTGAAGAGGTCGGTGACCGAGTAGATTTGCTCGCCGCTGGTGGCGTCACCGAATCCCCACTGCCAGCGGTTGCCGTAGTCGGTTTGGAGTTCCCACTGATAGCCGCGCTCGTTGCCGACCGCGATCCCGGCGCGGATGTGGTTGGTGATGGTCGCGTCGGCCTGGGTGAGCGTCCAGTCGCCATTGAGGGAGTTGATGGAGTGGTGGAAGCCGTCGTAGAAGGTGTTGCGCGTGCCGCTGTCGGCGAGCTTGCCGGTGTGCAGCGTCGAGCCGGTGAGGAGGACGTTGTAGCTCGATCCGGCGTCGGCCGCGACTTCGCTGTTGCTGTTTTCCCATCGTAGGCCGGTGAAGGTGTTCGCCGTGGCGTGCGTGCCGAGGTGCAGCACGGTGTCGCATCCCTCGACGTCGCCGCCCGAGAAGGTGTTGCCGTCGCCGCCCAGGATGTCGATGCCATAGGTTCCTGCGATCGGTTGGCCCTGGACCCCAGGGCAGACGATGTGCAGGCGGGTGAAGGTGCTGGCGTTGGCGTAGTCGTCGGTGACCGCCCCGTCGAGGTGGCCGGACATCCAGAGCGCGACCCCTTCATTTTCAATTTTGATGTTGCGGAACTCGCCGCCGGTGTAGTTGCCCGAGCCGTCGAGATAGAGGCCGATTTGAGAGCTTGACCAGGAGCCGTTAATTATCAGGTCGTGCACGTAGAGGTCTTGCGCGCGGTAGATGGCTACCGCCTTCGCGGTGGAGCCCGCGCCGCTGGTGACGATGGAGAGGTCCGAGAGCTCGGCGCCGTCCGTGTCCTGGGCGTAGGTTGGGTCGCCGATCTCGAAGGCGCGGGTGGAGCCGGTGTATACCCAGGTGGTTCCGCCTTGCGATCCGCTGGTGCCGGTGCCGGCGAGGTAGCCGCATCCGGCGATGCGCACGCCGTGAGTGCCGGGGCCGACGATGAAGGGTGCGGTGGCGGTGATGGTCGCGCAAGGGAGCAGCACGGTGGTGTCGCTGGTGACGATCTCGGTTGTGTTCAGCCAGGCTGACACGCTGGTGCACTGGCGGGCGTCGATGGTGCCGCCGTCACCGCCGGCGAGAAGGCTGGCGGTGTGGGCAACGGCGATGCTGAGATCGTAGTTGGCAGGGCAGTCGACTTGCAGCGTCGGGTACTTGACGTACGCGGAGACGTTTACGGTGGGGTAGGCGGAGTCGTGCTGGAAGGTGACGTTGAGCGCGCCATTGGGCGGCGCGGGCGTGGCGGCGTTGAGGTTGAGGCCGGTGGCGGTCTGCGCCGCTAGAGGCGGACAGAGGTTCGGCGCGGCGGCGAGTAGGAGGGCTGCGAGGCAGCCGCTGCGGCCGGCGCGGATGAGGTTTCCGCCGCGGTGGTGCCGGGGGCGCTCGGCTTGCGTTTTGCGCCCCCCTTTTTCGCCCGCGAGGCAGGCGGTAACGCTTGGGTGCTCATGGCGATCCTTTTACTGGCCGGCGACGATTTCGCCTTCAACCGAGACCGTCTCGCCGGCCAGAGTTGCGACGGTGTCGGCGTCTACCTCGATTGTAACGCCGCCGGGTAGCTGGAATGCAACCGTCTCGGCGGACCACGATACGGCG
>Ga0187877_1002506_pt1 | contig 16235 bp, 9 predicted proteins | sample June2016WEW_17_1_3_FD_132430 | JGI IMG/M metagenome (GOLD analysis project Ga0187877, IMG submission 132430) | Peatland microbial communities from SPRUCE experiment site at the Marcell Experimental Forest, Minnesota, USA - June2016WEW_17_100 | ecosystem: Environmental > Terrestrial > Soil >... | reverse complement strand
GAGATTAACTTTTACGGCGCCTCCGGGGACCACATAAACTCCTACGGCGCTGGTTACGAGTATATGCTCAACCAGGGCACGGTGAACGAGCAGGCCGGCGTCGGGACGAGTTCGATCAATGCTTACGCCGGCGCCCTGGCGGGCATTTACAATGCCGCCCCGGGCACGACCCTGCAATTCATGGGTGGCAGCGCCGGCAATCCGCTGACGGTGGGCACGCCGCCGGTGCTGAACGGCCCGGGCCAATATCAGTTTACGTCGGGCTGCCTGTTGTTGACAGTGGATGCGATTGCGAATCTGGCGCTGACGGGGGGCACGCTCGAGTTAGGGCCGGGTTTTCAACAAAGCGGCGCGATCACGAATTTGACGCTCGACGGGATAACGCTTGGGGCGGGAACCTGCCAGGTCAACGGGACGCTGACGGCCACGAACACCACGCTCAACGGGGCGATCACGGTGAACCGCGGAGGCGTGCTCGATGGGTATGGCGCAACGCTGGCAAGCACCGCCTTGCTGACAGTCCAGAGCGGCGGGGTGCTGAATGTGGCTTCCACTTTCTCCTTGCAGGGCCCGCTGACTAACGCCGGGACGATCAACCTGACCAACGCCACCTTTTGGCTCTACAATAACAATGGTGTCAACTGGGCCGGGGGCCTCGACAACCAAGGGGAGATTAACTTTTACGGCGCCTCCGGGGACCACATCTACTCCTACGGCGCTGGTTACGAGTATGTGCTCAACCAGGGCACGATAAGCCAACGCCCGGGGACGGGGAACTCCTCGATCAATGCTGCCGTCCTCACAGACCCGGGCACGTTGGATTCGCAAGCGGGGACACTAACGCTGAGCAGCCTGAGCCTTCAATCTTCGAGCGTCTTGAACGTCGGCCTGAACAGCTCGACGGATTATGGCAACATCGCCCTCGACGCGAACGTGGTCTTGAACGGCACGTTCAGCGCCAATTTGAATAATAGTTTTGTGCCGCTGACGGGCGATGCCTTCAATGTATTGTCTTACCCGTCATTTTCCGGGGCCTTTGCCAACATAAATCTTCCTGCCGGCGTTCTGGGCCAAGCCATTTACGGCTCCACGGTTTTCAGCCTCTCGATTACCGGCACAAGCACATCGACCAACCAGCCCGTCTTGACCGTTGACCGCGTCAACGCAACCACCGTGGTCGTTTCATGGCCAACCGCGGCTCCGAATTTTAGCTTGCAGACCAGCACGAACCTGTCCTCCGGAAACTGGAGCAATGTCATCAGTGGAATAACCACTGTTGGCGCCGATTATGTGCTCACCAACACGGTGAAGGGCAAAGCCGCCTTCTTCCGTCTCCACTCGCAGTGATCCAGGGGTCAGAAAACCATCTTCAATCAGCAGACAATGATCGAATGGTCCTGATCTGTGAAAACTGAATGCCACTGGCGATGAATTCATGCAAATACGCGGCAGGATTGGTTGTGATACTGGCGGCGTTGGCGCTGTTGCCGGCCGGAGCACAGTACCGTAGAGGCGGAGGTTCGCGCCGGAGTTACGAAATCCGCGATCCGCAAAAGCTCAAAGAGCAGGAGATGATGGAGAAGGCCCTGAACCCGGAGTTCCGGGAGGATGTCTTCACTTTCGCGCGGCTCAAGTTTCAGGCTGACCGCAATTACCGGTTTGGCGGCGGCCGGCAATGGGATGACGACACCCCCGAGGCGGATTTGAACCTCATCTTCCGGCTCTATCAAGTGACCAGCCTGAAGGTCCGGCCGGGCCTGAATTTCATCGATATCACGACCAAGGATTTGGCCAATTATCCGTTCGTCTATCTCGCCTCGGCGGGCATGGCAGTTTGGACGGACGAAGAAGCCGCGGCCTTGCGCCAGTATCTCTTGAGCGGAGGGTTTGTCATGGCGGACGACTTTTGGGGCGACGACCAGTGGGCGCATTTCCACGAACAGATCAAGCGGGTGTTTCCGCATCTCGACCCGGTGGAATTGACGCTGGATCATCGCATTTTTCACACCGTCTTTGACTTCAAGAAACAACCGCAAATCCCCAGTGTGGGCGCCTACTTGCGCACCGGCCAGTCCTACGACCCAGGCTGGCCGTTCTTTCGGAAGAACCAGGACCCCCACTATTACGCCCTCTACGATGATAAGCAGCGGATGATGGCTCTCATCTGCCACAACAACCATTACGGCGATGGTTGGGAACACGAGGGCGACGATGAATCCTACTTCGACCGGTTCTCCGAGCCGATGGCCTACCCGATGTTGATCAACATCCTCGTTTACACCATGGCCCACTAATTCGTGTGGGTTATGGCTTGCATCCGGCCACCTGATAGCCTACCGTCCACTATGCAGCCAAAAAGTTCATCCGGCGCGGCCTTGACCGTGAATCTGGAATCCAGTGGCGGCGATAAAACCATGAAACGCAAACTCGTTACCTTCCTCGCGCTCGCTTCCGGCCTGTTGGCCGGCCTCAACCTGGCACCTGCCCAAGGCACAGCCTTCACTTACCAAGGCCGCCTGACGGACAGTGGCAATCCGGCCAGCGGCAACTACGACCTGACCTTCTCGCTCTTTGCCGCCAGCAGCGGCGGCAGCCAGGTCGGCGCCACCCTCACCAACGCCGCCGTCGCGCTCGCCAATGGCCTGTTCACCACTACGCTGGATTTTGGAAGCGAGGTGTTTAACGGCGGCGCGTTGTGGGTGCAGATCGGTGTGCGCACCAATGGCAATGGCGCGTTCAGCGCGCTCGACCCGCGCCAGCCGATTACGCCGGCCCCCTACGCCATCACCGCGGGCGATGTGACGAGCGCGAACACGAACATTGCCCTGCTCAACAGGCCGAACACGACCATGCCCGCCAGCGGTGTGCCGATAGTCACCAGCGGATTTGTTACCGGGGCGACGGTTACCAGCGGCGGGTCGGGCTACACCACGCCGCCGACAGTCACGGTAAATGACGCCACTGGCTCGGCCGCCACCGTCATCGCCATTGTTTCCGGCGGTTCGGTAACTGGCCTGGAGGTGCAAAACGCGGGCAACAATTACTCTGCCGCCGCCACGCTGACCATTGGCGCGCCGCCCAGCAACGCCTATCAGACATTTATCGGCACTAATTTCTTTGCCGGCGTCAACACCCTGGATAACCCCGCCAACTCGTTCGCGGGAAGCTTTGGCGGCAATGGGGCGGGGTTGACCAATCTGAGCGCCTGGAGGTTGACTGGCAACAGCGGCACCAGCCCGACGAACGGAAACTTTGTCGGGACCGCAGACAATCAGCCGTTGGAATTGTGGGTGAACGGCGCGCGGGCGCTGCGATTGGAGCCGAACACGAATGGGGCGCCCAACGTTTTAGGCGGCTCGCCCAACAACCTGGTGGATGCCGGAGTGATCGGCGGCTTTATCGGCGGCGGCGGCGCGACGACCTACTTGGGGACGGCTTACACAAATCAAGTGTCCGCCGACTTCGGCGTCATCGACGGAGGGGCGGGGAACATGATTCAGTCCAACGCCTTGTCCTCGACCATCGGCGGCGGCACTGGGAACACCATTCAGACCAGCGCCGCAAACTCGACCATCGGCGGGGGCTTGGACAATGCGATCCAGAATGGAGCGCAAGCCGCGGTCATCGGCGGGGGCCAGCAAAACGTCATCGAAACCTTTGCCCGCGGCTCCACTATTGGCGGGGGGTATGCCAACGAGATCGCAAACGACACCAGTTTTGCGGTCATTCCGGGTGGTTACCTCAATTTTTGCGATGGGGACTATGCCTTTGCCGCCGGGCAGCAAGCTGTCGCCCGTTACCAGGGTGATTTCGTCTGGGCAGATTCACAGAATGCGCCCTTCGCTTCCACCGGCACCAACCAGTTCTTGATCCGGGCTGCGGGCGGAGTGGGCATTGGCACGGCCAGCCCGAAGGCGCAGCTTCACGTGGCGGGAGGTGCCAACCAAACCGTGGCGATCGTTGATGGTTCGAGCACCGGCGGCACGTGGCTGGGCATCAACAACTCTGGCGGAGGTTTTCAGTGGTCCATCATCTCCGCCGGCAGCGCCAATGGCGAGGGCGCCGGCAGTCTTGTCTTTTTTAGCACCCAGCATGAATTACACGAAATGTGGCTCGACGGTTCGGGCAACCTGACCCTTAACGGTGCTCTCACCCAGCACAGCGACCGCAACGCCAAGAAAAATGTCGTGCCGGTCAACCCGCGCTCGGTCCTCGACAAAGTGGCCCTGCTGCCGATCACGCAATGGAGTTACAAAGCCGACACGGACACGCGGCACATCGGCCCCATGGCACAAGACTTCAAGGCCGCATTCGAGGTTGGCGCGGACGACAAATTCATTGCCGCGGTGGACGAGGAAGGCGTGGCCCTGGCCGCCATTCAGGGCTTGAATCAGAAGCTCGATGAAAAGGACGCGGAGATTGAAACGTTGAAAGAAAAAGCCGCAAAAGTGGATTCCTTGGAAAAGCGGCTGACTGGATTGGAACGAATGGTGCAGTCGCTCGCCGAAAAGAAATGAGGCGCTTAGTACTCAGTCCTCGGGTTGCCCTACAGCGTGTGGCGACCGGCCGCTCTCCCTCTCCCCATCGGATGGGGAGAGGGCCGGGGTGAGGGGCCGTCCGTCTGTAGTGCATCCCACGGACCCCCAGTATGCAAGGAGGTGGAAGCCGGGAGGCGGATGGCAAAATCCGCTGGACTACTGGCGCCTAACCCGCTATTTGGCCAAGGGTCTCCCGGAAGAGACCAGTGTGCGCCATCGTAAATTATATAACTCCCTGGCGGCGGGTGCGCGAGGGATTCGGGCGGCGGTCCTGCTTTTGGCCGCGTCGGCGCTGCTCTTGCCCGCCGTTTCCGGCCGCGCTCAGGACCGTCTCAAGACCATGCCGGGCTATGAGCGATTCCAAATGATGAGCAAGGAAATCCCGGACTCGGTCAAGCTGGGGGCGCTGTCGGTTACCTGGGCGCAGGATGGCTGCGCCTTCGAGTATCAACAAGAGGGAAAGCGGTACCGGTACGATATTGCAAAACAGCGCGCCACGGAGGTCTCAGACTCCTCGGCCCCCAGGGCCTCTGCTGACAATAGCCAGGGGCGCCGGGACCGGGACTCCCGCTCCGAGCGGCCCGAACGCGGACGCCAGTTCACGACGGCCCTTTCTTCCGACGGCAAATGGAAGGCGTTTTACCGGGACCGCAATCTCTGGCTCTCCGGCACGGACGCCACCAATGCCATCGCCATCACAACCGATGGCAGCGAAAAGACACGAATCAAAAATGGGACCGCCAATTGGGTCTATGGCGAAGAACTCGAGCAGAACACGGCGATGTGGTGGTCCACCAACAGCCGGAGGCTGGCTTTCTATCGCTTCGATGAAAGCCAGGTGCGTGACTATTACCAGACCCTGGACGAGACCCGGTTCCAAAACCGCCTGGACGTCGAGCCCTACATGAAGGCGGGGACAACCAATCCCACGGTGGACCTGTTGGTCTATGACCTGGAAACCCGGAGAAGCACGCGCCTGGACGTGCGGGATGGCAAACCGTTCGACAACTCCGTCACCGGCCACTACATCTATGGCGTCGCCTGGTCCCCCGATGACCAGGCACTCCTGTTCCATCGCACCAATCGCCGTCAGAATGTGATGGAGTTCTGCGCTGCCGACCCTGAGACGGGCAAGTGCCGGGTGATTGTCCGCGAAGAATGGCCGCCAAGCTGGACAGAGAATACTCCGAGCATCCACTGGCTCAAGGATGGCAGACGTTTTCTCTGGGCCTCCGAGCGCACCGGTTGGAGGAACTTTTATTTGTATGACCTGAGCGGGACGCTGCTGGCAACCGTGACGGCGCATCGCTTCGAGGTGGCGGAAATTGTGCGTGTGAATGAGCAGGCCGGCCTTCTCTATTACACGGCACACAGCGGCGACAACCCCATGAAGCTGCAACTCCACCGGGTCAGCCTCGATGGCCACGGCGACCAGCGGTTGACGGACCCCGCTTTCCACCACCGGGTTGACCTGGCCCCCGACGAAAAACACTTCATCGATGTGGCCCAAACCCATGACACGCCGCCGGTGACCCTGCTCCGAGATGCCCAGGGCCAGCGCGTGGCTCAACTGGCCCGAAGCGATATGAGCCGCTTCCGGAAACTGGGCCTCAAGCCCGTTGAACTGCTCAAGTTCAAGGCCGCTGACGGTGAAACCGGCCTCTACGGCATGCTCCACTTCCCTTCGGATTTCCGCCCGCACCGGAAGTATCCGCTGCTGGTCAGCGTTTATGCCGGGCCCGCCACCACCGGCGCCCGGGAGACCTTCACGCTGCCCAACTCACTGACCGAGTTTGGTTTCCTGGTGGCCACCTTCGATTCCCGGAGCGCCAGCGGGCGCGGCAAGCGGTTTCTGGATTCCATTTACTTGAAACTGGGCATCATCGAGGTGGACGACCAGGCGGCGGCAGTGAGGTCCCTCTGGAACCGGCGCTGCCTGGACAAGCAGCGCGTCGGCATGTTCGGCACCTCCTACGGCGCTACCGTCTCGGCCACCAGCTTGTTGCGCTATCCCGAGGTCTTCCGGGCGGCCTGTGCCAACTCAGCGGTCACCGATTATCGCAACTACGACACGATTTATGCGGAGCGCTACTTATGGATTCCCCAGGAAAACCAGGCCGGCTTCGATGCGGCCAGCGTGATGACCTACGCCACCAACCTCCAGGGCCGCCTGATGCTCTTCTTTGGGACCGCCGACAATAACGTGCATCCCGCCAACTCCCTGCAGCTCATTCAGGCCCTCCAGAAAGCCGGCAAGAGCTTCGATGTCCAGGTGGGCCCCGACCAGGGGCACACTGCCCTCAACCGCGACCGCATGATGGAATTCTTCATCGAATCCCTGGTGCTCGGCAAACCCGCAGCCCACGCTCCACGATCCACACTCCGCAGCCCGCAGTCCGTAGTCCGCAGCCCAAAGTCCAAGGGCTAGCCCTGCGGGAATCCCGCGCCGGATTTCAAGCTTGATCCAAACGGACTCATGTCCATCAATGGTCCCGAGGCCGCTGGCAACCACGGCCACAATTCGTCGTGCTATGCGTAAGAATTCTCTGTGTCCGCGCGGAGCCGAAACTCTGCGGTCCTCTCAGCCGGCGTCTTTGGGCGTTTTCATCGGCGCGACTTGGCTCGCGGTGCTGGCGCTGGCGAACGCCGCGGGGGCCTTTGATGAGTCGGCTCGGCATTGGACGGCGCCCTATAACATCGTCTGCGATACGCCGGGCCGCACGGTGGTGGAGTGTGTCTATCGCGGCGGCAAGATCGTGAAGCTCGAGGTAAGCTGTTCGGCATTTCAACCCAGCGCGGTTCAAGGTAGAGTTCCTTCATGCGCACGATCACGTTGACCACCGATTTCGGCCTGGGCGACTGGTTCGTCGGCACGATGAAGGCCGTCATTCTCGGCATCCACCCGCGTGCGAACGTGGTGGACATCACCCATGAGATTCCACCGGGTGACCTTCGCGCCGGAGCGTTCGCGTTGATGGCCAGTTGCCGGTATTTTCCAAAAGGCACTGTGCATCTGGCGGTGGTTGATCCCGGCGTAGGCAGCCAGCGCCGGGCCATTGCCGTGCGGACCGCGAACCGCTTCTTCGTCGGCCCGGACAACGGTGTGCTCTCGTGGGCGCTGGCGCCCGAAAAAATCAAGACGATCCGGTTGCTGGAGAATCGGGAGTATTTTCTCGAACCGGTCAGCCGGACATTTCATGGACGCGATATTTTTGCGCCCGTGGCTGCCCATCTGAGCCGAGGCCTGTCTGCGGCACGGCTCGGTCGTGAGTTGACAGATTACGTCCGCGTGCCCTGGCCGCAGACAACGAAACAACGCGGAGCGGTTCAGGGCGAGATCGTTCACATTGACCGCTTTGGCAATACGATCACGAACATTGAAGCACAGTTGGTCTCCTGCGAAAGGGCGGGTACGTGTGAGCTGATGGGCGAACAGAAGGTGCGTTGCGCCTTGGCGGAATCTTACGGTGCTGTTCCGGTCAACCGCCCCGTGGCGGTGATTGGTTCGAGCGGTCTTCTGGAAATTGCGGTCAACGGAGGTTCGGCTGCCCGGCAGTTCGGATTGAAAATCGGCGACAAGGTGACCGTGCGGATGAAGTCCCGACCGAGGCTGCCAGCATGACGATGGGATTGCGGCCGACGTGACAAGCAACGGCTTGGCGGCCAGCTTGAAGGGCACGTCATTCTTTGGCCATGAACGGGCCGGGGAAGGTCGGCCAGTTCAGGATGTAAACCCGGTCCTGCGCCGCCACCGGCGAAGCATAGACCCCGTGAACCCCTGCCAGGCGCTCGTGCTCGAAATAAGCCTGCCCGCTCCCGGCGTCGAAGCACGAAACGATGGCGTCGTTGCCGGCTTGGTTTCACTGCCCTTCCTCGATACGCACCGTTTCCTGGAGCGGCGTGCTCCGCGACGAGCCGCCGACGAAGATTCTGTAATTGCCCGGCAGGATCTCCCATCGGTCCTTGTCGGCATTGAACACGGACAAGCCCAAAGGATCGATCGTCAAGTTGACCGTCTTGGTCTCACCGGGACGCAGCGGGACTTTTTCCCACGCGACCAGCCGCTTGGGTGGTTCGCCCGCGTTGTCTGGCAACGCAACATACACCTGCGCAACCTCCTCTCCGGCGACCTGGCCCGTGTTGGTCACCTTAAAGCTCACCTGCACGTTCTTGCCAGTGGTGGTCCTGAGATCTGTGTACGCATACGTGGTGTAGGAAAGGCCGAAGCCGAATGTGAAGAGCGGTTGCTTTGCTTCGGCATCGAACCATTTGTAGCCCACCTTAAGTCCTTCGGCGTAGCGGATATCGAAGCGTAACTGGGGTCTCTCCCGCCCCGCAGCGCCTCCAGCGCCCGGCTCCGCGGGTGGGCCAGGCAGTTGCACCTCGGGCAAATCTGCCTCGGTCTGGGCGAAGGTGACCGGCAGCTTGGCCGACGGGTTCACGTCGCCGAAGAGAACATTGGCTATGGCCTCGCCGCCGCGAATCCCCGGATACCAGGCCTCGATGGCCGCCGCCGCGCCCCCGATCCAGGGCATCGTCACCGGGCCGCCCGTCTCGAGCACCACGATCGTCCGCCGGTTCGCGGCAACGACTTGGGCGATCAATTGGTCCTGGTTATCCGGCAGAGACAGGTTCGAGACGTCCCGGCCTTCTGTGGCATGCTGATGGACGAATACGATCGCGACCTCCGAGGCCGAGGCGAGCCTCGCCGCCGCGGCGACATCGGCGCCGGGATCGTACTCCACCTTGACATTGGGCGCCTTGGCGCGAATAGCCTTCAGCGGCGCGGAGGGGTGCCAGAGGGCACGCCCGTCTGGGACGGCATTCCCGCCGGCCGGGTCCACCTGGTCCGAACCTCCGCCGGAGAGCACGCCGGCATCGGCGTGGGAGCCGATGACAGCGATCGATGAGACAGCGGCGATTTTCAGCGGCAGCAGACCGTCGGCATTCTTGAGGAGCACGAGGCTCGCTTCGGCGATGCGCTGGGCCACCACGGCGCCCGTGAATGGGTTCACGGGCCTGAGGACTCCAGCTTCGTCCAGCACCCCCAAGGCAAACTCCGTCCGCAGGATGCGGTGGGCCATGTCGTCCAGGCGCGCCAGGGGCACTTCCTCCTTTTGGACTGCGGCTTTGAGCGCCGCTCCCAGGAACTGGTCTCCCGGCATCTCCTGATCGAAGCCGGCCAGGACCGATTGCACGGTGCTATGCGTGGCCCCCCAATCCGACATGACCCAGCCCTTGAAGCCCCAGGTTTTCTTGAGCAACTCGTTTAGCAAATAGCCGTTCTCGCAGGCAAACTCGCCGTTGACGCGGCTGTACGCGCCCATCACCGTCCCCACTTCAGATTCCTTGATCGCAATCTCGAATGCCAGGAGGTCGGTCTCCCGCATGGTTCGCTTGTCCATGACGACGTTGTACCCCATCCGGCCGGTTTCCTGATCGTTCAGGGCATAGCGGTTGATATTCCCTACCACCCCCTGGTTCTGGGTGGCCTTCAACTCCTGGGCGATCATCTTGCCGATCAGGATCGGATCTTCGCCGAAGCACTCAAAGTTCCGGCCGTTGCGCGGGTCGCGGACCAGATTCGCCGTCCCGCCCAGCGAGACCTGGAACCCCAGATCGCGGCATTCCTTGCCCAACAACGTCCCAAAGTCGCGGGCCAGCTTCAGGTCCCAACTGGCCGCCAAAGCGAGCGCCGAAGGCAAAGCGGTGGCGTAGCGGCCGCGCCCCGCGCCGCGGCCGACCCCCGATCTCCCGTCCGTCATCTGGATGTCGAGAATGCCCAGGCGCGGGATTCCAGGGGCAAAGCCGGCGCCGCCCAGCCATTGCGCAGGCGGAGGCGGGTTGCCTCTCCACACGTCCAGCCCATGCACCAGGTTTACCTTTTCATCGAGCGTCATCTGCTCGATCACCAAAGCCGCCCTCCGGTCTGGCGACAAGCTCTTGTCCATCCAGGGGTGCTTCGGCGTTTTCTCTTGCGCCGGGTTCGGACCTTGGGCAAGAGCCGGAAGGGCGCTCGATAGCAAGATCGCCCCCATGACCGCCCTCCCCAGCAGGCCCCGGGCCATGCGGTGCGCGTGACGCGGCTTTATTCTCCGAATTGACAGGAATTGGGTTCTCGGCGTCCTCCGGCCCATTTCGGCGCCCCCCGGTTCATTGTCGCCGCCCCGGTAAGCCAGAATTGCTTTTGGTGTCTCGTTCATAATCTCCTTTGCAGGCATTGTGCTCATAATGACATTCCTGTTGTTGAAATGATTCTGCACGGTTTGAAGTGTGCGTCAAGGCAAGCCAGGACTCATTCAGTACCCGCGCGCCGCGTGGAATTGGCCATACCCCACCGCGTCATCCAGTGCCGTCCCACCCGCGATCGAAGCGCCCTCCACCTCCAGGTTGGCGCCACCATCGAGCCTAGCGGCCGGCCTTTTCCCAGGTCTTTTCACTGCCGCCGAGCCCGAGGAAGTTGGTTTTGTTGTAATCGGCGTTTGTTTTCCGGAAATCCTTCACCGCCTCATAGCCTCTCCCAGCCGGTCCAGTCCCTGCGGAAAACCTCCGAGTCGAGCTTGCTATAGCCAACGATGCTCTCCTGCGGCACCACGCCGCAGAGGACATGCTGATTCCCTTTCGCGCCCTTTTTATCGTGCGATGGCGCGCTGTTCGCCCCATGCTTCACAAAATGAATTCACGTTTGAAAAGACTTGGCTTGGGCGTCCTGGCGCTGGCGCTGACAAGCCTGGGTTCACTGGCCGGGCCCGATGCCGATTATGGCAAAATCGAGGTGCTTCGCGACACCTGGGGAATTCCACACGTCTTCTCGGAAAGCGACGCCGGAGCGATGTATGGGCTGGGGTACGCCACGGCCGAGGAGCGGGGTTTTCAGATGACTTACAGCCTGCGCATCATCCAGGGGCGGCTCGCCGAGGTGATTGGCAACGGTCCCAAAGCCGGCCGCAAGGAGACGGCCCTCGAGCAGGATCGCCGGATGCGCACCTTCGGTTGGGCACGCGCGGCGGCGCGCACGGCACCCAATCTGGATGCGGAAACGCGACAACTGCTGCAGGCATATTGTGAGGGAGTCAACGACAGCTTCGCAGCCCAAACAGCCGCGGCCAGATTGCACCCCTTGTTCGAGGGATTGGGGATCGCTCCAGAGCCCTGGACGCCGGCGGACTGCTTGCTAAGTTGGTGGCACCTGGCTCAATTCTTCGCGGGTGACGGCACCCGCGACCTCATTGCTTGGCGGAACCGGGTCGCGGCGCGTCCGGGGCAGCCTTCACCTCCGAAGCCCAGTCCCTCGTGGCTGGACGATGCAGCGGCTGTGATCCAGCGTGGGGACGTCCGCGACGAGTGGCTGCGGCGCGTCCAGGAGTTTGGCTCCGCCCACGGTCTGCAGGGGAACGGGGCAGGGGCTGACTCACCCAAGTTCAGTCATGCCTGGGTCGTGGCCGGCAGCAAGACGACCACGGGCGCGGCGGTGCTGGTGAGCGACCCGCAGACGCCCGTTCGCAATCCGCCGCTTTGGATGGAATGTCACGTGAGCGGCAACACCTTCAACGTCCGTGGCATCGGGGTGCCGGGAAGCCCGGGATTGTTGATCGGCTTCAATCCCCAGGTGGCTTGGGGGTTGACCGCCCTGGGCGCGGATCAAGCCGACTTGTTCCGGCTCGAGACCTCCGCAGAACATCCCGACGCCTACCGCTGGGACGGGCAGTGGCGCAAGATGGAAGTCAGAAGCGAGCAGATTCGCGTGAAAGGAGGAGCGACGGAAAGCTTCAGAATCCGTGAAACGCACCTGGGCCCGATTATGTCGGCCTTCTGCTTTCAGGAACCGGGCGAGCCTGAGGTGGCGCTCAAGCGGGTTCCGATCTGCGAATCGGAACGGGACACCATCCAGGCGGTCTTTGGCATGATGCGCGCGCGCAACGCCAGCGAAGTTGCCCGGGCTGCGGGCGGTTGGCGTTTCCCCAGTGCCAACTGCGTGTATGGCGATGCCAAAGGCCACATCGGCTACACGGTCCTGGGGGCCGTCCCGGTGCGCTCGCGGTTGGCCCACGATGCCGGCGGCAGCGAAGCCATGTCCGGCACCGGCGATGCCGATGATTGGCAAGGCTTCGTGCCGGCCGAGTTGTTGCCGCACGTCGCCGATCCCAAGGCGGGCTATCTGCTGAGCGCCAATCACCGGGCCATCGGGGCATTTTACCCTGTCCCGCTGGGCACCAGCACGGGGTCCATGGGCGACACCATCCGCTCCTGGCGGCTGCGCGAGCGCCTGCAACAAAGGGAGCAGTTCAGCCCGGCGGACGTCCTGGACATTCATGACGATACCGTAAGCCCTGCCCGACGGGAGATTGTGCGCCTGGGCCTTCACCTGCGCGACACGGGGCAAGGCCAGCTTTCGCAAGACGCACTCAGAGCGTTGGGTGTGCTGGAAAAGTGGCTGGCGGCCGGGGCAAGGAGTGATCTGAGGGTGGAAGGAGCAGAACTGGCGACGCGCATCAGCACGTTTTTTAGATTTGTGGCCACACCGCTGGCTTTGAAGTTCGGCGGAGGAGAGTCCGGTCTGGCAAAATTCCTCAAGGACGCTGCGACGAGGATGAAGGCAGATCCCAAGGCGGTGTTCGGAAAAGAGGAGCGTCGTTTCGTCGACAATGTCCTGAGCCAGGCCTGGAGTTTGCAGAACGGCCGGCCCGAACGGGCGGGGCAACGGCCGAGCGCGCCCTCCGGCGCGGCGAATCAGAACCTGGGGTGGTTCGACAGTTTGGACGGGTTTGGCTCGCTGGACCCCGTGGAAGATATCCAGGGCCCGGCCCTCACCTGCCTCGACGGCCAGACCATCCATTCACAAGCATCACAATCCTATACGCAATGGGTGCCGCTCCACGATGTCGATGCGGCTCGGACAATTTGTCCGGTTGGACACAGTGATAGGCCGGGGAGCGCTTTCCGCACCAGCACGATCGCATTGTGGGGCCACGGCGAGCTGCATCCCGCTCCGTTGAGCCGCCAGGCCGTCGAGAAAATCACCAAGCAGCGCCTTCATCTCGCGCCGTAAGGCCAGAATCGAACTCCACGGAGCGCAGTGCTTGCTTCCACGCGACCACCCCGCCGGAGGGCTCGCCCAGCGATTCGGTCTGCAGGACCGGCGCTTGCTAGTCCTTGAATCTCGAAGCTGGTTTTAAACTGATCGAGTTTTCAAGCGGCGATCTTTTCGGCGATGTAACCGTCCAAAGCACTTTGGAATTTGGCGAAGTCTGCTGCCAGGCTGGCGGATTCTGAGAGGCGCGGGTCGTGCAGTTCGGAGAGTCCTCGACGCAAGAGCCGCTGGTAAACGCGGCTGTAGAACAGAGCGGTCTTGAGGCCGAAGGGGGTGAGCCGATAGCGCTGAGTTTTGGGGATGCGCTCAATCAGTTCGTGCAGGCCCAAGCGGCGCAGGTCGCAGCTCATGCGCCCAGGGCTGATTTTGGATTCGGAGATTCCGAGCAACTGCGAGAGCAATGGCCGCAGTTGACGATTGCGAAAGCCCTCGAGCTGGAGGCAGAACAGGACCAACACCGCCAACAACGCCTGCACCCGCTCCTGACCAAAAGGCAGGGAGGACACATGCTGGCCGTCGACCTCGGCCGGTTTCTGGAGTTGATCAAACGCCTCGGCCCCGATGTGGCAGTCGTGAGTCAGTTGCTCCACTTCCAGCACTCGCCGGTTGGCGGCGAAGCCGATCTGGCGCAAGGCGGCCAGATTTTTGAGGCGTCGGCCCACCTCGAAGTCGTAAGTGTTGTTGATCGTGGTTTCGGTCCGCAACCCTCGGCCTTCTTTATGGTATTGTTTGAGGTGGGCGTTCTTGTAGTAGACGTGCAGGGAGGGCACGACGCCCTCGGTGACAATGCGCGTCCGGCCTCGGCCGTCGGTGGCGGTTTTTCTTCGCATCTTGCGGGCAAAGATCAACTGCACCTGTTCGGGACGGCCCAAATCGATGTTTTCGCGGATGACTTCCTCGAAGAAGCAGCGCCCGTGGACGGGGCGGTCCCAGACCTGGGTCAGGGAGAACTCGGCCTGGAGCGCCGACAAATCATAGCGATAGCCGGCCTGCCGGTCCTTGGCGCTGTAAGGGTGAGGCAGGCGGGCCAGCCATTTGCGAAAGAAGGCTACGATCTGGGTGTCGCTTAATCCGTCACTGAGGCGCTGGGCGGCTTGGGGATCGGCGCAGGAGAGCAGGCCGTTGTCCATGGCTTGAAAGGCAATGCCGCGCTGCGCCAGTTGGCCCTTCTAACTCTGCCCAAGAACGCGAGTGCGAAGCTTCCATCACGAGGTGTAACGATGGTTGAGGGAACTATCAATGGCTTCCCTTTTCGAGCCGCTCTCGAACCAAACGGCAAAGGAAGTCACTGGCTCAGGGTTAACAAAGCCATGCACGATGCTGCAGGCGCAGACGCTGGAGACACGGTAACGGTGGAGATTACGCGGGCCGGAGAAGAACCGGAGACCAGGGTGCCAATGGATCTACGCAAAGCCCTTGCAGCTGCCCCGCTGGCGCAGGCATTGTGGGCGGATATCACACCAATCGCGCGCCGGGACTGGATTCTCTGGATAAGCTCAGCCAAGCAACCGGAAACGCGCCGGCGCCGGCTCGAGAAAGCTTGCGCCATGCTTGCATCTGGAAAGCGACGAGTATGTTGTTTTGGCGGTATAAAGTGGCTTATGAAAAATCACGCATCATCAGGCGGAATATGGCTTCGGTTGCCGAACTCAAAAAATCGTTTTCCGCCGAGATCGACAAAGTAGAAAACCGCGAAGATTTGGAGAAGCTGCGCGTGAAATATTTGGGCCGCGAGAAGGGGATTCTCACGGCAGTTTTGCGTTCGCTTGGCGGTATGGCGCTCGCGAAGAGGAAGGAGCTCGGTCCGCAGGCGCAGGAATTGAAGCGGGAGGTCGAGAAACTTTTGAGCAACAGAATGGCGATGGTCCGTAATTCTTTCCAAGGATTTTCTTGAATGTTGCGATCGCTGAGGAAGTAAAGTCGCCATCGAAGTGATTACCGCGTTCCACGCGGATTCGCGCGGCCCAGCTAATCCGGCTTTGCCCGTACTCGGACCCGAGGAGACTTGATGGGCAGGCCGTCAGGGAGTTCGACGTTCCAGGCGCGCTGCACCCCGTCCACCTCCAGGAGTAGCCTTCCGTGGACGGACTTCGCCCCGACCTGGTCCTTCAGCAGGAGGAAGTCGGGGCCGAGTTGATCGGCCGGGAGCTCCCAATCATCCAGAATCAAGCTGATCTTCAGGCGCGCGGAATGTCCGGTGACAATGCTCATGATTTCTTTGTTTGGCAGGAATTCAGGGATGCGCGTCGGCGGCTCATCTGGGCCCATTCTGGCGGGCGGCTAGAAGAGCGGATCCTCCGGGTCCGGCTTCGCCATTGCCTTCCTTGAATTTCGTCATGTGCGCGCCCTCCAGCGAGCGAGGCGACCGGCTCCTTCACTCATCCTCGGAGAACCCGAAGTAGTACCTGGGGTGGTGCTGAAACAGCAACGAGCCGAGTTTCTGGTCGGTTCGCCTCCGGACCACTACGAAGGGTGCGGCGAATCCTAGCCCGGATATTTCATAACCCGACGCGAAATTCGACCAAAAAGCTCTGCGGTAGCCCTGATTTTACTGAGCCTTTCACATTGGCGGCGGTCTGCTCTGCTGGCGACAGGGTGTTGGGAGT
>Ga0187877_1002500_pt1 | contig 16270 bp, 13 predicted proteins | sample June2016WEW_17_1_3_FD_132430 | JGI IMG/M metagenome (GOLD analysis project Ga0187877, IMG submission 132430) | Peatland microbial communities from SPRUCE experiment site at the Marcell Experimental Forest, Minnesota, USA - June2016WEW_17_100 | ecosystem: Environmental > Terrestrial > Soil >... | reverse complement strand
ATCGCCGGTTTTTCAGCGATCACCTTTATCCAGACTTTGAAAAGCGGATGGCTCTCCCTGCGGGAGATGTGGGAGGGAGCGCGGTGGCAGAGAGCGGCGATTGCTACGGCCTGTCTTCTTCTCTACTCCGCCTTTCTGAAAGACCTGGGTTTCCTGATGGCCACCTTTCTCCTGATGACCTACCTCTTCCGGATGCTGGAGGCGTCCAGCTGGAAAGCGACCGTTTTTTCCGCTCTCCTCACAACCCTGGGGTTTTACCTGGTCTTTCAGACCTGGCTTGAAGCCCAACTTCCCCGCGGCTGGCTGAGTTTTTAGGGACCTTGGCTATGGAGATCATCCATAACTTGTTATTTGGCTTCAGCGTTGCCCTCCAGCCCAACAGCCTCCTGATGTGCTTCATCGGTGTTTTACTGGGGACTCTGGTCGGCGTCCTCCCGGGATTAGGCCCGGTGGCCGCCATGTCTCTCCTCCTCCCCACCACGTACAGTGTTAACCCGGTCAGCGCGGTCATCATGCTGGCGGGCATCTACTATGGGGCCATGTATGGCGGCTCCACGACTTCCATCCTTCTCAACATTCCCGGGGAAGCCGCCTCGGTTGTGACCTGTCTAGACGGATACCAGATGGCCCGCCACGGAAGAGCTGGCCCGGCTCTGGGCATCTCGGCCATGGGGTCCTTCATCGGCGGGACCATCAGCGTTGTGGGCCTCATGCTTGTCGCCCCCCCTCTGGCCGAGGTGGCCCTGCAATTCGGGCCGCCCGAATACTTCTCCCTGATGATCATGGGAGTCATCATGCTGACTTTTCTGGCTGGGGATTCCATGCCCAAGGCGCTTTGCATGGCCGCCCTGGGGATCTTCTTGGGAAGCATCGGTATGGACATTCTTTCGGGCACGGAGCGGTTTACTTTCGATATACCCATACTGATTGACGGGGTAGGACTGGTCCCCGTGGCCATGGGTCTCTTCGGAATTTCGGAAGTGCTTCTCAACGTGGAAATCTCCCTGAAGCGGGATATATTTAAGACTTCCCTAAAAGGATTGCTTCCCAACCTGGAGGATTGGAGGCAAAGCTTATGGCCCATTATCCGGGGTTCGGTACTCGGATTCTTCCTCGGAATTCTCCCCGGTGGCGGCGGGGTTATCGCTTCCTTTACGAGTTACGCGGTGGAGAAAAGGGTCTCCCGCCACCCGGAAAGGTTCGGCTATGGAGCGATCGAAGGAGTGGCCGGTCCGGAGACGGCGAACAATGCTGGCACTGGAGGTGCTTTCATTCCTCTCCTGACCCTGGGACTTCCGTCGAATGCGGTCATGGCCATTCTGTTAGGTGCAATGCTGATCTACGGGATGCAGCCCGGACCCATGCTCATCAAGGCTCACCCCGATCTTTTCTGGGGCGCGATCACCAGTATGTACATCGGAAACGCCATGCTCCTCGTCCTGAATCTCCCGCTGATCGGTCTCTGGGTAAAAATCCTGAAGATCCCTTATCGTCTCCTTTTTCCTCTCATCCTGCTCTTCTGTCTGGTGGGCGCCTACAGCCTCAACAACAACACGGCTGAGGTCGCCATGATGGTCATCTTCGGGGTTCTCGGCTACTTCCTGAGAAAGTTCAAGTATCCTCTTGCGCCGGCTATCCTGGCCCTGGTTCTCGGTCCGATGCTGGAGAAAGCTCTGCGTCAGTCCCTGCTCATGTCGGTGGGAAGCGGGTGGATCTTTGTGACCCGGCCAATCTCGCTGGTTACTCTCTTAATTAGTTTTGCCCTCCTCGCCTCATCGCTACTCCCCTGGATGAGAAAGAGACAGGAAAAAATCCGTGAGGCGGCTGATAAAGACTGATGACCCGCCCTTTTCCATTTAATCCATTAAGGCTCCCCCACTCACATTCAGGGTCGCGCCAGTAATCCAGCCTGAGGTTTGATCGCAGGCTAAAAACAGGATTGCCTCGGCAACGTCCTCCGGCGTTCCCAATCGGCCCAGGGGAATCTGGGCCAGCCTCTCTTTTAGTTTGGATTCGGGGATGCTGAACCCCATCTCGGTTTTGATTCGCGATGGCATGACGGCGTTCACGTTGATGCCATAGCGGGCTACCTCCAGGGCGATGGCTTTCGTTAAGGCCAGGATGCCGGCTTTGGAAGAGGCATAGTGAGCCCCTCCCGCGAAACCTCCGGTCTTGGCCGAAACGGAGGACATGTTTATGATCTTACCGTACTTCCTTTCGATCATCCCCGGAAGAACGGCCCGAGAGCATAGAAAGACCCCCCCGAGGTTTACCGCAATGACTCTCTCCCACTCAGCGGGATCCATCTCCACCACCGGCACTTTCAGTCCCTGTCTTTTGGGGGAAATCCCCGCATTGTTCACCAGGATGTCAATTTTCCCAAAAACACCGAGGACTTTTTTTATAGCGTTTTCCACGGATTTTTGGCTGGCCACATCGGCCTCTAGAGACAGGGCTCGGACATCCAGGGCCTCGGCATCCTTGGCCGTTTTAGAAGCCGCTTCCCCATTTATATCCAAAACCCCCACATCCGCTCCTTCTCTGGCCAACGCCAAAACGATCCCCCGGCCGATCCCGGCCCCTCCCCCCGTGACTACTCCCGCCTTGCCTTTTAAGCGCATTCGTTTTCTCCTTTTCTTCGAACCAACAATTCTTGGTTACGGGTTAACCTCATAAGTTCAGATCTGCCTGGCCACCCGGAAACCTTCCTGGCCAGTTGCTGCAATATCCTTCCCTCATTGATTTCCCTGAAGCAGGAAATAGCAATCGACCTCAACCCCTCCAGAAGGTTTTCCAGGGGAATAATCGCGCCGATTCCCAATTTAGTCCATATTCCGGAGGCAGGTCAATAGGCAGATCAACCCCCGCGTACCTTACCCTGATACATTACCCGAAACTTCGGTAAGTGCCTCTTACTCGACTCTATTCTCCCTTGGTTGACAAAATCTTTTTTTCCTTGACATAATGGTTATAACATCATAATGTATGCGCCGATTGCAGGCAGGGGCGAGTTTTTCTTCTTTCTTTTCACCTTTGGGAATCTTTAACCCATCTTCTTTCCATGATCCGAAAGCTAAAAAAAGGGCCAGTTCCCCTCTATTACCAGCTGGAAAGAGCTCTGCGAAAACGCATTCTCACGGGCAAGATAATCCCTTCCAGCCAATTTCCAACAGAACGGCAGTTAGGTGAAGAGTTCGGGGTCAGTCGCATCACGGTCCGCCAAGCCCTGATGATTCTGGAGAATGAAGGACTGCTCCGTCGAGAACAGGGGCGCGGGACCTTCGTCATCAAGAGGGATGGGGGCAGGATTCCTTATGACCTCTACGGGTATGTAGACGATCTATTTTTTCTCGGGGCTCAATCCCGCCTGAAGCTGAACGGAAAAAAATTGATAAAGGTCGATTCCCGGGTTGCTTCCGACATGAATATGGAAGAAGGAGAAGAGGTTTATTTATTCGATGGAATTCGGCTTTTTAATGGAAACCATACTGCCTTCTTTCAGGCCTACTTACCGAAAAGGGTCGGCGGGAAAATTCCCTTAAAGGAGTTGAGCACTCCGTTTTTAATCGCTGCTGTAGAGCGGATTTCGCTGGAGATGGTCAAGAAAGCTCATCAGACCATAACCGCTGCGGTCGCCACCAGGCGGCTCGCTTCGGTTATGAAGCTCCAAGTGGGCCATCCCCTTTTGGTGATCAAGCGTATTTATTTCTCCAAGAAAGGGAATGTCTTGGAGATGGCGGTGACCCATTTCCCGGGTGACCGCTACCAGTCAGTGGCCAAGCTGGAAAGGATAGTCTCATAAATACAGGTACGAGACACGAGGAACGAGGAACGAGGATAAGAAGGGAAATTTCAAAGTCCAGATTCCAAATTACAAAAATCAGGACCGAAAATCGAGGAGCAAGGAACTAGGGAGAGGATACAAAGATGCCTGGACCCTAAAAGGAGAGTAAAGTCCTCAGTTTTGCGCGGGCTTTAGCCAGCCCCAAACTTGAAGTTTCAACCCGGGGGTTATAACCAAGAGGAGGAACGATGGCGGATAAGAAGATTGTTGCATTGGGTGGAGATGGCGTCGGGCCGGAGGTCATGGAAGTCACCTGCCAGATACTGGAGAAGGCGGGATTTGGGCTGGAAATTTTAAAGCCTCCCTGCGGCAGCGAGGCCTTGAAGACCCAGGGAAATGCCTTTCCCGAAGAAACCAAAAAGCTCTGCGACGAGTCCGATGCCATTCTTTTCGGGGCGACCGGAGGGCCGTCGTCTGGCATTCTGGCCTATCTGCGCTGGATTATGGACAACTATATAAACCTCCGACCGGTGAAATATTATCCCGGTGCATTCTCTCCCCTGAAGAATCCCGAAGGAATCGATTTCATGCTGATCCGGGAGAACAGTGAAGGCCTGTATCCGGGGAGGGAGGGGGATATCCCCTGGCTGGCAAAGAGGATTTCTGACTATAAGGATCCGTTTGGCCGGACTTTGGATTTTTATGGGGAAGGCAAGTTTGCCATACGCCTGATCACCCGGAAAGGGTCCGAGCGGATTGCCAAATATGCGGTCCAATTGGCGCAAGAGAGGAAATCTCAGGGCTTCCCCGGGAAAGTCACCTGCCTCACCAAGGCCAACGTCCTGCGCCAGTCGTGCGGGCTTTTCCGGCAGATCGTCGAGGATGAAGTGAAGAAAGCCCCGGGGATTGCCTATGAGCATTTCCATGCGGATGACGCGGCCCGCCGATTGATCCGGTTTCCCAGAGAGTTCGATGTGATCGTTACGACTAACATGTTCGGGGATATTTTGGCGGATGGAGCCGGAGAAGTGATCGGGGGGTTGGGGATTTCCCCCAGTGCCTGCATGGGCGGGAAGAAACCGTATTTTGAGCCGGTGCATGGATCGGCCCCGGATATCGCAGGAAAGGGAATGGTGAACCCCACGGCGATGATTCTATCGGCCAAGATGATGCTGGATTGCCTGAAGATGCCCAAAGAAGCCCAGGCCCTGGAGAAGGCAGTGGCTAAAGTATACCGGGAGGGGAAGCATCTTACGGCTGACCAGGGTGGAAAGGCGAGTACGAAGGAATTTGCCGCCGCCATCTTACAGAAAATCTGAAAATCATTTACTGCAGAGAACGCGGAGAGCGCAGAGACGACGTTGAATCCGCGAGCAAGTTAAAGGCCGGATTCAGAAGTTAGGAATCCGGCTTTATTACCCCTTGCGCCTTACGCCTCACGACTTACGGCTTTAAAAGGAGGTCTGGGATGTTTGATGCCAAGAAAATGGAGGAATTAGAAAAACAGCAAAAGGACTGGAAGTCGGAATGTCTGCAGAAAAGCCTGGACAAGATCAAAATGAAGGCTGAACATTTTCCGAAGCAATTCTACAGCCCCCTGGACATCCGCGATTTCGACCATGGACGGGACCTGGGTTTTCCGGGGGATTATCCTTTTACCATGGCCAGCCATCCCACCGCCATACCCGCGGAGTTCTTAGTGGGAGCCCGGGCCCGTTACTCCGGCTTCGGGACGTCCGAAGATACCCGCGACCATTTTAAATTCCTGGTGTCCAAAGGGTTTACCGGCCCGAGTGTGGCCTTCGATCTGCCGACTCAGATCGGGTACGATTCCGATCACCCCCTGGCAGTGGGAGAGGTGGGCAATATCGGCGTCGCCTGCTGCACTCTTCGCGACCTGGAGGTCATCTTCGATGCCTTCCAGGGCCTGCCCATGGAAAACCTGCGGACCTCCTTCACCTGCAATGCCCAGACCGTGGTCATATTGGCCATGTATGTAGCCCTGGCGGAGAAGAAGGGGGTTCCGCTGGCGAAGCTAACCGGAACCGTTCAGAATGACATCCTGAAGGAATATGTGGCCCGCGGAACCTACATTTTCCCGCCGGGGCCCTCCCTGCGCCTGGTAGCGGATACCCTCGTTTACGGGACGAAATTTTTACCCCGGTTCAATGTCATGTCGATCAGCAGCTACCATATCCGGGAAGCTGGAGCCTCGGCTGCCCAAGAACTGGGCTTCATGTTTGCGAATGCCATCGCCTACATTGAAGCCGGGCTAAAGGCCGGTTTGCAGGTCGATGATTTCGCCCCACGATTAAGTTACCTCGGGGGGTGCGGCAGCCATTTCTTCCAGGAAGTAGCCAAGTTCCGGGCCGCCCGGCGCATCTATGCCAAGCTCATGAAAGAACGATTTGGCGCCCAGGACCCTGATTCCATGCGTTTGCGCTATCCATCGGGGAATGCGGCCCACACCTTCACGGTGAAAAAGCCTCTGAACAACATCGTCCGGGCCACGGTGCAGGCCATGTCCACCCTTCTGGGCGGTTGCATGGGCGGAGGTTTCGCCGTTCCTTATGACGAAGCCCTGGGCCTCTACACCGAACGTTCCCGGAAAATTGCCGATGATACTCCCCGCATCCTGAGGATGGAAACCCGATTGGGGGATATGATCGATCCACTGGCGGGTTCCTACTATGTTGAATATCTGACCAACCAGGTGGAGGAGGAGGTCTGGAAAATTCTGGAGAAGATCGATTCTCTGGGCGGCGCGGTCAAGGCCATCGAAAGAGGGTATATGCAGCAGGAGATTGCCCGCAACGCTTACCAAATCCAACAGGATCTGGAGAACGGGAAACGGGTCATCGTGGGAGTGAATAAATTCGTAGAAGAAGAGGAGCCGTTTGAGGGCGGAATGGGATTCGATCCCACGGTGGAGGAGAGACAGCTGGCCAATTTAGCCGAAATCAAGAAGGAGCGGGATAACCAAAAAGTCAAGACCGCTCTCGATCAAATCAGGAGGGCCGCTGAAGGAAAGGAGAACCTGATGGGCCCGGTGATTGAAGCGGTGAAGCTCCAGACCACCATGGGAGAGATCTGTAAGGTGCTAAGGGAAGTATTTGGCGAATACCAGCCCTATACACAATTATAAAGACAGTGTCAGGGTCAGTAATCGGTGTCAGTAGCAAAAAAAATAAATGACCCCAACGCTATTCACTGACCCTAAGAGGAAGGAAACATGCCCCCGCTTCTGCAGAACGTCCGTATCCTCGATCTTTCCCGCATGCTCGCCGGCCCCTATGGATCCATGCTTTTAGGGGACCTGGGTGCAGAGGTGATCAAGATCGAAGAGCCTGCCGGGGATTTTACCCGTACTCCCGCGCAATATCATATGGGTGGGATCGGGGCCTATTTCCTGGCCATCAACCGGAATAAAAAATCCATTGTCCTGGACCTTACTACCCAAAAGGGGAGGGAAGTTTTCCATGATTTGGTAAAAATTTCCGACGTGGTCTATGACAACCTCCGGCCTGCAGTGTTGAAGAAAATTGGAGCGGATTATGAAACCCTGAGGAAGATAAATCCTAAGATTATTTCCTGCTCGGTCAGCGGTTTCGGGCAGGATGGGCCGGACCGGGATCTTCCGGCCTACGATCTGACGATACAGGCCCGCGGGGGAGCGATGGGGATCACGGGTGAAAAAGAAGGGGCCCCGGTCCGGATGGGCCTTCCAATGGGGGACCTGGCCGGCGGCATGTTCGCTGCCTATGGAATCGTGGCCGCGCTTTTCGACCGGGAAAGGACGGGCCAGGGGAAGAGATTGGACATCAGCCTACTGGATTGCCAGGTTTCTCTTCTGACCTACATGGCCACTTATCATTCCATCGGAGGACTGATTCCGAAACCTCAAGGAGCCTCGCACGAAGTCCTGGTTCCCTATCAATCCTTCAAGACCAAGGATCTTTATCTGGTAGTAGCCTGCCCCACGGAGAAATTCTGGCAGTCCCTGTGCCGGGTGCTGGGGAGGGAGGACCTCATCGGCCACCCCCATTTTAAGGATGCGCTGCAACGGATCATCAACCGGCAAGAGCTTTATCAGATTCTTCAGGACATTTTCCTCACCAGGACAGTGGACGAATGGATGGAGGTTCTAAGGCAGGAGGATGTTCCCAGCGCTCCGGTGAACACCCTCGACCGGGTCATGACCGACGCTCAACTCCTCCATCGCCGCATGGTCGTCGAAGTTGATCACCCCGTTTCTGGAAAGTTCAAATCCGTAGGGAATCCGGTCAAAGCTTCGGGAGGAGAGGAAGTTTATCATCATCCACCGGCTTTAGGAGAGCATATGGAAGAGATTCTCCGCGGCCTTCTGGGTTACGATTCTCAAAGAATCGAGCAGCTAATTCAGCAAAAAATCACCGTTCAGGCAGGCAAGGGGAGTGCAAAGGCCTGAAAAAATTAAAGAGCGAGGAGGGCAAGATGAGGTTGATGAAAATAATGGGGGGAATTTTTTTGGTTCTCCTGGTCCCGGTTTGGGCTATGGGGGAATATCCGGATAGGGATGTCACCGTCTATAACGGTTCTTCAGCGGGAGGAGTAACAGACCTGGCCTCCCGTCTTCTATCGGATACGGTCGGCAAAGCTATCGGCCAGCCGGTGGTGGTAGTGAATAAACCGGGGGCGGCTCATACGGTCTGCGCTAACCTGGTGGCCAATGCCAAGCCCGACGGGTACACCCTGGGTGCCTTATCGTCCAGCGCCTTCACCCAGGTTCCCCACATGAGAAAAGTTCCCTATGATTTTAGAAAAGATTTTACCTGGATCGTTACTTACACCGAATATACCTCGGGCCTCGTGGTCAGAGCGGATGCTCCCTGGAAGACTCTGGAGGAATTTTTGGACTATGCCAAGAAAAACCCGGGGAAAATTATCTACGGTAGTGACGGCTTTGGAATGGGCACGCACATTCTCATGGAATACATCGCCCTGAAAAGAGGGGGGATCGACTGGAAACATGTGCCCATTGCCGGAGGACCCAAGCTGGCCACAGCATTGCTGGGCGGGCATATTCACGCCTGGTCCGCAGCCGGGACGCACGTTCAAATGATCAAGGATAAAACCGTGAGGCTCCTGGTCAGTTTCAACAACTATCGAATGAAGGCCGCCCCGGATGTTCCGACGTTGCAGGAGTTAAAGATTACCGACCTTTCCGTCGGAACCGCCCTGGTCATCGTCGGGCCCAAGAACCTCCCGGAGCCGATCCTGAAAAAGCTGGAGGATGCCTACGTAAAGGCGATGAAAGAACCTTCCTATTTGGGATACATGGACAAAGTGGAATTCCCCCATGTTTTTCTCGGGTCCAAGGAGACCGCCAAAACCATGGAATTGCAGTCCAAAGGATGGGGGGAGATGATTCGGCTGACCGGAATCAAGGAAGATCAAAAATAAGCGCTTAGTACGAGATCCGTAGGGGCACGATGCCTCGTGCCCCTACAAGTCCGGGAAAAAGTAAAAACGATTCCCCTATAAGAGGTTATCCGTGAAACGTTTTGACAAGATCGGGTCTCTCCTATGTCTCGTTGTGGCCGCGGTCGCAATCTGGCAATCGGTAACCATCCCCATGGGCAGGATCGGCAAGCCAGGACCGGGATTTCTCCCGTTCTGGGTAGGGGTCATCCTGGCCCTGCTCTCTGTTATCTTATGGATCGAAGCGAGTATTCGCAAGCCTTCTCCTGATCAGGTCCGATTTCTCTCCGGTGAAGGGAAGTGGCAATACGTGATTTTTACGGGCATCGCCCTTTTAGTCTATACAGCGCTGATGGAAATATTGGGATTCCGCATCAGCACGTTCCTGGTTTTGATTTTCTTATTCTGGTTTATCGGTAAACTAAAATGGTGGGTGTCTTTAACCGGAGCGCTCGTAGTGACGGTCGGTACCCATTTGATTTTCAAGGTGGTCTTGAAAGTTCAACTCCCCATGGGTCTCTTCAGATTCTGAGAGGAGGAATTCTTGGGATACCTGGATAGCATTATTTTGGGGTTTTCCGTCTGTCTTCAGCCGATCAATCTCTTGTACTGCTTTATCGGGGTTTTCGTTGGAACGCTGATCGGGGTCCTCCCCGGAGTAGGCCCCGTGGCTACCATTTCCATGCTCCTCCCGGCAACCTTCAAGATGACCCCCGTGGGGGCCATCATTATGCTGGCGGGAATCTACTACGGAGCCATGTACGGGGGGTCCACCACGTCCATATTGGTCAACATCCCCGGAGAGACGGCTTCCGTCGTCACCTGCCTCGACGGCTATCAGATGGCCCGGAAGGGCAGGGCCGGCCCGGCGTTGGGGATCGCTGCTTTCGGTTCGTTCATTGCCGGGACCTTTTCGGTGCTGGCTCTTACTTTCATGGCTCCTCCATTGGCCACCATCGCCATCCGGTTCGGGCCGCCGGAATATTTTTCGCTCATGGTCCTCGGGCTGACCCTTTTGATCTACCTGGCCCACGGTTCCATGTTGAAGGCGCTGATGATGTCCTGCGTGGGCCTGCTGTTGAGCTTCATCGGCCTGGACAATATGTCCGGATATGAACGTTTCACTTACGGGATCGCCACCCTGGAAGATGGGATTGGACTGGTCCCCGTAGCCGTTGGAATATTTGGGCTGGGAGAGGTCCTGAGCAACATCGAAGAGTCGATGGGAAAACGGGAGATTTTTCATGCCAAAATCACTAGCCTTCTCCCTAACTGGCAGGACTGGAAAGACTCGGCTTTGCCCATTGCTCGCGGGTCGGTTTTTGGTTTTATCCTGGGGATTCTTCCCGGGGGAGGGCACGTCCTGGCGTCGTTTGCCTCTTATGCCATCGAAAAGCGTTTCTCCAGGCATCCGGAGAAATTCGGGCAGGGAGCCATCGAAGGGGTGGCCGGACCGGAATCGGCGAACAATGCCGGGGCCGGGGGACAATTCATCCCTCTTTTGACCCTGGGAATTCCAGCCAGCCCGGTAATGGCCCTGATGCTGGGAGCCCTGGTTATTTTTGGTCTGCAGCCCGGACCTTTACTTATGACCCGAAGCCCCGATCTCTTCTGGGGGGTGATCATCTCCATGTACATCGGAAACATCATGCTTTTGGTTTTAAACCTTCCCCTGATCGGCTTATGGGTTCACGTGCTCCGAATTCCCTATCCGATTCTTTTTCCTTTGATTGTGCTGTTTTGCCTGATCGGCGCCTACAGTATCAGCAATAATATTTTCGACGTGTTCATCACCGTCCTTTTCGGGATCATCGGGTACCTGATGAAAAAGGTCCGTTTTGAGGCCGCCCCGATGCTCCTGGGGATGGTCTTAGGCCTGATGATGGAAGATGCTCTCCGGCAATCCCTTATCATGTCCGGGGGGAGTTTCAGCATCTTCTTGAATCGCCCCCTATCCGCAGGTTTTATAGTTGCAGCGATCATCCTCCTGGCCATTCCAGCGGTCCGGGGAGGGAAAAAACTTTTAGTTGACAAAATACCGGAAGATGCATAACCGGAAAAGGAGAAGAGATGGAACAAAATTTATTGCTCACCGAAAAGAAAGACCGCGTTTTCCTGATCACTTTCAATCGCCCGGAGAGGCGGAATGCCCTTTCGCCGCTACTGCTCTATCAGCTCTCCGAGCTGCTAGGACAGCTGAAAAAGGAAGATGAGGTCCGCTGCATCGTTTTGCGGGGGGCAGGGGACAAGGCTTTCTCCTCGGGGTATGACATCACGGCCATTCCCACGGACGTCAGCCCGGAGGTGATGGAGGCTTTGAGGAAGAAGAACCCTCTCCAGACGGCCCTGGAAGCCATCGAGGATTTTCCCTACCCGGTAATCGCCATGATCAACGGGGTGGCTTTTGGTGCGGGTTGCGAGTTGGCGGTGGCCTGTGACATCCGGATCGCCGTGGACACGACCCGTTTAGGGATGCCCCCGGCCAAGCTGGGCTTGATTTATATGCCTGCCGGGATCATGCGATTTGTGAATGCCGTCGGCATGGCCAATGTGAAAGAGATCTTCTTTGTCGGTCGTTATTTTCCCGCTTCCCGGGCCAAAGAGATGGGGCTGGTTCATTATCTGTTGCCGCCCGATCAACTCGAATCCTTCACCGAGGAGATGGCCCGGGAGATTTCGGGGAATGCTCCTCTTTCTCTCAAGGGAATGAAGTTCATCTTCAATACCTGCCTTAAATTTCAGAAGATCGACCCGGAAGATATGAAGGCCATTGAGATGTTGGTAGGCCAGGCTTTCAACAGCGAAGACCTCAAAGAGGGGCAGAAGGCTTTCCTGGAAAAAAGGAAGCCAGTCTTTAAAGGACGGTGAGCCCATGCGATGGGACGATGAGGCTGAGGTCCTGATCATTGGCTTTGGGGGAGCCGGAGCGGTGGCGGCCATCAGTGCCCACGATTCAGGAGCCAAGGTTTTGATCGTGGAGAAAATGGAAAAGGGCGGAGGCAATACCAATATCTCCATCGGGGGATTCCTCAGCCCCAGGGATTTTGCCGGTGCACTGCAATACCTGGAGAGCCTGTGTTCCCGGGTCTTCCGGATCGTTGATGCAGAGCTGGTTCGAGTCTATGCTGAAGAATGCATGAGAAACCGGGAGTGGTTTGAAAGCCGGGGCGCCAAGACCCACGTATACGGTGGGGCGGCATTCCCCCAATTACCCGGGGCTGATTCCATCGAAAAAAGGATGGTTACGGGGAGCAACACCGTAGAGGAGAATTCTCTCTGGAATTTTCTCCGCTCTCAGGTGGAAAGGCGACAAATCCCGGTCTGGTATTCCTCTCCCGCAAAGGACCTGCTCACGGATGCCCAAGAGGCGGTGATCGGGGCAACGATCCAGAAGGAGGGGAAGGAAAGGGCGGTTAAAGCCGGACGGGCCGTCATTCTTACCTGTGGCGGTTTTGAATATGATGACTGGTTGAAGGCCAACTACCTGAAGGGCTATCCTTATTATTCTTTTGCCACACCCGCAAACACAGGAGATGGCATTCGGATGGCCCAGCGAGTGGGGGCCGACCTCTGGCATATGGCTGGAGTCTCCAGCCCTTTGGGCTTCAAGGCCCCGGAGTTTGAAGCTGCCTTCTTTATTCGCCCGCCGTCCAACCGCTATATTTTTGTGGACCAGAATGGGAAACGCTTTACTTCGGAAGTCGAAATTCATGCGTATAACTTTGCTGTGGATTTATTCGATCCCCACACCTTAACCTTTCCCCGCATTCCCTGCTTTTTGATCTTTGATCAAGCTGTCCGGGAAACCGGGCCCATGGGTTTACCCAGTTTGGGGTATAACCGGGGAAGGTATTCCTGGTCAAAGGACAACAAAACGGAAATTGAGCGGGGCTGGATCCTGAGGGATGAGGCCCTTGCCGGCCTGGCAAGAAAGGTTGGCGTCGACCCAGGAGCTTTGGAGAAGACAGTGGCGGAGTATAACCGTTATTGTGAACTTGGCGAGGACTCCGTGTTCCACCGCCCCAAGGATAAGCTTGCCCCCGTGGGGCCAGGTCCGTACTATGCCATGAAACTCTGGCCCTGTCTCCTCAACACCCAGGGTGGACCCAGGAGGAACGTGAGGGCGCAAGTCCTCTACCCGGATGGCCATCCCATCCCCCGTCTTTACAGCGCAGGAGAATTGGGTTCCCTTTTTGGTCTCCTCTACCAGGGGGCAGGGAATATTGGTGAATGCCTGGCTTTCGGCCGTATCGCCGGCCGGGAAGCCTCAAAAGAGCCCACCAAGGAATGAGGAACGAGGATCGAGGAGAAAGGTTCAAGGTACAAGTAACAAGGAACCAGAAACGAGCAACCAGCACTGAGGAAGGAGGGGGGAAACATGGAAGTCACCAAAGCGCTGTCCGAATATATTGTTAGCCTAAAATTTTCTGATCTACCTGGAGATGTTGTCGAGGGGGCCAAGACCTGTTTCCTCGACTGGCTGGGGGTCACGTTGAGCGGCTCAAAAGAACCGCTGACCGACATTCTCCTTCAGACAGGGGAGGCCCAGGGGGGGAAGCCTCTGGCCACGATCGTCGGCAGGAATAAAAAGACTTCCCTCCTGCAAGCTGCCTTGATCAACGGGTCAGCCTCTCATGCCCTGGATTTTGACGACGTCCACTTAGGGATGATGGGCCATCCCTCTGCCCCGGTATTCCCGGCCATACTGGCATTGGGAGAATGGAAGAAATCTTCGGGCAAAGATTTTATCGCTGCTTTCATCGCCGGATTCGAAGCGGAGTGCCGCATTTCCTCCATCGTATACCCGGAACACTATCTTTGCGGCTGGCATGCCACCGGGACCCTGGGGCATTTCGGGGCAGCGGCCGGTTGCGCCAATTTGCTCGGACTGACTCCCTCTCAGACCGTTTATGCTCTCGGGATCGCCGGGACCCAGGCTTCCGGGATCAAACAAGTATTCGGCACCATGTGCAAGCCTTTCCATGCCGGGAAAGCGGCCATGAACGGTCTTCTGGCTGCCCTGCTGGCCGAAAAGGGCTTCACCTCTTCCACGGATATGCTGGAAGGAGGTAAGGGATTCTCCAAGGTCTTTTCCACCCGTATGGACCCGCCCAAAGCTCTGGAACGATTGGGGGAGGATTATGCGATTCGGGCGGTTATCTTCAAACGTCACGCCTCCTGCTTTGAAACCCATCCGGCAATCGACGCCGTGTTGGCCCTGAAAGAGGAGCAGGGGCTCACCGCGGATCAGGTGGATTCCATTCACCTCGAAGCTTACACGGTTGCCTGTGATATCGCTGGAATCCCAACCCCTAAGACCGGACTGGAAGGGAAATTCAGCCTCGCATTCTGCGTGGCCCTCGCCCTGGGCGATGGAGACACCGGGGAGCCTTCATTCAATAATGAAAAAGTCCGTGATCCCCGGCTGGTTGCTTTGCAAGATAAGGTAAATATCACCCCTGATCCCGGCCTCTCTCCTTCCCGGGCCAAGATTAAGATTTTCACCAAGGACGGCCGAATTCTGGAGAAATTCATGGAAACTCTAGACCTGTCCAAAGATCGAGAAAAGATGAAAAAGGATTTAACCCGGAAATTTCACGATCTTTCTACCCCAATCCTTGGAGTGGAGAAAACGGAAACACTAATCTCCAAAATTCGGAGGTTGGACAAGGTCTCCAACTTGGGGACATTGACCAGATTGAGTAAAGGACAAAAACTACTGCTGAATATCGCCCTCCGCCCTTGCCCTCTCCCCCCAAAATGAGGGAGGGTGGAGTCAGTGGGAGGAGGAAGGGGACTGTTTCGTGAAAATCGATGTAGAAAAATGTCAGGCCTGTGCCAAGTGTATTCCTTTCTGCCCTGTGGGGGCGATTCGGGTGAAACAAAAGAAGGTCATCATTGATGCGGATGATTGCCTGGAGTGCGGTGTATGCGCTCGTTCGGGGATATGCCAGGAGGGGGCTTTTGTCCGGGATGAGTTAACCTGGCCGCGCATCCTCCGGGCTGAGTTCAGCGACCCCATGATTCCCCATAAGAAGACCGATATCGCTGGCCGGGGAACGGCCGAAATGAAGACCAACGACGTAACCGGCCGGTTTAAAAGGGGAGAGGTGGGGGTAGCGGTAGAGTTAGGACGTCCCGGAGTGGGGACCCGTTTCACTGAAGTGGAAAAGATCACCCGGGAACTGGCCCGACTCAAGATTCCCCTGGAAGAACAGAACCCGGTAAGTGCCCTGGTTCAGGATCAGGAGAAGGGGACGTTCCCTCCGGAGATCCTTCAGGAGAAGGTCCTTTCAGCCATCGTGGAATTTAAAATTCGCTTTGAACAGCTGGAGGGGATCTTAAAATTGCTTGAACACCTCCTGCCGCAGCTTGATACCGTAGCCAGCATCAGCCTGATCGGGCGGAGCGAACCGGATGGCCGGATTCCTCTGGAGGAATTCTTGACCCAAAAGCATATTTCTTTTTACCCCAACGGCAAGGTCAACATTGGTCTGGGAAGGCCGTTGGCGGAGCCATAAAAAAAGTTCGGAGCTTGTAGGGGCACACGGCAGCGTGCTTGCACGGAGTTGGGAGCACAAAAACCAGAATTCTGAAATCACCAGGTCGGAGTTACCTACTCCGAACTCCGAACTAAATTACTTGCAATGGAGCTCAAAAAATGACTCATACTTTACACCGTGAAGGAGTGAAGGAAGGTTCGAATGATTACGTCATCCTGGCCATGGTAGAGGGGAACGACTCGCAAAAGCTGGATAACCTGGCCGAGCTCTTTGGGATCATCCTGAAGCACAAACCCATCAACTATACGGGGAAGGCCCTTTTCCCCAACCTTACGGATGAACAGTTGCTCCAGCTCTACAAACGGACCAAAATTGGAATGGCTGTTTTCGATAAACGGGAGGCGCTTGTTCAGGCGTTGAAGGAGATCAAAGACCGGGAGCTGGGAATTTCCGTAGTCGTCTCCGGGTTATTTTCCCATATTAGGGTGGATTGCAGGAAACTCGGCTTGCCCATGCACACGGT
>Ga0187877_1002497_pt1 | contig 16294 bp, 4 predicted proteins | sample June2016WEW_17_1_3_FD_132430 | JGI IMG/M metagenome (GOLD analysis project Ga0187877, IMG submission 132430) | Peatland microbial communities from SPRUCE experiment site at the Marcell Experimental Forest, Minnesota, USA - June2016WEW_17_100 | ecosystem: Environmental > Terrestrial > Soil >... | reverse complement strand
TACCTTGGAGCCCAGAGCGCCGCTGAGCCTCGGTAGCGCACCCAATGCCGTCCTGGACGTTGGTCATTTACCGCAGAACCAGAGGCCAAGCCGGAGCGCGGGGCAAAATGAGAATTGCTGCAAATCAGCTTTTCCAGGATCGGTGGCGGGGGCCCTACAGCGCGGGCAGGCCCTCGGCATCGAATCTCAGGCGGAGACCACGAGACCGCCTGCCAGACTCCGCCTCCCGGCCAGGCGTCGCTGCTGGACAATCGGGGTCGGCTATGGATAACGATTACGGTTTTAGACAATAGTTTTCGTTTGAAGGGGACGCCTTGCGCGCCGTTGACTTGGTTTACGAAGTAACATGCCAGAGCCTCTGCCAATCATAGTTCCGCGAGTCCCCGACCTTAATGCGCCCCAATCCGGCGTCGAGCCCGGCAAGAATCGGTCCGACCAAGGGAGGTGAGTGTGGAAGGAAAACTGCTGACGATGAAAGAATGGGAGGAGGTAGCGCGCAAAGCGGATTACAACCCCGGCAAAATGGCCGCCCTCTGCTCGATTTCCGAGCGCCAGATGCAGCGGCTTTTCCAGCAGCATGTCAAATGCACCCCCAGCCGGTGGCTGCGCGACCTCCAATGCCGCCTGGCCAAACAACTCATCTCCCAGGGTTATTCCAATAAAGCCGTCGCCGCCGAACTGAAATTCTCCAGCCAATCCCATTTCTGCCGGGAGTTCAAAAAGGTCTTCGGAACATCCCCTCAGAACTTTGCTCGCGCCCAGGACGGCAACCCGCCCGCCTCGCGCAAGATTTCCCGGGCAAGCTGGACCGCCCTCGAGCCCCCGCCAACCGGCAGGCCACAGAGCGGATTTGAACAGGCCAGCCTCCGAGATCACGAGGCGGCCCTGCCTCCCAAGACCGGTTAAGATGTGCCCGTCCTCATATCAGCGACTATGGACGGGCACATTTATTATCTTATTATGAACATAGGCGCACATTATCCAACAGCCCCCGAGGGGGCTGTGAGAGCAAACTGCGCTCCGCTGAGGCAAGGAACATCGCTTTTAGACAAGAATGTCGCCCAGGGACAATCTTTGTCGCACTTAGACAACAATGTCGGTTTTAGAAAATCCTTTTAGTTTGCTTGAACCTAAACTGTCAGAGTTAATCACAAGCACAACCAAGCAAGGGCGCGGGTGCTGCTCGCAGTTGGTGGTGAGTGTGTGCCGTAAAGTGGATGCCCTAGCAGACCAGAGTGTCTGACCCTGAGCAAAGAAATCGAACTACTATATGAAGAACAACACAACGAAGACTCGAAATCCCAGCGCGTGGGTTCTGGGTGGCCTGACATCCCTCGTGATGTGCCTGAGTGCCCTTGGACAATACAGCTCGACCTCGACTTCACCCAATTCACCCATCACCATCAACCCGGGAACGCCCCAGGGCGCCACCGCGGCCGTGCCGTACCCATCGGTCATCGACCTGACCGGCGCCAACCTTGTCGGCACTATCGAAGGCATCGCGGTGAGCGTGACCCTGACGCACACCTATACTCCCGACGTAGGTCTGCTGCTGGTTGGCCCGAACGGACAAGGTGTGGTGCTGATGAACCACGTCGGCACCGGGCCGGTCAGCGGCCTGACGGTCAGCTTCGCTGCCACCGGTTCGTCCATTGTTCGGGGCCAGGCCCTGGCGGCAACCACTTACGCCCCCACGGACCTGAGCGGCGAGAACTTTGTGAACGCGGGGGGGGCCGGTGGACCTCCACTGACCCCTAACTGCGTTAGCCTCACAGCCTTGGCGCAGGCCTTGACCGGCGCCACGGCGTCTGGGAAATGGCAGTTGTATGTGCAGGACGATACCGTATTGAGCAGCGGCTCGATAAGCTCCTGGACCCTGAATCTTTACACGACGCCGCTCTTTGCGACAGTAAGCACCAATTCCGTCACTTTGGCGGAGAACGGCCCCGCGACGGCGCTCGGTTTCTCCGTGCTCGACTCCAGCCCGCCGCCTTCGGGGGGATTCACGGTGACCGCAAGCGGCGCCGCCACCAGTCTGGTCAATGTTCCTTCGACCAAGTCCGGCCTGACCGGCACCATCACCCTGACGCCTGTTGCGAATGTTTTTGGCGGCCCATCCACCCTCACGGTGACCGTGAGCGACGGGGTCGCCACGACCTCCACCAACGTTAATGTCACCGTCACGCATGTCGAGCAGACCCCCACCATCGCCCTCTCGACCAACAGTGTGACCCTGAGTCAGGGCCAGATAAGCCTGCCCCTGACGAACTTTTTGACCGATGTGGACAATTCAAACCTCACCGTCACGGTCTCCTCCGACAATCCGAACGTCGTTTCGGCCAATGGCGTTTTCTTCAATCCTGTCGCGGGAACCATATACACGCGCCCCTTTGCAATCGTCCCGGAGGGCAATGCCATCGGCACGGCCCATTTGACCTTCTCGGTGTCCGACGGCACGCTCGGCAGCAGCGCGCCCTCGACGATGACGGTAACCGTGAACCCGGTGCCGCAACAGGTGGCAGCCAATACCAACGTGATCACCCTTTCCGCCTCCAGCCCGACCAATCCCGTTATCACCGTTACCGGCGTGGCCGGCGTGATCGGAAAGATGACCGTGGCTGTCAACGGACTGCAGAACGTGGACCCCACGACCCTGGGCCTCGCGCTGAAATCCAAGAATACCGGTGCGACCCTGACCTTGCTCACCCCCCCGGGTCCTGCCGGCCCAAGAAACTACGCCCAGCTTGTGTTTGACGATAACGGCAGCGCCGCCCTCACCCCGACCGATACCGCTACCAATGCCCTCGTCATCCACCCCTCGGGCGGCAACCTGGCCAGTTTTATTGGCGACTCCCCCAATGACACCTGGACTCTCGTGGTCACCGATGGCTATGAAAGCGCCACGTCGGAGATCGTTGGCGGCTGGCTCATCAATCTCTACATCGCGCCCATTATTACTCCTATTACCCCGAGCACTCCGGCCTTGACCCTGGCTGAAGGCGGTACTAGCACCATTACTTTCTCGATTACCGATCCCCAAAACGCGGCCATTTACTCAACCAATGCCACGGCCGGCAATCCCGCGGCGATGACCGTTGGCGCCGCCATCAGCGTCAGCAGCCTGGCTTATACAAACGGGAAAGGCTCGTTCGTCCTGACGGCCAACTACGCGAACAACAGCCCCTACCAGTATGGCACGAACTTCGTCACCCTTACCGCCACGGACGCCAATGGTCTTGTGGGAACGACTATTTACGCTGTCACGGTCGCCTTCCAGAACCACCAACCCAGCGTGGGTTTCATCGAGAAACAGGTCACCTACAATGCCGAGCCAATAACCACGCCGCCGTTCACCGTGAGTGACGTTGACTATCCGAACCAGCCTTTGACTGTTTTGGTTTCCTCGGACAATCCTCATCTCCTGCCCAATAGCAACATCATTCTCAACCAGGTAGCATACAACGCTTCTCTAAACACCTATACCTACACCTTGACTCTGTACCCGGTCGGGAGTGCCGCCAGCACGGCCGATGTGTCCGTCACGGTTAACGATGGACAGGGCCTGGCCAATAGCACCGCCGTCAGCACGTTCGTTTTCGCCGCCGAAGGCCCTCCCAACCCGCTCCTTGCCAACCTGACGCCAATTAACATACCGACCGCCAGCGCGGCGTCCATCTATCCTTCGACCGTCAACGTCAGTGGTTTGATCGGCACCGTTAGCACGGTCTCGGTGACCTTGTTTGACCTCAGTTACAACCAATACTTGAGTGGTCTGAACGTCCTGCTCGTTAGCCCGGAGGGCGGCACCCACGCCGCCATGCTGCTGGGCAATCTTGGGGACGGCACAACCGGCTTCACTAACGCGACCCTGATCTTCACCAACGGACAACCCAACCTCCCTGCCACCGGCCCGCTCGCCACCGGGTCTTTTTCCCCGACCGAGGGCGTGGAACCTGCGACCGCCTTTTTCCCGCCCTATCCGAGCGCCGCGAACAACCTGATCCCGCCCCCTCCTTATGGCACGAGCCTCGCCACTGCCTTCCAAGGCCTGAGCGGCACCAATCTCAACGGGACCTGGTCGCTCTACATTTATAATACGAACCAGCTTGGCAAAGGCGTGCTGCTCAACGGCTGGCAGTTAAGCATTACCACGACCCCTAACGTCCAGGCGCCCAACAACGTGACTATCGCGGAGAATGCTTCCACCGTGAACATCCCGTTGACTGTTGGCGATGTGCAGGTAGGAGGCAACATCGGGGTTATGGCCACTCCCGTTCCCGCGGGTATTGTCACCGTGGCCCCCGCGATGGACGCCAGCGGAAACTGGAGCCTGAATATTACCCCCCAGCCTTTTCAATACTACTCCAACATCGCCGTGACCATAACGGCTACGAATCTGCAGGGAGCCACCTCGAGCGCGGGGTTCGACGTCACGGTGTTTCAGGTGCCCCTCTCCCCAGTGTTGGTTGAAACGGCGATCCCTAACATCACCATGGGCCGGGCCACTTATGGCAGCACGACCTTCCATGTGTGGGATCCACAGGGCCTGACCCTGAATCCCTCGGCCCTCTCGACCGACGCCAAGGACCTTGGCATTGTCAGCACCACCCTCGGCACTCCTGTCTCCCAGACGCTCTTTGGCCATACCGTCTCCGTGTATCCGGTCACCGTCACCGTCCTCCCTAATGGCGCCTTCTTCGGCGGCCCTATTCCCGTCGACGTTACCGTGAGCGACACCTCCACCGCCAAACCGCTCAACACCGCCTTCAACGTCACCGTCATCGAGGGCACACCCTTGTTTGTCAACCAGGATAGCTCGCCGGCCAACCCGATTCTCCTCCCGATCGGGTACCCGCTGGCCAGCAACGCCTTTCCATTCCCCTCCGCAATCAGCGTCGACAACCTGGTGGGTTACGTCACCGGCGTCGAAGTGACCCTCGTTGGTTTCCAGCATCAATTTCCTTCCGAGGTTGACGTGCTCTTGGTTGGCCCGGACAACAAGACGGCAGTGGTCCTCATGGCCCACGCGGGCGATGGCCTCCCGACCCCCGCAGGCGGCCTCCGCCTCACCTTTGACCAGGCAAGTCCCAACACCCTGGTCCCTGGCGCCGCCCTGGCCACCGGAACCTATCAACCGGCGAACCTTGCCGGCGCCCTTTCTTTCGCCGGCCCTGCGCCGGCCCCAACCCTGTCCGGCTTCTACAGCACCAACCTGTCCGCTTTTAACGGAATGTCTCCTCTCGGCAAATGGTACCTCTATGTGATGGACGACAACATCGGAACCACCGGCAGCATTGACAACTGGATACTCTCGCTCCAGACCAGCCCGGCCATCCTGCCCATCGGCACTGTCACCACCGTCGAGAACAACCCGGTGCTTGTCCCTGTGACTCTCGCCAGCGACTCGCTGACCAATCTCAGCGGACTGACGGTTAGCGCCGCCAGCAAAAGCGACGAGGTGCCAACCAACCTCGTCGGCTTGCTCGTTCAGAACATCGTCTCGACTCCGAATTCCACCAACCCCAGCCTTTGGTACCTCACCATTACTCCTGGCCTCAACCTTCCGTCCATTGCCACTAATGTGCCGCCCCTTACGAAGGCCTCGGTTGACATCAGCGTGACCGTGAACGGAGCTTCCCCGTTCACGACCAGCTTCCCGTTGACGGTCCTGTATTCGAACATTCCGCCCTTTGTCACGGCCTCTACGAACAATCTGGTCATTAACGAGGACGGGTCGGGCACGGTCACGTTCACCTTCAACGACGTCAATGCAACGATCCTCAGCAACGGTGTGGCCGTGTATTCGCGGAACACGGCCTTGCTCCCCAACTCGGCCAACAACATCGCCATCGCCACCATTCCGACCAATGGATACGCACCCGGCACAACCCCCAACTCGGTTACCGTCACGCTCACTCCGGCCCCCTACGTGTTCGGCACGAACCTGGTGGACTTCGTCGTGTCCGGCGGGACTGCCTCGACCACGAACACGATTGGCCTCAGCGTCATCCACGTCTATCAACCTCCGATCATCGGTGGCCTGAGTGCGTCCAACTACACTGCGGCCGCCACAACGACCCAGCCGATCACCTTCTGGGCAGCCAGCGTCGAGGGCGTTCCGCCCGCGGACATTACGGTGACCGCGACCTCCCTCACCCCGACCTTGGTGCCCAACACCGCGAACAACATCGTCCTGAGCACAACCGACAAGACCGGTACCAACTACAGCTTGGTTATCACGCCGGTAGCCGCCCAGAGTGGCAACGCCTTTATCAATGTCGTCGCCACTGAAACTACTGGAAACAAGACCTCCAGAACCAGCACCTTCGAGCTGGTCGTCGGTGCGCCGGCGGCTAACTTCGCGGGAACCAGCCCGGTACAACTGTTGACAAACATCCCTAGTATCAGCCCGTATCCTGTCCAATTCACGATGCCGGCGCCGGGTGACAGCCCCCTGGTCGGCAACGTTTACGACGTGAAACTGGAGTTGCGCGGCTTCAGCCACACCAATCCCGGCAATCTGGATTTTCTGCTCGTCAGCCCGGATGGCACCCCTGTCATGCTCATGTCCGGGGCCGGCGGGGCCAGCCCGGTCAGCAATCTGGACTTGGTCTTCGATCAGAGCGGCGTGGCTATGCCTCTTGCGGGAACGCTCATTAGCGGCACCTACCAGGCCAGTTACTACACTAAAGGCGCCCATGCCCTGCCCGGCCCTGCTCCGCAACCGACGCCAACTGACTATAATGGCTCCCTTTTGGCCTTCCAGGACAAGGCCTCAGCGAACGGAACCTGGAGTCTGTACATCAATGATAAGACGGGTCAGGATACCGGCGCGATTGCAGGCGGGGCCTTCCTGACGGTCAGCACGCGTCCAGTCATCAGCATCTCTGGTCCTACGGTCGTGACGATGGGCGAAAACCCAGGTCCGCTCAGCACCACCAGTGTGGGTTACACGGTGAGCGATTCAACTATCGTCCCGACGAATTTGGTGGTTACCGCCGCCACGGCCAAGGGCAACAACGTGCTGCAAGCCGGGACCCAGGACATCCAGATTAGCCAACCCGCCGCCAACGGCACCGGCACTATCACACTGACGCCCGAGTACTTGACATTTGGCAGCAACCTGCCCATCACCCTCACCGTCACCCGAACCAACGACAATGTCACCGCCTCGGCCAACCTCACCGTTACCGTAGTTTCGACGAACTTCCCGCCCATCGTCTATCGCTTGCTCGCCCAAAGCACCCCGGCGACGACTCCCATTGATGTCCAGATCCTGGCCTCGGATATCGATACCCCGTTGTCCTCGCTTTCCATCACTGCGACCCCGCTGGGCGCCGCCGACGCGCAAATCATTCCAAAGTCGGGCCTGTTGTTCACCAACAGCGGGTCCAACTCGGTCACGGGCCTGACCCCGGTGTCTGCAAGCCAGCCGGGCCTTGGCTCAGTCTGGCTGCATATCACGCCCAATCAAGCCTCCAGCGGCTCGGCAACTATCCAGCTCACGGTGACCGATCCGAAGACGGCCAGTGGCTATGTCTTTACCAATATAGTGACTTCCAATCTGGTGGTGAACGTGACGTCGGTCCCTGGCATCCCGACCGTTACGCCCAATTTCACGCTCCCGCAATCGGTCGCCGCCGGCACCAGCAAGACCCTTATGTTCACGGTCGGCACTCCGACTCCTGCTCCGCCGCCGGTCTTGGTTCTCACCAACGTGACCTCCACCGTGCCGACCCTGGTGAATAACAACAACATAGTCGTCGCGTCTGCCGGCGGGAATGTGTGGAACGTGACCCTGCCGGCGCAAGCCTCGGCGAAAGGACCCACCACCATCAGCGTCCAGGCCTATGATGCGACCCACAACCTGTTCAGCGCCCCGTACACGTTTACACTGACGGTGACTCCGACCCCGCAGCACAACTATGCCAATGACACAGCCATTGATATCATCGACGTCTCCCCTGCTTCTCCCTATCCTTCCACCATCCCAGTCGGTGGATTGAACGGGATGATTAACAACGTGACCGTGACGCTCTTAGGGTTCTGGCATCAATACCCGTCGGACGTCGGTGCGCTCCTGATCTCCCCGGCAGGCAAGAAGATCGTGTTGATGAACAGGGCTGGCGCCGGTTTTGCCATCCCGACCACCGGTATCAACCTGACCTTCGATCAGAACGCGGCAACACCCGTCCCGCAATTCGCGCCGATCCTGGCTGGCAGCTACCAGCCCGCCGATTACCTGATCGCCTCAGGCGCCTACAACTTCTACCCCAACGCGCCGCAGCACCCGTATGGGCTGTCTCTCGCCGACCTCGTCGGCACCGCGCCCAATGGGACGTGGTCACTCTACATGCAGGACAGCGTGGCCGTTGAAAGTGGTTATATCAACAACGGATGGTCCCTGTCTATCACCACGCAGCCTGTGATCAACGGCCTGGCCGATGTGACCATTCCCGAAAGCGGCTCGACCACCGAGAACTTCTCGATCGCAGACGATTCTCCAAGCGGCCCGTCCTTCACGTTTGCCATGTCCAGTCCCGATGCGACCTTATTCCCGCAGAGCGGCCTCAGCGTGGCCCCGCTCCCGGGCGACAAGACCGGCACCAATTTCGTGCTGACGATTGCTCCGGGACTCGACCACTTCGGGACCAATACCGTCACGGTCCAGGCGACGGACATCGACAACCTGGTTGCAACCAGGACGATCAACGTCTCCGTGCCGTTTAGCCCGCAGCCGCCACTGGTTTCCCTCGTTCCGACCAATTACCTCAACATGCTGGCGGGGGCGACCCTGCAGGTGCCCGTGATCTACAGCGATCCTCAAAACCTGCCGATGACCCTCTCGGTCGTGGATTCCAGCAACACGAACCTGTTGCCGCTGACCAGCATCACTATCGTCGGCACCAACCTGCAGATCCGGCCTTTTGGCGCCAATTCCGGCCAAGCAGTACTCACCGTCCAGGTCCAGGAGCAGGGCGGCACCGGGCTCTCGACCACCACCAACCTGACCCTGAACGTGACCCCGGTGCCGAACCTCTTCGGCGCTGGCGGCTATATCGACATGGTTGACTTCAGCCCGGCTAATCCGTATCCGTCCTCCATCAAGGTGAGCGGCATCGTCGGCAACATTTTGGGCGCCAAAGTCACGCTCCGGAACTTTGGGCACACCTTCCCGCATGACGTCTCCGCCGTGCTGGTCGCACCCGGGGGGCAGGAGATCATCCTCCTGAGCCGCGTGGGCAACGGGGCGATGAGCGGCGCCGTGGATCTGACGTTAGACAGCGCTGCCACGACTCCTCTCCCGCCAAGCCAACCGCTCACCGGCGGCACCTATGCGCCCACGTCCTACAACCCGAGCCTGGTGTTCCTCCAGGGTTTCCCTGCCGGACCTTACGTTACCAATCTGACGGTCCTGAGCAACACCGCGCCGACTGGCCAGTGGAGCCTGTATGTGCAGGACGATACCCGGCAGGACTCAGGCGCAATCACCAACGGCTGGACGATCCAGTTCGTGACCAGCGCCCCGACCATCCAGCCCGTTGCCGGACAAACCGTGCCGGAAAACGGGTCGTTGGGAGTGGCCTTGCAGGTCGCCTCCAACGTGGGGAACGATGTGACCAAGATCGTTGTCACGCCCAACGCCCCGACCCTGGAAAACCCGCTTGGCTTGATCAGCGAAGGCACCCTCGTCGCCAGCAAGCCTGACACCAATGGCCTGGTGACCCTGACCGTCACTCCGGCCCAAAACCTGCCGTCAGCCGCCCCGGGCTGGCTCGTGAATAGCAATGGCACGGCCCAGATCAACGTGACTGTCGTCGATGGAACAAATCCCCCGACTTCGATGTCGTTCCCGCTCACGGTCACCTACGTCAACCAGGGCCCGACCATCGTCGGATTGGAGAACACGAATACGCCGGCCAACGCTCCGCTCACGTTCAGCTTCGCGGCGGCGGATGTGGATACGCCGGTCGCGAGCCTGGAGGTCGGCATCCAGAGCATCAGCGATAATACCGACAGTTCGATCTCGCTCAGCGGAAAGGGCGCCACCGAATACATCACGCTGACCCCGAACGATTTTTCCGGCGCGGCGATCATTACCGTCACCAACTTTGATCCGATTAGCGGACTGACGGCGACTCAAAGCGTGACGGTCACAGTCACCACGCCGGCGCCGCCGGTTTTGGCTCCGATCGACCCGATCACTGCGCTCCCGGGCGCTCCGGTCCAGGTGACGCTTAAAATCACTCCGGGGGGCACTCCGCTTAGCGGATTGGCGGTGAGCTACTCCGGGCTGCCTGCCAACGATGCCAGCATCGCGCCATTGACGCAGACGACGGCTGTTATCACGCCGGCGGCCGGCTTCATCGGAACCTTCAACGTCACGGCGACGGTGAGCGACGGAGTTACCAAGGTGTCGCAGACGTTTCCAGTTACCTGGGCTCCGCCAGTCCCGCCGACCCTCGGCGCCATCGCTGCGCAGTCGGTGGAAGCCGGCCAGTCCAAGACCTTCGCCCTGCCGATTCAGCCTGGCGGCGTTGCGCTGAGTGCGCTTACGGTCAGTGCTGCCTCAGCCAATACCGGCATCGCGACGGCCAGCGGCGCGGCTAATGCGTCTGTCATCCTCACGGGCGTGCAACCCGGCTCAACCAGCGTCACCGTAACGGTCAACGACGGCTACAACTCGCCGGTCACGCAGACCTTCCAGGTTGCGGTCTTCGCGCCGCAACCGCCGGTTTGGGGGCTGCTCACCAACCAAATCGTCACGGGCCTCGATACGCCTGTGACCATTACGCTGCCGGTGACCTCCGTTGAAACGCCCATTAGCAACCTGGTCTTCGCCGCCATCATCAAGACCAACGTGGTCAGCAGCGTGGTCTTCACCAATTACGCAACGAACGTGACCGCGACCTTCAACGTGGTGTTCAACGCGGTCGGCTCCGAGGCGGTCACCCTCACCATGTTCGACGGCTACAACACGGAATCGGTGGAGACAGAAGTCATCGTCACCGAGCTTCCGGCTGTCCAGGCCATTGGCCCGCAGACGGTCCAGGAAAACGGCTCGCTGCCGGTGTCGTTCAAGGTCGCATCCTATGTCGGGAACGATGTGACCCAGATCCTTGTCATGCCCTCCGTGACCCAGGAGAATCCGCCCGGGTTGGTCAGCAGCGGCAAGCTCGTCGCCAGCAGCCCTGACACCAACGGGGTGGTGACCCTGACCATCGTTCCGGGCGCCAACCTGCCCTCGGCCTATCCGGGGTCCGCACCCTTCTGGCCGCTGGGGAGCAATGGCACGGCCCAGATCACCCTTCAAGTCAACGATGGAGGGTTCATCAGCACGAACTCGTTCCCGCTCACGGTCATCTATGCCAACCAAGCCCCGAGCATTGTCGGGCTGGTGAACACCAACACGACCGTCAACACGCCGATCACGATCGGATTCATGGCGGCAGATGTCGATACGCCGGGCTCGATGCTGCAGGTCGGCATCCAGGGCGCCGTCGATAATACCGGCAGCGGGATCTTCCTCACCTCGAAGGGGAACACCCAGCTCTTAACGCTGATCCCGTTCGGGTCTGCCGGCGCGGCCAGCATAACGATCACCAACTTCGATCCGCTCAGCCAACTGACGGCTACTCAAACCGTAACGATCACAGTGACCCTGGAGGCGCCGCCAACCCTCGCCGCGATCCCCGACGTCTCCACCCCGGAGAACACGCCCGTCACGGTGCCTCTCAATGTCACCTCGCCGGTTATCCCGATTAGCCAGCTCAGCTTTAACTACAAGCTCTCCAATAGCAACCTCGTGGCGAGTGTCGCCTTCAGCGTCAACGGTTCCACCGTCACCGCTCAGATCACCCCGGCCAAGAACCAGATGGGCTCCTCCGCTGTCACCATCTACGTCAGCGATGGCGTCGTCACGGTCTCTCAGCCCTTCGACTTTGCAGTCACGGCCCCGGTCGGTCCGACCCTCGGCCCGCTCGCCAACGTGACAACTAGGGAGAACTCCCCAATTAACCTGCAACTCGTCGTGACCGACCCGGTGACGCCGCTGGCCAACCTGACCTTCGGCGGCAGTTCCTCGAACCCCGGCCTGGTTCAGTCCGTCGTCGTCAACAACAACGGAACCACCGCTACCGCCACCGTCAACCTCGTTGCAAACGCCTTCGGCGCCGCTGTGGTAACGATCTCGGTTAGCGACGGCTTCACGACTGCCTCGCAGTCGTTCAGCCTCGTGGTCCAGGCCGCGCCGTCCGTCTCGCCGATTGGTCCGCAGACCGTTGCGGAAAACGGAACCCTGCCGCCAATCCCCTTCAGTATCCTGAACGCGGACCTTGCCACCCTCAGTGTGAGCGCCAGCGCCTATGCCAACGGTTTGGTCACCGGCCTGACGATCGGCGGGACCGGCAGCAACCTCACTATCACGGTCACCGTGGCCCCCAATACCAGCGGCACCAGCGTCATCAACATCGTTGCCGACGACCAATACGGCGCCGGCTCCGGCAGCTTCCTTCTCACAGTGACCCCGGTTCCTACCCTCGGCCCGATCGCCGACCAGACAACTCCGAAGAACACGCCAGTTAACGTGTTGCTAGCCGTGACCGACCCGGTGACGCCGCTCTCCAACCTGACCTTCACCGCCAGCGCCTCGAACACGAAACTGGTTCAGTCCGTCGTCGTCAACAAGAACGGAACCACCGCCAGCGCCACCATCAACTTGGTTACAAACGCCTACGGTGTCTCCCTTGTAACGATCTCGGTGAACGATGGGTTCATGACTGTTTCGCAATCGTTCGCCCTCTTGGTCCTGCCCACGCCGCCCAGCCTCGGCCCTATCTCCGACGTGACCGCCATTGCCGGCGCCACGGCGGTCAACGTGCCGCTGAATGTCGTCTCACCTGACACGGCGCTCAGCCAGCTTACCTTTGTCGGCTCCAGCACTAACACCGACATCGTTAGTGGCGTGACCTTCTCCACGGTTGGCTCGACCGTCACGGCCACCGTCAACCTGGTGTCCAATAAGGTGGGCAAAGCCACCGTCAAAATTGACGTTTCCGATGGCTATGCCACCTCCTCGCAGTCCTTCGCTGTGACCGTCGGCACGCCGGCCCGCCCGATTCTCAGCGCGACCCTCGTCGGCACCGTCCTCCACATCACCTTCACCGGTGTTCCGAACGGATCCTATGTCATCCAGAGCAGCCCCGACCTCAAGACCTGGACCCCGGTCGGCCCGGCCATCACCGCGGACTCCAACGGCAAGGTCGAGTACGACGCCCCGGTGAACAGCTCCGGCCCGCAGTACTTCCGCGCCCTGTTCCAGTAACCTGTTTGCACTGATTCACGGCCGCCCGCTGGCACCCCAGCGGGCGGCTTTGTTTGTAACGGCTGGTTGAAGATTCGCCCCCCAGAATGCAGGTGCCGACGTGAGGCTCACCTTTTAAAAGGCGCGGAGACCAGAGCCTCCTCACCTCGGCTCCTACAGAATCTTGAATCAGCCGTGGCTTCGTTTGTGCGCCCGACACGAAAAAGCTTGACATACGGGGTTCATTTGACGTTAATATGCAACCACGGTGAGTTGTATATCGATATGGCGCTTTTAGAAAATGCGGCGTTTATAGACAAAACCCGTTCTGGAATCGCCGTTCGGTCCGGTTCAATGCCTTATAAAAAAGATTGAATGATTACTCGAAAGGAACACGTGGACACTGAGGACGGTGCAGAGCGCCTGGTGCGGGTGCAGGAGTGGGAGCGGGTGGCAAGAGAGGCGGATTTTAGGCCGACCAGGATGGCTGCTCTCTGCTCGATCTCGGAGCGCCAGTTGGAGCGGATCTTCAAGAGGCATCTTAACTGCACGCCGAGTCAATGGCTCCGGGAATTGCAATGTCGGCTGGCCAAGGACCTGGTCGCACAGGGTTACAGCAGTAAGGCGGCGGCGGCGGAGCTAAAATTCGCGACGGACGCTCATTTCTGCCGCGAGTTCAAGAAGGTCTTCGGCACATCGCCGCAGACCTTCGCGCCCAACCGTCTGGGTTATTTGAGCTTGGCTGTGCTGGATCGTCCCGAGCGAGATGGCCGTGAGAAGGGTGAACTCGGAACAAGGGACGTGCGACGGTTGCAAGGTCGAGGATGAAATCGGCGCCCTTACCCGTTGTAACTCCGGCGCCAGCGATTACTTTGGTTTAGCCGGCCTTGTGGTGAGCCGGGCCTGGGGCCACAGCGTGGCGGTGTGTTCTGTGGCCTCCCAGCGGGCCGTGTCCGGGCTTCTTGACGCTCTCAGGTCTGGGATTCGGCGGGGGCCGGCGGAGGGGGAGGCTCGACGGGGTCAGGGGCCAGGGGCGTTGACTGCGAGAGGAGTCCGGCGGCTGCAGGGGAGGCCCCGGCACTTTCGGGCGATGGGACCTCTGCGCCGACAGGCGGCTGGGCCTCGGGAGGCGGAGCTTCGGTCGCTTGAGGAGGTTCCAGAGCAGCAGGCGCCGCAGCCGTGCTTGCAGCGGTCTCCTGCGGGGGCGCGGGCGCGGCGCTGGCGCCTTCACCAGTCAAGTCTCCTGCCGGAGCAGCAGGTTGAGGCTCCGTCGACGCGGCCTGCTCGGAGGGTTTCGGTTCAGGTTTGGGCGGTTTGGGCGCGGGTCTCTTGGCGGTTTCCAAGAGGCCGTTGGCAAACTCGATGACATGGCCCTGGTGGATGAGCCAGTGCAAATCGGCAATGACGACGGTCTGTTCGGGCGTCGGCTGATTGGCATCGAATTGAGGTCCCTGGGCTGGTGCTTCCCCGGGAGCAGGAGCAGGGGCTTGGGGTGCCGGAGCGGGTGAGGGGATGGGAATCGGGACCGGAGTTGGAGCGGGTGAGGGAGCCAGGGCTTCGACCAGATCGCGGCGAGTGCATTTGGCATGGGTGTTGATGTGGTCAACGATGCGTTTAACGCCCTCGGATACCGGGGCGGCGGCCAGATCCAGGTAGTGCGGACGGGTAACGCAGACGTGGGTGATGGCCTTGTTGACCTTGAAGAACTGCAAGCCGTGAACGGCAAACTGCTGGCTCAGGACGGTGGCGATCTGGAGCGGAAACCGGCGCTGGTCTTCCCAGACGCTGCGGATGAGGCGCAGCAACTCGGGGCTGCGGAGGGCGCGCGCCGTCGTGCCAGTCAAGGTGTGCGATTCGACCGCCTTGATGATGTTCTCTTTGTGCGTTTGGCGGAAGTGCATTTCCACCTCGTCCACACTGCCTAGCCGAAGCGGCTCAGGGAGATTGAGGCAGTTGTACTCGGTCCGCCAGCTTTGGTCCTCGATCCATTTCTTGACGACCTCCTGGTCGCGGACGATTCTCACGCGGGACTTGAAGGCCTCGAAAGGCATCCGGGAGAACCGTTCGGCATGGAGTTTGCGCAACTGGTTTTGGTAGTCGTGGTAGTTTGGGGGGCCGAGGATGACGCCGCTCAGGCCGCATTGGGCAACGAAGGTGTAGGTGCCCTTGGGCGGTTCTTTGGGGGTCCGCTCCGCCTGGTAGAACGTGGCAAAATGCCTCTTGAGCACATGGGCGGCCGCTTCGTCGTCCGAGAGCCAAAGGGTGTCGTCCAGCGCGCAGACAAAGAGCGGCTGGACAGGCTTTCCTTCGGGATTCTTCTTGACGCTGAAAACGGCGGCATGGCGCTCCGGCTTCTGCAGAATCATCTGGGCGATGTCAAAGAGCGGATACGCTCGGCCTGTCATCTTGATCTGGCGCGCCAGCGATTCCACCCCCTTTTCGTCCGGCATCAAAGAGACGTTGATCTCCGGCAGGGGCGGCGGCGGTTGGCGCTGCTCTCGAGGCTCGGGGTGGCGGACCGGGCCGCGGCCGCCGGAACCCGGCCGGTCCCGGCCGCTCTCGTGCCGGGGCGGCCCGCTGCCGCCTTCCCGGCGCGGGCGGTTTTCCTCCCGGCGTTGGGGGGCCGGACCCTCGCGGCGGGGCGGCCGGGGGCCGCGCCGTTCACCGCGCCGCTCGACTCTCTGTTCTTCCCCCTCGTAGTGGGCGTACTTGGCCGAAGAAGGCTCCTGTGCCCAGGCGGGCAAGAAGAGCTTTTCCAGATCGAATTCGTTATCAGGTAATGTGCTCATTACGTCACGTCAGGCGAGCATCGCCGCGCGCCTTGCAAAAACCGCTCAACCAGCATGGAACGGCTGCCGCCAGATTGCAAGCGTTGCGTGAATTTTGCCGGCCAGAACGCAGGATTCCCCCTGTTACCGCCTGGAGAACCGGAGCAGCCAACGGCGGGCCAGGCGGAGCGGGGGTGAAAACCGCCAGGGATTGCCGGCCAGG
>Ga0187877_1002491_pt1 | contig 16306 bp, 13 predicted proteins | sample June2016WEW_17_1_3_FD_132430 | JGI IMG/M metagenome (GOLD analysis project Ga0187877, IMG submission 132430) | Peatland microbial communities from SPRUCE experiment site at the Marcell Experimental Forest, Minnesota, USA - June2016WEW_17_100 | ecosystem: Environmental > Terrestrial > Soil >... | reverse complement strand
GGGCTCCTTGAACACCGGGAAGAGCTACCTCCTCCGAATGGGGAGAATCTGCGACGAGCTCATCCCCATCACCCCGGCGAAGATCGCCACCATGAACAGGGCCGAGCTGATGACCTTCCTCACCGGCATGATCTCTGCCATGGAGGAGAAGGGGATCTCGGGGGTGACAATCAACTCCCACGTGAAGGCGGTGAAATCCTGGGCAAGGTTCAACGGGCTGAGGCTGGACGAGAAGGTGAACGTCCCGGACAGCGAGCCACGGTACGCCGAGGAGGTGATACCCACCCTGGGCCAGGTGCAGACCTTCTTTGACCACTGTGACCCGAGGGTGAGGGTGGCCGGGTCGCTCATGGCCTTCAGCGGGCTCAGGCCTGCGACCATCGGGTCGGCGGACGGTCTGGACGGGCTCAAAATAGGGGACCTCCCGGAGCTGGAGGTGAAGGACGGGAAGGTGGCGTTCGCCAAGGTCCCGACCCTGGTAGTAGTCAGGAAGAAGATCTCGAAGATCCGAAAGCCGTTCATCAGCTTCGCCCCCGCACAGACGTGCGAGTACATCCACCAGTACCTGGAGGACAGGGCTAGGGGGGAGGAGCTGACCCAGGACACGGCCGTGGTGAGCGTGAGCGAGTACAACCACAGGACGGACAAAGCCCCCTACAGCCACTACAAGAAGGACTACGGGGAGCACGTCACCACGGGGAAGCTGAGGGAAGTCCTCAGGCACGCCATCCGGGACGCCGGGTTCCCCTGGAGGCCGTACATCCTGAGAAGGTACTTCGACACCAGGATGATGCTGGGAGAGGCGGACGGGCTCCTGATCAGGGACTGGAGGACCTTCTGGATGGGGCACGCGGGGAACATCGAGTTCGTCTACACTCTCAGGAAGGGACTGGACGAGGAGACAATAGAGAAGATGAGAGCCGCCTATCTCAAGGCGTCGAACAGGTACCTCTGCACCGGCGCGGGGGCGCGGGAGGAGGACATGGTCACAAAGATCAGGAAGCAACTCCTGCTGACGGTGCTTGCTCCTGAGGAGGTGGAGAAGCTGCACGTGGACGAGAAGACGGACGAAGCAGTGATGGGGCTCCTGAGACAGAGGCTGATGGAGGTGGCCTTCAATCAGGGAATGAAGCAAAAGGTGGTCCCTGCGTCTGAGGTGGAGGGGTGGATGGCGAAGGGGTGGGCGTGGAAGGGGAACCTGGGGGACGGGAGGGCGGTCCTGGAGCCAGCTAGCGGGCCCTAGCCAGGCGGAGCCAGACGCGGGCGCAAGCGAGGAACTCCTCTGCGGGGAGGTTGTCTGGCTGGGAGAGGATATCGTCGCGGAGAGGACCCATGGGGAGCTCCTCGAGGGCGAGCCTCTTGAGGCCCGAGAGCCTCACAATGCCATGGGCTATTTGGTCGGACTGCACGGAAGCCTGGTACTATGCCGCTTAAAACGGCGTTCAGGCTTAATACCGTACTGGCGCACTTCGAGGTTCGTGATAAAGCGGAACCCGAGAGATAAGCCACCCGGCTACGAAGACGACTTGTCCGACTACGGCCCGCAGATAACCGACGGCTACTGCGGCAAGACGATAGGTTGGGGTTTCGCCATCATTCGGCATCTGGGGGATGAGGGGTTCAACGCACTAGGAAGGGCCGGGAGCTTGGAGTGCGTGCAGGGAGAGCATTTGGAGTCCCACTGGTATCTGATCACCGACTGGCTGACGCCCGAGGAGGCTGTTCAGGAATATGGACCAGTCAAGGAACTCGTCCTAGGACCCCTGAAGGGGTTCCGGAGTGTCATCTACGGCGAGAAGAAGTTCGTCAGCAAGAGGCTCGACCCGCGGGGCGCCGGAATCGCGGTGGACCCGCAGAAGATAGTGCTAATGCCCAAGCAGACAGGAAAGTGACGTAGTTGGACAAGCGGGTTCTGGTTCACAGCATACACTCGCAGGTGACTTACACCCTCGAAGAGCTCGGAAGAACTTTTGATTTGATTGTGTGTTTCGATTCCCATCTCGACACTTCTTTAGGGGGCGACCGCGATGCATTCCCCGAAGAGCTGCACCTGGCGGCCGAACGAACAAGCGTTCATACGGTGTTTCGAAGACTATACGGAGAGCTTCCGGGACTCAGGAGTGGCTCGGATGATTCCCCTCACACGGATATCGTAGTCACAATACCGGAAAGAATGCTTGAAAGCCACATTGCAATTCAGCAACGCGATTTGTCCGTTCAGCTGACCCGCCCAGGCGAGAATCCGATTGATTTCTACGTTGGTTTTCTGAGGAACATCCTTGATGTAGACATTTACAGGAGTCCCCCTAGCAGCCTTCTGGGGCTCCTAGACAGAACCCGAAAGGCTCGTGATTGGCTACTGGACATTGACGTTGACTACATGCACGATATGCAGGGAGAGTGCTACAGTCCAATAACTAAAGGGCTTAAGATTGGAAATCTCCAGAACATGGCTCATGTTCTGGAGTTCGTTCAGAGGTCTGCTCCCGAGGTGATCACCCTCTCAGAAGCCAAAGTCGCCGCAATCAGGAACCCTAGGAGCAACTTCTCAAAGCTTCTTGACGAGTTCAAATCGCTTGGCTACAGGGTGGAGGAAAAGGCCATCTTTGAGGAGGACTCGGGGATTGAGAAGCAGATCAAAGACTGCGCGGATTTCTACACCGAAGTCGCGAAGGGAATGATGGCCGGTAGAATAAAGCGGAATCCCGATTCCAGCTTCGAAGACTTCACAAAGGAGGAGGGCTTGGCCGCGAGGGAATTCTTCAGGAAGAGAGGGTACAATCTCTGAGGCCGAAAGCCGACCCCTGGCAGTACGATTGGGACAAAGCTCGGTGGGTGTATCTTGAGACCAAGGTCAAGACACGCCCCGCCTATATCGGATTTGTCGACGAAGATGAAGGGCCCCGCGTCTATCTTCTCTGCCCAACGATTAGAAACAAGGAAGGGAAATGGATAGATTCCTGGACATGGCGCGAGGAAATTGGTCCTCTCTCGGGCGACATAGTCGAAGGCGACACCGTATTGGTTCAGGGCAACTTTGGAGAGGTCATCGTGTACAAGTGGGACATTACGAAAATCAAGCCTATTGAAGACGACCACGCCCCAGAGTTCGGGCGCTGCTGGTTCTGCGGGAAGAAGATTAGGGAGGGACGATTCTGTGAAGACCCAGGCCACGAAGCAGCCTTCAAGTGGATAGGGCTAGACCAGGAAATGCTTTGACTCCCGCTACCTGCGTAGTATCTTCCCCTCGCTACTCTTGTCTTAATGAAATTCGTCTGGATTGCAATAGCCGAAGCGGGATTTTCAGGGGCCACTCCTGTTCCCGGTTTCGGCTAGATATAGACTCATACCAGCTTCAACGATTCTTCGGATTGCTTGATTATCAAAGGGCTGCAATTGGTTATTGATGGCAATCCTTGGTAAACCAACAAGTGTTGAATGCACCAAGGCATACTTCTCAAGGTCTGAGCCGCTGAGCCCGCGTTCTGCTGCTCTGGACAGGCGTATGTCTTGACCTGTTATGCCCGCCCATTCGAGAGATACTCGAAAGGCGGCAGCTCCTCCGATTCCGAGGAACCCTCTTTCAGACGCGTCTTGTTGAATCTTCAAGGGATCTGAGTATCCCATAATCGTCTGCGTCATTTGAAGCATCGACTCTAGTCGGAGGCGTGTAAAGAGAACTGAATCGGCGTACGGTTCTGCTATGACATATAGGACCTGATACCTCGCAGTTCTTCGAGGAGCGGTTGTACAACTATCAGCTGTAGCCTCTACCAGATCCAGCTCTACCTTCTTGAATCCCAACTCGTTAGTCCTAACGTGACAGAACTCGTGGAGAATCGTTCCGTTGGTTGCATAGCTATCTTCCAGCACGCATATTTCATGCAAAGAGGCGTCGTCATTGGACCTCGTCCTCGCATCAGTTGGCCCGAGCCCAAGCGTGTTATTGGACGGGTCGATTTCCACCAATCGAACCTTTCCCGTGAAAGAAAGAGTCGACAAGGCTCTCTCTTCTAGTTCCTTGAATCGCTCCCGAACAGGCGCTTCTAAATCCAAGTTGATCCTGCATGAAAGCCTTACGACCTGAAGAAAAACCTGTTGAGAGATTCCTTCGAGAATTTCTCGGCCTTGGAAAACGCCTTCCCCCAATGGGAGAAAATCCGGCTCACATCGCTGAGGGGGCTGCTTATTGAACTCAGGTCGACCGAGCAAGAACTCGAATCTCTGGACACTGAACACAAACTGGGTTATATCAAGGATGATGCCTACCTTCATCGACATATGGCGCAATTAGCGTCATAGATCCGCTATGATGCCTCGATAACCCGCTAAGCCAACTTTGGGCTTTGCTTGGTCAACTTAGCAATGCTTATATGCCTTGCGCTCCCAAGTTGGGCCGAGAGCATGGATGAGCAGCTCGGGGGCGTCCTCCGATTGAGACGAGAAGAACTTGGACTTAGCCTTAGGCAAGTTGAGGACAAGACCGGAATCTCGAATGCCTATCTTAGCCAGGTTGAGAACCATAAAATCACCCAACCGTCTCCTTCCATCCTTCAGAAACTCTCGGACCTGTATGACATATCGTACTCAAGGTTGCTGGTGCTCGCCGGCCACCCGGCGGTCGACAACAGGGGGAGAAAGGCCGTGTTTTTCCGAACTTCTTCGGGATTGAAAGAAATAACACGGGAAGAGGAGAAGGAACTCCTAGATTACCTGCGGTTCCTCCGCATGAAAAGGTCAGAGAAATGAAGTGGTCAGTGAGTGCTTCAAAGATGTTCCAGCAGTGCCCAAAGAGATGGTATTACAGGACAGTATTTGCCGATTCGGATTCAGGTAATTCGGAAAGAGCCGAGGCCTACATACTCAAGCAATTACAGAGCGTGCATGCCTGGCGAGGCAAGGTCGTTGACGAAGTAATCAGTTCATACGTTGTTCCGGAGGTCAACAAGAAAGAGAGGATCGTGCCAGAGGAGGTCTTGAAGCGCGCGGAAGAGATTTTCGATGCGCAACTTGCCTTCGCGAGGAACAGAGAGTACAGAAACGGCGCCAAGAAAACACGATTTGATTATTGTGCGCTCTTCGAACTGGAATATGGCGATGGATTATCCGACTCGGCGATTCAGACCGCTCGGTCTGAAGTGGTGACATCGCTAAACAATCTCCTCGCCTCCAACGTCATGAAGGAGATTTCGGAAGACGGGAGCTACCTCCTAGCCCAACGACGTTTACAGTTCCAATTTGCGGGCACGAGTGTAGGATGTACACCCGACCTGATAGTTTTCTTTGAGGAAAAGCCGCCGCTGATTGTGGATTGGAAGGTCCTTGCCGGCTATCACAGGGAGCACTGGCTTCAGCTTGGCATCTACGCGTTTGCACTTTCGAAAGCCAAGCGCCATCGAGACTTTCCGGAGAAATGGAGCCAGATGATAGCGGACCCGCTTAACGTCCGGCTGCTCGAATTCCAACTACTGAGAAACCGAGAGCTCCCTTACGTCCTTACCAAGGAGGACATCACCGAGATTGAAGATTACATATTCAATTCATCGACGGAGATGGAGCTCGTTCTGAACGGGAGCGCGAAGAGGCCAGAATATCTCATCAATTCGGTGCCCACCACGCGATATCCTGAGACGTGCTTGCGATGCTCGTTCAAGAAGATCTGTTGGAGAGGTAATGCCGAATGACTCTTGTTAACGTATACCTCATTGAAAATCAGGACAAGATCAAGATAAGATACAAATTCTTCAGAATCAAAGGGCTGGTTCCCGAATCCGACGATTTTGAGAGAAACTCCCAATTGCTACGAGACAGGGTCAGCCGAACCACGAAATCGCCATGCCTAGTTGTGAGCGTAGAGAATGAGCTGTACATCGCTCAGCCTGTTGGATTCAAAGAGCCAGATAGCAAGATAGATCTTGTCCGAGCCACCGTTATCATCGAATCCACTGATACCGAACGAGAGATTGATTGCGGAAAGCTTGATGACCGAGATGCTGGCCTCGCACTAAGGTTCCTACAGTTTTTCCTCAATGGCCAATTACATGTGGTAGAATCGATTTGGGAGCCGTCCGCAGGGAGACCTTACTTCCAGAAAGTCCCTGATTCGAGGTTCAATTCCCAAGAAGCCTGTATGTACAGAGGATTCAGCATGCGCCTAGTCCAGTTACCTTCTCGCCGTATAGGAGTTTGCGTTGACATAACCAGGAAATATGTATCGAAATACTACTTGCCAGCGAAGATAACGCCAGACGAATTCCGAAGGAAGTACAAGGGGAAGAAGTGCGTATACGAATTCGGCAACCGTTGGTATGAAATCCGACTTGATGATATCAGCGGACTCGACATTAGCCAAGAAACAATGCCAGATGGCACTCCTGTCTTCGACTTCATCCACCAGAAGACGGTCGGCGTCAAACCACAATCACTCCTCCGATTGCCCGCGGACTCCACAGTCCTAGTCTACAAATCAGGATTAGGAGAAAGCAGACGGGTGCCTTCGGCTCTGTGTCGGTTGACCTTCTCGACTGATCATCCAGCGATTAGTGGCTACCACCCGGAGACCATAATGCCTCCATTCGTTAGAAGACGCGAGATACAGTTTGTGGCGCAAAAGTATCTCACTGGATGGAAGTTCCAGGGTGTCAACGTTGAACTTTCCCAACGTATGCTCGAAGTCGAGACTGGAACGTTAGAGTATCCTGACTTGGAGTTTGGGGGAGGTAAGATTCTCTCGCTCAAGAGAGGGAATCTGAGTGGAACCGTCCATACAACCCTGGAAGAGCTTGGCCAAGCTAGGCGCCGGTTATTGAGCTCCACGGACGCCGGGTTCTTCGTGAAGCAACCCTTGGACCGGCAATACCTGATTCTGCCAAAATCTGCGAAGGAGTCTTATGGGCCGGCATACATCGAGGATTTGAAATCACGGTTCAGGATGATGTATGCTCCAAACGGGGATATCCAATATGATCCCACGCTTGTCATTTACAATGACTCTGTCCAGCAGTCGATTTACACTCTTGGCAGCGAGATACTTCGATCATTCATGGATTCTGTGGGTGGGTTCTTCAACCAAGGTTACGGCCTGGTCGTGATTCCGAGATTCAGTGCAAGGAGGTCGAACAAGGAGGAAGAGCTTGCTAATCTTTTGATGCGGGAATTCCGAAAGAACGGGGTCTATGTGTCCGTTGCTCATACCGAGGTTCCATCAAAGAGCTACATCCCAATAACCCGCTCTGATGGTCAAGTCATGTGGCAGATCGTTGGCGACGAGAAGCAGGGAAGGAAACTTAGGGGCTACCTTGAGAATGTGATATTGAACAAGATTCTTCTTCTGAATGGCTGTTGGCCGTTTGTACTCGCCGAACCACTTTGCACTGATTTGGTGATTGGAATCGACGTCAAGAATCATACTGTAGGCTTTGTCTTCGTCCGCAAACAAGGCAAGACATTCACCTTCAAGACCAGCCACTCGGATCAAAAGGAGCAACTTAGTCGAGGGCATGCTGCTACCAAGCTGTACGAACTACTGAAGGAGGAATTAGACGGTGAAAATTTGAAAGTCAAGACCATCACAATCCATAGGGACGGAACCCTCTTTGACGAAGAGCTCAGAGGGATCAATGACGCGCTGTCAAAACTGTCGAAGGAAGGCTTGATAGAGAAAGATTTCGATGTCAATCTTGTCGAAATTAAGAAGAGTTCGCGGATCCCAGTCAGAATGTTCGATTCAATCACACCACAGGGATCCATGCAAGAACTGACCGAGAATCCAAGGGTGGGAACGTTCCTCATCTTTCACGAAACTGCATTCCTCTGCGCGACCGGGCGACCGTTCCGATACAACGGAACAACGAAGCCCCTGCAGATTGTCAAGAAAGGGGGCAAGATGAGCATGAAAGACATTTTGCAGGACGTCTTTTCTCTCTCTAGCCTCACTTGGACCAAACCCGATTACTGCTCAAGAGTGCCAATTACCATCAGGATGACAGACATTCGCCTCCGAGAGCTTGCGGGCGAATACGACGAGGACAAGCTGAGGTTTCTTGAGGAGGGAGAAGAGTGAGCGACTTCGGGGTATTGGCCTCGAGGTTCCGTGATGGAGCGAAATCCCTCCGCAGATTCGACGAAGCTCTGAGATACGTGAAGGGTCATCGCAAAGGGGAGGCGGCGGAGCGCGAACAGGTGCAAAACCTAGTAGAGGTAATGAAACCGGTGGCAGAGATTCTCACCGGACGTCTCTCAGCGAACATGGCCATCGATGAATTAGGCTTAGTGGAGATCCTGCACCAGAAGCACGAAAGAGACTGGCAGGCGTACAAAGAAAAAGTCTTGGACCTGTACAGAAAGCTTGCCGTCTACAATTCTGATGCAAGCAAGGAGGAGATCGGAATTCTAAGCGATGTGGCCGACGCGATGGATAGACAATGTGCCTACCTTTTCAGGAGAATGAGTGGTAGAATGTGAAGGACTACCTGCAATCAATAGTTGGCGAGCAGATTAGCCGCGCGATTGCGCTCAAGGAGTTCATCCCCAAACCTTTGCAGTATTCTGAACTAACAGGCCTGGCGGAAAGATGTACACACATCCTCAATGAACAAGCAGATTTCTTGAGAGCACTATCTGGTGAAATAGGGAACCGAGAGGAGGATGATTTGCATGATCTCTTCCGAGAAGCAAGGGTTGCCACTTGGGAAATAACCCTAGTTGAGTATTACGGGTTACCCGCACTCTACAATCAGACTCCTGAAGCAGGCTTCCTGAACAAGATCGTGTTCCAAATCCACCGAGAAATTGCGCTTCCTATTCTACCACCTGCTGTATGCTGTGTTTCCACTGATTATTATTCCTCGGTCTTCGCAACGAATGTCATTTTTGTTCCAATCAGCGAATCGAGATTCCTACTTCACCTCCCCGACCTCTACCACGAGATAGGCCACTGTGTATTGGAAAGTATGAAGGATGAACCAAAACTCAAGCCCCTAGCCGACAGTTATCAGCTAGCATTCTCTCGTGTTACCGATTATTACAACGAATTGAAAAAACGAAAGAAGCGTGATGTCGGGCCTCCCGACATTCCGATGTTCATAGAAAGGATTCATTCACTCTGGCGCCTGTGGCTTGGTGAGTTCTTCTGCGACCTGTTTGCTCTCTACACTGTTGGACCAGCGTATGCATGGTCTCACCTTCACCTGACGGCAAAACGCTCAGAGGACATTTACAAATTGGCAATACTCGAGGAACAAGATCATCCGGCAGACGAGGCTCGCATGAGGATTCTTCTTAGTGGTCTAAAGTTAATGGGATTCGCAGAAGTGGCCAAGCGTCAGGAGTCGAGATGGTCTGAAATAGCCGTTTTTCTTGGCAAACCCCAATCCGAGTATCAATACGCATTTCCACAGCAGCTGCTGGAGGAGGTGGGCAAGATCGCTCTAGAAGGAGTAAAGGGCTCTGGCTTCTCGCTGGCTTATCCGCAAGTTCTCGATGTCGACGACCACTCATCTAATAATGTTAGACTATTGTTAAATGACGCTTGGAATAAGTTCTGGGACAGCACACCAGACCAATTCAGAGATTGGGAACGAAGGAAACTTGAAGAAGTCAAGAGAGCGCTTTAGACTTTGCGCAACCTTGGCTGCCGCCCATTCATCAATACGACTAACAGCGGGCTCTTGCGGAAATCAAGTTATTCTGCTTAAGCCTCTTTCGTTGTGTAGTACCAGAACGGAATCACGGCCCCAATCATGAAACAGAAGAGGTGTGCCACCCAATCGACCTTATTGGCGGGATCTATGTTGAAGAATGCAATTGGAGACGTCAAAGGCAGGAAAACTAGTCCAAATACGATTGCGAGGCTTGAGATTGTCGAGACATACTCGCGAGCGCTTTGGAGTTTGGGATGGCCGCGCTCAAGCCAAATGCTCGAGTTCAGGATGCTGAATCCTAGCACCAACCCCATTGAGGCGAACGTAGCAGTCGAAGGTCCAGCCGAGCTCTGGCCCCTTGCTAATGAGAAGACATTCGAGACTATTGAGATGACGATAAGCATCGGTCCGTAGAGGAGAGATCTGACCCCAATCTCCCGGTCATCGACGCCAAGATTGGTGATTAGGAAGACGATGAAGAAGACGACCAGTGCTACGGCAAACCCGATGTACCAATCAGCGAAGGTTTGGGAACCATCGAGGACTGTGGTATCAGGCGAAAAGATTGCTGTGAGCAGCCCCCCGGGGAAGTTCGCCGCACTATTGATTAGACCAAAAAACAGGTTTGGATTCGACCGGAAAACCAAGTAAACATAGACGTTACCGATTATGATTGCAAAGATGATGACTAGAGAAACCAGGATTCCTAGAAGTCCTATTCCTGACCTGGCAGCTCTGCGCATGTCACAACACCGAATCCAGGCACTGATAAGAAGCAATCAACGAGGAGGCGGGGAGTTAATCCCTAAACGCGCTTAAATTCATCTTCTTCCGGAATAACTGCAGGCGATATGCGTGAAGGTAGCGGTCGTTGCCGACGCTCACCTCTTTCAGACTTTTGCGGAAAGTTACGACTCCGTAGGCGACCTCAGGCGAGCGCTCGACGAAATCAAGACGAAGGTTAGCCCCGATCTTCTGTTTCTCGCTGGCGATATGTTCGATTACATGAAGACAGAGACCATCTACCTCAGACACTACGAAGGTGAAGGATACATGGTTAGAGTCCGCGACATCTTCAGAGACTTTGAGAAGCCAATCTACGCCATAAGAGGAAATCACGACAAGGAGGAGATACTCCGTGGTCTGGAGCAAACAGTCGACAACTTTCACTGTGAGATTGGGGCCAAGAACTTCGGAGACTTCTCGGCCTGTTTTATGAATTCGTTCTACGAAACTGGAGGATACGGCACGACCGCGCTGGAGAACATCAAGGAATCTCTGAGAGAGGTGGCCGCCAAGATGAGGGGATGGGGAAACAAGTCTGTCTTGCTTTGCCACGAGACGTTCGCGCCATACGACAGCGCATTACCGGAGTCCGTCATTGAAGTCATGAGGAAGGACTTCGATATAGTACTCGATGGCCATATGCACTTCTGGAACCCGAGAACTTACAAGTCTGACCGGATAATCTGCCTTCCCTCGCTTCTGCCATCGAAGATCGCCAAGGGGAAGTATGCCTCAGAAAGGTACGCCTGGCCTAAAGAAAAGCCGAGTTTCGAAGTCGCCCAGCTCGGTGCGCCCTTCGGATACGTCATTCTAGACACCGATTCGCTCAAGGTCGAACTTCATGAGTTTGTACCTTCGAAGAAGATAATCGAGGTGGTCCTTGACGTCACTGACCTTCAGCTCGAAGGTGCGCGCAACCGGCTCAGAACGATGTTCTCAGAGCTGGATAAGAGGCCCGACAAGGACAAGTTGATTGTGTTGCCCGTCCTAGTGGGAGAGGTTGCTTTTTCGCGACTCTTCTTGGAAAGCGTACGGGAGGAGTTTCCAGGCCTCTTCATTGAAAGCATCAGGGACGATGCCAAGTCCAAGGCGGCACTAACGGGAGGCTTAGTTCTAGCTCCGACGCTATCCGTCGAGCAGCTTCAGGAGAGGATTTTGCAAGATGTGCCCTCTCTCGTCGAAGAACTTCGAGGAAAAGGGGTCGATGTCGATCAAGGCACATTGAGAACCATCCTAAGCCAATTGCTCACTGAGGAGGTATTAGCACGGTCCCAATCCATACCTCAAACAGCATCGAAGCTGCGGTCTGTTCTTGGCCCGGTCATTGAAGCGACCGAGAAGTCGTCACCATTCGCAAAGCCATCCACATTCGAGGACAATCTAGTCAGCCTTCTCAAGAGGGTGAGATGATGCGTTTCATACTTGTCAAGGTACGCGATGTAATGGGGCTGACGGGCGTCGTCGGTTTCTCAAGGAACCCAATCCTCCTATACGGAAGGAACCTTGCTGGCAAGACCAACCTGATCAACCTGATTCGGTACTGCTTCGTCTTCGGAAAATCTCGGAAAAATTACTCGGAAGAGAAGAGGCTACAGCAAAACGAACTACTCCTAAGAGACTCGAAAGACGGGAGCGCCATATTCTATTTCGAGCACAGGAATAGAATCTACAAGCTCGAATACGATTTCAAGCATAGCAACGAGAAGGTAACGCAGAAAGTATACTTCTACGAGTCAGATGTTTCGTCTTCTACCGAAGAGGCTGTTGAGGGGGAGTTCGGCTCCGCGCCGCCGACGGCCACGAACGTGACCAAAGTGAAGGAAAAGTTCAATGAACTAGGGATCTATTCCGACATAATAGACACGCTGATCTCGCCTTCCAACATTAGGAACTTTACGGATGCGATTAACAATGAAATGGTCACTATTCCTGATATGATAGCGAAGCAGGTATCGAGCCTAAACAAAGGTGCGGAGAAGGTTCTAGGTAACTTGGAGAAGCTTCAGGCTCTGCTTGTAATGGAGAAGGAAAGCTACCAAAAGAGGCTTGACGAGATGAAGGCTGAGTTCGTAGCGGTCTCTTCAATCGAACCAAGGATTATCGAAGACATATTCAGCCTGGGGAATATTCACAAAGCGATGTCGGCAAAACTCAAGACCACCGAAGGCGAGCTGGCCAAACTTCCGACGAAGGAGATTGAGATACAACTCCTGAAGCAGAAATGGGCTCCGGAATTCAAGGACAAGATGGAGAAGATAGCACACGTCAGATTGGCCTTGCAACAAGGCCCTGAAGCGATTAAGCTGATTTCTGACCGTGACAGTCAAACGAAGGCCTGGGACACCGTCAGGTTGATGCAATCCAACTTCAAGAGTCTACCATCAGGTGAGAACGTCTTGGCCCTAGGAGAATTCGACCTCTCCTCAGCGAAACAGATTGATTTCGCGATGCTTTTCGACCCGGACCGGATAAGGAAGATATTTCAGCTTCTTGAGAGAGCGCGAACCAGTCTAGATCGGGGAGTCAGAATCGCGAAGAATTACAAGGTCAGTCCATCCCTTGGAGAAGTGCGATCCCTGGCTGCATCGTACAGGAAGCTCGAGAAAGCAATCAAATCTCCGGAGAACAAGCCAGAAGGATCTGAAGCAGTAGTGGTCTACTCAGAGGACGAAAAACAATCGTCGGTCTACCTGCCCCTGCAATCTCTGATTGAGAATCCCAACTACATCCGAGGTATGAATGAGGCGCCTTCCGTTTATAGGACAAAAAGTCTCAGCAAAGCCGAACTAGACAGAATTTCGAAGGAAGTCAAGAGTAAAGCGGACGACCTTGAAACATGCAGGGCATCGCTGAAGTCTGCGACTGAGGACGTTTTGGACGTCAAGAAACTCTTGCCCTCCTTGGACAACGAGGAGCGAATGCTGCGGAACAAGAAGGACCAATCTGAACAGAATCTGAATTCAATGATGTTAGATTGGCGGTCCATGTACAAGGAGCTCAAGACGACCTTCGGCATAGAATTTGCACCTCAGGACCTAAACATGGTCAAGGGTATCCGCAAATTCACCGCTTCACTTCGCCCAATCGTGAAGGAGGTTGAGTCAAGGCTCGTCAAGGAGCTGAAAAGTGCCCTGTCATCTGCCGGGATAGAGACCCCTGGTGAACTCGGGCTGGACAGAATAACCAGCGTTGACGACCTATTTGCTAAACAGAGCGTGGAACTTACCTCCAAGAAGGACCAATTACAAAAGACGAAGACCTGGATCGAGTCAAACGTTGAGAACCTCAAGGAGGCAGAAGACATGTTGCTCACGATTCGGACCACGGAGACGGCAGTCTTGGTCTTAGAAGTGCTTCTGCGAAAGGTTCAGGAAAACACAGACCTGAACGTCATGGTGGAACAAATCGCGCAAAGCATAGAGGAGAACGTAAGGAACTGTGTGGAGATGATCGTTCCAGAAGAGATCGTGACCTTTCGTCACGCTGGTGAAGGCAGCTTCATGGTCGAGACGCCTGACGGCAGCCCCGTCACTCATCCCGCGGGTTCCCACAAGGCCGTCATTAGCTTGGGGGTCATGCTGACTCTTTCGAAGCTCTTCGACCTGCCATTGTTCCTAGATGAGGCGACGGATAGGTTTGACTATATCACGCTGCCAAACACATTTCGGTTCGTCGACTCTCTATGCAAGGATCCATCTGGACCCCAGGTCTGCTTCGTCAGCTACAGGACACTCAACATAGAAAGAAATCAGGACATACTTGACGTGGTCAAGAGCTGGAGAATCTATCTAATCGAAAGGAAGGATAAGCTCCAGAAGCAGATAACCCGCGTGTCCGACGTACGCGAGATTATTGCATAATTCTTCGGCAACGAACGGGTGTTGAACCGCATTCTATTTGGACGATGCGGCAACCATGGTGTCGGGGTTCAAGGATGTATCACGCTGTTAACTGGACGAGCTGTTCCGCTACGACCCAAGGGAAACCCGTCGTCGTAGAAGGCTTAATTCGATATTCATGGCTAAGGCGTCTGGATGGACCTCAGATTCTATGGGGGTGTCAATCAGATAGGGGGAAACAAGATCCTAGTGACGGACAGGAAGGCAGACGCCCGAGTGTTCTTGGACTTCGGCATGAACTTCGCCGTACACTCCCAATACTTCGCAGAGTTCATCCAGCCCCGCACAGCAAATGGCATAGCCGATTTCATTGAAGTTGGTCTGCTTCCAAGAATCAAGGGAATCTACAGAAGAGACTTGCTAGAGTTTGCCGGGCTGGAAAGGCATGAAGATGCCGAAGTGGATGCGGTGATACTTTCCCACGCCCACCTAGATCACGCAGCGCATGTTTCCTTCCTCGATGAAAGGATACCCATCTACTGCAATGCGATAACGCACTCCATTCTCGAGGCAATTCACGAGACGGCGCCGAGAAGGCTAGAATCGGAGATAATCAACTACAAACGAAGACCCCTTCTGAACCACAAGGAGAAGCCGATTCCCAGGGAGTTCAAGATAGTCAAAGGGAAGTTCAAGATAGGCGGGCTTGAGATTGAGATGATCCCCGTCGACCACAGCGTTCCCGGCGCTTCCGCACTTCTAATTCATGGCACCGACCAAACAATTGCATATAGTGGGGACCTCCGAATGCATGGTACCGAAGGATACCTCACCGAGCAATTCTTGGAGAGGCTCAGGCAGGCCAAACCAGACGTCTTCCTATGCGAAGGCACCAGGATTGACCAGACGGACCGGAACAGCGAGAAATATGTCAAGGATGGAAGCAGCCAGGAGATTACCAAGGCCAAGGGTTTGGTCATGGCAGATTTCGCCTTCAAGGACACGACCCGCTTCCTGACGTTCCTCGAACTGGCCAGAGACTCCGGGAGAAAGCTGCTCGTCGCGTTCAAAGATGCCTACTACATCAGGAAGTTGAAGGCGTTAATTCCAAGCCTCCCGGGGCTCAATGACGAAAGCCTACTCCTATACCTGGAGAAGCGGGGAACAGGGACGTTTTCTGAAAGAGACTATTACTCCTGGGAGAGAGAGTTCCTGGATCGACAGAACACAGTCCGGCCAGACTACGTGTCTGCTCACCAAAACGAGATAATAGCGGCGATGGGCTATTATGATATCACCGAACTGATTGACTTGAAACCGACAGAGGGCAGTATCTACATCAAGTCTGCGTCAGAGGTCATCAACGAAGAACAGGTGTTTGACATGAAGAGACTGATGGCATGGCTGGACCACTTTGGGATGGGGTACCACCACTTTCACGCCTCAGGACACGCTCCTCAAGCCGACCTTGCCAGAATCATGAGAGAGAGTAACGCCCGCAAGATTATCCCGATTCACACCGAACATGCTGACATGTTCAGTTCCTTGGTGGACAAACCAATCGAGCTTCCGCAGCTGAGTGTCGAGTAGGTTCCCATAGCATGCTCTTCGAGCCTTGTCAACAATGTTCTGGCCCTCTCGGGAAGAATGAAAAACGGATTGTAAACAATCTTGACGAGGATCAACTCGCATGTGCGCTGAAAAATCTCGGTCGTCGAACAAACGCTCAAAAGTGGGTAATGAGTTCCTAGGCTACCGCCAATTCAGTCGTTCGTAAATTGAATGCACCTGTGGCCTAGTGAGGGCCTGACTCACCAGAAATCGCACGACAATTCGAGTTCGGATGAACTTTCAATCTCTCGGCAGGGAATTGAAACGTGCCCGTGAGCAACACTTACCTTAATATTGGAATAAGTGGGCTGTTTAACGTTGGCATGCCTTAGAGAAGACCTCAAGTCTTCCTTGGACATCTTCTATGAAGGCGATGGTGACAAGATCGCTAGAGACTTTTACATCCCCGTACTGAAACGCTCTTCCAGC
>Ga0187877_1002488_pt1 | contig 16327 bp, 10 predicted proteins | sample June2016WEW_17_1_3_FD_132430 | JGI IMG/M metagenome (GOLD analysis project Ga0187877, IMG submission 132430) | Peatland microbial communities from SPRUCE experiment site at the Marcell Experimental Forest, Minnesota, USA - June2016WEW_17_100 | ecosystem: Environmental > Terrestrial > Soil >... | reverse complement strand
GACACGTCCTCGCCGTCGGCATTGATCTCCGTCCGGTCCGCGGTCAGCCGGATGGCCACTGTCGGACTGGTGGTCTCCCGCTTCTTCGTGAGCACCACTTTGCCGCCTTTGCTGCCGCGGGCCTCAATCACGCCCGGCTTGTAATTGACCTTCCATTCCAGATGGCCCAGGTGTGGAACGTTTTGGCTGCCCAGGCTCTTGCCGTTGACGAAAAGCTCGACCTCGTCCAGGTTCGAGTACACCCACACTGGGATCACCTCGCCTTCCCTTCCCTCGAAGTCCCAGTGCGGGAACAGGTGCAGCACGGGGTCCTTGCCCCACCATGCCTTGTAGTAGAAGAAGGTGTCCTTGGGAAATCCGCACATGTCCACGATGCCGAACTGCGAGTTGATGGACGGCCAGCCGTAGGGCGAGGGCTCGCCGCGATAGTCGAAGCCGGTCCAGGCAAAGCCCCCGGCCTCCCATTCGCGTGTGCCATAGAACTTCCACCAGGTCTCGGCGGTCTCATACCCCTGCCAGCCCGACGGGTTGGTGTCGTAGGCGGTCATCGTGTTGCGCAATGCGTCGGTCGAATACACGCCGCGCGTGGAGACGGCGCTGGCCGTCTCAGACCCGTAGAGCGGCCGCTTCGGATACTTCTTGTGATAGTCGTCGGGGAACTGCAGGCAATAGTTGAAGCCGATGATATCGACCGGATCGGAGAGACCTTTTTCGTTGGTGCCGTTCACCGCCGCAGAGACCACGCGCGTGGGGTCGAGTTCGTGAGCCCGCTGCACCATGGTTGCTGCGATCTTGGCACCCTGCTCCGCCTCGTCGTCCTGCAGCACAAATTCCTCGTTGCCGATGGACCAAAGGATGATCGACGGCGAGTTGCGATAGCGTTTGATCATCGCCTCCAGCTGCGCCAGACCTTCAGGGCTCGAACTCATCTGCCGCGTCTCGCACATCATCATCAGGCCCATGCGGTCGCAGCCTTCCACCCACTCCGGCGTCGGCATGTTGTGCGACGTGCGCACGGCGTTGCAGCCCATCTCGCGTAGCACGCCCAGCCGGAACCACTGCAACCGGTCGGGCAGAGCCGCGCCCACACCAGCGTGGTCCTGGTGGTTGCAAGTGCCTTGAATCTTGATGGACTTGCCGTTGAGGAAGAGTCCCTTGTCGGCATCGAACAGCACGGTGCGCACGCCAAAGCTCACGCGCTCGGCGTCGCGCGCCTTGCCGCCCGCTTCGACGGCCACAATAGCCGAGTAGAGATTCGGCGCATCCACCGACCACAGCGCCGGATTGGTCAGCTTTGCGGTCGCTTTGAAGGTCGCAGAGCCGTCCACGGCAATCGATTGCGGAGCGGCCTCGGCGGTGGCCACGATCTTGCCGGCGGCGTCGAGAATCTGCCAGCTCACCTTGGCTCTCTCCGCCTGCTTGCCCTCGTTCTCGACCACCGCGCCCAGAGTCAAAGTGGCGGCATTGCCGTCCACGGCCGCACGCACCGTGGTCTCCCACTTGCCCAGGTGCACCGCATCGGTCTTGGTCAGCCACACATGGCGGTAGATGCCGGCACCCTCGTAGAACCAGCCGTCGCCAACGCTGGCGTCCACACGCACCACAATGTAGTTCTTCGCGCCGTAGCTCAGAAAGTCTGTCAGGTCGAAGCGGAAAGGCGCGTACCCGTTGTCGTTGCGGCCGATGAAGCAGCCGTTTACAAAAATCAGCACACTGCGGAAGGCACCGTCGAACTCGACCGTGATGCGCCGGCCCAGATCGCTGGCGGGGATCTCGAATTCGCGGCGATACCAGCCCACGCTGGTTTCGGGGTATCGGCGGCCGATGGGCTTGTAGCCGTGGGAGTTCTGCACCTCGTCGTGCACAAAGGGCAGCTCGACCGCCCAGTCGTGGGGCAGGTTCAGCATGCGCCACTTCGAGTCGTCAAACTTGGCCTTGGAGAAGTCGAACTCGCCGGTCTTGGCAAAGTCTTCCTGACCAGTGCCGAACCCCAGGTCGCGCGCCGGATCGGTGCCGTGGCCAAACTGGAACTTCCAGCCAGAGTCAAAAAGCAGTTGCTCGCGGGGCGCCACGGCGGCCAGCGCCACGGCCGAAGCAGCCTCCGGATCGCCGGAGAGAAGAGCACTTGCGCGACCCCAAGCCGACCGGGCCACCAAAGAAGAAGCAGAAAGAGCCAGTCCGGAACAAAGCAGATTACGACGAGTAATGCCAGGCATGGAAATCCTCTTTGGATGAAGTCTCGCCGCAGACGGCGGCAGAACTCCGGGCGGCGAGCAAGGTGAAACTATAAATCATGAAATCAGGCGGCGCCGTGAAGTAGAAGTAAGAGACTTTATTTTATTCGAAACACGATCCGGACGCGATCGTTTCCCACGGCTCGCGTCATCGGCGAACAGATCTCGCAGAATGGACGCTACCTGCGTGATTTCATTTACCAGGACTTCAACACTGATGAGCACGGGCGCATGGCGCTCGGTGGCGTACTGGCGCACGTCGCAGGGCGCTGGAAGGGAATCCTCCTGGCATCATCGCGCGCGTGCAACATTTCATATCGGGCTACACCAATATTGGCGGTGCATCGGCCAAGTGCGCTGGATCGCGATTCTGCGATTCATCAGTTGCTTGTAAACCCGGTCCATTTCTTCGCCCGTCTTCAATGTCCGGGCTGCAATGGGTACAGCGGAGTCATCCTGCTCGAATCCCATCCCCTTCAATCCAGTCTTGAGCTGCTTCGCATTGCGCCAAAGGTGCCGACGCAACTCGGGCTGGGTTATCATGAGTTCCATTCCCCTTACTGCGGCAGCAGCTGCCGATGAAGGAGAAGCATTCGCGCCGTTGACGATATGGCTGTTCGTCGTCAGAAGCTGGTCTCACAGCTTCTGACGACGAACACCGTTACGCAGACGGTTACGCACGGTTAGGCACTTTGACTCTCCGAATTGGGTAGTCGAGAGTCGACGGCCGACTATGTGCGCCTCCGGGAAAAGAGAGGTCGGCTTGCTTCCAAGAGCGCTGGGAGGTGAGGTCCTGTGTTCCTTATGAAACCAATCCTTGTGGTGCTCGCTGGCTTGATTCTGTGGTCCACCGCAGTGGCGCAGCAGCCGTCAGATCCGTGCGCATCTCTCAAGGAAGACCAGCAGGCAATGGAATCGAGATTGCGTGACTGGCCCGATTTGGCCAAGTATCGGGAGGACGATGCCAAGCTGGGCCCACCCGCCAAGGGGGAATCGAGAGTGGTGTTCCTGGGCGATTCCATCACAGAATTCTGGACACTGTCCGACTCCTTCCACGGCAAGCCTTACGTGAATCGCGGAATCAGTGGGCAAACCACGCCGCAGATCCTTCTTCGCTTTCGCCAGGACGTGATCGCACTAAGGCCGGAAGTAGTGGTAATCCTCGCTGGCACGAACGATATCGCGGAAAATACCGGTCCCATCACGCTGGCGGCGATCGAAGACAATCTGACGTCCATGGTAGACCTGGCGAAGCGAAATGGAATCCGCGTGGTTCTTGCTTCACTCCTACCCGCTTTGCAATATCCGTGGAGGGCGGACATACGACCGGTTGAGAAGATTCGCGCCTTAAATGACTGGATGAAAGACTACGCCGCGAAGGAGGGGCTGGTTTTCCTCGACTACCACTCGGCCATGGCGAATGACAAGCGTGGTCTGAAGACTGAACTGTCCGAAGACGGAGTCCACCCGAACCAAGCCGGCTATGCCGTGATGGCGCCGCTAGCTGAGAAGGCGATCGGCGCGGCGTTGAGCAAGAACTGAGAGACGCCCCTTTGCGAGCGGAGAATTTCTGACGCCGGAACTCAGTGCTTGGCCTACATCCTTGGTACCGGTGCTAAAATTGCAGAGTAATGTCCGAGGATGTGTCTTCCGCCACAAAGGCCCCGGTGCCACACGAGTCACCGTCCGGGTCTGTCCCTCCGGAGGCGGTTCGGTCGCAATTGCAGCGCATTCTGGATAGTCCGGAATTCCGATCAAGCAAGCGTTGCCAGGATTTTCTTACCTTCATAGTGGGACAAACACTGGCAGGTCTCCCGCTAAAGGAACGCACGGTTGGCGCAGGTGTGTTTGGGCGTGACGCTTCCTACGACACCAACGAAGATGGAATAGTCCGCATTAAGGCGACTGAGGTCCGTAAGCGTCTCGGGCTCTATTATGCCGGTCGCGGTAGGCAGGACGAAGTTGTAATCGACCTTCCGGTTGGCCACTACGTGCCGAGTTTTTCCCTGACGCGAAAAAACGGCCTCGGCAACCTTTCCCCGTTATTGATAGAAAACTCGGCTGCGGCGTCTACCACCGAGCAGCCGGAAGAACAAATTTTCGGGGCACGTCGAACTCGCGGTGTCTGGTGGAGATTTGCGCGGGCATTAGGATTGTTGATTGCGATTGGTGTGCTGGTGGTCACCGGGTGGAAGATCTACAGGCCCACCTCCGTACTCGACCAGTTTTGGGAACCGGTTCTACGCAGCCGGGACCCTATCATTGTGGCGACGTCGTATGCGCCGGTTTACTATCCCAGCAGCTTTCTGGGCCCCCCGCGCGCGGTCGCAGCTCCGCGTGACAATGACTTCGTCTTATTGTCGGACCAGTACGTCGGCGGGGGCGACTTGATTGCTGCAGCCCGAATCTCTGGAATGTTGAGCCACATGGGTCACCCCTACGCGATTCGAGTTGGCAATGCGGTGACATTCGAGGACTTGCGCAGTGCTCCCGCCGTTCTGATCGGCTATTCCAGTACTCACTGGGAAGATGTGACAAAGGGTTTCCGCTTTTTCATAGACCACAATCAGGGCGTCATCGACGATAATGGAAAACCTACCGATTGGTACCCTCATCACCTCGGTTCAGATTTTCATACGGACGAAGACTATGCCGTCCTCTCGCGCGCATTTGACCCACAGACCCACACGATGATCGTCCTGGTCAGCGGCTGCACTCAATACGGCACGGAAGCGGCGGCGGAGTTGATCACCGATCCCACTCTCTTGGGTGACGCCCTTCGCGGTGCACCAGAGGGTTGGCAAAAAAAGAACTTGCAGCTTGTGCTGCACCTGAAGGTGATTGCGAATGCTCCGGCTTCTCCTCAAGTGATCGCTTCCCACTACTGGTAGCGCTTGCCGCCCCCAGCCCTTCGTCGCAGCCAGGCGCGGATCTCACGCTGAAATCACGGCTTTTGAGCAAGACGCTACTACTCTGTGGAACTGTTACGCAGACGGTTACGCACGGTTACGCGCCTTGACTCTCCGAATCGCACAGTCGAGAGTCGAAGTAGGGCTATGGGCGCCTCCGAGAAAAGAACGGTCGGCCCTTGCACCATAGAATAGGGGGATCTCATGGGTTCGAATCAACGCGGGTTTTGCGTGCTGCCATTAGGGAAGGGCCTGAGATGTGCTTGCGCTCTGGCGCTGTTCGTTTTGCTGCCCACCTACCGGGCCACGTCCCAGAGCAAGCAAGCCGGCGAGGTTCGCGGAACGGTGACGGACGCATCCAGTGCGGTCGTCGCAGGTGTCGAAGTTGCCATCACGAACGTGCAGACCGGCGTGAGCCAGCAACTCACAACGGACTCTACGGGGGTTTACGAAGCGCCATTCGTGCCACCCGGCCAGTATTCCATAACGTTCGCAAAGGACGGGTTTAAGACATACGTCCGCAATGGAATTGTCTTGCATGTCGAAACCATCAAAGTCGATGCCGTTCTACAGGTGGGATCGGTGTCGGAGAACATAACGGTCACTGCTCTCCAGCCCTTGGTGCAGACGGAAACTGCCGAGAGGGGCCTGACGCTAACGACGCAAGTTGTCACGGACGTTCCGAATGTTAACCGCAGTTGGGACGAATTATTGGGAACGCTCCCCGGCGTGAATGGCGGCGGCGGTTCAGATGCTACCGGACAAGGCATCGGTGTGAACGGCCAGACGGCATATCAGTCCAATTGGCAAATCGATGGCGGCATCGCCATGCTCGGGGCGTCCCAGAACCCAGACATCCTGCAGCCCCCGTTGGACACCATCCAGGAACTCGATCTGAGCACGGCGAACTTCGGCGCCGAGCGAGGAAGTGGCCTGTCCGTTTTCAACGTCACCACCAAGAGTGGAACCAATCGGTTCCACGGGAATGCGTTCGAATATGTTGGGAACGATAAGTTCGACGCACGCAATTATTTTGCAGATCCCACCCAGCCGAAACCCGCCCTTCGCTGGAACGAATTCGGTTTCACCATCGGCGGACCCATCAAGCGCAATAAGGCCTTCTTCTTCGGCAGTTTTCAGGACAATCCTGCAAGCACTCCAAGCACAGCCTTCTATTCCTATCCGAGCAGCAAGATGCGTACGGGCGATTTCTCGGAGTTGTGTCAAACCGGCTTTGATGCCAATGGTCTTTGCATCCCCGCGCCGCAAGGCTCGACTCTGACCGCCGTCCAACTCTATGACCCCGCCACTTATAACCCCACCACTAACACGAATCAGCCGTTTCCAGGGAACATTATTCCTCTTTCCCGGCTTGATAAGGTGGCCGGAGCCATACAACAGTACTTCCCTTTGCCCCAGACCGATGCGATCGTCGGCAATTTCAATACCAGCGTCAGCTACCCTGTCGACACGAAATGGTTCACCGGGAAAGTGGATTATGACATTTTGCCAGCCAACCGTTTGACGGGATCGTTCATGGTGGTCCATCAGACCACTACGTACTCGGATCCGATCTGCAGCATTGACTGCCTAACCACCCCTCAACACGACATACAGGGCCAGATCACCGATGTTTGGACGATGAGTTCGAACAAGGTGAACGAATTGCGTGTTGCCCTTACGCGCGAGCACTTTATCGCCTACGTCGCAAGCATGGGCCAAGGTTATCCGGCCAAGCTGGGGTTGAACAATCCTGCCGGTGATCTTTTCCCGGACACCTATATCGACGGAGTTTTCAGCACCACGATCGGGGTTGACGCAGCAGGGTTTGGCGGTCCGGCAGTGGATGCCGAGACTACGGTCGTGCCTTCTGACGTTTTCACCTGGATCAGGGGGAAGCATATTTTCAAATTCGGAGGCGAATTCGAGAGGTGGCTGGTCAACTCCGGCTGGCCTACAGCTAACGAAGGGAATTTTGATTTCAGCGGCCTCTTCACCCTTAACCCAGCAGACCAAGTAAACCCACCCGCCGGACTCATTGAGGGGACGGGTTATGCAGATTTCTTCCTGGGCCTGTCGGACGGTTGGTGGATCGACCCACAACCGGTAGTTGGGGCGCGTAGTTGGAGTGCGCAGAGTTTCGCACAGGACGAATACAAAATCACCCCGAACCTCACTCTGACGATGGGGCTGCGTTACATCATTCAAAGCGGATGGAGCGAGGTCAACAACAAGATATCCGGTTTCCAGCCGAACATCATCAACCCAGGCACGGGTACGCCAGGTGGGTTGTGGTTTGCCGGTCAGCTTGGGCACAGGGCGGAAACGGACACGATTTACGATTTCTTTGCTCCTCGGTTGGGATTTGCCTGGGCGCCCCGGAGTGACACGTCGATTCGGGGTGGATTCGGGATCTACAACGTCATTGCAGGATGGAACACCTACGCATCCGGTGGGTTTGGACAGGGCTGGGCGCCCATTGGTGGTTTGAGCACTACCGATGGGCTTACGCCCGTTTTTCAGCTATCCCAAGGGCCGCCTCCGCCCATCTATCCCGGTCCTCAGTTGCGGACTCCAGACATACTGAACGGCCAGAATGTTAATTATCCGCTGTTTCACAGTCCGCTGGGCTACTCCGAGGAATATCAGCTGAGCATCCAGCACCAGTTCAAAGGCGGCATAGTGCTGGAGACTGCATATGTAGGAAACCGGGGGATCCATCTTGCTTATACGCGGGATATCGACCAAGTGCCCGAGAGCGAATTGGGGCCAGGCAATGCTCAACTGAATCAACCTTATCCCCAATACTTGGGCGTCGCCGCTTCGTTCTTCGACGGCATTTCCAACTACAACGCTCTTCAAACCAGCGTGAAGAAGCAGGTGTCCCACGGGCTGTTGTTGACGGCCAATTACACCTGGTCGAAGACCATGGACGAGATCACCAACTCCGGCTTCGTCGGTGGGGGCAATGGACATGCAGAACATGGCGGGGCGCTGCAAAACCAATATGATCCAAGATCGAACTACGGCCCTTCGACCACGGATTTCCGTCATTTCTTCAACGGGAGCTTGGTCTACGAACTTCCCTTTGGGAACGGCAAGCGTTTTCAGAGCGAGAACGGCCTGTTGAACGCGGCTCTAGGCGGATGGGAAGTCTCATCTCTGTTCCAGATACACTCGGGTAGTCCTTTTACGCCGTATGTCGGCAGCCCCAACGAAACTGGTTCGCTGGCGGGGGCTTGGCGTCCGAACCGCATCGGAAAAGGAACCGTTGCGCACCCGAATATTAATGAATGGTTTGATCCGAGTGCATTTGTGGTACCGGACGCGTATACCTTCGGCGATTCCGGACGAGATATCTTGTACGGTCCACGCTGGACTAACATCAATGGGGCATTGCTCAAGAATTTTTCCGTCCGGAAGCTTGGTGAACAGGGAAAGCTGCAGTTCAAGGTAGAAACCTATAACCTGCTCAATCACCCCAATTTCGGGCTGCCGAACGCCGCTATCGGCACAGGCCAGGGTCCCGGCGGTGTCGGCACAATTACGAGCGCCTACACGGGCCGCACTATGCAGCTTGGAGCCAGCCTGAGCTTCTAGCCGGGGTCCCCCGCGGCGGCTTTTCGCTGAGTCCGCCGGGCTCGTTCCCGAAGCTCAGAGGTAGTTTCGCAGACATGTCTCCAAGAGGACAAGTTGTAGGCGGTCTTACAGACAAGAGGACACGTTAATGAATCGCTTGCTAGTTCTGTGCCTGTTAGTTTTCTTGTGGCCGAGGCAGATGTTTGCTCAGCAGTTTCCTCATCCACAGCCCGCGACGCCGCGCGATTTTGCCGTCATGCCGTGGGACGACGCATCATCCGATCCGGAGCTTCTGCGGGGCATGAAAGATGCGGGCATGAATATGGCGGGGTTCTGCCGGGCGGAGGATGTCGAGCGCGTCCGGGCCGCTGGTCTAACCTGTGTCCTTCGAGACTCACGAGTAAGCAATTACGACTGGAAAAAACTGCCGCCCGAGGATCAGATCCGCAAAGACGTCGCCGAGCTGGCGCGTGAGTTCGGCAGCAATCCCACAGTACTGGGATTCTTTCTGAACGATGAGCCCCGCACGCCTGAGATGCCTGCTCTCGGACGCGTAGTCGCTTTGCTGCGCGAAGCCATGCCCGACAAACTCCCCTACGTGAACTTGTTTCCCTACCGAGAGGGGGAGCAGGAGTGGTACACGAACTATGAGGACTATGCCAAAGCGCTCGTCGATGTGGTCCATCAGCCATTCCTGAGCTTCGATAACTATTCACTGTCTTACGCCGGCATGGGAGACGAGTTCTTCACGAACCTTGAGATCGTGCGCAAGGTCGGATTGGAGAGTAAGACTCCCTTCTGGAGCTGCATTCAGGCCGTAGCCCATTTCGGCTATCTGGTGCCTTCGGATGCCACCTTACACCTGCAGGTATACAGCGCGCTGGCCTACGGCGGGCGAGGCATCCAGTACTTCACGTACTTTACGCCGGAACGAGGCAACTACCGGATGGGTGCGATCGACCAGTTTGGAAACAAAACCGCGACCTGGGACGCGCTGCGCCGCATCAACTACGAGATCCACGCACTCGCTCCAACACTGGTCGGACTGCGGAGCACAGGCGTCTACCACTATCCCGACGTGCCCAAGCAAGGCCAGCCGCTTTCTGAGAGCCGCCTGGTGCGGTGGATCGACATGGTGAAAGACGAAGATCAGTATATACCGCCCTCCGTCGCGGCGCGCTTTCTGGTCGGTGAATTCGAAGACGAAAAGGGGCGATCCTATCTGATGATCGTCAACAAGGATCTGACGTACTCTTTCCGCTTCGACATTCAGTTCAAGCGGGAAGTGTACGACGTTGTGCGCGTGAATCCTTACTCAGGTCGAGCGGAGCCCTTCGAAGGTGAGCAAAACTGGCTCGCCCCAGGTGGGGGGATCCTATTGCGGGTGGAGTAGCACATAGCTGGAGAGGATCTTGCGGTTTTGCTGTTTTGCTTAATGGTTCGCTCAGCATCGCTCCCGGTTTGTCGGCCAACCCGAAGTTGGCAGGAAACGGGGTTAGGACCGATCGGCTGGCATACCTTGCGGCATTCCTACCGGGCATGGCTCGGGGACAACGGCGAGCCTCTCACGGTCCAGAAGGAACTCATGAGGCACGCGTCCATTCAGACCACGCTGAATACGTATGGTGGAGGGATGATGGACTCGATGCGCGAAGCTCATGGGAGAGTCGTGAAGCAGGCGATGGCGCGTTAATGGACGCTAGTGGACGTCAGCGCATCGGCTAAGCAGCTTCACATCAACGAGTTGATGGCGGAGAGAGTGGGATTGTGTTCCGACCAATTTCAGAAATCACAACAACAATGGAAAAATCGTTCTATCCCTTTGTAATGGCAGATACTTTTAGAGTTGCTGCGATGAAGTTCGACGATGGTTAACGAAGTCCACAGCAGCCAAAACAGGACGGATTATACCCCAAAAAAGTAACAAAAAAGTAACAAGGACTTCAAAAGTCAGCCGTTCGCGACGGCAATCTAGGCACTCTTTCCTGTTGATCCGCTGCGACGACCGAGCCAAGCGTTGAGCGCTGGCGAGCCCCAGAGGTATGCCAATGCTTTGGGTGCCAGTTGAGGTGCGGCTTGTCCACGATATTTAAGAAGCCACCCTTGACGTCGCTGTATTCCGCGTGAGCGGCTTCACCGTCACGAACACCGCTCTTGAGGAAATAGTCGAGCGTGAACCGTTCTTCGTCGTTCTTCGCTGCCGCGTACAAAGCTTTTACCTGCTCTGCGTCGTAATAAACCACAGGCTTCTCGGCGAACTTGGGATATTCGCTCTTCTTCAGAAGGCGGTTTATGCCATTTGCGCTGAGGAAGATCACGACGTTGTTAACCTTGTTGAAGTATGTCCGGTTCGGATCACCGGACCTGCGCTGTTTACGAGGTGTGCCGTCTTTCCGCAGTTTCGGGGGCTGCTTCCGCAGCCATCCCATGAAGTCGATCAAGTCCTGCCTCCCAATCTCGTCCAAGAATTTCTTGGTACATGACTTGCGGAACTCTTCGACCGCCACCTTATAAACGCGGATAGTTTTCGGGTCTTTCCCCTGCGAGTGAAGGTTCTTGAAATACTGCTCGACCGCATCGTCGATGCTGAGCCGACAGCTTTCCGTTTTAGCGTTGACAGGCGTTTGAGGAACGACCCGCCGTTCCCGGTCCCGGAGCCACCGCTGCTTTTCGGCAAGCTTGTCCAAACCGACGAATGGGTCTTTGCCAACCAGCACAAACTGCTGTTTCCCGCCGTCCGTTCCGAAACGAAGGTAGTAGACCCCCTCCTTGTGGTGCTCCGGTTCGCGATTGACCATTGCGTATTGGGGCTTGAGGCGACCCTTAGATTGGTAAACAGGCTTGCAGAACGAGCTTCTGCCGTTCTTGGTGATGCGGATGTACAGCGTTGCGGTGCGGTATGCTATGAGATTCCCTTGAATCCAATACCGCGAAACAAGGAACTCTCACGATTTTTAGTAACAGGAACCGCTCAAAAATAGTAACAAGCTCGCGGAACCCGCATTTTTGGCTGTGATTTGAGAACTGGCGGAGAGAGTGGGATTCGAACCCACGTTACCCTTTCGAGTAAACACGCTTTCCAAGCGTGCGCCTTCAGCCACTCGGCCATCTCTCCGGCGCCGTGCGAAGCGATTATTTTGATTCTAACAGTGCTGCGGACTGCCCACGAACTGCAGATCCCTCCCCTTGGGCTTCGCTCCGGGTCGGGATGGCAACTGAGAGGGCCGGCTGCTGCGCTTAGCTTTCCTCGGGCTTGAGCAATTGCTGGGCCAGGTAATTCTCGTAGGTCATCTCTTTAATCGCGTGCAGTTGCCCTTCCAGCCAGTCGATGTGATGTTCTTCATCGAGCAGGATCTTCTCCATTAACTCGCGCGAACCGTTGTCGCCGGCCGCCACGCTGGCCTTGATGCCGTCATTCAGGCGTTTCACGGCCGTGTATTCGAGCTGCAGATCGCTCTCCAGTTGCTGCTTCAGGTTTTGCCCGATATTGATTTTGAAAGTTTCGGTCATGCTGGGAGCGCCATCGAGCAGCAGGATACGTTCCATCAGGATTTCGGCATGGTGCATTTCTTCGATGGATTCCTTGCGGGTGTGCTTGGCCATCCGTTCATACCCCCAGTTCTCGCACATCTCGGCGTGAAGGAAATACTGGTTGATGGCGGTAAGCTCGGCTTTGAGTGCTTCGTTCAGGATGGCTATAACTTTTTCGTCGCCTTTCATAGTTTGCCTCTCTTAGGGACAGTTCCCAGTTGCCAGTTCTCAGTGAAAAGTTCAACAATTCTAACCGAGAACTGAAGAAGGAATTGTACTAGAAGAAAAGAATTAGGAGCGGGATGATCCCGAAGCAGCGGCCGCGGCGTTGGGCGTTTCTGGCGCCGCCGGAGCGTGGCCGTTGGGCGGTTGGGCGGGCTGGGCCTGGCCCACGCCCTCAATCACGCGGTGATTCAGGCAGTAGAGCGCGAGTTCCAGACGGTCGGCCACTCCCAGTTTGTCGTAGACCTTGCGGAGATAATTCTTGACCACCTGCTCGGTGGTGCCGACCCGTAAGGCAATCTCTTTATTCTTCATCCCCTGCGTAACGCAGGAGACGATGAGCGACTCTTTGGGCGTGAGCGAAACTTTGGGACGCGACCCTGCCGGACGCACGCCTTGCGTGCGATAAGCCTGCATCACCCACGCGACCGCGCGGCTTTCGAGCCAGGGTTCACCCTGGGCGACTTTGCGCAGGCATTCCACCAGCATTTCCGGCTCAATTTCGCGCGAAACTATGCCATGCGCGCCGCGCCGGAACAGGTCGAGCGTCATCTCCTGGTCGGGCTCTTGGAGCACGACGACAAAGCGGCAGGTCGCACTTTGCCGGAGAAGATCGGAAACAGCGTCCGCTGGATTCGGGGCCAGCGCCGCTTCGAAGATCACAATGTCGGCGGAGAATTTTTGAATGGCGGCAATGGTCTGATCGAGGCTCTCAGCCTGGCCGACAACGCGTATGTCATCCTCAAGCGCAAAGATCTTACGCAGCCCGGCGCGGAAAATGGCCTGGGTATCCGCCACAATCACGCGGATGGTGCCTTTGCCGTCCTCAGGCTGAATACCGTCGCCTGGCTCAACACTCACCGAACTGCTGACCGAAGTGCTGCCCATCTCTCCTCTTTTCGCGTCCTACCTGTCGCGCCCTACCCGCGCGGCCGTTCTTTCACGGCAGAACCGCGTAAACTACCTGCGCTCAAAACGGTACTCGTCAATCACCACACCGACTCCACGCCGGCCACCATCCGCAAAACTGCGCACCACTCGTCCCCGGCAATCGACCTGTACGTCGGCTTCCGCGCCCAGGACATCGGCGGGAAGAGAAATCGTAAAATCGACAGCCGAACCTACGGGCACATCGGCATCCATGCGGAACAGGACGCCGTTGGCGGAAATGTTCTCGGTCTCGACCGTCTTTCCCGCGACTTCAGACTGGTTGACTGCCGACTTCAATGCCACCGGCAGTTTGATGGGAAAGCGCGGCGCGCCTTGCACGTCCGTATAACCCCTTCGATTCTTGTTGACTTCAGCAACGGTTCCCTTGGCGGCTTCAGACACGTTTGCGTCGACCTTCCTTCCGGTTCGTGCCATGCACCACTCCGATTGAGCATGTGCACATTCCAGGGCGAGATTACACCCCAGCATCGGCAATGCAAAGTTACGGAAGTCATGGAACAACGGCGGCGAAGTGCCCGTGGTACAGGGACTTAGGGGCATAATCAAACCGCGATGCGCAGCCGAGATGCGCGGCTGACACATCCGCACTCGGGTCGAATGCACTTAGCAGTTAGCCGTTAGGCTGGAGCGCAACCGGAAAGACTTTCGCGATCTACTTGGGTGTGGAGTGGGCCGCGGGTTCAGAACTTCGTCGCCTCGGTGAAATTAAACTCTTTCACCTTCATCGCCGGCGTCACCATGTCAAACGATTCCTCGCCGCAGGCGCGGACCGGGGCGCTCATCGTATCGACATTCGATAGCATCGAGATCAGGCTTTGGTTAAAACGAAAATTGCGCAGACCGCGCTGGATCTTGCCGTCCTCCACCAGGAAAGTTCCGTCTCGCGTCATGCCGGTCACGATCTTCTCGTACGGATCCACTTCACGGATGTACCACAGTCGTGTAACCAGCACGCCGCGCTCGGTTGACGCGACCATTTGCTCAACGCTCTGCGGATTTTCTGGCCCTCCAAAAACAATGTTCAGCGGCATCTCGCCCACCTCGTTGGGCAAGGGAAATCCGTGGCCGGTGGGTTCGATGAGGCCGACTTTGCCGGCATACTCGGAATTCTTCATCTTCCGCGCCGTGGCGCGCGCATAGACCACGCGCTTCACCACGCCGTTCTCAACCAATTGCACGCGCTGGCGCGTCATGCCCTCGCCATCGAACGGCGAACCCGCTTGCAGAGGATGCGCGGCGTCATCGCTGATGTTGATGTTTTCTCCAAATACTTGGGTGCCGATCCGGTCGTTGAGAAACGAGCGTTGGTCGAGAATCGCCACGCCGCTGTAGTCCCAGAACATGAAGCCAACCATGTCGAGGACCGCGGCCGGTTCAAGAATTACCCTGTACTTCCCCGGCGCAATCTCCCGCGGATGGGCTGATTCGACCGCCTTTTGCGCCGCCGTCTCTGCCAACCGAATGGAATCGAGATTACTCACATCGGGCGAATTCAATTTCTGCCAGCCGGAAGAATCATCGGCCAGCATGGTGATGGAAACCTCCGCCAACGTCTGGCGATGCCAATTCGCCAAGCCGCGCGAGTTGAAGATTCCTTCGCCGGATTCCGAAGTCGAGTAGATACCCGCCGTCGCCAGCTTGTGTTTGCCGGCAACGGACACAATGCCCTCGACTACCTCCGCGCGATCGGCAGGAGTAATCGCGACGGTCTGGCTAAAAAAACGTGTGGCGCGGGCGCCCTCGCCCGCGGCATTTGCTTCTTCAGACGTTGGCATCGGCAGCAAATCGGGGTCGGGGGTTTGCACTCGCGCAAGATTCTCCGAAGCCGTGATTGCCCGCTGCAAACTCTCGCCGTCAAACTGATTGGTGGTGGCGCGCGCCGTCCGGCCGGCGAAATTCGTGCGAATCGAAACGATGGAGTTCTCTTCCTCAACGTTCTGATGAATGGCGTTGTTGGCGAAGCGAGTCAAGGCAAAACGGGAGCCGGTGAAGATGGCTTCGACCTCGTCGGCCGACGAGAAGCGACGAATTCGGTCGAAGATGTCCGCGGCTTTTTCTTTGGTCAGCATTGATGGCAATTGGTAACTGGGTAGTTCCTAGAGCGTGTTTCAAAAATCGGTTTTGGGTAGGGCACGGCTTTAGCCGTGCCGCCATGGGCCAACAGAAATGCGGGCTTTAGCCCCTGAGGGATGCGCCGTCCGACCTGAAAGGCATTTTTTAAACACGCTCTGGTAATTTGAAACCAACCTCACGCTCCTTGATCTGGGGTTTTTAAATTACCAAATTACCCGATTACAAAATTACAAATTCTTTGCTAGCTCCCCTGGTACGCCGAGCCGACGCGAATATTTCGGAACCGCGCCGGGCTCGCGCCGTGTCCCGTGCCCACGACCTGCTGTGGCTGGCCTTTGCCACAGTTTGGAGTCCCCCACAGTGTCCACTCGTCGCGCGAGCAGATTGCGTCCATCGAATTCCAAAATTCCGTCGTGATCCCGGAATAAGAAGGATTTTTCAGCATCCGCACCCGCTTGCCGTGCTTGATCTCCCACGCGATCTCACATCCAAACTGAAAGTTGTAGCGTTTGTCGTCGATCGACCACGACTTATTAGTCTCCATGTAAATGCCATCGTCAGTCGCGGCAATCAGCTGGTCCAGAGTCATCGGTTTCTCTCCGGGCAGAATGCTGACGTTGGTCATGCGAATCATGGGCAGACGGTTCCAACTTTCGGCGCGTAGCGTTCCTCCCGAGCGCACGGCGCCGATGGCGTGGGCGGTTTCGCGCGAACTCAGATACCCGGTGAAGCGTCCATTCGTAATAATTGGCGTCGACTGCGCGGCCACCCCTTCGTCGTCATAAGCAAACGTCCCGAGGCCCGGCCCATGTTCTTGCCGAGCGTCGG
>Ga0187877_1002487_pt1 | contig 16329 bp, 13 predicted proteins | sample June2016WEW_17_1_3_FD_132430 | JGI IMG/M metagenome (GOLD analysis project Ga0187877, IMG submission 132430) | Peatland microbial communities from SPRUCE experiment site at the Marcell Experimental Forest, Minnesota, USA - June2016WEW_17_100 | ecosystem: Environmental > Terrestrial > Soil >... | reverse complement strand
TTCACGGTGCATCAACCCGCCGTCAAAGCCCACGAGGCTGATCGTGCGCGCGCCGGATGCGTTGGCAAACCGCACCGCCCGCAGAACATCAGCCGAAAAGCCCGTACCGCCGTGGACCGAACAGGCGAGGACCACGTCGCCGGGTTGCACCAGGCCACGCAGCAGGTTGACAAACACGTCGGCGCGCTCGGCGTCGTTGGCCCAGGCCGTGTAGAGGCTGACGTTGTCGGTGAGGCAGCGCGCATCGAACGGCCGCTGGCCGGCTGGAATCACGAATTTGGCGAGGTCACAGGCGAAGTGTTGGGCCGTGGAGGCGGAGCCGCCGTTGCCGAGCGTGAACACGCGGCCGCCCCGCCGGTGGCAGTCCAGCAGCAAATCCCGCGCGCCGATGATCGCTTCCGAATCCAACTGCCGGAGCAACTCCCGCGTCTGCTCAATAAAGGAATCAATGCCGTGGTTCAGGTCAATCATGGAGCGTCCTTTCTTTCCAGAGGGAGATTCTCATGCCAAACGCCTCGCGGACAAATGGAATCGGTCGCTGACTCCGGTAGCATCCGATCGGCGCTCGGACGTGATGCTACCTCGCCCAGAATCAGCGGCAAGGAGGTTCGCGAGCGCCAATCCGAACCCGGAAATGACGGGGCTGGACGACCGTTGACGACCCTCACCTGCGGGCGCCCGGCGGGAAGCCGGCCTAGCGCTTTCCGGCAGCCTCGATGAGCGGCTCGATGTCGAAGCCCAGGGGCTTGCGCTCCGCGATCTTTTGCCGGGCGCTCACGATCGCCGCCTCGAGACCGGGCGGCGTCTGGTCTTTCCACCAGTTCATCCGTTCGCTGTAGCACCACACATATTCGTCTGTCGTGTAGAGCGCCCAGTACGTATTGTGCTCAAACCACCGGGTCCGCTCCTCCGGCGTCATGCGGTAGCTCAAGTACTGCTCCGCTTTGGGCTGTCGCAGGGCAAAATTCTGGTCCACGTACAGCGCTTGCCCCGCCTGGACCTGCCGCTCGTACTTCTCCCGGAGTTCGGCGGGTACCAGGCCACGCGCCCGCTGGCGTATGGCATGGTAGGCGCGGAAGTACTGTTCACGCGACGTGTAGTAGTAAGCATTTTCATTGCCGTCGATGAACCTCGCCTTGGGGCTGGCACCCTCCAGCATCCCCACGAAGAAGTCGGGCATGAGGCCCCAGCCTTCCCGCACCAACCGCTGGGTTCGCTCGGCCTCCGGCAGGGTGGCAAACCGATCGTAGAGGCTGACATGAAAGAACGTCAGGACCGTGGCGCCCGGCATCCGCTGCTCGAACGCACGCATGAGTTGGGCGCCGCGCTCTCGCACCTTGGCCCGGTATTCAGCAAACGTGTGGGCCTTGGCCCGCGGCTGTTTGGCGTAGTCCCACAGGCTGAAGTCATAGGGTTCGGGATCGAAGCAGATACCCCGAACGCGTCCTGCCTGCGCCACCCCAACCAACAGTTTGGCGTTGCCTTCGATGGCCCGCCACTGGGTCTCGTCGAACCAGTCGAAGCCGGCGGGCGGCGAGCCCCAGATCAGTATGAAATTATCACGGAACCGCGTGAATTGCAGACCGCGGAGAATCCGCTCGTCCTCGGTGAATTTGGCCGGCTCCAGCGGCTTCGTCACAAACGCGTTGTGGCCCGCGTTCAACCGAAAGATAAGCCCGTCGAAGGGGCGTTTCTCCATGACCCCAAGCTCCTCCCGCATCTGGGCCGGCGTGGGCACGTCCCAGCCGTACTCGATGAGTTTCTTGGTCGGCGCACCCAGCGGTGCCGCATCCGGCGACGGAGACGCCGCGAGAACTACCCACCCGATCAGGGCGGTGACCAAGAGTCTTGGGGGCCCATCTTGGCGCCGGGCTGCGGCTAGGCGATTCGCTCTGGACGCTGCGCGAGGGAAGGAGAGCGGGCGGCCTGTCGGTTTCATGCCCCAGCATTGCGCGCACAAGTCAAACCGTCAATCCGAGTTCGGGTGAGGTCCGGCAGGCTGGCCGAACACTTGTTTGACTGTCGGGCTTTTTCCTTGCTTCCCGGCCCGGCCCAAGAGTCAAGTGTCTGGAAATGACGAGATACAGCAGATGTCCATCATCGCTCGGGACGGGCCAGCCCGATTGGTCGGGAGGGGGACAGAACGAGTACTTCAACGGCAAGTTAGTCACTGTCAAGAAATGGTCCATATGAAAGAGACAACCCGCAGAAACTTCTTGAAGAGTTCAATCGCAGCCGGGCTGGGACTTGGTCTGCCCACAATCATGGCCGGCCGCGAGGATCAACCCAAAGCTGCCGGAGCCGGCGATGCGGTCCGTCTGGCCGTGGTGGGGCTGGGCGCAACCCAAGCCGTCGGCGGTGTGGGCGGGCGGGGGCACCAGCTCATTCCCCGGTTGCGAGAGGTCGCGGGCGCAACCATCGTTGCTCTGTGCGACGTGGACCGGGCGTTCCTGGATCGCGAACTCCAGCCCTTCAAGGACCGGGGCGAAGCGGTCGCTACTTACACTGACCTCCGCCGGGTTCTGGACGACAAGAGCATCGACGCGGTGGTCATCGCGACCCCCAACCACTGGCACGCGCTGGCGACGGTCTGGGCCTGCCAGGCCGGCAAAGACGTTTATGTTGAGAAGCCGTTTTCCCACGACCTTTGGGAAGGCCGTCAGATGGTGGCGGCGGCCCGCCGATACGGGCGGATGGTCCAAGTGGGCACGCAGAACCGTTCGAGCACGCTCCTGCGCCAGACGTTTGACTACCTGCGCAGTGGCCAACTCGGCTCCATTCGCTATGCCCACGCGCTGGTTTACCGGGCGCGTGACGGCATCGGCAAGGTTAGCGCGCCGACGCCGTTGCCGACCACGGTGGACTATGATCTCTGGTGTGGTCCGGCGCCCAAGACGCCGCTGATGCGCAAACAACTCCACTACGAGTGGCACTGGTTCTGGGCTACCGGCAACGGCGAGATGGGCAACAATGGAGTCCATGTCATAGACCTTTGCCGATGGGCCTTGGGACAGAACCAACCGCTGCCGCGAGGCATGAGCATCGGGGGCAGGTTTGCTTTCGAGGACGGCGGCGAAACGGCGAACACGCAGATTGCGCTGTTGGATTATCGCCCCGCGCCGATCATCTGCGAGGTCCGCAACGTGAGGGCGGCCAAAGGGGCGGACGCCCTGGGCCGGTTCCGGAACCGAACCAGCGGGCTGGTGATCGACTGCGAGGGCGGTTACTTTGCCGGCGACGCTACCGGCGGAGCGCTCTTTGACAAGCAGGGTAGGAAGATCAAGGACATCCCGGATGACGGCGAGTCCGAGAGACTGGAAACGTCCCATCTGTCCAACTTCGTGGCTGCGGTTCGCAGCCGGAGAGCCGGCGACCTGGTGGCGGAGGCCTTGCAGGGCCACATCTCGGCCGCCTGCTGCCATATCGCGAACATTTCCTATCGGCTCGGCAAACATTCGGCGCCCGAAACCATCCGGAAAACAATCCAAGGGAACGGTGAGCTGGCGGACGCTTTCGAGCGATGCCGCGAGTATCTGCGAGAGAACCGGGTTGACTTGAATGCCACGCCGGCGGTTCTCGGACCCTGGGTGACCTTCGATGCCAAGCAGGAGCGGTTCATCCACGAGTTCGCGCACGATGCCAATAAGCTTTCGCATCGCGATTACCGCAAGCCTTTCGTGGTGCCGAAGGTCGCGTGACGTTGCTGGCCGACGACGCAGGCCGTGCTATCAGCGCGCAGGTGCCGACAATCAGCGCAAACGTCGGCTAAGTATCTTCAGGGTGCAGACGGCTGCCCCGGCCAGCCGGCGACGACGCCTAACAAACCTCGGTCCGCCGCTCCTGGGCCCGCGCCGAATCGAGGCAGGCAGACATCACTGTCTGGGTCTTGATGGCCGCCTCCGGCCAACCCGCGTTGAGTTGGCCCGATCGCACTTGTTCCGTGAAGTTGCGGAAGAGATTGACCTCTTGAGCACTGGCGTGACCATGGCTGGCCTCGGCTACGGCAAACCGGTGTGGATGCGTCTCCATGCGAAAGTCGCAGCCATGGACGAGGAAACTCGTGTGCTCAACCTCGAAGCCCAGTTCCGTCCCCGCAAGCGGCAATACAAAGTCCGAGACGTGCAGGTTGCCGAGCGTGCCGCTGATCTTGATCCATTGCTCGGTTTCCGTGAGGAACGAGCAGTAGAAGCTGGCCGAAACTCCCCCGTCGAATACCAATTCGCCTGCGAAGGCAGTCGGCACCGCCAGCGGGCTGTCCGGGCGATGGTGCTCCGACAGGATCCACCCGCTGACCTGAAGAGGCATCTGCCAGTTCATGAGCCAGAGGACAAACCGGATGCAATACCAGCCGAGGTCACCCAGGCATCCGTAAGGTTCCAGCGCACTATCGGTGCGAATGTTGCTCACGAAGAACTCCGGCGATTGACGAAATGTGAACGCGCAAGCGACGCGCCGGACCTGACCGATGCTCTGGCCGTCATCCAGCACCTCGCGAAGCTTCTCCAGCCGGCGACTGTGCATGAACATAACGCCGTCCATGAATTGCACCTGATGCAGGCGACAGGCGGTCACCATCTCCCGCAGGTCGGCGACGCTCACCGCACAGGGCTTCTCGCAGACTACGTGCTTACCCGCCTCAGCAGCGCGCACGACCCACTCCTTGCGCAAACCGGTCGGGAGCGGGATGTAAATGGCATCTACTGTCTCGCCGGTCAGCAGGTCGTCGTAACATCCAAAAGCTTGCGGGACGACCTCCATCGGCGCCTCCGCCTGGCATTCCGCAATGAACCGGCGGGCGCGCCCGATGTCACGGCTGGCGACCGCCTCAACCGTGGCGTTGCCGGTGAGCTGGATTGCTTTCCAATTCTTCCGGGCGATTTGGGCCGTGCCCAGAATACCCCAACGGAGTTTCAGTGGCTTCACAGGCGCGATTCTTGTGTGGAACCCCCGAATGACACAAGTGGCAATCGCCAAGTCGAAAACCGCGGCGGGGCGATGAGGCATGACGGGGCGGAGGAGCTCAGCGGGTTCTCCCCACTCGCGTGGGGGTGTTGTGGCGGGGGCGACTTGAACCTGCTCAGGGCCGATTTATTCCACAAAAGTTCCACATTGTTGCCCGAGGTTGCAGGCCGTTGCAGGCCGTTGCCCGAAAGACCGCTATCTCGATCGTCATGAGGAGAACCAGCCGTTGGTGGTAAGAGGACGAGTGGTTCTGGCCCGCGGAGCGGACTCCGGCTCAGGCCACCACGGTGGTGGCGGGTGGCACTTCGAACGGGGTGAGAGTGCCAGCGGCCAGCAGAGCCTGGCGGCGCTGGGCTTCGAGAGCCATCAACTGCAGTTCGAGACCGATCTTCTGAGCTTCCGCCTGATCACGCTCAAGCTTGATACGGTCGGCCTGAACCAGTTCGGGATCACGGACACAGCAGTGCGCGAGTTCGGGGTCGTAAACAACGCCGTCGGTCGGGACGGAGATGGTGACCTGAGGCGCGCCGTCGCCGACGGCGGGCAAGGCCTTGAGGATGGCCTCAACTTCGGGGCGAAACTGGGGCGGTACCTGACCGATCTCGGCGGGCGTCAGCAGCGGCGAGACGTAGTTGGCGGCGGTAACGCGGAAGGTGACGGCCGTGACCTTGGTGGTGAGCACGTAGACGTCGAGCACACGGCGGACGAAGTAGGTGACCGCGTAGCAGACGTTGTTGTTCACCAGCGTGCGCTGCGTCGTGTTGACGGTTTGAGTATCTTCGTAGCTGCTAACGGTGATGGAGCGCTGGAGGTCGGTGTACTGGGCCGCCTGCTGCGCGGTGGAGTAGAATTGGCTGGCCGCGGACTGCGTGGAAAGGCTGCTGAGCGAAGAGGAACTGGACGTGCCGCCACCTCCGCCACCTCCGCCGATGCTGACAAGTCCGAACAGGCTGACCCCGGCGCTGCCGGAGGCGTTCCAATTGGAGGTCTGGTTGTTCAGCACTTGGTTGAGTGCGGTGGAGTCCTTCGAGTTCTGCTGCTGATAAAGGGCGGAGACGAACTGCGAGAAGGTGGTCTGGACGGAGAAGCGTTCGGATTCACTGGTGACGCGGCGGTAGCGGTCGCTGTGGTAGAGCGTGAACTTCTCGCCCGGGAGAAGGGTCAGGGTGTAGGCGAGCGACCCATGCTGCTTACCGACCAGGCAGAGCGAGTGGGTGTAGGTGACGGAGACGGTGACGAAGCCGCGGCCGGCGTCGGTGTGGCTTGGGGTGAAGGGGACCTCAATGGTCTTGGTTTCAGTGAATGCGATGCAACTGGGGCCTGGACGCCAAGCGGGATCGCAGGGGCTCTGGCAGCAGGCGTCCTGCGACGGGAACGTTACCGGGGTTGTCCCGTTCGTGGGATCGAAGGGTGCGGTTGACATTTGGTTCTCTTTCCGCGCTCGGCGAAAACTGGATTCGGCGGGCGCATGGACTAGTGCGGGTGGGGGTAACAAAGACGGGGCCGGGAGTGGTCTGGAATCCTACCGGAACAGGCGATCAAACAGAGGCAGAAGACCGTGCCGACCTTCTTGATGGGTTAACTCCTGATAAGAAGATGCCTTTGCACGCGGCGCGTACTCGGCGCTGCGTGGGTGAGGGAGGATTGGTTTTGCACTCACCAAGCATGATGCGACACTAGCTGAGCGCCTTATGAGCTGTCAAGTAAAACTGATAAACAATCGCTTCCGCAGGTGATCTGAACCTGCCTCCGGCCCGGTTTATTCCACAGAAGTTCCACATTGTTGCCCGAGGTTGCAGGCGGTTGCACAGAGAAGAGGGTGCTGACGGAGCCAAGGCCGGGTTTCAGCGAAACCCCTGCGAGAAAGGGCCTTAAAGGCCCAAACTCGGAGGAAATTGGTTGCGGGGGCTGGATTTGAACCAGCGACCTTCAGGTTATGAGCCAGATGGGCTGCCGCACCTACGGTTGACTTCGAAGGTCGTCAGAATCGGCAAGTCCGATCGCTTTGGATGGTCAGTCCGGACTCCACGACCGCCAGGCGCGTGAGCGCCAGATTGTTGAGCAATTGGTGACCATTGGTCGAACTCTCGCCGGAGGAGGGTAAAACGGCCGGAGGGCGGAAACCGGGAAATCCGGTACGGCGCGTGACCCTACCCGGCCAACGGTGCGAAAAACCGTTGGTATCTATTCCGACATATTACGACACTGTACAGGCCAGGATGTGCTATAATCTGCCGCGTGCGTGAATTTACAGACATGCTTTGAGCCCCTGTAAACATTGATTATAATGGCGTTTATGCGAATTGGGTCATTCCGGTGGTTGCGGTTTCGTAAACCGTAGGTCGTCGGTTCGACCCCGACCATTGGCTCCAGTTCTCAAGCAGTTCCAAAACAACAACTTCCGCATGGGATCCTCCGCCCCTTTTTCTGATTCCATGACTTTACCGCGTGACGCCTGCGTGACATATTGCGCGACGGTACGAACGCATCGCCCGCCTGAGGCGGAACCGGAGAAGGCGCCCGTGGCCCAACATTTATCCCCGCACGCAGTCGAAGGAATACCCCATGTCTTCTTCCATGAGGAGCGTTGGCTCAATCTTGCGGAGAAATTCGAGGCCGACTTGGAGTGAAATCTGGAAAGGATTGCTGAGACTGCCGCCTGCTGTCGCTTGGTCAATAATATGGTCGATTTTCTCTACAACAGGCAGAACTCGCGTTCGATAATCGGTTTGAAAGCCGATGGGCAAAATGCGTTTGAAGGGACGGAGGGTGGTTGTGTTGGAGATGAGAATCTTGTTCGGGCTGCATGGCTTGATTTGCCCGGCCGCATCGCGCTGAATGAAGATTACGGACTGATCGGGAGCGCGCTCGATAGTTTCCCGCAGTGCCACATCGCTTTCGTGCATTCGGCGCATGGCCTGATAGATGGCAGGCGCAGTGTAGAAGCGGGTCACGGTCAAGTCTTCGATGGGGCGAAAACCGAACATGCGCGAGTGCTGAAGCACCGTAGCGGAGCAGTTCGTCGTCGGGGTCGGGCAGGTCGAGGACGCGCTGGCGGAGCGCAGCCGCACGGGCTTCGTGTTCGGCGGCCTGGTTGGCATGGCCGGACTTGCGATAGGACTCGGCGAGTTTTTCCGCCGCGGCGGCGAGTTCGTCGCAACGGCGGGCGGCGTCGTAGAGGGCTTCGCCGAGGAAGCGGCAACTCTCGACGAGGAAATGGCCGCTGCCCATTGCTTTATCAATGACCTTGAGCTTGAGGATGGCGCAGGGATCGGGGAGGAACTCGGGGTTGGGGAGCGTGGCCGCCTCGGCTGCACCGGTCGGCGCCTCGCCGACCGGAACTGCGGCGTCAGATACCCCGGTTGCAGATGTGTTCGGCGAGGGCGCCGAACACGGCACGCGGGGCGCGTGCGCTCCCCCACCCAGAGGGGAAACGCAGCGGGCGACGAGGGGGGCGGAGGGTTTCGCGTACGAGGAAGCGCACGAACGAGTGCGGCGTGTAGAATGAGCCGGTGGCTTTGCGACCGAGGCCGACGCGAAGATAGAAACGGCCGGGCGGAATCTCCTCGATCCATTCGACCTTGGTCTTCTTGGTGCCGGCGGCAGCTGCCTCGTCGTCTCCTTCGGGTTCGTCCTCGTCCTCGGCCCCCTCACGCTCGGTGATTTCGGATTTCGGATTTCGGATTTCAGACGGCCCACCTCACCCCGGCCCTCTCCCCCCTCCGAGGGCGGAGAGGGAGCGTTTGCGGCGTTGGTTGCGGATTGAGCGCCTTGCTCGCGTTCGCTGGCTTTGGCGGATTGGTTGGAAGTTTGAGCCTCGTAACCTCGGCTGCTACGGAGGGAGGCGATAATGGCTGATTTTCGGGGTGGTCGAGGAGTTCCTGGATGAACTCGCGGATGGCGTGGCGGGCCTGTTCGCGAAGGTCTTTGGTGACCTTGGCCTGCTGCAGGCGAGCCTTGTCGATCAGTTCGGGCAGGGCTTTGACGCCGGCGGGCGACGCGAGCGCGATAAGCAGTCGCACGGAATCCGGCAGATCGCGGCTGCGTTTCCAGTGCGGGTCAACGCTGATGGCAACTTGGAAATCCACCCGCGCTGGGTCGGAAATGATGAGGCGGAGTTCAAGGCCGTTGGTGAGGATGCCGAGCCGTTCGCCGGTTGCGAGCAACACACGCTGCGCGATGCGGGTATGGCTGAAACGGTAGGCAAGGCCGCGTCGGGCGGGGGCATCGAGGTCGGCGTCAAGGTCCACACACCAGACGCGCAACTTCGCAGTGCCGTCCTCGGTGAGGAGCAATGCCCCCCGTCCTCGTCGCCTTCGCGCGTCTGGACGGCTTCGACCGCTTCGATGCGAGCGTAGCCGAGTTGGGCGAGCAGCGGTTCGATGACGTGGTTCTGCACGCGCAAGCCACCACCGTGAGCAACGAGATTGCGGAGCTTCCGGCGGGCGAACTGCCAATGGTCGTTGAGGGCGCGGGCTTCCGTCCCGGTGGCCTTCGGCAGGAGCGCGAGGCGATTGAGTTCCGCCTCCAGATTGAACTTCACGAACGGCTCGGGCAGCGCCGGGCCGCTAAACGTGCAATCGGTTGTGAGGTCCAATGGCATGATCGCTCAGGTTGCGATGCCGGAGGGGTCACAGACTTTGACTTCGAGGTTGCCCGCTGGTTTGAGATAGGGAGGCACGCTTGACGGGCAGATGAGGTAGTTGTTGCCTTTGGGATAAAGCGCCCGGAACGCCTTCAGCCCGGCGGGGTCGAATTCGGACGAGTCCCACTTGCACTCAATGGCATCCACCTGGTCGCGGTTGCGGACGATGACGAAGTCCACCTCACGGCCGGTTTTGTCCCGCCAGTAGTGGAGCGGCAGGTCGGGGAGAAACGCCTGCAAATGTTCAAGGACCAGGTGTTCCCAGAGGAAACCGCAGTCGGCAGGCCGGAGCGGATTCCACCCGCGCGCGTGGCTGACGAAGCCGGTGTCGAAGGCATAGAGGCGAGGCATCCTAGTGATTTCCTTCTGGCCGCCGCTGTGGAAGGGGCGCAGCAGGGTAATGACCTGGGTGATTTGGAGGGCCAGCAGATGACTGTCCACAGTTGGCCGGGAAATCCCGACGCCGGAAGCGGTTTTGGTGACATCCAGAAGCCCGCCACTCTGGCGGAGCAGGTATTCGAGCAGGGCATTGAAGCGGTTCAGGTCGCGGAACTCGAACAGACGGTGGATGTCGCGAGCGAAGAAGGAGTCCATCCACTCGCGGTAGAACGCCGCCGGCTTGCTGGGGGCGAGGAGCGCTTGGGGGAGGCCGCCGTGGAACAGCCTTTGTTGCAGGCTCACGCCACCGAAGGCGGACAGTTCGCTCCACGACACAGGCGGCAAATGCACGACGCGTTTCCGGCCAGTCAGGGTGTCACGGAACTTCTTGCTCGCGGCCAACGTGGACGAGCCGGTGGCGAGGATCTTGAGGTGCGGGAAAGCGTCGGCCCCGATTTTGAGCACACGGCTGGGGTCCTTGAGTTGATGGACTTCGTCGAACACCACGATCGGTTTGGTGCAGGCCTTGAAGAACAAGGATGGGTTCTTGACCGCGTCCTCCGCTTCCGGCTGGTCGCATTCGATGAACAGTGTCTGGTCGGGTCCCAGGCTCTGGGCGAGGGTGGACTTTCCCGCTCGGCGCACTCCTGCCAGCCAGGCGATCGGGACGGATTGCCAGGCTTCACGCAACCGATTGATCCAGAATGGTCTTGGAAACATGCTAGAATACTATGCTCAAAGTGGGACTTTGTGTAAAGTATAACTGCCTAAAGTTTTCGGCACGATCATCAACATGCCCAGCGTGGTGACTTCGGGATCGCGGACGGCGTCGCGAGCGTCGAGGTCATCGCGGCGTTTTTTGAAAAGCGTGAGGACGGTTTGCGCCTCGTGGCGCAACGCTACTGGTTGTGAATTGTCGCTGGCGAATCCTGCGAGGCGTTCCAACGGGTCGGCCAGGCGTGCCCAAGGGGCTGGGGATGGAGGCGGCGAATCAGCGAGACGGGGGGATGGCGAAGCGAAAGAGAACGTCCGCGCTCCGGCAAAGAGGTCCGCTTGCACGGCCAGTTGGCCCCGGTCGGCGATGATCTCGCGGGCACGGGATTCGAGCCAGTCTTGGAGGCGGTCGCGGTCGTGGCCGAGTTCCGCGCGTCGGCGATGAAGGACGTCCGCGGCGATGGGGCCAAAGTGCCGCCGGGCGGCGGCAAGCGCGGTGGCTTCGGCATTGTCCGCCCACAGCGCGAAGTGGTTTTTCCAAACGTCACGGGTGTTGATGGCATTCGCGGGGTCGGCGAGTGACAGCCAGCGTTCGCTGCTGGAAATGAATTCGGTGACAGCGGGCGGACGCACAAGGACCGCGAGCACCTGCTCGAATTCGCGCCCGGCCCGGCTGTGGATGCGACCAAGGAAAATGAACAGGAGCGTGGGCTCGGTCGCGTCACCGGCGACGGCGCTGATGCGCTGGTCAACCGACATGGCCGTGCCGCCCAGCGCGAGGTGGCGCACGCGGTCGAGGGCACGGCGAACGACCAGGTCAATCAGATGCCGCAGCGAGCGCCCAAACCGGTCCAACCGCCAGACCAGCAGGGTGTCGCCGGACACCAGATGCCGGAGGCAGGCGTCCAGACCCGGCCGGACCTGCTTGGCACCCGAGATCTTGTCGGTGAAGAGGTCCTTCTTGCCGACCCCGGCGTTTCGGAGGGCATCCAACTGGAGTTGGAGGTCCTGATCGGTGGTGCTGACCCGTGCGTAACCTACTAACCGCGTGCATGTTTGAGCGTTCATGTGTCTCAAAGTACGGTGCTCAGGAGTTGTTAATCCACTGAAACTCGGGACGCCTTTCTGACACGGCCGACCCCAGAATACCGCCGGTGGACGCCGCGGCGGTGTGCAGCGTGTCAGGATACGAACGTTTAATGGGACGCTATGCGGGACGGGAGACCCCGGTAGGCACCAAGATGGGCACCAATTGAGTAGGTTTTGTCCTCGGATTCTGGAGGGGGTTGCTCGCCTGATTCCTTCCTCCTCGGCTGCACCGACGGTTCTTGCCAAGCGGCTTGGCAAGCGTAACCTCCCAGTGTGAACCAGCCTGGCAAATCAGCAAGGCTATGGGTTGCGGACGTGGTTCTCGAACAACGCGTACAATATCCGATGCGCATGACACGCTCAATGGGCTCTGCGAACGGTGGCGAAGCGATGGTGCGCCTGCCGATGCAGCATCCGGTCAGTCGATCAAACCCCCATGCCAAAGTGAGAAGGGACCCCCTCATGAACGACCACCCTCGTCGTCCGCTCACGCGGCGCCGGTTTTTGACACGCGGGGTGATGGGGGCGAGTGCGGCGGCGCTGCCGTGCTTGATTCCGGCTTCTGTGCTGGGGCGTAACGGAGTCGTGGCCCCCAGCGAACGCATCGTGATGGCCTCCATCGGGGTCGGCGGTCGCGGTTCCTATGATTTGACTCAGCTCCTGTCCCTGCCGGATGTGCAGATGGTGGCCGTTTGCGATGTCTTGAAACGCCAGCGCCTGGCGGCCAAGAACATGGTTGACACCAAACTGGGCAACAAGGATTGCGCAGTCTATGGCGATTTTCGCCAATTATTGGCCGAGCGGACCGATGTGGATGCCGTGTTGATTGCCACGGGCGACCGCTGGCACGCGCTGGCCTCGGTGCTCGCAATGCGGGCCGGCAAGGATGTCTATTGCGAGAAACCGGCGTGTCTCACGATGGCGCAGGGGCGGATGGTCGTGGAGGCCGCCCGGCGGTATGGCCGGGTCTATCAAACCGGCGCCCAGCGGCTCAGCGAGCCGCATCATGTGTTTGCCATCGAAATGGCCCGAACCGGCCAACTGGGCCCGGTGCATACCGTTTACGCTGATTGTCGTTGGCGCGACGGATTGCGTCATGACTGGTTGCCGGCGGAACCGGAACCGCCCAAGGATGAACTGGACTGGGATCTTTTCCTCGGTCCCAGTCCCTGGAGACCCTACAACCGGGGTTATCTGAGCTCCGGGTGGTATCACTTCTACGATTTCGCCACCGATGTGGCGATGTGGGGCGCGCACTCGGTTGCCCAGGCCCTCGCCGGACTTGATATGACGAACGTGTCCTCCATCGAGTTCGGTTATGAGGGGCCGGATGCGACGATGGTCACGCGGCTGTCCAACGGGGTGAAACTGGTTCTGTTCCGGGTCGCCGGCTCGGTTTGGGACCCGTGCAAGCTCTGGCATGGCGCCTGCGGTGAGCGGTTCGATGGTCCCGAAGGATGGGCGGCGGCCGCCGATGGGTATTCGGCACCGGATGTCTCATCGCCGAAACTGTTGGACGGATATAGAACGCTGCTGGCGGATTACACGGCCCGGACACGACGGCCCTTGAACCACGTGCAGGATTTCCTTGACTGCATCCGGTCGCGCCGCCTCCCGGTGGCGAACCAGGATGTCATGTACCGATCCATGAACATCTGTCTGGCCGCCGACATCGGTGAGGAATTGAAGCGCAACCTGACCTTCGATCTGCGGAAGGCTGAGTTTGTCGGCGATCCTGAAGCCAACCGGCTGCGGTCCCGCGCGATGCGAGCCCCGTATATGGACTGAGGGAGACACGGCGCAGGGCGGTCTCCCAGACCCACACGTCAGATCTGTGTTCGCACATACTGCGCAATGCGATTGCCATTGCAATGGCCATCGAAGCTGATGCTGCCATCGGACCTGTTTATATTAACCGATTGATGTACCGTCTCTTGCATTGGCAACGAAGCCCGTTCATAACGAATCTCCATGAAAATGACACGTTCCACCGGAGGTGCACATCGCGCAGCCAAAGCTACACCGCATCCGGGAATCAGAGATTGTCCTGCGACTTGGGAGCTTCCCCACCGCAGAGCGGTGTGTTCCGGCCATGGCCTCGGAGGCACCAGTCGAAGCACCCCGAGATGAACGGCTCCGTCGAAATCTGGCGCAAGATGCGTTCAGCCTACCGTGGTTTGAGCCTCTCGGCGTCCTTGGCTGGCGTGCATGCTCTTCTTCTGCTTTCGCTACCGGCGGGTGCCGAAACCGCAGATTTCGCCGAGGGACGGCACGCCAGCGATTGGCTGCGGCACCCGGTTTACGGCGATCCTTCGTTCGATGCCTTCCAGCGCCTGCCGGGCAACCCGATTCATCGTGGGGCGCCACCGTTCGAGTGGCCGGTTAATGGGTTCTTATTCCCCGACCCGACCAGCGGACACTGGTACGTCTTTGTTGGGGATTATGGTAAAGGCTACGTGACCCCGCCCAGCCGCTGCCTGCTCTACCGGTCCGCCGACCATGGCCTGAGTTGGACCAACCTCGGCGTTGTCCTGCATGGCGATCTGCTAACGTTCGACCGCGGCGGGCACACGCCGGATGTCAGCGTGGTCTATGCCGACGGCCGCTATCACATGGTCTATGATTGGGGCCAGCCCGATTTCAACGCTGAAGGCGGGTTGGCCTACGCTTGGGCGGAACGGCCCGAAGGCCCTTGGCACCGCGCGCCCCAGCCCATCACGCGCAACTCCACGCTGTCCAAACTGTCCGGTCGCTATCAACGGACCTACGCGGCCACCCTGTTGCGCCGCCAGCACGACTGGCTGATTCTCGCCATGATGGACCGGGCCCCGCACAGTTGGGCGCTCTTCGCGATGACGGCACCCAAGCCCGAGGGGCCTTATTCGGACCGCCGGTTGGTGCGGCAGGTGGAAGGGGACTACTTTCATCCGCCCCTGCTCGAGTTCTACCCGGCCTTCGCGCACAACGGCTTCGTGTACGCGCCGGCCACCTCGGTGGCCCTCAACCGCGATTTCAACGCCTTGTTCCGCGCACCCATCGAGCGCGCCGGGGAACCTACAGCTTGGGCCTTGTCTCAATGCGGGTCGGTCTGGCACTCCGAGGGTCGGGAGGCCGAGCATTTTGGCATCTGGGGGCAGACCTTCTCCGGTTTCGTGGATGCGCGGGGCACGTTGCACGCCATGTTTCCCAGTCGCGATGCGGAGGGGCGCGGCACGATCAACCTCGCGCAACGGCCGTGGAATGAACCTCTCCGCAGCCACGGGTTTGTGCTCAGCGGTCATCAGGGGCCGGCGCTCACGCTGTTGCGGCGGGCCTACGACGATTTCGCGCTCGATGCGGCGTTGCGGCTGCGGGGCACCCTTCGAGTGTTGCTGGACTATGCCGCGCCTTTGGGACCGAACATGCCTGCGTCCGATGCCACCCTGCACCCGCTCATGAACACGCGCCATTGGGGCTTGGAATTCACCTCGGGCCAATGGCGCCTGCTCCGCCAGGACGCTGCCGGGCGGTCGGAGATAATCTGCTCAGGTCCACTCGGGGAGGGGCAGCAGCGAACCGTGCAAGTCCGACGCCGGGTGGGCCAACTGGCCATCAGGGTGGACGGGCGCGAGCTCTGGGCCGGCCGGTTACCGGCCAGTGAGAACTTCGGCTCAACCGGCGTGCTGGGCTTGCGCCTGGAGGCAGACAGCCATGTTGTCGTCGAACGGTTCGAGGTTCAGGGCACGCCGAAGCCAGCGCGGATGAACTTTCTCTGGACCGAAGCATTGCTTGGCGCCGGGGAATCGCCGGCGGATTGGGCCGAAAGCAGAGAAGCGGGCTTTCGTTACGCTTCCGGCACGGTCTCGAAAGTGGCATCCGCTCGGGTGAAGTGGAATGTCATTGGCCACAGTCTCCGGCTGTGGTCCCCGCGCGGTCCCGGCTACGGCAGTGCAGAGCTCCGGGTGGACGGGCGAGCCGCGGCCATACTCGACTTCCACGCGGACCAGGAAGTCGAATCCCAGCCTGTCTGGTCGGCGACGGGCCTTCCCGACAGTCCTCACGCAGTCGTGGTCGTGGCAAAGTCCGGGAATGTCCCCGTGGATTCTCTGGAGACAATCGCCGGTCCCAGCCAGGCAAAGACCGGTTCCGAGGCGCGGTAGCTACTCGGAGTCCATTCCCGAACACGGTTTCCAGCGGGAGCAGCTTTGGGCGTGTTACCAGATGATCGGTTTGTAACACCGCCCGTCTGGATGACAGCCAAGGCCCCTTCCAGTTTCTCGCTGATGATCTGATGCGTCGGAGCAGGGGCATACGCGGCTACAGTTGCAGCCAGTGCTGCTTGCCGCCTGCTCGGATTGTTGGCTTCCGCCCAAGCCTATTGGATGTCCTGGATGATCCACCAAGCGGCCTGTCCGGGATCCACCAGCACGTTTCAAAACCCGCTGGCCGCACGCCACAACGCGTGATACTGCCTTTGACGCGCATCAGATGCGTTGGAGTATCCGTCCAACACTTTTGCCAAGCCGTCGCACAGTTTGGCGGTGGTGCTCAAGTACAATCGG
>Ga0187877_1002486_pt1 | contig 16336 bp, 17 predicted proteins | sample June2016WEW_17_1_3_FD_132430 | JGI IMG/M metagenome (GOLD analysis project Ga0187877, IMG submission 132430) | Peatland microbial communities from SPRUCE experiment site at the Marcell Experimental Forest, Minnesota, USA - June2016WEW_17_100 | ecosystem: Environmental > Terrestrial > Soil >... | reverse complement strand
CTGTATCAGACACACGAATTTGTAAATCTCCTTTTTTGTCTCGCCAATAATCTCCGCACGTTTCATATCTCTGTTCCTTGTGCGGTATTGTCTGAATGATAATCATTAAAATCCTCCCATTTCTGTCTGCGGCACAACCGCAAGAATATTTACCGGCTCCGCTTTAGATTGTCTTATAAAGACCCTGCCGATTTTGTTCCATGTCGCCGTAATGCCCACGTCTATATTTCCACTGACCAAAAGATAATCGTCATCGTAAGACTCAACTGAATTAAGTTTATAATCGTCAAGGTGGTCAACATCCGGGCCCACCTGAAAACCCTTTGATTTATCTACAATAACAGATACCGCGTTAATCATTTTCTTTTTATCGGTGATGTCTGACCGCGCCGAGGCTAAATTCAAAGTCTCAAAGTCTGAAGTAATGGGAAGCCCGATATGAACTACAAGGGCGGGGTTTGGAATAGTCACCGTCCCGTTTTTAACAATAAATCTCCCTATATCCGAACCGTCTGCTATCACGGCAACAGTCTGACCTTCAAGGTGATCCAGTCCTGAAAAAATACTCGCGTATTGAGGAACGGTATCAACTCTTCCATCATAGGTCAATCCGCAATCAACAAAGAATCCATCCCGTGGATCAGAGACAAAACGGGGTTTAAGTTTTTCAATCGCTCTGAAAGTGCCGCCATTAAATATATAAATCTCGTCTGTTTCGTCAACTGTAGGCAATAAGTCAAAATCCACCGTGGCCAGTACAGTATTTCCGTTTCCGTCTGTAAGGGTGTATTCTCCATCGCCTTCAACGCTTACCGTCGGCCCGTTTCCAAACTGAAGAATTGTTTCCTTTGTCCATTGTACTCCCGTGGTGTCTTCAAAAACTACTCCCTGTGTGTCAGTAAAGACGGTGCTATCTGTTGTGGGGTTTTCATATAAAATATAATCCGTTCCGTACCCTGTTCCGTATCCGCTTGTCCCTACAGAAACAAAGTCCAACTCTTTAAAGTTTGTACCGCCTTGCCCTTGAAGATTGTTCGTATTCGGGTCTGCGATTGTTTTATCTACGGAGATTAAATCAATATGGAATGTCCCGCCGCCACCTGAACTTAACCCGAACATCCCAAACCATGAAGCTGATGCCGCGGCCGTAAATTGTGATTGTCTAATTAGCATTGTTTCGTGAAAGACTTGAAAAGTAGCACCCAAGCCAATACTGTTTAACAAACATTTACTAACTATTATATTAGCACCCTGCATAGGGTTATCAGTTCTGTCAGTAACAACCTCAAGAGTAGCGTTTCCGTTCTGAAATCCTTCAATGACGAAAGTTTTTCCCGGTTGAGGATAGATAAGTTTTCCGCCTGAATCATTTCCTATGGTAGACGTTCCTACGTTCTTTATATATACATTATAAGCAATGTAATTCAGGCATTGCAAATCAGCCCCACTTACTGCTCCATCATGGCAAAGAAATAACGTGTCTGCTGTAAGACCTGCGGTTACTGCGGCAGAGATACTTTGATAGGTATAATCTGATCCGATATGAACGATATTCCCTGTAAATGCTGTGCCGTTAATTACAAAAGACATAGCTTACCAACTCCACCCGATTCCGATAGTCTTATTTCTTATTACGTTTGCACCTTCTAATGTGATTGTTACTCCCTGCCACCATCTACGGGCATGGAAATCTGTTTTGTATGAACCGATTTCAACATGATAAACTGGTTTTAAAGCCGCGCTAATAACAGCGTGACTAACAGCACCTATAATACACGCCCCGATAATCTGATTTTTAGAAGGGTGCTTCGGTAGAAACGGATTGTTTTCTTTGTACTCGTTAGGATGTTCCGCGCCGTAAGTTGCTTGCCCAAAATCTACAGCCGTTTCAGCGAATAAAATACCTTCCAAGACAGAGTCTTTCCAACCCCATGCTTCAGCAAAATGGTACTGTTGAGTAGATTTATTATTCTCTATTTTCCAATCATCGTGGTTATTAAACAATTTATAATCGGTTAATTCTGCTTGAACCGGAAAAGCAAAGAACAGGATAAATAATACCGCAGCCATCTTAACAAACTTCCTTAACATTTGTTTGCAATTCGGGCATTCTTTTGGGTTATCCACTCTCGGCCACCACTCGTAACCGCATTTAGGGCATTTCATTTTCTTTCCCCACACATGACCACATTCTTTACATGTTGCTTTTTTCATTTTAATAGCCTCCTGATTTTATTTGAGGCTATTTTATATTATTATCATAATAAAGTCAAGTTTTTTCACAGTAAGTTATAAGTTATTGTAAAGTTTTGAGAAATACCTTTTGTTCCTGACGCTGTCCATCCAGATTGAGAACTATTATAAACAAACCACATTGTTCCACCCGTGGTTATTGAAAATCCAGATCCAGCTGGACTTGTATAATTTGTTCCGTTGTTCGTAATTTGATTTGGCGAACCGAAAAATTGATCCCTTGCCGGTTTTAAATTAGAAGGTATTCCCAATAAATTAAATACATCAGAGTTAGAGGTTCCTGTAAAACTGTCAATTTCTAAAGTAACGGTTTGATTAATTAAAGTATATCTTCCTGTTGTTGTGACAGTCCCCGAAAACCCAACTGCTGTAAGTGTGAATGTACCGGATGATCCTACTGCCGCAACATTATTATGCACAAAATCAAGTGTTGCTACGGCTGTTCCTGTGGCCGCTGTTGATTGCGTTGTCGCTGTTGTTCCATTCGGCAGAGACGGCGTACCGCTTAAATTTGTTGCGGTTCCCGTCACGTTTCCGGGAATATTCGCTCCGGAGTCACGCTGTACGATTTGATTTGCACCCGCGCCAACAGTAGATGATAAAACAAATTGCGAAAGATTGTATCCGCTATCCAAAAGAACATTTCCGCCTGCGCCGCTCCATAGAACTATATCGCCGTTTGTCGAAGATGATATTGTCCGTAAAATAGAATTGACAGCAATGGAAGTGTCCCACGAAGATCCGGTGGAAACAACTATGCCAACTCCCGGATAGGTCATGTCTCCATTGCCTCCGCCGCCTGCTGTCCATGCGGGAGGAACGTTTGGCCCCATATAGGTCAGAACGTAACCGTTTGTGCCTGGAGCCACAACATTTCCAAGAGTATTTGAGGACGTGAAGTAAGGCACGGTGTATTGAGCGCCCGTGCCGGAAAGAAGATTTGAAGTCGCAACCTGAAACGTGGTCATCGGGATATCGCAATCTTCTTTGTTCCCGGTGGAATTATAAACGCATAAATTTGCATTGGTCATTGTTCCGGCGTTAAGTTGCGCCAGAGTTCCAAGGTTTTGCACCATAGCTCCGCCGGAAGTCGCTTTCGCGTCTATGTACGGATTCGCCAAAGCACGAGCATAAGGCACGACATAGGCAGGTGAAAAATAAGGATAAGAGATAAGCCATCTGCCCGTTCCGGAAATAGGCTCTATGACAGAAGGTGTGTTTGCCGCGGCTGTCGAGGATATGCTGTATAAATATTCTACAGAACACGTATTTGACCCCGTCCCGACACACAGCGATGGATTTGTTACCTGCCCGATTGCCATGCTCCCGTCTGCCGGAGAAATACTGTCGAGAGACCCAAGAGTGCCTCCTGTGAGAGCGTTAAATCCATAAATATTTGTAATGGCATGGGCAATATACACGCTTGTTAAAGAAAAAAGCATGACCGCCAAAATTATTAATTTTTTCATTTTTTTATTCATAGTTTAACTCCTTGTAAATTTTAAAGTATATATTCCGTTCGGGCAAACCGGATTTGACAACGTAACTCCTGATATATTCGTTGGTTGTTCTATCCAAGCATTAAAGCCCCTGTTTACAATCATGTAAACTACGTCCTCGTAGAATCCTGTTATCTGGTCTTGCTCTGTCACGCAACAAACATCTTCGTACTCTCCGTTTACTGTGTCGTGATGATGCCATCCGGCCACTTGCTGTTTCGGGACAAAAGTCAAGCCCAAAAGAACGCCATCATCCCTGACGCTCCATACGCAAGCGCAAGGAATATCCTGATACGCCCATCTTAAGATTGTATTGAATTGTAAAAGATGGTTTGACATTTCAGTAAGGTCTTCGCCTGTAAAAGCGTCCTCTGCAAAGTTATACCCTACCGTTCTGATCTGTGTTCCCTTCTCTTGCACAAACAAGGCATAGTTACTTATTTTAATAGGCGGTACATCGCTTACGGATTCAGCGTTTTCTGAATTAAAATTGATTGTAGATGGAGTGATTACGTTCCCGCCGTTCTGTCCGCCGTTAATTCGATAAATTCCGCCATTGGTCAGTACGATAAGATACTTCAAGTCTATGAAATGTTTTATGGCATTGACCTGATTTGAAAGAAGTTTTAATCTAATACCGTCATCATCAAGTAAAGGATTTGATTGACCGAAGTCCAAGAAACCAGAAGTCCGGCTTAAATCCATTGTTGAAGGCGATCCCGGACAACCGCCGAATATTTGCCTATCCTGAAAATAAGAAGAAGTGGCAGGATAGCCCATGGAAGAACCCCACGCAGGCAACGCCCAAAGATAAGAAGCCGCGCCAGTTGAAACAGTGGGGTCTGAAGATAAAGTTCCGCCCGTTCCCCAATTATTCTCTAGGTAGAAAAAGGTATCATTTGGAACATCAATAATCCATGTGCCGCTTATTCCATCTGCTGTAGATCCTATGTTATTAATAAAGACCTGCTGACCGGAACTATATCCATGAGGAGTTGCTGTTACGATGACGACAGGATACCCACCGGCTGCGCTAAAAACATTACTGATTACTACAGGGGTCGTTACGATTAAACTGTCTGGTAGTGTGGATATAACAGTTCCCGTTATAACGGTTGTACTTATAAATTCCGTTATTTTTACTATTCCAAAACCGGAATGTAAATATTGCCAGAGTACGCCCGGCGCGCCATCGTTTTTGGTTCCTAATGTATGTGTCGGCGGGAGAGTTCCTGTTGTTCCGGAACTCAACGATTTATAATAATTTTCTCCATAAACTACTATCTGCCCTACAGATTTGCTTTCATTGACCCCCCACGCAAGGGTTATGTCTTTATCGGATTGCTGAATATAAAATTCCAAGCCTACCATATCTTCGGTAAAAATAGGCTGTGTGCAAGTTACTGTGGTCGTGCTTCCTAAGCCGACCGAAGATACAGAGATAAGAGCGGTTTCATCAATGTTAATATCCTGAAACGGGCCATTAACATTTTCATACAAAACAATTCTCCATTCGGTTGTGTTTTGGATAGGTTGGTGCATTGGCGGCCTGTTGTGGGAATTAGTCACAAAAGTATATCTTTGTATCTGGTATGTCGGGTATGCGGGGTGACAGACTGTTATCACATCCGCGCTTTGAGTCATCTTTAAAAGGGGAACGTCGGCAATCGCCCACGGAGTGACTACTACCAGAGGCAACGCAGAATCACTCATAACTAACGCGCCGTTGGCGATAATCCTCATTGTGTAGTTTCCGAACTCCAAAACATATTGTTGAGTGTTGTTAAAATCAAACTTAAAGAGATACGCTTTGTTTGTAGAGTTGTTTACCTCGCCGACAAATTCAGAACCTGGACGATTATAAGCCCCTCCGTACTTCGAGACGATCATATTCCGGCAGGTTCTTAAGGCTTTATAGTGGCCATCAAAATCAATCCTTCCATAAAGAGAAGGTGCTATCTCCCCTAATGTAAAGGATGTTTGAGGGTGTCCCTGCGCTGATCTTATTTTTTTAGAAGTTGCCATTTATCTTCTCGCGGTAATAATTTCAGACTCCGGTTGTTCTTCAAACCGTTCGTTATTATTTTCTACACCGGCGCCAATTAAAGCCGCCTGATATGCTGCGCCTACCCTTTCCGCGAGTTCGATCGCGGCTGACAGAGGAGCCGCTACCTGCGCCGCCAGATAATACTTAAGCGCGTTTATCGCTTTAGGAGTCCACAATAAAAGGTTTGTTATCCTTGTGGTATAAACCAAGGTGGGCGATTCAAGGTTAGTTACTATAACCACGGTCTGACTGTCTATATTCACAATCTCAAAAGGTATTTTTTCTTGTTTAAACTTTTGGCAGATTTTATAATTTAATTCTGTGTCGCTGAATGTTGGCATGATAAATTGACACTTAAGACAATCAGAGGGATAAGCGTAAACAAAATTCCACCCATTAACCGTTATGTTTATTGGAGTGAGTTCTAAAAATCTTGTGGCAAAGTTCCAATCAAAGTCCTGTAAGGTCTGGTCAAGGGAAGAGTTCCAGAACAATGACAATGCCCTTGCTTCATTGGAGTTTTCAATTAAAGACTCAACCCACCGGCTTACACCTATTGCGGCCAACGCCTGATTATAGATTGTCAACTGATCTAAGGTATTCATATTTACTTGCCTTTTTTCTTAATGACTTTTGGCTCTTCGGTTTTATCTGCGAACCTTTTTATTTCGGTGAATACATCGGCTCCGGCTTCCACGTCAGATGCTTTTTCAATTACCTTCGCTCCGATCATGAATTTATCCGTATGCTCTTTTATCACCTGGTTTAAACTCTTCTCCGGCGTTTCGACATACTTGTCTTTTGGAATAAGATGTTTATGCGCTCCCGCATAATCCACCTCACGCCCTTGCTCCAAGTAGCCGAGTCCGTTGATAGTACAGGTTCTTAGCACTATTTGTTTCATGTGAAAATCTCCTTTCTTGTTTTAATTCAAGATAATTTTTGTAATCGTTGGGAATCCACTGTTTAAGGATTTCGCTTTTTGAATCGTCTTTATAACACTCCATGGTGTCAGAATGTCCCGCGCCGATCCCGTGTCTCCCGGGAAGACCTTTAATTCCGACATACAAATTCTTTTTGTCTTCAAAAACATATCCTTTCTGGTTCGGGGTGATGTATTTATCCATTCCATCGGGAGCATTAACCAAAGTCATAAAATTTGGATTGACCAATTTCCATATTCTACAATCAACAAATGAACCGCCTTTCATTAATACTTTTTGAACAGAGGGAAGGAAAGACTTTTTAAATCCCGTCTGCGCCAAAGAAGCATGTCCCATGTTTTTGTGAATATGATACTTTCCGTTGACATGATAATATTTGCTTCTTCCCATCCCCACAACTTCGTAGGTGTTTAATAGCTTCGACATTTCCGCAATATAAGCCGGTGCATAGTATTCGTCATCTTCCATAAATAGAATCTTGTCACCGGTTACATATTTAAAAGCCTGTTCAAGATTTAATAAAAGAGTGTGTTCCGGCTCATGCTTTGACTTGTTTCTTTTGATATACTGGGCGTATGGAAGATTAGGAACGTCAAAGGGCGTGTTACCGTCTTCGATAATAATCCATTGTGAGGGTTTAACGATCTGGTTTTTCATCCATTGGAGGCAAAGCGAAAAAGCCAAAGGTCTGTCTCCGGTGCAGGTGATAACCGTTATACCTGAATCAATAACCGGTTCCCACGCGCCCTCAATCTCCGGAAGACCTTTTTTAACTCTTACCCCCCGCGTCCCGTAAAAGTCATGCCTGATATATTCCCTTACAGGAAATTCCTTAATGACTTCCTCCGCTATTCCCCGCCTGTGAATATCAAGGCATGTACTGACTGCCGGTGCGCCATGGTGAATAAATGGCCGGTATTTTTTATATTCGTTTATGTCTATAAGACAGAAAAAAGGCTGTAAATATCTCATGGGCCCGCAAGAGATCATTTCTTTTCGTTCACCGAACCCGAACCCGCCCAAATCTGTTTGAGCGACTTCGCCCACCCCATAAACACCATCTGTCATCTTAGACAGCATTTTTTCTACAGGGGAGTCGTTCATCATTATATCCGAATCAAAAATAAGGGCGTATTGAGTATTGATTAACGAAAGTGCGTGTTTTATCCCTCTGCCGTGGCCTACGTTGTAACTGGCGTGTGTGACCTTGGTGTTGTCATCCGGCAGAGAAGAAACGTATTTAAAACAGCCGTCAGACTCGTCAGAGCAATCAATAATTATTATTTGCATATCAGGATGGAATTTTCTGATTGACTCATAACATCTTTGGAACAGGTCTTTTGTATTGTGCGTGACCACGGCGCCCGTGATATTGGTGTCTGACACCCAGCGGCCAGGCTCAAAGTAATTGAACTTAACAAAGATTTCCGGCGCGTATTCGCATTGACATTTATCTTTGAGATAAACCGCCATTTCGCCGTCTGCGGTTCGTGAATTATTAAACTTCAATGTTTTTAATATCTTGCCGCGGATAACAAACTGTTCCAATCCAATACTGGTCGGTTGGATATTTTGAGGAGAAGCAATCAAAGTATTAACCGGATGACGGCTGAATCCTGTCACGTTGTCCGGTATCTTATGACCCCTAAGCATTGAAATAAAAAGGACTTCCCCATTAAACAACGATATGGCCTTTAAATCCTCTCGCTCAATAGCGTCATCATCACACATAAACATATACAAATCATCATCTTGAATGTCTCCTTTTTTAATGAATTGATTGAGTTTATGATAACAATGATCAAATCCTTCAGGATTGTCTGGCACAACAAGAGGCGCAACCCATTCCGGAAAATCAGTAATCTGATCTTTAAATATAATAGGATGAAACGAAAAATGATAATACATTTTCAACAACTTATCTTTTAGATGAGTTCTTGAAAAAGGCATTATGATATGAAGATTGTTTTTTGTCATAAAATAATATCGCTCTCGCAGTAGTCATTATCCCGAAGGTTCGACATATAACACCAACGGAGTGCGTAAAGGGATCTTATCCTTAAGGCTTATTCTTTCATAATTAAAAGTGGGTGTTATTTTCATTAGCTTAATAACCATTCCGCCGTAGGTTCCCCCAGTAAATCTTTCGTAAAGCCAGACATAGACTTTACCATAGGGATAAGTTTTAAATATTCTTTTATCCATTTTTCTTGAAACATAGAATAGTCCGCGCCCGGATGTCCTGGGTTCGGCCCTTCCATCGGACATCCACAGAGAACGATTTTGTTATACCCAAGTCCGAGACCGGCGATAACTCCCATTAACGCAGAACTGCCGCCGTTCCATTGATCTAAGGGAACTGCGATTTTAACATCCTGATTGACGCTTTGATGAATTATTTTAAATCCGTTTCTGTGTTGAAGTTTGGCATATTCTTTAATAAAAAATATATCTTCAAAATGTCCGGTGACAACGTAAGTCCACGGCTGAAAGTTCTTCTTAAAGGCATCAAGGCCAATGCACATTAAATGACATTCGCCTTTCATGTCCTCTGTTGCCAGGCCTTTAAATCTTAAAGCGTCTTCTTGCAGGCATGGCGCTGAACCGGCTACAAGTAAAAGTTTCATTTTCTCTCCTTAAGAGGTGGACGGGGGGGTGCCGAGTCCCCCGTCCGGTTGAAGGGTTAAGGAGGTTAATTCGTAGTTCTTGACGGGTAGTTCTGACCACCGTCAACATCTTTCGCCATAAATCCGTACACTGTGCCGCCTGTTAATGTTCCTGACGGGGTGAACTTCAAACGGATATACCGCCTGAATTTAACACCAACGGGAAGAGCCTGAACAAAGCGCGAACCTGCCGCCGAACCTGCCTCAAATGTGCCAAGCGTCATGATCGTATTGAGGTTAGAGGTAAACGCCGAATCATCCGCCGTTTCTAGAGTAACCGCTAAAGTAATTGTGCGCGGCGTTCCCGCGTCATTCATTAACGCATTAAGACCGGCCACAACGTAAAGAGGCGGTTCACCAACTCCAAAGTATTCCGTACCGTCACTTGCGAAAGCATCAGTATTGCCAAGGTCAATATATCCGGCCCCGCTTGTACCGAGTTTGCTCACACTGTCATCGGTGGAATACTTAGCCGCGTTAGTCACGGCTAAGTTATTGCAAAAACCTGTTAAAGTATCTAATATCATTTTAAAATCCCCCTTTATGGATTTTTGTTAAAAGGTTAAAATTAAAATACCCTTCCTTCGGTGTCGATCAACTGGTCGCAGGTTCTTACGGGAATACCTCTTACGTAAGTAACCGGGCGGCCAAAGGCATCGTTACCGGATTTGAGAGTATAAAAAGTCTTTGCCAGCGATTCCACATCCAGCATTTCCGCGATTGTCCTGTTGGTGTAGAATACAGGGTTCGGCGCCAGAGGAATAGGAGCCGCGCCGTTCGCCGAAGGATTCTCCCTGCCGGTCTGGACAATACCGAGATTCGGCACTCTGTGAAGAGCCTGAACCATCAGCTTAATCAGGTCAGCCGCGCCGGTCGATTGTGCTTCCAAAACGCTCATGTCAATATTGGCTATACGGACAATGTATCTCCAATCCTTGACGACAAGGCCGCAATCCCACCCAAAGATATCAGCATAACCTCTGTACTTATCGCCGTTGGTATCAAAACAGTCAATTTCGCCTAAGTCCTGACGAGTCAATCCGCCCTTGGAGCCTTTGGGGTAGATACCGAATACGGTAGTCTGACCCCAACAAATCAGCCATATTGAAGAATTATCCGAACCTGTGCCACCGGCATCAATGATATTCTTAATGCCATTGGGAGCTTCGAGAGAACTAAAGCGAGGGGAAAGCCCGTTGAATTGTTCAGGAGCAAGGGTATTGTCTCCATAGAACAGAGCGCGGCAAAATTCCTGATTCATTCCTTCGAGAACGCCAAGGGCTTCACCGAACCGGAAAGCCTTTGAGTTGCCGTTAAAATCAGCGGCTTTCTTATCAACTTCCGATCTGTTCGCCAACTCACCGCAAGTATCAATGATTCTTGCGTACTCCGATTTCGTGGAAGGAACGCCCTGATACCATTTCCGCCAAATGGGTTTCGGGATACCGGTTCTTACGTTTGTCTGCTCACCGGTGGGCAAGTTGCCCTCTCCCCACGGAATATCAAGGATAGGTGCATTGGTCTGTTGTAAAAGTTCAACTATCTGCGCCGGATCACCTTTCGGATCCATGGCCTGCGTTACGTTGTAAAGTGTGGGATAACTCCCTGTTCCAAATACTGCCATAATTAAAATCCCCCTTTGGATTTATTTTTACTTATAGAAAGAATTAGCCATTTCCGTTACAGATGTCGGTTTTTTGACCGTGTTGTTATCTGACGGAACAATGCCATCTTCTTTCATGTTTGCAGCCATACGAGCGAACACGCGAACAAATTCAGGATGATTCCCTAAGCCGTAGTCATTAAAAGCCTTTTTCAATTCGGGAGTTCCCAAAGTATTCAGTACGCGGTTAGCGTCCTCGACTGCCTTATTAAATTTATCTCCGCCGATCTCTTTGTCGGCCTTCACCGCTTCCACCCATGAAGCCTTTTGAGCTTCCCATGTCGCCGTTTGCTGTTTGACGTACGAGGGAAGAACTTTCGCTACATAGGCATCAATGACCTTTTGTGCCTTGTCTTTAGTTAAACCAATCTCTTTAAAAATCGGTTCGACTTCCGAAAGTAGAGTGGTGTCCATTTCCATCCCTTCGGGAAGTTTGAACTCGTACTTTTCGGGAACGACATTGGCTTTCTCTGCGTCAGCCTTAGCCTGTTCTTTCTTCTGTTTTTCGGTCAGGAAAGTTTCGTCTTCCTTTTTCCGGTCATCGTCTGACAGCTTAGACCTTCTGTCTGTCCAGAGACTTGTAAGATCATCTTGACGCTGTTTTATTTCGTCCGGTGAAAACATTTCGGACACTTCGGGCACGGGTACTTCAATTTTTACTTCGGTGTTTGGATCGGCGTTTGTTTCCATTTTTACTCTCCTTGTGATTCTTTGTATTTCTTTTCTAATTCAAGGGCTTGTGCAGCCCATTTAGCCTCTCTCTTTCCTATCCTCGCCAGTTCTGTATAGGCATCAGGATTAATATCTAAAATCTGTGTTAATATTTGTTTGCCCACAGATTGTCTTCCCAAGTTGTGAAATGTCGCATTTGATGATTCAAAAACCCCTGGTTCACTAAAAACAAAGCATTTCTCCATCAATCTCCAGAGAAAGCCTTTTCCGTACTCGGTCTTTAAAAGAGACCTTAAATTCTCTTTGTCCCATTCCGCGAGCCTGTTTTCATGTTCTTCAAAAGGTGTCATATTATTGGCCCGTCATATTTTGAGCCATCTGCTGGACGTTTTCTCCGTCAGTATCCCCCATGGCCTTGGCTCCTTTAGCCAGTTGTTCTGCAGGTTTAGCCATTTGAGCCATCTGCTGCATCTGCATTTGTTTTTGTCTCATATCTCTGAAAGGCTTAATCTGATCTTTCGTCCTGATGATATTCGGATTAATGCCGTGCATTTCCGCATAGGTATCAATGGCTTCATCCACATCAAACTTATCAATGGCCTTCGGGTCAATCTTTGCCATGCCGCCGACAAATTCAGCGACCTTCTCAACGTTGGCAGTGCCTATTAATTTCTGCGCCTGTGCAAGAATAGAAGTATATTCAATCTTTAATTCCTGCCCTTGCAATTCTTTCGGGATGAGCGGGACAAGACCTTTCCTCAACATAATTCCGAACGTTCGTTCTATTAGAGGGTCAAAGAGTTCATCGTTCAGTCTTTCCATGATCGGCCCTAAGATCAAAACTTTTTCGGAGTGGCGTTCTTCAATCTCTCTCGCGGTCATTTGAGGGTTGTCTGATTCGGCTAACATAGCCATCATATCCTCAAAATAACACCGTTTTATACGAGCCTGTATCTCCTGCATGTCTTCCAGAAGGGCTTGTATTTCAGGCTTGACTTCATAGGCTGGTCTTAATCCGGCGTGTTGTTGAGTAGCGAGTCCATCAATGAAAGTTATGTCTCCGGGAACGGTTGAAATTCGTTTCCCTCTCAAAGATCCATCAGCGAGATATGGCGGCCTGACGTGGATGTCGATTGCTTGAGCTTTGCGCTTTTGCTCTAACTGTAAAGCCTTAACATCTCCCAAAGCGTCCATTCCAGGCGAAAATCCATAAGCTGAATTATCCCATAAGTCCCACCTGGGAGCCATAATCGGGAACTCGTCAAAGCCTGACTGTCTTAAAAACTTATCCTGACTGGCTCCGGTTTCGTAATAAACCGATCTTACCGGCTTATCTTGTGCCGCGTAGCTGTACGGGTCTCTATCTTCGTTAGGCTCAATAGCCTGAATTATTTCAATTTCTGTTTCGGTCTGTTGAGAATTATACAGTGACATAACCGTAGGAGAGACTTTCTTTTCTCCAAACTCTTTTATTAACTGCCTGACTGTCTTAGGGAATTTCCTATAGAGAGTGTCGCAACGGTTATATTGATTGACTGCGATCAAGAAAGAACCTGTCTGAAAATAATAAAATCGAACAATAGACTTATCGTCTTCCAGTTCCGCCATTGCCGCGGTTCCAAAGTCTCCCAAAGCCCCGTACATCATCGGCAAGACTTGATAAAGATTAGACTTTGTAAATATCTCCCTCATTTTGGTTTCTACGGCGTAAATCCACTGTTTCACCGGCCCCCAGTCCATTAAGGCAGGGTCGGGAGTTCCAAGTTTGAACCACGGACGCGCCGGAGATGTCATACCTGCCATAAGTCCAGAACGAAGCGTTCTACTCGCCAGCGTCGCCGTGGAGTCTATAATTTTCTGATTGTATTTTATGCCCTTAGATGAATCAATTGTTATGCCGATTCTTGCGGAGCGCGGGCGGATATGGTCACAGATGTCTTGCCAATGGGAAAGAAAAGAAGTTCTTTCGTCTTCCATGGACATATATTTTCTATCGCAGTAATTTCTTAATTGAGCGTTTCGATCATCCATTAAAAAAGCCTCGCTCTTGTTGTAAGAGGAGGCTTTCGCGTTCTCATGTTAATCTCTGCGTTTCACTAGGAGAGGCAGGGAAGAATTTTATTTAACTAAAATCGTAATATGAAATTGCTCCATTTGTTAAATCTTTGTAAATATTTTCTAGTAAAAACATGACAGTCAAATCCAATACCTTGTCGAGTAAAGGTTTAATGAATTCATCACAAGTTCTATTTATGACCCTGTTCGCTTCTTTTTGTCTAATAAAGATTTCGTCCGCTGTCATACCGGTTCACCCTTCAATACCTTTTCTAAAAGTGATATTGTAAACTTTATACCACGAATAATGGCTTTAATCAACTGTTTTGTTTCGTCAGACATCTTAAGCACCTAATAAAGATTTTGTCTGCATCTTCGGCAGAACCGCCCCGGTCTCTCCGGTTAAGAGAGTGTTAGAGGCTGCTGCCCTTTGTCGTACTTTTTTTGCTTCGTCCGCCTGTGCCGTTGCCGCATTAACTTGTTGCGGCGCAGGCGCAGGCAGCGGTGTAACATTTGGTGAAGAACTGAAACACATTATCTTACCTCCTCTGCATAAGGGTCGTAGTCTGATTTATAATTGCTTGTTTCTCGCGCTTGCATCTTGTCGCTTGCCTTTGGAGCTACAGGGTAGGCAAATGTACAGGCCAGAGCGTCCGCGAGGTCTGGTGAGCGTCCTAGACGCTTCTTAACCTGATCTTTATCCTCTAAAATGATCTTTCCGTTCACAAAGCTATATGTCGGGGTTGTTAATTCCGGCACCAATTCCGGAATAGGCGGCAGCATAGCCCCGTTCTTTATCCAGTCAGCCATTAAAAACCACATTTCCGCCCGTTTATTTTTGTAGCGCGGGTCAATTGGTTTCCCATGAAACATAACGCTCAATGGTGAAAATCCGGCAGTTGTGAGGTTGTCAATGACTCCATGTCCCCAATGCCCCGTGTCATCAATCATGAAAGCGTCTGCTTTTTCTGACGTGTAGATCGTTGAGCATTTGGCTGCTATATCGGTTGTATTGGCTTGCCGTAAGATCGTAGGAAGTCCGGCAAAAAGACCTTGTCGCGGGAAGATAACCGTCCTGTCATCCCCGAACCGCGCAACATCAATCCCTAATATCTTAGCCGCCCATTCAAATTGATCTTTTTGTAAATGTCTTTTTTGTGCTGTTTCTACGTCTTCAATTCCAATCAAAGCATTAAAGCCCTGCGGCGGGAACAATCCTAATATCGTAGCCATTACCCAGGGATTTTCTTTTCCGTGCGTCTCAATCTGTTCTTGCGCGTACTCAATCGATACTCTGCTTGTTCTGTTCGGGTCAGCGGGATCTGCTGTTACTGTAACAACGTGCCACAAATGCCTCAATGAATTACAGGCTTGATACAAGAGGCCTGTGGTAGATGTGGGGTTTCCGCCCTGCATAATGAGAGCGTTTTTTGGATTGCCGGTGAATATCTGATCTGCTGCCCTACCTACCGCAACGGGCATATCTCCGGTTTCATCTAAAAGCACAAAGGGATATTGAGAATGCAATCCAGATAACGCCCTTCCTATTGCGTCCGCATCAGCGTCTTTAGCAAATGACCTCGCGGACAAAAACCACGTTTCAGGATGGTCTTTCGCGTGGATTCTTTCTTTGTGCCATTCAAATGCTTCACTTAAAAATCTTGATTGAGATTGCCACTTGGAAAGCTCCGGCCATAGATTATCAGAGAGATTATCTTTGGTGATTGAAAGAGCCGCGCCCTTTGGATGTTCGCCCTTATCTGCAAAACACGAGAGCCTCCACCACCCAACTAAAGCCTCGACCATTGTTTTACCTGGTCCCGTGCAAGCCTTCATTGCTACTCTTGAATGGCTTGGAACAGCCTCAATGGCTTCATGCTGCCATTTATCCAAAGTAACATTAGGCCAATTATCAGCAATAAATTGTAACGCTGATTTGCGCCAGTCTTTTATTTTTGCTTTGGCTTTTTCAAGGCTCATTATTCACCAGAGACAATATCTTCAAGTTTGATGGTGCCAGAATGTTTTACTTCGTGTTTTTCTCTCCACTCGTCCGGCCTTCTGTTCTTTAACCAAAATATCATCGATGTCGCGTCAGGCGGATAGTGCTTAATTAATTTTGTTTTGACTATTCTATTTTGAATGACTTTAATATCAACGTCTTCATGATCATAACCAGTTGCCCTTTTAAACAAAGCAACCTCAACCTTTTTATCAGCATCTTCTTTGCCCTTTTTTATAGCGGCTAAAAACTTCTTGTCTTTTTTATAATTTTTAAGAGAAGCTAAAGAGATATTAAATGCTTGAGCGAGTTCTAAGTTTGTTTTTCCTTCTGCTGCAAGTACAGCTAAAGCGGTTAAATTAATTGTTCCTTTTTTGCTTGGTCTTCCGCCTGCATGTTTAGCCATATATAATCCTTTTCAGATATTATATATAACTTTTTGTGAAATGCAAATGATTTTTTACATGCTGAACTTTTCCGGCCACCTATTAGCCCGGTACTCATGCAACTGTTTCCAATACAATCTTGAACCGAT
>Ga0187877_1002481_pt1 | contig 16358 bp, 9 predicted proteins | sample June2016WEW_17_1_3_FD_132430 | JGI IMG/M metagenome (GOLD analysis project Ga0187877, IMG submission 132430) | Peatland microbial communities from SPRUCE experiment site at the Marcell Experimental Forest, Minnesota, USA - June2016WEW_17_100 | ecosystem: Environmental > Terrestrial > Soil >... | reverse complement strand
GGCGCAGCCAGCGTCACTTGGGCCGTATCCGGCGGGGACGCGAACGCGGGACCGGGGACGATCACCGGCACGGGCCAATACACTCCGCCGCCCTATCTCACCGCCGACAGCGCGCATGTCACCGTGACCGCGACCTCCAGTACCGCCGCGACGGGTAGCGCCACCATCACGGTCACGCCCGGATTCCTCGAACCGCTCTCGCCTGAAAACGCCGCCATCGCCAGTAATGGAACCGTCACCATTACCGGCTACATCGCCGAGGCCGGCGGCAGCACCGGCATCAATTACGTCGTCGCCAGCAGCGCAACCGGAAGCAGCGGCGGGGTGGGTTCGGTGGGTTCGCCGAATTGCGTACGCGGCTCAAATGAGTTCACGCATTGCTCTGTCACATACACGGCGCCCGCCACGATTAACCCCACGACCACAACCTACGTGGTCGGCACCGTTGGCACCTCGTCTTCAAAAACCGCAACCGAAGTCCTGCTCGATACGGCAGGAATCAACAGCAACCCGACCAGCCATCAGTCGCAACTGGGCACGCCGGTCGCGCTTGGTTCTTCCGGCGGCAACAATACCGACTACGACACTAACTCCAGCAATCAGATTGTCGATTGCTGTGGTGGCACGCTCGGCGCCCTAATCCAGGACACGAGCAGCAAACAGTACATCCTCAGTTGCAATCACGTGCTGGCGCGCAGCGATCAGGCCAGCGCCGGCGAGAACATCGTCCAACCCGGCCTCATCGATGACAACTGCACGCCCTACGGTCAGTCCGGAGCGAAAACCACGCTGGTGGGAACGCTGACCACGTGGCTCCCGCTCAGTTCCAGTACCACCAATGCCGACGCCGCCATCGCCGCGGTGAACTCCGGCGCCGTGAGCTCCACCGGCGCAATTTTGGAACTTGGACTGCCGCAAGCCGGCGGCACGCTGGCCGCAGCGCCTCCCGGCATCTCTTCAACTGCCGGCAAGGGCGAAAACGGATCGGTGAACATGGTTGTCGCCAAAAGCGGGCGCACCACTGGCCTCACCTGCGGCGCAATCTCCGCCGTCAATCTCAACGTTCAGGTCGGGTACTTCCGCGACTGCGCTGAGACCAAGGCCTACCTCACTAAGACCTACACCAACCAGATCGGTGTTGAGGGCAACGAATTCAGCGACGCGGGCGACTCGGGCTCACTGATCGTCGATGCCTCGAACGCCGAGCCGGTCGGGTTGTTCTTTGCCGGCGGCGTCACCAGCACCGGCGTGAGCGAGGGCGTGGCCAATCCGGCGCCGACGGTCCTTGCTGAGCTGGGCGCGCAGGCAAGCACGACATACACCTTCGTCGGCACCACGGATCATCCTGTCAGTTGCCTGAATTACAGTACGGGCACGGCCACCGCTGCGCAGGGCGCCGCGCTCACCGGCGCCGAGAGCACGCTCGCGCAACAAGCGCTCACGCAGGCGCGCATGTTGATCAATCCTTCGGCGGGAGTTCTGGGCGCATCCACGGGGAAGAGCAGCGACCATGCCGGCGAAGCCACCGTCATTCTCTACGTTGACCAGAGCATGAACGTCACGGCACCGCAGACGGTAGGCGGCGTGCGCACTGAAGTGGTTCCCGCTACGCCGCAATCTGTTGCCGCAGGCACGGCTCCGCAGTTTCCCGGCGCGTCCGGCGCGTTTCCGCCTCTTTCATCCGCTGTGCTCAACCAGGCCATCGCCGCCAAGCAGCAAGTCGCGGCCAACCTGATGAAGCAGAATCCCGCCTTCTTTGGCGTCGGTGTGGGGCAGAGCTTCGACAATCCCAAGGAAGCCGCGCTGGTCATCTATGTCGACCGGCGGCAGGTTCCTGCATCGCTCCCGGCCACCATCGGCGGGTTGCGCACGCGCTACATCGTCATGGATCGCCTGCACGTGACGCGCTCTTACTTGACGGCGCCTGTCCCCCGGCAGAGCCACTGCGTGCCCCGCGCCCGTTCGAGCCAGCCTGGGCAACTCGATCTCCTCCACACGCACAAGCTGCCGGGCCTGGATCTGTTCTGATCGGGCGCCGCCTCGCGCGGCCTTTCCAGCGGCGGCTCAGGTTTCCTCTAGTCGACAGGGCGCGCTTTGCCGTTCTTCAAGCTCTCATCCATGATCGACCGCATTTTCTCGTGATTCTCGCGGGCGATGCGCCCCATCTCCGCGCCTAGTTGCCCCATCTGCTCGCCAAACTTGCCCTGCTCTGCGAAAAAGTTCTTCATTTCGTCGCTGTTCAGCGTGTTCAGTTTGACATTCATTTCCGAAGACATCAGGCTGCGCTCGAGCTCACGAACCTTGCGCTCAACCTCGGCCAGTTGCTCGCGTGTCACCGTCGCACCCTGGCTCGCCTTCAATTCGGCGACGGCAGCATCCAACGCCGCAATTTCTTTTGAAAGGTCCGGCGCAGGCAAGTTGCGTGTGGCTTCGCGAGCCTTGCGGGCAGCTTCTCTTTCTACTTCGCCGGCGTTGCGCATCTGCTTGCCCAGAGCGCGCATCTGCTCGCCTTGGTCGTGCATCGCCTTATCCATGTTTTCGATCTGGCTCACGGTCGCTGGATCATCGACAATGTAGAGCTTGCCCTCGTGGCGGAATAGGAGGAAGTGTCCCTGCGCCTTGCCGCGCGCCTTTTCCACATCGGCCGCGCTTTCATCGCCCCAGTCGCCGCAAAAGCGAGTTTTGGTTCCCGGGTCGCCAACGATCGCATATGCGTCGCCATTTCCCATGCAAGGCCCCTGCGGTCCGTTCCCGAAGAAGTCGGTGGGCGGCATCGGCGGAATAGGTGGAATCTGGACCTGTACGTTAATCGGCGGCACTTGCGGCATAGCCGGAAACGCGGGCGCGGCCACCTCAGGACCGGCCGGCGGCGCGGGCGGCATGGCATCGGGGGCAGGCGCTGGGGCTGGCGTCGGCGCCGGCGCAGCCTGGGGCGGCGGCGTTTGATCGGACGCCTGATCCGTCACTTGTGTCCCATTGGATTGTCCCGTGACCGGCACTTGCCCCGGCGCCGGATTTGGCTCGGCCGCTTGCGCCAGAGATGGCTGCGCGCCGGCCGGCTGTTGCAGCGGCGAAGCCTTGACAACATGAATCATCGCCGCGGTCGCAAAAAGCACTACGGGAAAGACAAGTGCGGCAATCAGCACGCGCCGCGTGCCGCCGAAGGCCTGCTTGAAACTCGATTCATTGAGCAACCGCTCGATGCGATGGGAAAGATTGCTTGAGTGGGCCATGGCGACTCCTGTGAAGGTTGGGCGCGGCTGGGCCGCGAATTCCAGTAGGAGCTGGGCGTATGCCGAGCGGCTTGCGGCCTCTTCAAGGCCCGCCTGGTCGCTGATCGCCTCGCTCAGTTCAGAAAGTTTGTGCTTGAGCCACCAGCCCAGCGGGCTGAACCAGTTGAACGCTGTATAGAAGCCGGCAAGCAGTTGCAGGTAGAAATCGCGTTGACGGATGTGGGCTCCTTCGTGAGCCAGCACGACGCGCAGCTTCTCCGCGTCCCAGTCCAGATAATCCGCCGGCAGAACGATCCCCGAGCCAATGTTGACCGGTGAGGAGAGACTGCTGCTGGAGCGGACCGGAATCCCGCAATCGAAACCGCGGATGGTTGCGCCTTTGACGGGCCTCGCGCGCATCCATATGCCGAGCGACGAGCACAGCCCGATCAGCAACCGGAACAGAAGCACTGCGGCAACCGCAAAATAAAACAGCCACGCGGTGGCGAGCAGGGAAATACGTTCTCCCACCGGCTTTGCCGGGGCGGCCGCGCTCGGCGAAACGTCAGGCACCGGCAAGGCGGGCGCCGCTGCGCGCGCGGCAAGCGGCTGAGGATCGACGCGGTGCGAACGCCGGACCCGCGGCCGCTGCACCGGCTCCGGAGCAACGGCAATCGCATCCGGTGCAATGGCGGATTCATCGACGCGAGACACCGCCGGCGTCGCTGCAATCGTTGGGGACGGAGCTTGCCTGAAGATCGCGGACCACGAAGGGGCAGGGAAGCGGACTTCAGCCCAATCCGGAAGCCACTGCCGGTGAACCAGCATGGGCATGGCCAGGGCCGCGACCAGCACAACGCTCCACGCGGCCTTTTGCGCTCGAACGTTTCTCACACGCAGGAGGCGCAGCCCGAGCCAGAGCGCGCACGCCGCAAGCAGCGCGCGCAGGGCGGCTCCGAACAGAAGCGATGCGGCGGCGGGAATCATGATTTTGCCTCCTTCTTCGTGTTCGAGACGGCTTTGCTGGCTGCCGCGATCCGCTCTGCCAGTCGCTGCAACTCGGCGCGGTCGAGCACCTTGGAGTCGACCATTCCTACCAGCAGCGCCTCCACTGAGCCCTCGCAAAACCAGTCCATGATGCGTTTGACTGCCCGGCCCGTCACGCGTTGCCGCGACTCCGCCGGCCGGTAGAGAAAAGTGCGGTCCTCGACCGTATGGGCCAGGTACCCTTTCTCCTCAAGCCGTCGCAGCACCGTTCGAATGGTCGCGTCCTTCAGCGGCCGGCCGAGTTCCTCCCGCACCTGTTCCGCGGTCAAAGTGCCCTTGCGCCAGACCACGAGCAGAATCGCCCGTTCCAGTTCTCCCAGTTCGCCCGGATCATGTTCAGGATGAGTGTTACGCGCCATAATGTTACTCACGGTAACACATAACTTGCATTGTTTGTCAAGCCCCGGCGAAAAAATAGTTCAGTTGTTCGATTGGCTTATTGCGGCTGCGGCCTCAGGCTTCCCAACCGGCAAACTCGCGCCGTCGGGAATGAAGACATCGAACACCGTTCCGGAATTCTTATTGCCGCCGCCATCCTGCGTTGCGCTGCGGCTGCGCACGCGCACCAGCCCGTGATGCTTGAGGACAATCTCGCGGCTCACCCAGAGCCCCAGGCCGGTTCCCGTCACGTCCTTGGTGGTGAAGAACGCCTCAAAGATGTGTTCCTTCACCTCCGGCTCCATGCCCGCGCCCGTGTCCGCTATCGCAAACCGGATGCCGGTCCGCGCTGGATTCTTCCAGTCGCGCGAACTTCGCGCCCGCACCACCAGCCGCCCGCCGCTGCTGCTGGCGTCGATGGAATTGCCTATCAGGTTGGCGAACACCTGCCGGATCTCCCCGGAAAAACAGAAGAGACTGAGCGATGCATCGTAGTCGCGTTCTACGTGAAGATCGAGCGCGTGAATCCGGCCCTGGTAGAGGCTCAACACCGAGTCCAGAAGCTCCGCCAGTGTCACGCGGCTCGGCTGTGTCGGCTGCCGGTAAAAGCGCAGCGTCTGCTGCGTGATCTCGCTGATCCTGCGCACCTCGTACTCCGCCATACCCACGTACTGTTTCGCCGATGCCGGCAGGTCGCTGGCGTTGTTCAGCAGGAAAAGCAGGTTCGTAATAGCTTCCAGCGGGTTGTTGATCTCGTGCGCGATTGAAGCAGCCAGCCGCCCGGCCACAGCCAGTTTTTCGCTTCGGCGCAGCGCTTCCTCGCTGCGCTTGCGGTCGCTCGCGTCCAACGCAATGATGCCTGCCCAGCGCACCTGGTTTGGCGTCGTCCGCACAGGGTAAGCGCTGATTAGCCAGGTCGAGCTGCGCTTTGGCCTGCCGCCCTCGCCGTTCACCTCCAGGTTCCGCACCGGTTCCTCGCTCGCGAATACCTGCTGTACCGCGCCCTCGATTTCCCGTGCCGCGGCTTGCGGCAGCAGATCCGGCAGCGTGCGCCCCAGATGCCGGCTGATCGCCACTCCTGTCATCTGCGCGAAAATCTGGTTCACGCGTACGAATCGCCCGTTGCGATCGACGAATGCCAGCCCGATGGGGGCATTGGCCAGCATCGAGTCCAGCAGTGAGAGTGTGTCGTTCAATCCCGCTCGCTGCTCGGCAAGCGACGCAACCATGCGGTTGAATGTATCAATCAGATCCCCGATCTCGTTATGCACCTTCACCGGCAAAGGAAACCGGCTCACGTCTTCCGGAGTGTTCATCAGGGCCGCAGTCCCGCCGTGCAGCAGCGCCAGCGGCCGCGTGATGGCGCCCCCCATCAGCAGCACCAGGATGGCCGAGGCGACAATCCAGATCGCGCCAAAGATGGCCGTGTCTCCTAACAGGGAACCCAGTTGCTGCATGGCTGAACTTCGGTCAAAGGTAACAAACACGTAGCCCCGAAGATCGTTTCCCGTGTAGATGGGCCTGATGGCTTCCCATCCGCCGCCCGGCGTTTTGAAAATTCTTGACTCTTCGGGCCTGACCAACGGGATCTCGGCGCGCTCGGCCGCGCTGAGGACCGCCGGCTCCGGGTGTGTGCTTCGGGTGAAGAGGACGTCACCTGAGGAGCTGGTGATTTTCGCCGAGCCCACGATCGGTGAGTTGACTATCGTTCGCACGGCTAAATCAACCCAGCTCGGGTTCTCCTGCTCCAGCACCGCTGCAGACTGATCGGCGAGGGCGGTGGATTCATATGCCAGCCAGGCTTGCGCGCGCAGATTGGTGCGATGGGTTTGCTGCCGCGCCAGCAGGGCTGCGAACAGGCAGATGGAAAGTGCCTCCAGCAGCAGAAGGCCGGCAAGCATCTGCCAGCGAATGGACCGAGGCCACCAGCGCATGCGCAAGGACCAACCCCCAAAGGAAGATCAGGTGCTTACAGCGGTTCCGGAATTGCCCTACCCAGGAACCACCATAGCTGAGTGGCATTTTCCTCGAGAAAATGCCACCTTTCACGGCCCTTAACAGGGCACATGAATTCTGGAACCGCTCTAGTCTACCGGACTGCCCGCGGCGACTGCGTCCTCTGTCTCGTCTTGCCGCCTCGCCTTCGCAGCCAGCGATGCCGCAATCTGGCGCCCATGAAAGCGTCCGTTCTCAATAAAAATCTCGCTGGTGCGCGAGCCGGCCACGATCACGCCGGCAAGATAAATCCCGGGTACGTTGCTTTCCAGCGTCTCGGAATTGCAGACGGGCAACCGGTCCTCGCCCTCGAAGCGCACGCCGAGTTTCTCAAGAAAGGAAAAGTCGGGATGGTAGCCGGTCATCGCGAAAACAAAGTCGTTCGGCAGCGTCTCCCGGCCCGCCGGCGTTTCCACCACCACCGCATCGGGTGTGATCTCCAGAACCTGCGTCGAAAAGAACGCCTTGATCTCCCCGTCTTTGATGCGGTTTTCGATGTCCGGCTTGATCCAGTACTTCACGTGCGGCTGAATCTCCGGTCCGCGGTAGATAAGCGTGACGCGTGCACCACTTCGCCACAGTTCGAGTGCGGCGATGGCAGCGGAGTTCTTACCGCCAATGACCGCCACGTCCGTGTCGTAATACGGGTGCGGATCGTGATAGTAGTGATGAACCTTACTCAAGGTCTCGCCGGGAATGTCCATCCAATTGGGCAGGTCATAGTAGCCGGTGGAGATGGCGAGCTTGCGCGCTTCGATTGCTCCAGGCCGGCCGAAGCGGTCCACGGTGTGCACGATAAATGCGCCGTCTCTGCCCGTCACGCTCTCCACGCGGTGATACTGGCGCACGTCCAGGTGGTAGTAGGCCGCCACCTGCCGGTAGTATTCGAGCGCCTCGCTGCGCGTAGGCTTGGCATTCGGGCTGGGAAAGGGGATGCCGCCGATCTCAAGGCGCTCCGATGTGGTGAAGAACGTCATGTGCGCCGGATAGTGAAAGATGGAGTTGCACACGCAGCCCTTATCCACCAGTACCGCGCGAAACCCTGCCTTCTGCGCCTCGATGGCGCATGCCAGGCCGGTGGGCCCGGCACCCACTACGAGAAGATCGAAAACTGACCCCTGCACCCCGTCCTGCTGCTCGTCGCTCATGTTTCTAGATTAGGCCATGCTGCGGGCGGGCCGGCCGCGATGCGAAGAGCACCGCAACAAAAAGCTCCAGCCTCAAGCTGGAGCCTTTTGCATTCGGTTTGCCTGCGCGCGGTTAAGCAAGCGCGGGCGCCGGTTCCATGATGGGGACCCGAGGCGCCTCTGCCGGGGCAGCCGCTACTGCCGGCTGGGAATGCCCATTGCGCGTCAGGCGGTGGACAAAATGATAAGGCGGCCACGGACCCGAGAGCTGCAACTGGCACTCCCGCATGACGGCGCTGGTGGTCACAAATTTGTTCTGGTACCGCTCCACGCATTTGCGGTCGATCAGATGCGCGATGTCCAGCATCATCTTTCCGTTGTCCATGAGCCGGCAGCTAACTTCCTCGTCGAGCGGAATGAACAAGCGGTGCATCTGAAAACTCACGGCGCGCGCCCGCGTCTGCCGCTCCCGCGCCCTCGAAGCATTCTCGCGCAGGTTGCTCAGATACTCGCGGCCCACGCCTTCGGCCCCGAAATGCCGTTCAATCTCCTTGCCGCAGCAATCGTCAACGAAGATCTTCAGGTGCATCTCCGTTTTGCCGCGCAGCGCTTCAATGTTACCCAGAAACTGCCGCTGATTTGACCGGATGGATTTTCTCAGCGACTCGTCATCGCTAAAGACGGTGCCGAAACGGAAGGGAAGTACGGTAGAGTGCTGAAAACAATCTGCGATTACGCGTGCGTGGTCAACGCCCGACCGCTGGTTGAGGCTCTCCTGTGGATTGTGCTCGCTCACGATCACCGCTAGATCGCTTGCCGGATAAAGGAAAACCTGATTGCCACTGACTCCAACGACCGATTCCATCGGAACCGGTTTACGATGGCGCGCTAACGCCGGAAATGCTTCTTTTTCACCGATGCAGTAGGCATACCATGCCATGACGAGACACTCCGTCCGCACGCGCCGCAACTGTCAGGCGCAGCTGGTTGATGAAGCCCTGTGAACTTGAGAACAACTGCATGCATAGTGGAACCAAGGCGGGACTGTGGTCGCAGCCCTACGAAACTACCGGAATACTAGTCTTGCGAAAATACGACTGGCAACACCCAGCGCGAAGAAAGTTGACCGGCCGTGCTGCCTGTGCAAAAGTCGTGTTGATAGGATAGGAATCACGCTCTACTAAATCGAATTTGTGACTCAGCACACCTTATCGGGCTCAAAACACGCCGTATCGAGGCGTGCTCCCTTTCCCCACTTCTTCGCCCCACCTGCCCGCTTTCTTTGACCCGTTTCTCAGCCTCCAGCTTTTCCACAAGAATCGGCCGATTCCTGCCTATCCTTTCCTGTGCCCCGCCCCCGCGCCTCCGCTTCGTCGATTGCACCCGGCGAACTCTAGTAGACTCAACGGCAGCATGTCTGATTTCGCCCGCTTCCTTCATCGCCCTGCATCCCCGCTCGCCCCAGCCGCGGTTTTGACGGCGCTTCTGGGAGCAGCCGTCGCAACTCCTTCGCTCGCCGCCGCTCAGGGCACCCACTTGTGGCTGCAATCGCAAATGGAGGAGTTCGAAAAGGGCACGCCGCAGGGAGTCTCCATCGAAAGCGACGGACACTTGCGCCAGGGGCCCGGACTCAACGAGCTGGCCACCACTCCTTCCACCTTTGTCTGGTCGTTGGCCTTGGACAAAAACGGCCGCGTCTTCGCCGGCACCGGCTCCCCAGGGACCGTTCTTCGTCTCGGAACACAGAAGGACGAAAAGCCCTTCGCGCTATTCGAGACGCGCGATCTCAGCGTACAGGCCCTCGCCGTCGGCCCCGATGGCTCGCTCTATGCGGCCTCGATGCCCGGCGGCAAAGTCTACAAACTCAATCCCGACGCAACCACAAGACAGGACGAATCGAGTGCCACGGTCGTCTTCGATGTCGCGAAGACCGAAGGAGCAACGACCGGCGTTCCCGGTGACAGTGCCTCACTGCCCAGTGGGCAGTCGCGCTACATTTGGGATCTGACCTTCGATTCCGCCGGGCGTCTCTACATCGCCACGGGCAATCCCGGCGCCGTCTACCGCGTCGATCCATCGAAACCCGGCAACACACCTGACCTGTTCTTCAAGAGCGACGAGGCACACATTCGCACGCTGGCCTGGGACGCCAAGGGTAACCTGATTGCGGGCTCTGACGGCTCCGGCCTCGTCTACCGCATCGATGCGCAGGGCAAAGGCTACGTGCTCTTCGAGGCGCCGCGGCGCGAGATTACCTCCATCGCCATCGGCTCCAACGGAACCATCTACGCAGCCTGCGCGGGCGACAAAAGCCACAATCCCTTGCCGCCGCTTCCCGTGCAGGGACTGGCTGCCATCACCATCACGGTGGTTCAGCCGCAATCGCTGCAGGCCGCGAATGCCAGCGCCTCCGTACCCGAGGGCACCGAGATATACGCACTTACTGAAGGCCAGGCCCCGCACATGCTCTGGTCCAGCAAAGACGCCATCGTTTACGCGCTTGCATCGCGCTCCGACGGCCTTGTCGCGCTCAGCGGCAATCGCGGGCGCATCTTCCTCATTAAGGATGACGGCAGCTACGCCGATGTCGCGCACCTGAGCGCGCAGCAAGGCTTGAGCATGGCTTCGCTCCAGACGGACCAGGGAAGCGCAATCCTCATTGGAACAGGGAACACCGGCAAGGTATTCGCGTTCGACGCCAAGTCGATTCGCCAATATGCGAGCGTTCCGAACGAGCACGAGTACGCCAGCGACGTTCTTGACGCCGGCGCCTTCGCTCGCTTTGGCCGCGTCGAAATCGAACCCGGCTCGTCCGGCTATGACATCCTCACCCGCACCGGCAACGTGGAGCAGCCCGTCCGCGGTTGGACCGACTGGCAGCCGCTGCAGAACGGCTCCGTCGCCTCGCCCCCGGGCCGCTTTCTACAGTGGAAAGCCGTGCTGCATGCAGGCGGCGTCCTGGGCAGCGTGGGCGTCGACTATCTGCCCGTCAACTCCGCGCCCGTCTTCGACGAGCTCGTCGTCGTTCCCGGCGCGCGCCTGAATCCGCAGAACTTTGTCAGTCCGGCATCCCAGACCGTCAACATCGCGTTCCCCTCGGCCAGCCAGGGCGTTACGATCACTGACGACGGCAACACTTCGAGCACCCCGCTGCAGGCTACAAAAGATCGCACCGCCGTCACTGCCCGCTGGGCCGCGCACGACCAGGATGGTGACTCGCTCGTCTACTCGCTTTACCTCCGCGGCGATGGCGAAACCGCTTGGTGGCCCTTAAAGAAGAAGATTAAGGATCAGGCGTATAGCTTTGATGCCACCCTGATTCCCGATGGCGGCTATCGCCTGAAAGTCGTCGCCTCTGACGCACCTTCTCATATCCCCGGCGAAGCGTTGATCGGCGAAAAAATCAGCGACCGCTTTGTAATTGACACCACGCCACCCGCCATCCAAAACCTCACCGCCGCGGCTCAGCAGTCAACCTGCGCCGGCCCCAATTGTGCCAAGCCTTTCCTCGTCACTTTCGACGCAGAGGATTCCACCTCGCCCATCGCCCGGGCCGAATACTCGCTTGATGCCGGACCGTGGCATTACGTCGATCCCTCCGGCAAAATCTCCGACTCGAAGCGCGAGCACTACGAGTTTCAGATTTCTGTCGACACCGAGGGCGGCAAAATCAGCGAGCACCTGATCACGGTGCGCGCCTACGACCGCTACGAAAACCTGGGCGTGGCCAAGACCATCATCCCCGCCCAGGGCCAGTAGCATGTAACGCCGGCCTCCAGGCCGGCTGTCGTGCGGGCCTCCGGGCCCGCGCATCGAAGAACGCGAAGTTGCCAACGCTTGGCGGCGAGGACGCCGCCAGTACAGCCGGTCTGGAGACCGGCGCTACAAAGGCTGATTGACATGCGCTTCGAGCTCTATGTCGCGACGCGATACCTGAAAGCCAAGCGGCGTCAGGCCGTGGTCGGCGTCGTCACGGCCATCTCCATCGCCGGCGTCACGGCGGGCGTGGCCGCGCTCATCATCGCACTCGCCATCACTAACGGCATGCGCCGCGATCTGCAGGACAAGCTCCTCGGCTCCAGCGCCCACGTGCAGTTGATGCAGGTGGACGGCCGCGGCATTCCCGATTGGCGGCCGCTGCTCGCGCGACTTCGCCAGGTGCCGCACGTCGTCGCTGCCTCGCCCGGCCTGTTCGAGCAGGTGCTCGTCGCTCGCGGTGCGCGCGACGGGGGCGCCCTGATTGAAGGCATCCTTCCCGACGACGAGCGCAACGTGAGCGATCTGCTCAACGCAGCCACGCCCGGAGCCGTGCAGGCTCTCGAGCCGCAATCCCAACCCGCCTCATCCCCAGGCTCCGATCTCCCGCCCATCGTTCTCGGCAGCGATCTGGCTGAAACCATCGGCGCTTCCGTCGGCGACTCCGTCATGATCATCAGCCCGCAGGGCGAGATGACCCCGCTTGGCGTCATCCCCAAATACGTGCGTTTCCGTCTCGCCGGCACCTTCCACTCCGGCTTCTATCAATATGATTCCGAGACCGGCTTCCTGCGCCTCGCCGACGCGCAGCACCTCTTCGACGAGCCCGACCTGCTCTCGGTCATCAGCTTCAGGGTCGACAATCTCAACCGGGCGCCGGAGATCGCTCGCGCCATCGAGCAGGCTGCCGGCCCCGGCTACATGACCACCAACTGGACCGAGCAGAACCGCGAGCTCTTCCGCGCGCTGAAGCTCGAGCAGATCGTCACATTCATCGTCATCGCGCTCATCGTCATCGTGGCCGCGCTGAATATTCTCATCGCGCTCACCATGATGGTGATGGAGAAGACCCGCGACATCGCTGTGATGATGAGCTTCGGCGTTGCTCCCAGCCAGGTGCGCCGCATCTTTCTTCTGCAGGGCCTGCTTATCAGCGTCGTCGGAACCATCCTCGGCCTCGCCCTCGGCTACATCGCGTCCTGGGCCGGCGGCTACTACCACATTCCGCTCTCGCCCGACGTTTACTCCATCGACACGCTGCCCTTCGCCCCGCGCTTCCTCGATGGCGTCATCGTCTCGGTTGTATCGATCGGGATCTCGCTGCTGGCGACGCTGTACCCGTCTTCTTCGGCGGCGCGCGTGCTGCCGGCCGAGGCGCTGCGCTACGAGTGAAGGGAATTACACCGGCGTAATAATCCCGCCCATGGCGTGCCGCCGCGGCAACACGATCCCGCGATGATCCACTTCCGCCGCATTGCTTGCTCCTGCCGGTTCCGCCAGGCTCGCCCGCTCAACCAGCGCGCCACCACAGGCCGGGCACCAATCCGCCTTCGTCTCCGCCGCAAGCACCGCATGGCATTGGCTGCAAATCCGCTCCATATCCCAATCTTATCGAAACATACCCTTCGACAACCGGCTTTTCCCGTTCGGGCCGCGGTGTAGGGAATGAGGATGCCGCATGGGGTGCCGCGCGGCGCGGGTTTTCTCCAAGGGCATGTTCATGTTAATCTTTTAGTAGACACTGAAGAGTGGACACGAGTGAAAAGTGAGGAGTAACCGACGCCGTGCTGGCGACTGAAAAGAAAACTGACCTGATCAAACGCTTTCGCACCCACGAGACGGACACCGGATCGCCGGAAGTCCAGATCGCCATTCTGAGCGAGCGGATCAACGATCTGACCGAGCACTTCAAGGCCCACAAGAAGGATCATGCTTCCCGGCGTGGGTTGTTGATGCTGGTGAGCAAGCGCCGCCGCCTGCTGGATTACCTGAAGACGCACGACACGGACCGCTATCGCGACGTGATCGGCAAACTGGGAATCCGCAAATAACCAGAAGAAAGCTGACGTTGAACCGGAAGCACCCAGACCGGACTGTGGTCACGGTCCCCATACAAAATGGCATACCGGACCAAGGCGCGCCGGGCGGGCTCGAAAGAGCACCCGAGCATGCGCAGGGGCATCTCTCGCGCGCATCGCGCATTCCCCACGCAAGTTTCCCAAGTGAACAAAACGAAACGAGGACAATGTATGTCTACGAAACATGAAGTAGCCGTCGAACTGGCCGGCGGAAAGCGCCTGGTGTTTGAAACCGGGCGCATGGCGAAGCAGGCCTCTGGCGCTGCGCTGGTGACGACGGGCGAGACCGTGGTGCTGGCCACCGCGGTGGCTTCTCCTGACCCCAGGGAGGGAATCGATTTCTTCCCGCTCACGGTGGATTACCGCGAGTACACGTACGCCGGCGGACGCATTCCCGGCGGATTCATCAAGCGCGAAGGCCGGCCCAGCGAGAAAGAGATTCTGACCTGCCGTCAGATCGACCGGCCTCTGCGCCCGCTCTTCCCTGATGGATTCCGCAACGAAACACAGCTGATCGCACTGGTTCTTTCCGCGGATAAAGAGAACGATCCCGACGTGGTGGCCATCAACGGGGCGGCCGCGGCGGTGGCGCTGTCCGATATTCCGTTTGGCGCGACGGTCGCCGCCGTGCGCGTGGGACGCGTGAATGGCGAGTTCGTGGTGAATCCCACGTACGCGGAGCGCGCTGGCACGACGGTGAACATCATGGTGGTCGGCCACAAGGACGGCATCGTGATGATCGAGTCGGGCGCCAAGGAAGAGACGGAAGAGGTTATTCTGGCGGCCATCGAGTTTGCCCACGACGAAATCAAGAAGATTGTCGCGGCCATCGATGAGTTGGTGGCCAAGGCCGGCAAACAGAAGCGGGCGTTCAAGGCGCCGGAGTTTGACGAAGCGTATTACGGCGAGCTGAAGGCGAAGATCGGCGAGCGGCTGAGCGATGCGCTCGACACCAAGAAGCACGGGAAGACGCAGAGTTATGCGCTGATCGACGAGATCAAGAAGGAGTTGGCGGCAGAGCTGCCTCCTGACGACGCGGACGCGAAGAAGAAGCTCGGCCACTATTACGAGCATCTGCGCGAGCGGCTGTTCCGCGAGCAGGTAACGAAGGACAGGATTCGGCCCGACCGGCGCGCGTTCGACGAGATCCGCCCCATCACGATTGAGACAGGCGTGCTGCCACGAACGCACGGGTCGGCACTGTTTACGCGCGGCGAGACGCAGGCGCTGGTAACAGCCACGCTGGGCACGGCGGACGAAGGGCAAAGGCTGGAGAGCTACGAAGGCGAGCAGCGGAAGAACTTTATGCTGCACTACAACTTTCCGCCGTTCAGTGTGGGCGAGACAGGCCGCATGACCGGCGTGGGCCGGCGCGAGGTGGGACACGGAGCTTTGGCCGAGCGCGCCATCAGCGCGGTTTTGCCGGGCGCCGACGAGTCGCCGTACTCGATCCGCATCGTGAGCGACATTCTGGAGTCGAACGGATCGTCGTCGATGGCTACGGTTTGCGGAGCGAGCCTGGCGCTCTTCGATGCAGGCATCGCACTGAAGGGAGCAGTGGCCGGAGTGGCGATGGGCCTGGTGAAGGAGGGCGATGACTACGCCATTCTGACCGATATTGCCGGCGCGGAAGACCACTACGGCGACATGGACTTCAAAGTAGCCGGAACGCGCAAGGGAATTACCGCGCTGCAGATGGATATCAAGATCGGCGGCCTGACCCGCGAGATTCTGCGGCAGGCGATGGAGCAAGCACGGCAGGGCCGGCTGTTCCTGCTGGACAAGATGGACGCGGTGCTTGACGGGCCGCGCGTAGAGCGGTCCAAGTATGCGCCGCGAATTGAGACCGTCATGATTCCGACGGACAAGATTCGCGACCTGATCGGCAAGGGCGGAGCGACGATTCGCGGCATCGTGGAGCAGACGGGCGCGAAGATCGACGTGGACGACACGGGCAAGGTCAGCGTGGCGTCGAGCGATGCCGAGGGCCTGAAGAAGGCGCTGGCCATCATCAGCGATTTGACCGCGGTGCCAGAGGTGGGAAAGACCTATCTAGGCAAGGTGGTGCGGATCGCGGAGTTCGGCGCGTTTGTTGAGATATTCCCGGGCACGGACGGGCTGCTGCACATCTCGGAGATCGCGGAGCATCGCGTGAAGGAAGTGAAGGACGAGTTGCGCGAGGGCGACCAGGTGATGGTGAAGGTGCTGGCCCTGGAAGGCAACCGTATCAAGCTGAGCCGCAAGGCGCTGATCAAAGAGCAGAAGGCGAAGCTGGCGCATTCGGGGCCGGCGCCGAGCGAGGAGGCGGAGTTTGTGCAGCCTGCGCCGCCACCGCCGCCCAGCCGGAGCGGAGGGCCGCGCAACGAATTCGACGAGCGGCAGCCGAGCTCGAACCAGAGCACGATTCTGATCGAGGGCGGCGACTTCGAAGAGGGCAGCGGCGAGGCGTTCGACGAGGAGAACGAGCCGAACTTCAACCGCGTAGATGCGGCGCCGGTGCATGCCGGGCCGCCGACTGGCGCGGGAGGCGTACGTCCCAGCGCAGACCAGAACCGGCGCAGGCGGCGGCGGGGTAGACGCGGACCTGGCGGCGGGCGGTGATGAAGCTAGCCCGCACGTGAAATAAAGAAGGCCCGGACGAATCCAGGCTGTTACGAAACGGGGCTTTTAGAACAACGAGAAGCGAGGTTCCAGTGATGGAGCTTCGCTTCTTTTGTTTTTGGGAGCTTGGATTGGCTTTTGGAGGATCTGGCGAGGCGAGTCTG